>Ga0182024_10013347_pt1 | contig 16061 bp, 15 predicted proteins | sample P32metaG_FD_120480 | JGI IMG/M metagenome (GOLD analysis project Ga0182024, IMG submission 120480) | Permafrost microbial communities from Stordalen Mire, Sweden - P3-2 metaG (Illumina Assembly) | ecosystem: Environmental > Terrestrial > Soil > Wetlands > Permafrost | place: Sweden: Stordalen... | reverse complement strand
GCGAACGTCTCGGCCACAGCTTCACCCTCGCCGGTCAAACCGTTCATGCCTTCCCACAACCCGACGCACTCAGTGACCTCACCGACTTCCCGGGGCTGGACCAGACCAAGGCACGACGCCTACACAAGATCGCCGACGCCGGTGCTGAGTTGCAGGCCGACGCGCTGAAGTCCCGCGGACCAGAAGACGCATTCATCTACGCACAAACCCTCGAGGGCATCGGACCGTTCTACGCGAGCCTCATCGTCCTACGCGCAACCGGTTTCGCAGACGCGCCGCTCAGAATCCCTGAACCCCGAACGCTCAACTACGCCGCCGAGCTCTACGACGCCCAACAACTGTCGCTCGAACGCCTAACCCAACTCGCTGAGAACTGGCGACCGTTTCGCACCTGGTCCACCGTCCTCATCCGCATCGCCGCCGCCCACGCCAAAGCCCAACAACACGTCACACCGTCCAAAAGCGCGCCCACCTCACGAGATTCTCGGCGCGCCTCACGGTCATGCATCACCGGCTCGAAGCGAGTCGGATAGGCTGCCCGCTTCGAATCACTTTTCGGGACCCGCACATGGAGGCTGTATGGGACAGGCCGCGTCTAAAGAGCTAATCCGCGTCGGTGAACTTGCTGTTCGGTTTCTCGTAGAGGCCGGGGAATCGAACGGGAGCGTGGCGGTGTTCGAATGCTTTGTGCCAGCGAACGCACGCATGCCAGCCCCACACAGCCATGACGGCTTTGAGGAGACGATCTACGGGCTGGAGGGAACGTCGACCTGGACGATCGGCGGGGAGACCGTCGAGATCGGCCCCGGCGACTCGGTGTGCGTGGCGCGAGGGACCATCCACGGGTTCAGCAACCCCGGCGCCGACGGTGTGAAGTTCCTGGCGATAGCTTCGCCAGGCGTGTTCGGGCCGTCGTACTTTCGCGAGGTGGGCGATGTCCTGGCAAGTTCGGCTGGGGGCCCTCCGGACCTCGCGGCCATCGGTGCCGTGATGCGCCGTCACGGCCTGACGCCAGCTCCACCCCCGGGGAGCTGAACGACAGCAGAGCGATGCGGTGGCCTCTGGACCGTCGACAGTCCTTCGTCGCCATAGGCATCGACAGCTCCGCTGCACTCGGCACGATCGCTCTGGTGGAATGCGATCGCTTGCGCCCAATCTCGACAGTCCGCGGTCCCCGGTCCGGACGATCGCATTCATGCTCCGGACGGCGAGAGCCGCGCTATCGCGTTGGCGACCTAGCGATCCCCCTGGGGCAACCACGGGATAGGGTGAGCGCCCGCGGGTCATACAAGACAGAGAGCGACAGAGAGGACGGGGCGCGATGAACGGGCTCCCGGTGAAGCGGCTGACGGAGATCGGCGGCAGGCGGGTGCCGTTCCTGCGGTGGTCGTTCGTGCGGATGGTCTTCGGAATGCCGAAGCTGCTGAAGGACTGGCAGGTCGGTGACGGCCGCGAAGAGGCGCTTTCTCAGCACGTGCTCGCGAATGCCCGGCAGGGTGATCTCGACGACGTCATCCGGACGATCGACCGATTCTGTTACGAGCAGAGCTTCATGATCAACGTCGGTGACGAGAAGGGCGAGATCCTCGACGCCGCGGTCCGGCGCACGGATCCGAAGCTCGTGCTGGAGCTCGGAACGTACTGCGGCTACAGCGCGCTCCGAGTCGCCCGGACGATGAGTGCGCAAGCGCGACTTATCTCGATCGAGTTCAACCCCGCGAACGCCGCGATCGCACGCCGCATCTGGGACCACGCCGGTGTCGGTGACCGGCTCACGGCGGTCGTCGGCACGCTCGGGGACGGTGGCGTGACTGTCGAGCGGCTCGAGTCCGAGCACGACTTCGCGAAGGGCTCCGTCGACCTGATCTTCATCGATCACGACAAGAACGCCTACCTACCCGACCTACAGTTGATCATCGAGCGCGAGTGGCTGCACGCGGGCTCGGTAGCGGTCGCCGACAACGTCAAGTTCCCTGGCGCGCCGAAGTACCGGGCCTACATGAAAGAGGCCGAGGGCACCCAATGGCACTCGGTCGAGCATTCCACGCACGCCGAGTATCAGACGTTGCTGAAGGACATCGTGATGGAGTCCGACTACCTCGCAGTCTGAACGATTTTGCCTCGTCACTCATGGGCGGTGGCGCACCACCCACCCAGGTCCTGGCGGGCGAGACGGTATCGTTGACCCTGTACGACGTGATGCCGACCGGCAACGGCGGCCTGGAATGGGCACCCGACGGAGCGCGGCCGATCGTCGCGTGGGACTTTGACGTGGAGATCGACTGACGGAGCGCAGTTGACTCGGGTTGTCACGACGCCCCCGACGACGTCAGCGGGGCGGCGGCCGCCGTCGGGCGCAGGGCGGACTAAGCGGTCGCTGCGCCGACGGACTCCCCAATCTCGGCGATCGCCGCTCGCTCGGCGTCGCTGACGGGGTCGTCCTTGCGATGACCCTCCCGGTGCGCCTTGGCGACCTTGTCCGCGAGGTTGACGATGAAGTGCTTGTAGTCATCGAGCTCCTGCGGCGTCGCCCGTTTCTCGAGCAGCGCGATGGCGTCTCGTAGGTGCCCCAGAGAGTGCCCTTTGAGCTCATCGAGCGAGTGGTAGCGCGTGTGATCGATTGCGGGCTTCGCCGCGACGATCTCGTCGAGCAGCTCACTTTGGCCATGGTGCTGACGCGCCTCCGCGTATGCCTTTGCGATTGAGACCGTCTCGCGTAGCGTCCCGCCGCGCTGCGCCGTGATGACGATCATGGCGGCGCTCGGCGGTCCCTCCAGCACAAGCTCCCATTCCTGCGGTGTGAAGTCGGCCTTTGCCGTCATGTCAACGCTCCATCTCGATGGCTGGATCCTGCGGCCAGTCTATGCGGGTCCGGCACTATCTCGCAGGCGCCGCGGCGGCGGTTTAGGCTCGCAGCCGTGACGGCAGGACGGGTGTTGCGCGATGTTGCGTCTGATCTCTGGGTTGCGGAGGCTCGGCTCCGCTACTTCGGCTTTGAGATGGGCCGACTGATGGTCGTCATTCGCCTCGGGAGTGGCGCGCTGCTGGTCCATTCGCCCGCCGAGCTCACCGAGGCGCTGCGGAGCGACCTGCTCGAGCTGGGCGAGGTGGGCTTTGTCGTGCCTGCAAGCAGCCTCCACGGCCACCTCTACATGGAGCAGTACCGCGACGCCTACCCTGGCGCGAAGTTGTTCGCCGCTCCCGGCTTGCAGCGCAAGCGCACGGATTTGAGCTTCGACGGTGAGCTTTCCAGTACGCCGGAGCCCGGCTGGAGCCAGGACCTCGACCAAGCCGTGTTCAGCGGCCACAGCCGCCTGACTGAGATCGAGTTCTTCCACGCCAAGACGCGCACGCTGATCACCGGCGACCTGTGCTTCAACATCGGCGCAGACTGGCCGTCGTCGACCCGTCTCCTGGCCTGGGGCCCGAGCATGAAAAGACGGTTGGGCCCGACTACGGCGTTCCGACAGGGAATCGGCGACCACGAGGCAGCGCGCCGGTCGCTCCACCGGATTCTCGATTGGGATTTCGATCGGATTGTCCCCGGGCACGGCGAGATCGTCGACACGAACGGCAAGTCGGCCTTCACGGACGGCTTCGCCTGGTTGCTCGCCTGAGCCAACTTGACGCTGCTCTGGTGCTGCTCGAGATGCGACGGGTCGCGCGGCGAGTCGTTGTGTTCCAATGTTGCGCGATGAGCGAGCCGCTCCCGCTTCCCGAGGGCTTCGCCGTCGGCCACTGGACTGCCGCGACCGCGCGCACGGGGTGCACCGTGGTGATCCCGCCCCCTTCAACGAGGGGTGGGATCGATGTTCGGGGCGGCGGCACGGGCACTCGCGAGGTCGAGGCACTGGCGCCACTGGCGAACGCGGAGGGCCCGACAGCGGTGCTGCTGACCGGAGGCAGCGCGTTCGGTCTCGCCGCCGCCGATGGCGTAGTTCGTCGGCTCGAGGAGCGCGGGCTCGGCCGCCCGACGCCGATGGGCCCGATTCCACTTGTCGCCACGGCTGTGATATTCGATCTCCGAGAGGGCGAGCGCGTCCGGCCCGGGCCCGACGACGGGTACGCGGCCTGCGAGGCGGCGGGCGAGGGCACTCCCGGGCGGGGGCGGGTTGGGGCTGGCGCGGGCGCTGCGGTCGGCAAGGTCCTCGGGCGCGAGCGCGCGACGCCGGGCGGGGTGGGATACGCAATCACGCGACTGGCGAGCGGCTCGAGCGTCGCGGCACTTGCCGTGGCGAACTCGGTAGGCGACGTGATCGGGTCCCACGGCGAGGTCTTGGGCGGGCCGCATGACGAAGACGGTCGCCTTCTATGCACCGCGCGGTTGCTTGAGGGCATGTCTGAGCTGCCGTTGCCGACCGTCCGACCAGAGGAGAACACGACGCTCGCGTGCGTCATGACCGACGCGTCGCTTGACAAGCGCGGGTGCGGAATCGTCGCTCGGATGGCGGCCGCGGGCATCGCGCGCGCCGTGGACCCCGTCTTTAGCCCGCTCGACGGGGATGTGGTGTTCTGCCTCGCCTCCGGCCGTGAGCCGCCCGCCGCGCCCGGCCCGGCGGCGTCGTTTGCGCTGACAGCGCTGGGAACCGCCGCTGCGACCGTCACGGCGGCGGCGATTCGCGACGCAGTCGCTTGCTCCGCCGGGTGAGCGGTCGACGCCGCGCCGCACCGTGGGAGAATGCGCCAATGGCGCTTCCGCCTGGTCCTCGCGCTCCGGCGCTCGTCAACACGCTGCGCTTCGTCCGCAGGCCGCTCGACCTGCTGCGCCAATGGCACGCGCGCTACGGCGACATGTTCACCGTGAGCTTCACCGGCTTCGGCACGGGCGTCTATGTCGTCGACCCCGATGCCATCCGCGAGTTGTTCACGGGCGATCAGTCAGATCTTCGAGCCGGCGAGGCGAACTCGTTCCTCGAGCCGGTGCTCGGCCCGCACTCGGTCCTCGTCCTCGACGGCCCAGAGCACCTGCGCCAGCGCAAACTCTTGCTACCGCCGTTCCAAGGCTCGCGGGTGGCCGCATTTCGCACGGTCATCCGCGACGTCGCGGAGCGGGAGATCGCGAGCTGGCGGCCGGGGAAGCAGCTCGTGCTGCGCGAGCGCATGCGCTCGATCACCTTCGAGGTGATCTGCCGGGCGGTCTTCGGTGTCACCGAGCCCGACCGGGTCGAGCGCCTGCGCGAGCGGCTGGTCGCGGTGATCGACGGCAGCTCGATCTTCATGATCGCGCCCGCCGCGCGCGCAGACCTGGGACGGCTGACCCCTGGCGGTCGGTTTGTGCGGCGCCTGCGCGCAGCTGACGCCGTGCTGTATGAGGAGATCGCGCGACGCCGCGAGGAGCCGGACCTCGAGGAGCGCTCCGACGTGCTCTCCCTGCTGATGAATGCGCGCGATGAGCAGGGCGAGGCGATGACGGACGCGGAGCTGCGCGACGAGCTGTTCACGATGCTGGGCGCGGGGCACGAGACGACCGCCACCGGTCTTGCGTTTGCGTTCGACTTGCTGCTGCACAACCGGCCTGTGCTCGCGCGTCTGCGCGACGAGCTGCAAGCCGGGGAGGACGACTCCTACCTCGACGCAGTGGTCAAGGAGACCCTGCGGCTGCGGCCCGTGATCGACGCCGCCGAGCGCACGCTCACGGTGGACCGGACCGTCGCGGGCTGGGAGCTTCCGGCTGGTGTGAAGGTGTATCCCGCGATCGGACTCGTGCACCTGCGCGAGGACCTGTACCCGTGCCCGGACGAGTTCCGGCCCGAGCGGTTCATCGAGAATGGCGCTGAGTCCTACTCGTGGCTGCCCTTCGGTGGCGGCATCCGACGCTGCATCGGCGCCGCCCTTGCGCACGCCGAGATGGCGGAGGTATTGCGCGTGGTGGTGCCGGCGGTAGAGCTCCGACCGCTGCGCGATGGTCCGGACCCGATTGTCTTGCGCGGGGTCACACTTGCGCCAAAGCACGGCGTGGCGGTGGCGGTGCAGCGGGTCTCGCGCACAACTCGCCGGACGGTCGACGCGGTGGCGCAGTAGCGTCCACGGACGCGGGAAGAGGTGTCGAGGTGCGGCTGGCAATCGTTTCCGACATTCACGGGAATCTGACAGCGCTGGAGGCCGTGATCGCTGACCTCCAGGGCCGAGCTGTGGATCGCGTTGTTCACGGCGGCGACCTCGCGCTTACTGGTGCGCAGCCCGCCGAGGTGATCGACCGCGTGCGCGAGCTCGGCTGGCCGGGGATCGTGGGCAACACCGACGAGTTGCTCTGGCGTCCCGAAGAGCACGCGGCGCAGGAGCAGCGAGCGCCCAAGCTCGCTGGACTGCTGCGACTGCTGTTCGCCGAGTACGCGCCGGTCACACGTGAGCTGCTCGGAGACGACCGAATCACCTGGCTGCGTCGGCTGCCGAGCGAGCACCGCGAAGACGGGGTCGCGTTGGTGCACGCAAGCCCCGGTGATCTGTGGCGAGCACCGCTGCCCGGCGCGCAGGACAGCGAGCTCGAGGCCACTTATGGTCAGCGGGCCGCCGAGATCGCGGTCTACGGGCACATTCACCTTCCGTATATGCGCCGGCTCGCCGGCCTCACGGTGGCCAACAGCGGCAGTGTCGGGTCGCCGTTCGACGGCGACCCGCGTGCGTCCTACCTGCTCGTGGATTCCGGTGGTGTGCAGATCATCCGCGTCGAGTACGACGTCGAGCGAGAGGCCGGGCTGCTGCTGGCATCCGGCTACCCCGACGCCCTACGGATCGCCGAGACGCGCCGCCAGGGGCGATTCGTCCCGGTCGCCCACTGATCTGCGACAAAGATCGGCGACGTCACTACCCTCCGGCGGGTGCACTCCACCTTCTCCCCGTCGCATCGCGGTGGCTCCGGATCACCGCTCGTGTGCCTTCACGGCTTCACGGACACCTGGCGGACCTGGGAGCTGGTGCTGGCAGAGCTCGAGCGCCAGCATGAGGTATTAGCCCCGACGCTGGTCGGCCACGCGGGCGGTCCGCCGTTGGATGGGCAGGTCACCGACGCCCTGATCCCCGATGCGATCGAGCGCGCGATGGACGACGCCGGCTTTGAGACCGCGCACATCGTCGGCAACTCGCTCGGCGGCTACGTCGCGCTGCGACTTGCGGCCCGCGGCCGAGCCGAATCGGTGGTGGCGCTCGCCCCGGCCGGTGGCTGGGCCGAGGGCGACCAGTCGTTCAAGGAGGCGCTCGGCTTCTTTACGACGATGCACGACTTGGTGCAGGCGGCCGCGCCGCACGCGGAGGCGATCGTCGCCTCGTCAGAGGGTCGCCGCCGCGCAACGGAGTTCATCACCACGAACTTCGAGCACATTCCGCCAGAGCTGCTCGCGCACCAGATACGCGGCGCGGCGGCCTGTGACGCGGTCCCGCTGATCGAGTACGCCTCGCGCGAGGGCTACAGTCTCGACGCCCAGAAGATCAACTGTCCGGTGCGGATCGTGTGGGGCACGGACGACAAGATCCTGGCTTGGCCGTCTGCCGCGGCGCGCTTTCGCGACGAGTGGCTTCCTGATGCCGACTGGGTCGAGCTCGAGGGCATCGGTCACTGCCCTCAGCTCGACATCCCGCTCGAAACTGCGCAGCTGATCCTGGGGTTCACGGCAGGCTGAGGCGCGCGTTCGACGAGCCGGTAGTCTTGGTGGCTCGGCGGATCGCCTACTCGGCCGGGCGCGCAGTGCGTCAGCCGGGCCACGCACCGGCCTCGGCCGGTGGCCCGTCCCGGTGGTCGGGAGTGTCAGCCGCCCAGGTACGACACGTCCTGGGACATGAAGTAAAAGCGGTGATCCATGACCGGGCGTCAGCGGGCGAGCCATTGGGCTCGCTCGCGCGCGCGGGTGTGACGACGACGCTCGCACGATGACCGGCGCGAGGCGATCGATCACGACATCGGCGGCGGTCTTCCTTCGGCGCTGGCGGCGATTGCGGGGTCCCAGTCACACACCGCGCATGCGTGGCTGAACGCCGAGCGGGCGAAGTCGAGTGCCGTCGCGCTCGGGCTCGCGCTGGCGACGACGTCGTCCCAGTCGAGGACGTACTCGCCGAGCGCGGCGTCCCAGCGTGCGGCCGTGGGCGACAGCGTCGCGCCGGCGAACCCGTCTGCCGGGGGGTGCACGTACGCATAGAACGCCGCCTTGGGATAGCGCGGATCGCCCGGCCACCATCCGATCGCGACCTCCTGGGCATCCATCGCGTTGCGCATGATGAAGTCGTCCGACGGAGGCTCGGCCGGCCGCCCCGAGAAGAGGCTCACCGCCAGGTCAAATGACCCCCACCACGCGTTGACCGGCGTCGAGCGTCCGCGATACGGTGCGCGGAAGGCGGCCAGGACCAGCGCCGCGCGCGTCGCTGCCGCGAAGTAGGTGGCCACCTGACCCGATTCATACGTCGCGTGCTCGTTGTCGGAGTCCAGCGGTGTGCTCCAGGGTGTCTCCTGCGGAGTCGGGTCGATCTCAACCGTCCCGACGAGGTTGCGGACCGCCAACAGCACATTGCGCGTAACCTCGCCGACCGGCCGGTCGGGTGTCAACGCGACGCCTCGCACGCGTCCGTCGCTGTGCTCGATGACCGCCTCGTGGGCTCGGAGGTCGAGCGCCGCGACGAGCGCCCCGGAGCCGTCCGGCGCCGGCAGCGCGAGCGTCTCCCAGCCGCGTGCGGTCAGCCGCAAGGCGGCGTGCTGGAGCTGGGGCTCGGGCGGGGCGAGCGCTGCCGCCAGCTTGCCGAGCACCTGGGTGTGGGCATGCAGCGTGTCGCACGTCGCGGCCCACACCTCGTACGGGAGCTTGGGCCAGTCGGAGGACATAGAAAGAACGCTACCGACCGCAGTTTGCTTCACGCAGCGTGGGGACCGATCGCGGATCTCACGCGGTGCGCGCTCCCCGGGGCTCGGCGCAGACATCGAAGTCCGTCAGCGTGAGCGGTCCGAACGAGGTGATCAACGCGACGTCGACGGCGTCCCGGCCACGGCCGACGACCACGCGCCCGATGCGAGGCTTGTTGTTGCGCGCGTCGAACGTGTGCCAGCGGCCATCGAGGTAGGCCTCAAACCACGCGGCGAAGTCCATCGGCTCGAGTGGCGGAGGGATGCCGATGTTCGGGATGTAGCCGAAGACGTAGCGCGCCGGGATGTTCAGGGCGCGGCAGAACGTGATCGCCAGGTGAGCAAAGTCGCGACAGACGCCCTGACCGGCCCGGTAGGCGTCGGCCGCGGTTGTCCACGGGTTCGAGGCGCCCGGAACGAACTCCAGATGATCGTGCACATAGTCGACGATCGTCTGCACCCGTCCCCAACCCGGCGTCAGATCGCCAAAGCGCTGCCACGCCTCGTGGCCGAGCTCGTCGGGCAGGCAAAAGCGGCTGGGCATCACGAAGTTCAAGACCTCGTCCGGCAACAACGCGACCGGTGTCTCCGGTGTGCTGGGCTCGATCAGGTCAGCCGGCCGTGCCAGGACCACGTGGGCCTCGTAGGTGATCTCCGAGCTGCCGCTGGCGAGCTCGAAACGCTCGCAGAGATTTCCGTACTGGTCGACGTAGCCGTGGTGCTCGGTGCCGGCCTCCCAGCGCTCGCTTTCAATCGAGATGCCGGGCTCCGGACGCGGGGCGACTTGCACGATGGCCGCGGCTGGCTGGACCGAGCCCAGCCCGAACCGGCACCCCACCGTGAGCGCCAACGGGTCCTCGCCTGCGGAGCCATCCTGGTGGGAAGGGACGCGGTCGATCGTCTGAGGATGCCAGGTGGTGGAAACCGCCCAGCCGCTGCGCGGGCCCGCCGCTACGCGACGGGCCCGCGGGAGCGGTTGGCGTGAAGCTCGCGCTACTTCGTCTGGCAGGCGGCGAGCGCGGCGGTCTGCTCGGCCGCGGGGACCGTCGCCTTGACAATCTCCGCGCAGACCTGCCTGCCGGCCGCTTGTGCCTCTGCGGGATTGGTGGCGATCTTGTCGCAGAGATTGGCGAGCTGGCTCTTTATGCTCGCCGACAGCGTCGGCGCCGCGGCGAGGCTCTGCTTGCAGGCCGCAACGGCTGCCTGCCCGGCCGCGCCGGTCGGTACGCCACCGCTGGGAACGCTCGTCGCCGCCCCGCCCGTGGACGTCGCGGCGGCACTCGTCGTCGCCGCGCTCGCCGGCGCCGCAGTCGTGGTCGCGCTGGGGGCAGCGCTGGTCGTGCTGCTACTGCTGCTGCTCCCGCACCCCGTCACGAGCGCGCCTCCTAGAAGCGCGGTGACGAGCACTGCGCAAAGCCTGATCATGGGTTCTCCTCCGCTGGACAGCTCGCTAACACAACCAGCGTGTAGCCGGACAAAGCGGCAACCCTAGACGTCCCGCCGGGCGTTTGCCTGGTCAGACGCCGTCGGCAATCGACAAGCTCGCCGCAAGCCCGCGGCGCCGCGTGACGGCGGCGCGGGCGGCGCGGGCCGTAGAGTCTTGCTCGGCCGGCCGCGACGACCCCGGGGAGGACGACCTTGACGACAGTGAGGGACCTGACGTTCGAGCTCTTCCGCGAGCGGGGGATGACGACGATCTTCGGCAACCCGGGCTCGACCGAGCTGCCAATGCTCGCCGACTTCCCCGCCGACTTCCGCTACGTGCTCGGACTTCAGGAGGCCGTCGTGGTGGGAATGGCCGACGGCTTCGCGCAGGCCTCCGGGCGCGTCACTCACGCCAACCTGCACACCGCGCCGGGGGTCGGCAACGCGGTCGGCGCGATCTTCAACGCGCAGGCCAACAAGGCGCCGCTGCTGATCACCGCCGGCCAGCAGGTGCGGGCGCATCTGCTGATGCAGGCCAACCTGACCAACCGCGACGCCACTCGCGTACCCGAGCCGTTCGTGAAGTGGAGCTTCGAGCCGGCGCGCGCGCAGGACGTACCCGCGGCGCTCGCGCGCGCGACGTACCTCGCATCGCTGCCGCCAACGGGGCCGGCGTTCGTCTCGCTGCCGATGGACGACTGGTCGCTGGCGCTCGACGACGCAACCGAGGTCGAGGCGCGGCGCGCGATCTCGCGCTCGGTCACCGGTCGCGCGGCCGCAGACCCCGAGGCGGTGCGCGCACTCGCGAGCCGGCTGGCGGCGGCGCGCAGCCCGGTGCTGGTTGCCGGTCCCGACGTCGACGCCGCGGGCGCTTGGGAGCAGGCGGTCGCGCTCGCCGAACGTCAGCGCCTGCCCGTCTGGGCGACGCCGGCCCCCGGCGGCGGCCGGATCGGGTTTCCCGAGGGCCATCGCAACTTCCAGGGTGTGCTTCCACCGGCGATCGGCCCGCTCGGGCAGACGCTCGCCGGCCACGACTTGGTGCTCGTCGTCGGCTCGTCAATTTTTCCTTATTACCCATACATCCCGGGCCCGGCGTTGCCCGATGGTTGCGACCTCGTCGCGATCACCAGCGATCCCGAGGAGGCGGTGCGCGCGCCGATCGGCGACGCAATCGTCGCCGACGTGCGGCTGACGCTCGACGCGCTGCTCGCCGAGCTCGGCGAGTCCGAGCGCGAGCTGCCGCCCTCGCTCGACCCGCCGCCACCCGTGCAGGACTCCGAGCCGATGGATCCCGGCGCCGTGCACGGCACGCTCGCGTCGGTCCTGCCCGACGACGCGATCATCGTCTTGGAGTCGCCGTCGAGCACGCTCGCGCTGCGCAACCGGCTACGCATCTCGCGGCCGGGCAGCTACTTCTTCGGCGCCGCCGGCGGGCTCGGCTTCGGGCTCGCCGCGTCGATCGGCGTGGCGCTCGCGCAGCCCGACCGACCGGTCGTCTGCGTGCTCGGCGAGGGCTCGGCGCAGTATGCGATCACGGGCTTCTGGACGGCCGTCGCTTACCGCGTGCCGGTCACGTTCCTGGTCCTGCGCAACAGCGAGTACTCGATCCTCAAGTGGTTCGCCGAGCTGGAAGATGTCTCGGGAGCGCCTGGCCTCGATCTTCCCGCGCTCGACGTCGCCGCGACGGCGTCCAGCTACGGCGTCGCTGTCGAGCGGGTCTCGCGCGCCGACGAGCTGGCCGAAGCGCTGACGCGGGCCATCCCTGCCGCCGAGCCGCGGCTCGTCGAGGTCGGGGTGACGCCCGGCATGGCGCTGCTCTGAGCGGCGGGCGCGAAGTGCTGCTCGAGCCCGACCCGAGTCGCATCGGGCGCCCCGCAGGCCCGCCGACCGAGGATCGCGCCCCAGACAGCCTCGCCGCCGGCACGCCCGAGCCGCTGCGCAGCGAGCTGACCGCGCTGCTCGGCTCCGATCGGGTGCTGGCCCGACCGCTGGACCTCGTGCGCTACGCCTCCGACGCGAGCCCGTACCGGCGCTTCCCACAGGTCGTCGTGATGGCCCACGACGAGCACGACGTCGCCGAACTGCTGCGCTACGCGCAGCGCAGCGGCAGCCACGTGAACTTCCGCGGCGGCGGCACGAGCCTCAACGGCCAGGGTCAGACCGACGGGATCCTGATCGACGTGCGCCGCTGGTTCTCGGGCGTCCGCGTGCTCGACGACGGTCGCCGCGCGCGCGTGCGCCCGGGGACGGTCCTCGGCTTCGCCAACCGCGTGCTCACGCGCTACGGTCACCGGCTCGGCCCGGACCCGGCGAGCACCGACATCGCGACGGCCGGCGGGGTGATCGCGAACAACTCGGGCGGCATGCGCTGCGGCGTCACGTGGGACTCCTACTCGACGGTGGAGTCGATGCGCCTGGTGCTGGCGTCCGGTGCGGTTCTCGACACCGCCGACGCCGACGCCGAGCAGCACTTCGCCCGGGCGGCACCGGAGTTGGCCGCCGGGCTGCTGGAGCTGCGCGGCGAACTGCTCGCGGATGCAGAGCTTGCGGCGCGGGTGCGCCGCAAGTACGAGATCAAGAACGTGACCGGCTATCGCCTCTGCGCGCTGCTCGACGCAGACACACCGCTGGAGATCTTCCGGCGGCTCGTGATCGGCTCGGAGGGTACGCTCGCGTTCGTCGCCGAGGCGACCTTCAAGACGCGTCCCCAGCCCCCCCGCACGACCGTCGCGTGGCTGCACTTCGACAGCATCGAGGCCGCCGCGGAGCCGGTCGCGGAGCTGGTCGCGGCCGGGGCGCGCGCGGTCGAGTTGATGGTCGCACCGGCGCTGATCGCCGCGGCGTGGCAGATGGACGGCACGGATCAGAGCTGGAAAGAGCTGCCGCCCGGATCGGGGGCGCTGCTCGTCGAGTTCGGCGGCGACGACGACGCCGCGCTCGCCGAGCACGAGGCACGGGCGCTGGAGATCGTCGGTAAAGAGCTGATTCGCGAGGCCGGCTTCACCCGCGAGGACGAGGAGATCGAGCTTGCCTGGCGGGTCCGCGAGGGCCTCTTCGGGCTCGTCGGCCGGCTGCGTCCGCTCGGCACGGCGCTGATCATCGAGGACGTCTGCGTTAGGCCGGAGCGGATCGCCGAGGCCGCGCGGGACGTCCAGGCGCTGCTCGGCGATTACGGCTTCCTGATCGGGGTCGCCGGCCACGCGTCGGCCGGCAACCTGCACTTCCAATTGACGCCAGACTTCTCCAAGCCGGAGGATCTCGAGCGTTACGAGGCGTTCATGGAGAGCCTCGTCGCGTTGATCGTCGACAAGTACGACGGCTCGCTGAAGGCCGAGCACGGCACCGGCGTCAACATGGCCCCGTACGTCGAGCGCGAGTGGGGGGCGCGGGCCACCGGGATGATGTGGCGGATCAAGCAGCTCGCTGACCCCCACGACGTGCTGAACCCCGGCGTCGTGCTCAACCGCGACCCAGGCGTGCACCTCCGCCACCTCAAGACCCAGCCGCCGATCGAGGAGGAGGCCTCGCACTGCGTCGAGTGCGGCTTCTGCGAGCCGGTCTGCCCGAGCCGCAACGCGACGACGACGCCGCGTCAGCGGATCGTCCTGCGCCGCGAGCTGGCGCGCCAGCCGGAGGGCTCGCCTGTGTACGAGGCGTTGCTCGCCGACTTCGAGCACGACGCGATCGAGACGTGCGCGGCCGACGGCAGCTGCTTGGGGGCGTGCCCGGTGGCGATAGACACCGGCAAGCTGATCAAGGACTTCCGCCGCCGTGAGCGCGGCGAGCGCGAGGAGCGTGTGGCGCTGATGCTCGCCGAGCGCTACGCGGCGGTCGAGCGCCTCGCCCGGGGCGGTTTGCGCGCCGGCGCGCTCGCCGCGCGGGTGCTCGGCCCGCGCGCAGTTGGAGCGGCGCCGGCCGCGATCCGGCGTCGCGTCAGCGCCGAGCTGGTGCCGACGTGGCCGGCGTCGATGCCGCCGCCGGCGCCCGCGACGCTGCCGGCGACCGCGCGCGCGGGTGGAGCCGCCGTCTACCTGCCGGCATGCATCAACCGGATCTTCGGCAATGCGGATCGCCTGCCGGAGCGCCCGACGCTGCCCGAGACGCTGGTCGAGGTGGCGCGGCGCGCGGGCCTGCCGCTGTGGATACCGCCAGACGTCGCGGGACACTGCTGTGCGACACCGTGGAGCTCGAAGGGCTACCGGCGCGGGCATAGCGCGATGGCGCGTCGCACTGCCGAGGCGCTCTGGCGCTGGAGCGATGGCGGCGCGCTGCCCGTCGTCACGGACGCGAGCTCGTGCGCGCACGGGCTGCTCGCCGACGTCGCCGGCGAGCTCGACGATGACGCTCGCGCGCGCTTCGAGACGGTCGAGGTCGTCGACTCGATCGCCTGGGTGCACGACAAGCTGCTGGAGCGCCTCCAGATCGGGCGCAAGGTCGGTGCGGTCGCCGTGCACCCGACGTGCTCGGCGGTCCAGCTCGGGCTTGCGGGCGACCTGCGCGCGGTCGCCGGCGCACTGGCCGACGAGGTTGTCGTTCCGGCCGGGACGACGTGTTGCGGGATGGGCGGTGACCGCGGGCTGTTGCACCCCGAGTTGCCGGCGTCGGCGCTGCGCGACGTGGCGACCGAGCTTGCGGAGTGGCAGGGCTCGCTCGACGGCTTCCTGTCGAGCAACCGCACGTGTGAGCTCGGGTTGCAGGAGGTGACTGGGCGTCCGTACCGATCGTTTGTCTTCCTGCTCGAGGAGTTGACGCGGGATGGACGATGAACCGCGGACGTCCGACGCCGAGGATGTCTGGGCCGCAGGCCGGGCCGCCGCGCGCAAGCAGGTGCGGGCGGTGTTCGCGCCGCGCGTGCAGCGCTGCGAGCACTGCGGCGCCGAGAGCGCGAGCGCGACCCGCTTCTGCCCGAGTTGCCACGCGCCCTATGCCGCGCGGCGTGCACGCGGTCCGTCGCGACGCGTGCGCTGGATGCTTGCCGGCCTGGTCGTCGTCGGCGCGCTCGTCGGCGCGTTGATCGCGGGCGTCTTCGCGCCCGGCCTGCGCAGCTCCGACACCGCGCAGGCGCGCGCGCAGGCGCGCCGGGTAGCGGCGCAGAACGCCGCGCTCTACCGGGTGCTGGTCGCCGAGCAGCGTCCGCACATCGCGCGCGGGCCGGTGGCTGCGCCCGGGCCGCGGGCGGCCACGATCGCCGCCCGCGCGCGGCTGCTCGCCTTCGCCCGTGCGCAGATCACGGCAGACGCTCGCGCCCGCGTCGCTGCGCACGAGCTCGGTGGTCCGATCATCACGACGAGCTGTGACCCGTACCCCGCGACGACGGGACGGTCGGCGGCGGAGTCCAGTCCGCGCGCCACCGACCTGCTCTACGACTGCCTCGCCGTGCAGGCCGAGATCCGAGCAACCGTCCGCAATCCAGCCGGTGAGCTCGGCTACCCGTTCCTGCTGCGCGTGCACTACGACAGCGGCGAGGTCGCTTGGTGCGCCACGACCCCCAGCCCCGGTGAAGCGGGCATCGGGCTCGCCACGCGGCGTCCACCGCTGTCGCCGGTGTGCAGCGCGTAGTCCGGGACAGTTCTTCTCTGTCAAATTGGCTCAACCGACAGGAGTCGGACTTCGAGCCGGTGACCGGCGCATCGGTCAGGCGGTGCGGATCCCCTCCAGCTTCGCCCGCTCGCTCGCCCCGGCCGCGTGCCTGCCTGGACGGAAGCTGAGCGTGAAGGCGGCGGACGCGGCGATCGACGCGGCGACGGCGCAGTACAGCCACGCGCCATCGAACTGCGGGCGGGCTGCCGCCAGCACCGGCGAGCCCAGGAAG
>Ga0182024_10013346_pt1 | contig 16061 bp, 14 predicted proteins | sample P32metaG_FD_120480 | JGI IMG/M metagenome (GOLD analysis project Ga0182024, IMG submission 120480) | Permafrost microbial communities from Stordalen Mire, Sweden - P3-2 metaG (Illumina Assembly) | ecosystem: Environmental > Terrestrial > Soil > Wetlands > Permafrost | place: Sweden: Stordalen... | reverse complement strand
GGCCACCAATGGGGCGCCTGCCTGCTCATCACGAGGTCCAAACACGCGGCCTCGGATCAGCGGAATCTTGAGCGTCTGAAAATAGTCTCCCTGGACAAGATAGGAGGAAGCAATGAGGTAGCCTTCGCCGGCCGATCTCACATGGCCCTCCGGCGTGATCAGCAGGCCGCCATTCTGGCCGACAATCGGAATGTTGGAAGAGAAGCCCACGCTGGTCACTCCAGGCAAGCGTTCTATTTTTCCCTGCAGTTCTGTGTAAAACTCATCCACGCTCTGCTGTGTGGGGTAGTCGTGTGTTGGCAGAGACAGAGCCGCCGTCAGGACATGCTGCGGCTGAAAGCCTGGGTCGGTTTCCAGCATCTTCGCAAAACTGCGCAGCAGCAGCCCCGATGCCACGAGCAACAGCATTGCCAAAGCAATCTCAAGCATTACCAGGATGCTCTGCAGCTTATGCCGCGCGCGGCCCGTCCCCGCTGCCTGGCCACCGTCCCGCAAGGAATCAAGAACATTGGTACGCATGCCTGCCCAGGCCGGCACAATTCCGCAAAGCACCCCAGTCGCAGCAACGAATGCCAGGGCAGCAGCAAACAGAGGCCATCCGATTGCGATCTCACTCAACCTGGGCAGCGAGTCCGGCAGGGCAACCGCGGCCGCACGCACGAGCATCGTTGCGAGCGCAATGCCGAGTACTCCGCCAATTGCACTCAGCAGCAGACTCTCTGTCAATAACTGCCGCAACACGATTCGACGTGCCGCGCCCAATGCCAAACGGACTCCGAACTCTCGCTTCCGCCCGGCAGCCCGCACCAGCAACAGGTTCGCGATGTTCACGCAGGCGATCAGCAGGATCAGGCTGACAGCGCCAAGCAGTACGTTGAGGAGCGGACGTGCCTTGCGCACGGTCTCTTCCTTGAGCGTTCTGAAATATCCCTTTAGGTGCAGGTTGGCGACCACCGTATATGCCGGCTGAATTCCTGCGATTACCCGGTCAATGTCGAACTGTGCCTGAGCTGTGCTCACACCCGGCCGGATACGAGCCACCAAGCCGTAGTCGTAGTTCTCGCCTTCTGAGTTCTTTTCGACCGGCGTCAGACTCAAGGGAACCCACAGATCGCGACGGCTCAAGCGGCCCGCATCGAGGGGGAACTCGAAGCTCTGCGGCATGACTCCGATGACGGTGTAGGGGCGCCGATCGAGATCGATCGTCTTGCCCACCGCGCCGGCATCACTCTGGAAATTTTCTCGCCAAAACGCATAACTGATCACAGTCACCGGAGCAGCATTTGTATCTTCCTCAGGTGTGAATGTGCGGCCCAGGAGTGGGTCGATCCCAAGAACGGGAAATACCGAAGCGCTCACTCTTTCTGCCGCCGCATGGAATGGCGCGCCTGCTCCTGTCACGTCGTAGGCGGTAGAGATATACCCGCCTTCCCCGGAGAAGGCCTTGCTTTCGCGCTGGAAGATCAAAATGTCAGGAGCCGTCACGTTGAACTCATGCGGATCTTCGCGAATCCATTCATGCAGGCTGACGAGCTGAGACGAATTCTTGAAGGGTAGCGGGCGCAGCAACACCGCCTCGACCACGGAAAACACCGCCGTCATGCCGCCGATGCCCACCGCCAACGTCAGGATCGCCGTGACGGTAAAGCCCGGAGACTTGCGCAACTGCCTCAGCGCATAACGGCCATCCCGGGCCAGCGCTTCCAGGAACGGCAGCCCCCGCTTCATCCGATAACTCTCCCGCGTCTGCGTCACACCACCGAAGGAACGCAACGCCGCCGTGCGTGCTTCCCCTTCCGGCATGCCGCGCCTCCGGTTCTCCTCGGTCGCGAGTTCGATATGCGCCAGGAGTTCTTCGTCAAGGTCCGCGTCGAGCTCTCGAGAGTGGATCAGCGCCGCGCAACGGCTTAGCAGAATCCGTATCCAATCCATCGTGCACCCCTTAACTGGATGGCGCCAGAAAGCGCGCCATGGTCGTGGCAACCCGCTCCCAGTTCTCCGTCTCTGTTTCGATCTTTTGCCGTCCTAGTTTGCTCAGCGAATAGAACTTGGCGCGACGGCCAGTCTCAGAGATGCCCCACGCGGCCTTGATCCACTTGCGCTGCTGCAGGCGCAACAGTGCCGGGTAGATAGTCCCCTGATTCATGATCACGGTATGATCGCTGACCTGTTCAATCCGCCGGGCGATTGCGTATCCGTGCAGCGATCCCATCGACTCTAGAGTCTTGAGCACCATCAAATCCAGGGTGCCCTGTAAAACATCCGGCTTTCCGTCACCCATTGTCCACCTGTAGGCGTTCCACATATAACCTAGCGGTCCGATACGTAGAATGTCAACAGGTAGCCTGGCGTTCGTGTTGCGACCGATACCGGGCAACCAGCTCCTGCGCCGCCGCCGGCCATTCTGGATAGGTGAACGAGAAACCGGCGTCCATGAGTCTGCCGGGAATAACCCGGCGACTTTTGAGAACAAGTTCGGATTCAGTGCGCAGCAGGAAACTGCCGATTTCGATCATCCATGCCGGAGCAGGAAAGCCAACCGGTTGTCCCCAGGAATCACGAAGAGCGCGCATGAACTCGCGATTTCTCAGTGGATTTGGGGAGCATATATTCACCGGACCGGTCAGCGTCTCATTTGCGATCAGGAAGTCGACGGCGCGGACGAAGTCGGCTTCATGAATCCAGGAGACAAATTGAGCCCCGGATCCTTGCGATCCACCGAGTCCGCGGCGAACCAAGTTGGAAAGAACTTCGAGGACGCCGCCTTTGCCCGCAATAAAGGTGATGGAGCTGCGCATGGCGATCTTGCGTGTGTTTCGCGTTTGCCCCGCAAAGAAAGCTGCCTCCCAATCCTTTGCGATCTTGATGGAAAAATTCCATGTGTCGGGGGCGCCTGGTTCGTTCCCGCCGAGTTCCCCGGTCATCTCGTCCATGGGGCGATCGAGTGCGTGGCGATAGATCGTGGCGGTGCTCGCGTTAAGCCACAGTCGCGGCGGGTCTTGGAGCGTTGCCATGACATCGTTGAGCAGCCGGGTCGAAACAATGCGCGAGTCGTACATCTGTCGCCGGTTCTCCGTGTGATACCGGCAGTTCACGCTACGGCCCGTCAGGTTGATGCAGATGTCGCTCTGCTCCAGCGCAGCGGTCCATGGGCCAATCGTCTGAGCGTCCCAGCGAATCACCTGCCATGGAGCCGGCTTCGGGGCGCGGCTCAGCACGGTAACAGTGTGGCCCTGTTGGTGAAAGTGCCGCGCAAGGATGGTGCCCACCTGTCCACTGCCGCCGGGAATGACGATCTTCATTGGACCGGCTCCTTCCGGTGTATCGGCAGATAGCGTTGCCAATCGTCCGATTCAGCGAGCTGTTTAATCACGGCATTGCGTTCGCGGTTCAGTGCCATCATGTAGCGGCGCAGAAAGAGCGCTTCGGCGATTGACCCCAGGATTGGGAGCGGAGCCGCAATCGTGAAGATGTCTTTCAACTCAGTCAAACACTCGGTCGATCGGCGCGGCGATGAACGTGGTTTCTTCAAAGCGGATCATTTGAGGTGCCTGCCATAGATGACTTCCAGCAACTCTCCCGCGAGGCGGTGGATCGGCCGCAGAAACGGCAAGCCGGCCAGCTTCAGGCTGATCAGAATCATCTTCACAGTTTTGTCGAAAAGGATCTGGGTGCGCGTTTGCCTGGGCGAGTGGTCGTATACCCAGAAGAGAAGCAGGCCCATTTGGTACAGCCAGAGTAAGCGCGGCAGATACGGTTGAATGTTGGACGGGAGTTTGACCTTGGAGTCTTCCACGGCACGCTGGAAAAATCCGACGTCTTGCTCGCGGATGGCTGCGGTTTCCGCACTGAAAGGGGATAGCGCGTGAGTGGGATCGACGTGACCGGAAAGCGCGCCGAGCAATGCTCGATTGGGCGAGAAATATTCGAATTTGTAGGCGATGATGCCGCGGAGGCGAGCCTCCAACGTCTTCTCTTCTGAGAGTATCGCGTCGAGCGATGGAGCCATTTCCATCTGGGCACGCTGGTAGAAAGCCATGACAATGGCGTCCTTGGAGTCAAAGTAGTAGTAGGCCGCGCCCACGGCTACTCCGGCAGCCGTGGCGATCTCGCGCATGGTCGACTTCTCGAATCCGCGCTCGCGGAAGATAGCAAGCGCGGATTCAAGGATGCGCGCGCGCGTAGCCTCGGACTTAACCGTGGTCGACTTCTTCCCGGCTTGGGTAGGCGTTGGCATCAGGCGTGCAGACCCTGGGCTGAGTTCTTGCGCATTCTCGATAGCACGAGGATGTTGAAAAAGTGCATCCCGCCGAGAATGAGTAGAACGACGCCGAGCTTGGTGCTTTCCAGTTCGATGACCTCGCGAAGCGTCCTTAGCGGGTCCTGTGTCTTCAGTGCCAGAGCGATATATCCAACGTTGATCAGGTAGAAGCCGACCACGAGCAGACGGTTTACGGAATCCGCAAGGTCTGCGTTGCCGTGGAAGGCCTCGATCAGGAACACGCGTCCGCTGGTTTTGAGGGTGTGGGCGACCCAGATCGTGAGGGCGATGCTGATGGCGAGATAGCTGAAGTAACAGGCGATCACATACATGATTGACTCCTTTACACCAGAATATTGAACATGTTCAATTTAAGCGCGAAGGCGCCGGTTTGGCAAGACATTTTTGAACATGTTCATTTAATTGGCTGCTCGACGCTGGTCACGGCACCACACAGGCTCGATAGCGAAGCTATTCCTTGCCGCTGGTCGCGGCGGGTGAGGATGCATGTCCCCGCCCGCCGCGCTTTGAGATGGGGTCAGGAGGGTTCGGCAATGTTCATGGTGCTGACTTCCACCAGCACACCGCCAGGAGCGTCACAATAAAAACCGTATGTTGGCGGTCCGCCGCGCTGCAGCTTCGCAGGCTGGGGTGCCGTATACTTCCGAGCGATCAAGGCTTCGTGCATCAGGTCCACCGCATGCTGCGTGGGCTGAAGAAAGCCAACGTGAAAAAGCCCGGGATAGCCCTGCTCCGGCGTCATGCGCTTATCGTGCATCAGGGTCAGGAGAAAGCCCTCGGAATTCCGCAGCACAGCTAATTTATCGCCGCGTTCGTTCAGTACTTGAAAACCGAAAACCGAGTTGAAGAACTCCTTGAGTGCCGGAACGTTGTAGGTGGTGAGGTTGGTGTGGTTGAGCGTTGCCATCGCGATCTCCTTTTGCAGAATGTTCTATCGCATGGCGGTCAGGGTTTTGGTCCGCACGCACCACGCGACAGGCAGCAGTGCCGCAGCACTACCGCTATCGCCGTGGGTCCCTTCTCCGCTTTGACGCTGGAGTTGACTTGACTGCGGAATGGCATCCGCAGCGAGCCGTGCTTACCAATCCGGCTCCGCGTTTCTCGGCATATTTAGGATGGTGCCCGTTCTTCGTCGGTCGCAAATTTTCTGCGCAGGCCTGACGACGGTACCGAGGTCTTTTTCGTAACTCGGACTGTCCACATCCGGACGGGTGACTCCCCGGCGGCAAAGGGGGATACTTGAATCGGGGCAGATTTAGCAAGCTACTACCCGGATTGGGAAGCTTTTACATGTCATTGAACGGCAATCAGTTGATTGTTCCAATCCTTTCCGGTTACTACCTTCAACCGGAGATTGCGTTTAATCCTGCCTCGGGACAGAACCATTGAGCAGCCAAAGTACCAACGAAAAGGATAAACCTGTAACTCTCCGCACTTTGGCGAGCCGCCTTGGCTTATCGCAGACGGCGGTATCGATCGTTGTGAACGACTCGCCGGCGGCGAAGGCGATCCCCTCTGCCACCAGGGAGCGGATACTGGCAGCCGCCCACGAATTGCACTATCGGCCCAATTACCTGGCGCGTTCCCTGCGCAACAAGCGCAGCATGTCCATCGGCGTCCTGGTACCCGAAATCAGCGAGGGTTACTTCACCCTGGTGATGAATGGCGTCGAAGAACATCTCTTGGCAGCAGAGCATTTCTGCTTGCTGGCTGCACATCACTGGCAGCCGGCGCTGCTTGAAGAACATCCCAGGATGCTGTTGGAGCGGTCCGTCGATGGTCTCCTGCTGGTAAATACGCCGACGCCAGCCAGGGTGGGGATTCCGATCGTCTCCGTTTCAGGACATCAAGCGGAGGCGGGGGTAACGAATATTCAGCTCAACCATAAGCAAGCCGCTGTTCTCGCGCTCAAGCATCTTGCCGGCTTAGGACATCGCCGAATTACCTTCATGAAGGGTCAGGAGGAGACGGTTGACACCGAATTCCGTTGGAGACGGATTATGGAAATTGCCCGCGCTTTAGGCATCGAAATTCACCAGGAACTCCTGATACGGCCCGTAGAGAATAGTTGGTCGCCGGCCTTGGGCTATGAACCGATGAAGGCCCTGCTGTCGCGCACCAGGAACTTCACGGCGCTCTTCGCCTTCAACGATATCGCCGCCATCGGCGCCATTCGGGCTCTTCATGAAGCTGGGATCCGGGTGCCGAACGACGTGTCCGTTGTAGGCTTTGACGATGTGGGCAGCGCGCCATTCCGAATTCCCAGCTTGACGACCATTCGCCAACCCCTTCGTGAAATGGGAAAAGTAGCCGCGGAATCCCTGCTCAAGCGAATCCACAATCCCAGCGCCCACTATCCCGGTCGAGTGATGATGCAACCGGAACTGGTGATCCGGGAATCCACGGCTAGAGCCTCTTCCCGGCGCCCCCGTCGGACGAATCAGCAGAAAAGACCTTAAAGCTCGCGTTCGCACCTAAACTACCTCTATGCGGAAAGTAGTCATTGTCGGACCGCCTCCTGTTCAGATCCTCGACGTAACTGGCCCACTAGAGGTGTTTTCCAATGCGCCTGGTTACGAGATTCAACTCGCAAACCCCGGCCTGGAACGATCTCTTAAGACCAATCGCGGTGTCATCCTCGCCGACGCGACTCCCATCGCAGATGTTCGGGGTCCCATCGACACACTGGTGATTGCCGGAGGCCCCGGCGCAGAAAACGGCAGTTACGATCCCAACTTTATCGCCTGGATCGCGAAAGCCGGAAGCCAGGCTCGTCGCGTCGCGTCCATCTGTACCGGTGCCTTCCTCCTCGCAGAAGCAGGCCTCCTCAACGGGAAGCAAGCCGTTACGCACTGGACCTTCTGCGACCGGCTTGCCAGGGAATACCCAAAGGTCGCTGTGCGGCCCGAGCCAATCTTTCTGCGCGACGGCTCTATCTACACATCGGCAGGTATCACCGCTGGCATTGACCTCTCACTCACTTTGGTAGAAGAAGATCACGGCCACGAAACAGCACTCAGGATTGCGCGCTTCCTGGTCATGTTCCTGGTCCGTCCGGGAGGACAAGCGCAGTACAGCCACATGCTCTCACACCAGGCCATCACCTCCCAGCCATTGAGGGAGCTTCAGGTTTGGATGCTCCAACACCTTCGTGAACCCCTCACCGTCGAATCGCTCGCGGAACGCATTGGGATGAGCGCCCGCCATTTTACGCGCGTCTGCCTCCGCGAAACTGGAATGAACCCTGGCCAGTTTGTTGACCGTATGCGCGTAGAAGCGGCCCAGCAGGTCATCGATAGCTCCTCTCGGGGGCTCAAAGAAATAGCCGACTCCTGCGGCTTCCAATCCGCAGACGCGATGCGCCGCACCTTTCTCCGTGTTCTCGGAGTCACTGCTGCCGAATACGCCAGTCGCTTCAAAAGCACGCTCGTGCGTCCCTCAGTCTCGTAGGTCGTCATGTCCTAAATTGCTGTAATCCTGTCGTGGCGCTCACACCGCGAAAGTTCTAGCGTGGGTATGTAAGCCAATCACGCAGGAGGGCATCATGACCATATCAACTCAGGCTTCTCAATCAGCACTCATCTCGGGCATCACAATTCCCGACAGTAAACTCGCCAACGAAATCACGCAGTTCATCCGCGATACGGAAACGACTCTGCTGTTCAATCACTCCAGCCGCGTTTACTATTTCGGCGCGCTCGCTGGGCAGCGCCGTGGTCTCAAGTCCGATGCAGAACTTCTCTACGCAGGCGCTATGTTCCACGACATGGGTCTCGTACCTGCTTACAGCAGCGACGCGGACCGTTTCGAGGTCGATGGAGCCAATGCCGCGCGCAACTTCCTGCGCGGCCATAGCATCTCCGAACAGGACATCGACCTCGTGTGGACAGCGATCGCACTTCACACCACGCCCGGCATCCCGCAGTACATGCACTCAGTAGTAGCCCTGGTAACCGCCGGCGTCGAAATGGATGTGCTCGGCATCGACTACTCCAGCTTCACAGACTCAGACCGCAACGCTGTCGTGAAGGCGTTCCCGCGTACAGTCCATTTCAAAGAAGATATCCTGCAGGCCTTCTACGACGGCATAAAGCACAAGGCTGAGACCACCTTTGGAAACGTGAAAGCAGACGTGCTCGCAGACAAAGATCCCGGCTTCCGCCGTGGCAACTTCTGCGGTGTGATCCGTAACTCTTCCTGGCGCGGCTGATCGAGCGAAAGGCGCGCATTCCCGGTGGTTGATCTTGATGTCTCGCTGAGCTGGGAGATTAATTTCGGTGTCGGTGTAGATCCAACCTCAGCCTCCGATCATCTGATAGTAAAGGGAATTTTGGGCTGACGCTTCTGCTGGGTGTCGAAGATCTGGAGCAATCCGCGGCTTGATGCCACGAGAGGAGATAACACAATGAACACGCCAACAAACACACTCGATAAACGCAAAGTCCGGCTCGGGTTCATCGGTCTGGGACTTATGGGAAGCCGGCTTACACAACGTCTGCATTCAGCTGGCTGGAACGTTCAAGCATGGAACCGTAGTCCCGGGCCCGCTGATGTGGTGAGGCGGGAAGGTGTCGTGATTGCCCCATCGTTGCCAGAGCTCGTCGTTGGTTCGGATGTGGTTCTTTCTTCCTTGGCCAATGATGACGCGGTCCACTCCGTGTATTTCGCTAAGGATGGCGTCTTTTCTGCGGCAAAGCCAGGAACCATCATTCTTGAAATGAGCACCATTTCGCCGGACCTATCGCGCCTTCTCCATAGGCAGGCTTGCGCCCAGGGCGTGAAATTCCTCGATCTGGCTGTCTCCGGATCAACGCCGGCGGTCGAAGCAGGCACCGTCACATTGCTTGCGGGCGGCGACCCAAAAACCTTCGAGCAATGCGTCCCGATTTACGAGTCTATTGCCAAACAGTGGTTCTTGATGGGACCTGGTTCTTCAGGCGTTCTCATGAAACTGGTCGTCAACCTTCTCCTGGGCCTGGATATGCAAGCAATCGCAGAAGCAGTTTCCCTGGGAGAGCACCTCAAACTCGATCGCAACATTATGCTCGATGTCCTATCCAGGACTGCGGTGGTACCTCCGGCGTTTGTGGGCAAATTCCAAAAGATAAAGAACGGCGACTACTCTCCGGAATTCCCGCTGCGGCTGATGAGCAAAGACATGGATTTGGTCATGAATGCTGCAAGAACTTCGGGTGCTGTTTTACCCGCAGCAACTGCCGCCCAATCCGTCCTCGCTTCCAATATCTCCGCTAACGGAGATCTTGATTTGGCCGCGATAACGCCGTTTGTCATCGCTCAGCGAACGAACGGTTAGCTGTCAGTTTACCGGCTTGTTGGAACAGGTCACGACAACAACTTCCCGGTAGTGGCGACCCTGCATGCTGGGACACTCAACAACTCTTTGGTAAAACAGAATCATGGATAAAAAGAAGCTTGGCAACTCTGATCTGGAACTGACACCCATCGGGTTCGGTTCATGGGCCATCGGTGGTGGCGACTGGCAATTTTCCTGGGGACCCCAGGACGATAACGATTCCATCGCCGCGATTCATAAAGCGCTGGAATTAGGCATCAACTGGATTGACACCGCGGCCGTGTATGGCCTGGGACATTCCGAGGAGGTCGTCGCACGCGCACTCAAGACGACTTCTCACCATCCATACATCTTCACCAAGTGCGGCTTGGTGTGGGATGAGAAGCGCGAAGTCTCCAATAGCCTCAAGCACATTCGCCGCGAAGCCGAAGACAGCCTTCGCCGCCTCGCGGTGGATGCCATCGACCTCTACCAGGTGCACTGGCCCAAACCGGATGAAGAGATCGAAGAGGCCTGGGGTGTGATGGCCGACCTGCAAAAGGAGGGCAAGGTTCGTTGGATTGGCGTCTCGAACTTCAGCGTCGAACAGATGGAGCGTGCCATGAAGATTGCCCCAGTTACCTCCAACCAGCCTCCTTACTCCATGTTGAATCGCGCAGTGGAATCGACGATCCTGCCATTCTGCCAGAAGAACAACATCGGCGTTATCAATTACGCCCCCATGCATTCAGGTCTATTGACTGGGGCCATGAGCAAGCAGCGCGTTGCCAATTTTCCCAGCGACGATTTTCGCCGGAATGCCAAGAACTACCAGGAACCTCTCCTATCGCGGAACCTGGCTGTGGCGGACTTTCTCGGGAACATAGGCCACCGCCACGGTGTCAGTGCAGGCGTCGTGGCCATTGCGTGGACCCTGCATCATTCTGCAATCACCTCAGCGATCGTAGGCGGGCGCAACGCAAACCAAGTCGAGGGCGTCATACCTGCGGCGGCATTCCGCCTATCGGAGGAGGAGTTTTCCGAAATCCAGAACTATCTCTCTCAACACGTGGCCTAATGAGGCCCGCATTCCGGCGACGTTCGTGCTGGTTCTACAGATCACCTGGTTTTTTTTGCGTCTCCAACTCGCCGCAAAAAAAGTCACAGGCTCTCAGGATGACGATTTTGTGGGAATTGGCATGCGCCATGGCAAAGTCCCGCAGAGCCTGCCCTGAGCTTGTCGAACGGGGACGACTGACGCCCAGACAGCCCCTCTGAGTTCGGGGTCCTTACGGCGCCGCGTGGTGCTTCTTGAACAGATGTCTTGAGATGTCAGGCCAGAATTCGATAAATTCCGCGCCGATCACACCTTCCGCAGTGACGGTGAGAGCTCCGTCGAGCGTCTGCTCAACTCCCCGATCCGCCGCAGGATAGTAAGCATTGGAAATACCGCCAGAGATGAAGTTGCCCAGCACATTCGCGTAGTTTGGGCCCCAGTTGCCGTTGTCGCGCTTACACCAAACGGTCGTCGATGCGGAGTACAGAAACCGATGGGTGAAGCTACCCGAGCCCAAACGAAAATATCGCGGGTCCTCCTTAAGAAGGATGGGAAGGATAGCATTGCCCCATAAATTGCCATCGGCTGTGTCAAGATAGGACGCACCAAAGCGCTTGAAGTAGCCCTCGGCTCCCTGGCCGAATCCGGGATTGGTATTCCGCGCCTGGCCGAGACCGGCGACAAAGGCGTCTGCAACAAAAACAAATGGATCGACAGAGCTCTTGTACATCAGGTGGAACTTCTGTCCCGGCGAGAGAGGCGGCACCCCATCCGAGCTCTCGACGGTGTTGAAGTTTGGCACGACTCCCAAGATGCGCTGGCGCTCTTCGCGCTTTAGCACCTCCTCTGAAGTCTCACTCGTCTTGGCCGGCGGTTGAGGACTCGCCGGCGTCCCATCCCCTTGTGCCCATCCTTTTGCCGGCAGCATCAACGTCACGCTGAAAGCGGCTCCTCGAAGCAGACGCAGGCTAAAACGGTTGTACCTCGTCAGCGCAGCGCGATCGCCTATTTGTAACTGCTGCCAGAGATACCGCCACAACTCGAAACCAAGCACGAGCGGGAAGAAGGGGCTCAGGTAGGAGGCTCTTATAATTCCGCTGAGTTCACCCACGCGCGCCAGCAAACCATCAGTCTTACGGATGGCCACCGAACGGGAAGCAAGAAAGGCCATGGTTCTCCAGTGTCGCCACAAAACAGACGAATGTCGCAGAACCAGGTCTGCTACGTCAAAAAGCGGTGGACGAAGGCATTTCGTCTCCATCAAAATAGACGGAAGGACACACGATTGGTTGCCACCAGGTCACACAATCGCGCGGTTCGCAGAAGATATGTGGCGCTATCGAACGCGATAATTTACAGGCTATCTTTAGGTATAAGGCTATCTTTCGGCTAACTCGTCTATGTGATTGCGGGTCACGTAAGAGGCCATCACCGCAAAATCCGGTTAAAATCTATCCCCGTCATCCCGAAATCTCTTCCAGCGCAAGATTCCGCGTGCGCGGCCCCATCAAGCCAATCACCGCCATCACGATCAGCATCGCCGCTGCAATGAAAACGAACACGCCCGTCGTGCCGAAGTTTTTCAGAACCCCAGCGATCAGAAACGAAGTGAAAATTGCCGAAAAGCGGCTCCAGGAATAGACAAACCCCACCGCGCCCGAACGGATGTTTGTTGGGAAGAGCTCGGTCTGGTAAGCATGAAAGCTATAGGACATAATGTTGCTTGCCAGCGTTAGCCCCACGCCCATGGCGATAAGCAACATCCCACTCGAAACCTGGCTGAATGCCAGCCCGCATACCACGATGGCTGCCGCAGTCGCGACGATCATGCTCTTGCGTTCAAATTTGTCGCCGATAACCAGGCCAATCAGCGGCCCCACCGGCGCCGAAATCGCAATAATCGAGGAATACAGTAGGCTCGTTGTGAGCGTGATGCCTTGCTTCACCAGCAGCGTCGGCACCCAGTTGGCAAATCCGTAGAAGCCAACCGTTTGGCACACGTTAAAAATGATCATCATTGATGTGCGCTTGCCATACGGTGCCTTCCAGATGTCAAAGAACGTCTGGCCGGAGCTCACAGGCTGAACCTGAAGAGCAGGTGACGGAAGCGGCCTTCCGAACTCTTTTGTGACCCTCTCTTCCAACATCGACATCACGCGGTCGGCTTCCCCGAGCCGGCCTTTCTGTGCGAGCCATCGCGGGCTTTCGGGTAACGCGCGACGAATGAACCACACGAACAGGGCTCCGTGCGCGCCGATGATCACAACCCAACGCCACCCATCAATGCCCAGGGGCTTGTATGGTACCAGCAGGTACGACAGGAGTGCCGCCACCGGGACTGCTGTGAAGCCAACCGCCTGCTCGCAGGCAAAAGCGCGTCCGCGGATATGCTTGGGCACGAGTTCGGCGATATACGTACCAATGGTGACGAGTTCCACTCCAATGCCGAGCCCAGCCATAAAACGCCAGAAGTTCAGGCCTGCAGCTGTGATCTGAAATGCCATGATCAGGTTTGCGGCCGTGTAGAAAAGTAGCGAATACGTAAAGATCGCACGACGGCCGAAACGGTCTGCGAGAAACCCGCAACAAATCGTGCCTACGAAGAGCCCCGAGAACAAAGAAGCCAGGAAGGCCGCCACTCCCTTCATGCCAAAGAGGCCCGCCGTCGTGGTCGTCAGAATGCCGCTCTTCACCAGTCCCGGCGCTATGTATCCGGAATACAGCAGGTCGTAGAGCTCAAAAAAGAAGCCGAGACTAAGCAAGACCACGAACTTCCATATCGTTCGCGTGGCTGGAATCCGGTCCAGCCGCGCGGAAATCGTACCCGCCGATAGCGGTAAGGATTCGGCGGAGATATGCGTACTTTCGAGCCCTGCCATTGATATAGTCTCCGTGTAGTGGCTCTACTCCTGGTCTCGCCTCAGGCCTTATGCGGGTCGCGGCCATCTTTTAACTTACCCTACGCAGGCGTATATCATGACGTCGGAACCATCGCCACGGACGATCAGGGCCGGGTTTCATTCTTGAACCCTATCGCCGAACGGCTTACGGGTACAAGTCTGGAAGTGGCCCGGGGAAAGAAGATCGGTGAGGTATTTCCTATCTTCAGTGAAGCCACGAACAACCCGGTAGAAAATCCCGTGGACAAGGTGTTGGCGTTGGGCTCCGTAGTCGGGCGCTCCAATCACGCCGTGTTGCGGAATCGTGACGGTCACCTTTTGCCTATTGAAGATAGCGCCGCACCCATCACCGATGACTCGGGTAGGTTGATCGGGGTCGTTTTGGTTTTCCATGACGCTTCTCGTGAAAGAAGCCTCCAGGACGTGTTGCGTCGCACGGAGAAACTTGCCGCGGCTGCCCGCCTGGCCGCCACCGTCTCCCATGAAATCAACAATCCATTGGAAGCAATCGGCAACCTCATATCTCGGGTTGTGGGTGTGTAAAGAAATCGCCGAACGGCACGGCGGGAGCGTACAAGTCGAGTCTAAGAATGCAAATGGGGCGACGGGCGCCATCTTTACTGTTCTTTTACCCGACTTGGGAAGCGCACCCCTTGATTAACGATCGCGCCTGAGTTCCGCGACCTGGCTGGCCTACAACCTCGGCAATTGCGTCGTATCCCATCCACCGCCGATGGCCTTGACCAACAGGACGCTGGCATCCATCCGCCGCCGTTGAATATCGATATCATTGCGCTGATTCGTCAACAGCACCGTCTGCGCAGTTATCACCTGCAAATAGTTGTCAACTCCGCCTACGTATCGATTCGTAAACAGCTGAAGCGTGTCCGCTGCAGATGCCGTAGCCTGCTGTTGTTGCTGCGCCTCCGTTTCCAGAATCCGCAATGCGGCAAGATTGTCCTCTACCTCCTGGAAGGCGGTCAGTGTCGTTTGCCGATAGGAAGCTACTGTCCCGTCATAGTTCGCAGTTGCGGACTCAGAGACAGCATGCCGTCGTCCCGCGTCGAAGAGCGTCTCCGTCATCTGTGGTCCAACCGCCCACATCCTGCTCGGCCAGTTCAGCCAATTCGTAATCGACGTGCCTGTAAATCCGCCCGTGGCGCCAATGATCAAAGAAGGAAAGTATGCAGCGCGAGCAATGCCTATCTGATCGTTCGCTTCTGCAACGCGCCGCTCACCAGCCGCGATGTCCGGTCGGCGCTCCAACAGGCTCGTAGGCAGGCCGACCGGTATGGACGGGAGCTCCAGCGGAGTGTGTGGCGCAGCAACCAGGTTGAACTCCGCCGGAGGCTTGCCAATCAATGTCGCGATGGCGTGCTCAAACTGAGCCCGCGTCACGGTAATGTCAGTATCCGCCACCATCGCTGCATCCAGTTGGGTTTTCGCCTGGGCCACATCGGACCTGGGAGAGGCCCCACCCTCAAAACGATTCTGTGTGAGTTGCACCGCATCGCTATAAGCTTTCACGGTATCGTCCAGAAGTTGCTTTTGGGCATCGGCGCTGCGCAGCTCGAAATAGTCGGCGGCCAATTCAGCATGCAGACTTAGATTGGCAGACTGCAGGTCGGCGGCACTGGCCTGTGCTTCCTCCCGCGACGCACTCACCGTGCGGCGGACCCTTCCCCACAAGTCAACTTCATACGAGAGATCAAAAGGCAACGTGAAAGCGCCCGTGCCATTGTTCGCCATCGACGCCGGAAAGTAAGGCTGATTCGCGGAGAATCGCTCATTGACAATCCCCGGCGAGGTAGAAATGGTTGGAAACTCCGCCGACCTGTTAAACCGAATCATCGCGCGCGCCTGGCGGAAACGCGCCTCGGCCACTTTCAAATCCTGGTTGGATTGGGTTACCTCTTCTTCCAGCTCATTGAGCTGCGGATCCCCGAAGATCTCCCACCACTTCCCGCGAAGCGTCTGATCCCCGGGCTGAGCCGGTTTCCAGCCATCGCTCTCCTTGAACGATTGCGGAGGCTGCTCCTTGAATGCCGGCGCCATGGGAACCGATGGCTTCACGTATTTCGGCCCGACCATACATCCACCGAGAAATAGACTGAAAAAACCTGTAGCAAAAGCGAGACCCCGTTTCACTTTGATCCTCCAGCCGCTGGTGTACTCACCTGCACCGGGCTCCCACTGGTCAGCGAATCCGATGGGTTCACGATAACCTGGTCTGTCGGCTGAAGCCCCGCGACCACCTCGACTGTAGCCCCAAAGTCGCGGCCGATCTTGATCGGAGTCAACTCTGCGTGACCATTTCGCACCACACCCACGCGCAATCCCTCTGACCGGAAGAGCAAGGTGTTGGCGGGGATAGTCAGCGATGCAGCGGAAGCGCGCGTCGACTGTGGCAGCTTCAGATGCACGAAAGCATACGCCCCGGTCTTGATGCGGCCTTGTGCGTTGTTAACGTCGACTTCGACGTTGAGCGTCCGGGTAGCGGAGTCAATCGAATCAGAGTCGCGAACGATC
>Ga0182024_10013345_pt1 | contig 16061 bp, 21 predicted proteins | sample P32metaG_FD_120480 | JGI IMG/M metagenome (GOLD analysis project Ga0182024, IMG submission 120480) | Permafrost microbial communities from Stordalen Mire, Sweden - P3-2 metaG (Illumina Assembly) | ecosystem: Environmental > Terrestrial > Soil > Wetlands > Permafrost | place: Sweden: Stordalen... | reverse complement strand
CTTTCAATTACTAAGCCAACCCCCGGCAGTTTTTTCTTTTGTCGAAGAATGCTGCCGCCTATATGTCTCGCTTCGGTCTCTGACCGAAACGAGCTTTTGTCATTTGCTGGAATTTGTCCGTTCGTAATCTGCTGCTGATCGGCGACGCCGCGTTTGTATGGGATTTAGGGGCGCTGCCGTGCATCCTTCATCGCACCACATATGGTGCCCCCACTAGATTCAAGTTCCAGCAAACATTTTCTGCCCTGCTCTAACCCTGTCACTTTTCTGCCATGGTTTCGCCATGCCTGTTGGCGACACTATTTGCGCCGCCGTCCAGGCGTTGCACCCCATCGCCCCTACAGATCCATATGGAGTCACTCAATGACCGATCACTTCGCAAGCAACGCCAATCACTTCGGCATTGGGTATACGGGAGCGAGCACGCCACCTGCCGGCAATCCATTTAACGGGCACAACTTTCATGCTGAGCACGGCTTCAGCCTTCAGCCGGGCAATGCGCACTTGAATGCGCACGATCAGCGCCTGCTGCAAACAGAACAGCAGATCGAACAAAGCCTCAAACAACAACTGGCGACGCAAGGGCGAATCAGCAATTACAACCTGGCTTTCGAAGCATTGGACACACTGCGCCGTTCCGAAGATCCGAAGCAGTTCTTTCACGATCTTCAGACAATCAACACAATACTGCATGCACACAAGGTTCTTCTTCCAGATCTGCGCATCTCGCAAGACGACTACACCGGCGATAACGGAAACCTCGATCGCGGCTACGCCGTGCTGCAAGACAGACCTGACTTACCGGCAGGCAACGGCACCACCCATGCTACCAGCCATCATGCGCCGCACGCCGAACCTCACGCGGTCAGGCGCGGTTATTCCGGCATGCATTACCGTGGCGAAGACGGGCAAGAGCACGATTACGACGGCTGGGATGAAAGCTCAGATGTCGCCAGCAATGGAGATTCCGAGGTCAACGAAAAGGCCGGCGAGAAAATACCGGCAGGCGCGCACAAGACCTTGATTGCCAAAGCCCTGCAGCTGGCAGGAGTACCGCCGACCGAAGCGAACATCGCTGCCATCAACAAAATAGTAACGCGAGAAAGCAACTGGGATCCGAACATCACCAATCACTCTGATTCAAATGCGCGCGCGGGACATCCGTCCACGGGCTTGATGCAGACGATTCCCTCGACCTTCAAAGCCTACGCGTTAGACGGATTCAACACGAACATCCACGATCCCCTCTCTAATCTGGTCGCCGGCATCCGCTACGCCGAAGCGCGCTACGGCAAAGGACATGGCGCCGGCGCCGGCATCCGCCTAGTGGCCAGCAGAAACAGTGGATATTAAGGCACCCAGCAAATTGCCGAACAAGGATTCAAGCTTGACCGAGATTGCAGGAGCAAGCCGGCGAGAGCGACCTGCCAAGCGACAGCTCGGATGCACCTCCGAAATGGGAATTCACTTCGAACTCGAAAGACGCCGCCGCCAGAAATCCGGCGCCCCAGACCCGCCAGTCAATTAATTATTTGCAAAGAGATTTTGCTTATGCCAAGCCGATCTGTTAATCTGGCAATACTCTGGCCGTAGGGCGCGAGCAGTTATTGCTGCTTAGTCAGCATCTGACCGTGCGTTGACATGGCTGTGGCGGGGTCGGTATCATTGCCGATCGCCCGTGTTATGGGTCCGTTCGCATTTGCATAAGTTCGAAAGCAGGGAGTTTCCGGTGCCGACCATCAATCAACTAATTCGTCATGAGCGAGACAGGGTGACTTACAAGACTAAGTCTCCGGCTCTCAAGTCCTGCCCGCAGCGCCGCGGCGTCTGCACGCAGGTGAAGACAACGACGCCGAAGAAGCCGAATTCGGCGCTTCGGAAAATCGCTCGTGTGCGCTTGACTAACGGCATCGAAATCACCGCTTACATCCCGGGCGTCGGGCACAACCTGCAAGAACACAGTGTCGTGCTGGTTCGCGGCGGTAGAGTCAAAGATTTGCCGGGCGTTCGCTATCACATCGTTCGAGGCGCGCTGGACACAGCTGGCGTCAAAGACCGGATGCAAAGCCGCTCCAAGTACGGTGCGAAGCGTCCTAAACCAGGCGCCGCCGCTAAAGCCGGGGCTAAGAAGTAGTTCCGGGACTCAGAAGTAGTTATTCAATAGGAAAGAAGTCATGTCACGCAGAAATGCCGCCGAAAAAAGAGTGCCGGAGCCAGATCCGATTTATGCCAGCCAGCTGGTCAATCGCTTCATCAATCGCATGATGCAGAGAGGCAAGAAGAGCACCGCCCAACGTCTCTTTTACGAATCGCTCTCGATTCTGAAAGAGCGAGCCAAGGGGCAGGAGGCAATGGAAGTCTTCAACAAAGCTGTTAAGAACGTGACACCATTGGTAGAAGTTAAAGCGCGCCGGGTTGGTGGCTCTACATATCAAGTTCCTGTTGAAGTAAAGCAGCAACGCGGTGTTGCACTGGCAACACAATGGATCATCACCAACAGCAGAAAGCGCCCGGGCAGAACGTTCGCAGAGCGCTTGTCTGCAGAGCTGCTTGATGCCTCGAACGGTGCCGGCAACTCAGTGCGTAAGAAGGATGAAACGCACAAGATGGCCGAAGCCAACAAAGCATTCGCGCACTATCGTTATTAAGCTAAGCTCAAAAGCGTAAGCAATATCAGCCGCTCCCTCGAAACCGGGTTCTAGCCCAGCTTTCAGAGCAAGCGACCAGCCGTTTGATTTCGGCGCTGGCCACAAACCGTTACCAACAAACGGAACGAAATGAAATCAATGTAGTCTCCGAGTGTAGTCCAGAGTCGCGATCGGCTCACTCACTACCGCGAACAATCGCTTGGGAAGCGAGTTTCAAGCGAAGCGAAAACATTCCTCAACACCTTTTTGCCACTTCATACTTAACGCAAAAAGTCCCGTTTGTAAAGATGCAGCGCCGTCTCGGCGCCCCGAAACTTGAACAAAGTATGAGAAAACGAGATTGCATGTTATTGTGCAGTAGGCTGTCAACAGTTCACAAACCCAGATGAAACCCAGGTGTCTAACCTAAACTAGAGAAGGAACCCAATGGATACTCTTGCTCGAATAGAAAGGAAACCCACGTCCGTGGCCACCACCAGAAACACTCAGCTAAAAGATATTCGCAACATGGGAATTGCTGCGCACATTGACGCAGGCAAAACTACAACCACAGAGCGAATCCTCTTTTATTCCGGTCTTATTCACCGCGTCGGTGAAGTGCACGAAGGCACGACTGTGACTGACTGGATGGAGCAAGAGAAGGAGCGCGGCATTACCATTACCGCAGCGGCCATCACAAGCGCGTGGAAAGGCAAGAGAATCAATTTGATCGACACGCCCGGGCACGTCGACTTCACAGTCGAGGTTGAGCGCTCCATGCGCGTCCTCGACGGCGTAATTATCGTTTTGTGCGCCGTCGGCGGCGTCCAACCTCAAACGCTTACAGTTTGGAAACAAGCCAATCGTTACGAAGTGCCGCGCATGATTCTGGTCAACAAGATGGACCGCTCAGGCGCAGACTTTTTCCGCGTAGTTAAACAGATTGGCGACAATCTCCCCGGTCTGCATGCGACATGGGCCAACGCTCATCCGATCCAACTGCCGATCGGCGCTGAAGCCGGTTTTGAAGGCATCATCGATCTGATCGAACGCAAAGCTTACATGTATGAAGATGACGATCCGCTGGGCAAAAAAGTGCGCGAAGTGGCTATTCCTGCCGAAATGCGAGACGAGTCCGAAGAATATCGCTTGAAGTTGGAAGAAGCGATCGTTGAAACAGACGATGTGCTGATGGGCAAATACATGGCCGGTGAGCAGTTCACAGTCGACGAACTGAAGGCTGCTCTGCGCAAAGCCGTTTGCAACAACTTCATCATTCCAGTACTTTGCGGTTCAGCCTTCAAAAACAAAGGTGTTCAACTTCTGCTCGACGGCGTTGTTGATTATCTTCCATCACCTGAAGATGTTAAGTCGATCAAAGGCTGGTCGCCCACTGGAGAAGAAGCTTTCCGTAGCGCCGATGAAAGCGAGCCGTTCTCCGCACTGGCTTTCAAGGTGATGAACGATCCGTTCGTGGGCAAACTAACGTTCCTGCGTATCTACAGTGGCAAGTTGGCGGCTGGATCCTATGTGCAGAACAGCACCAAGGGCAAGCGCGAGCGCATCAGCCGGTTGGTTCAGCTGCAAGCCGACCAACGCACCGACGTGCACGAAGCGTTCGCCGGTGACATCGTCGCTGCGGTCGGACTGAAAGACACCACCACTGGTGACACGCTTTGCTCCGATTCAGCACCGATTATTTTGGAATCGATGAACTTCCCGGATCCCGTGATCTCGGTAGCAATCGAGCCGAAAACCAAGGCAGACTCGGACAGACTGGGCGTTTCGCTCGGACGGTTGGCAGAGGAAGATCCGACATTCAAGGTTCGCGTCGATGCCGAAACCGGCCAGACGATCATCGCCGGCATGGGCGAACTCCATCTGGAAATCATTGTCGACCGCTTGCTGCGTGAGTTCAAAGTCGAAGCAAACGTTGGCAAACCGCAAGTCGCCTATCGCGAAACCATTCGCAAACACGTCAAACAAGAGTCCAGGTTCATCCGTCAAACCGGTGGACGTGGTCAATACGGTCACGTCATCCTGGAGTTGGATCCGCAACCAGCGGGTGTTGGCTTCGAGTTCGTCAACAAAATCGTCGGCGGTGTTATTCCAAAAGAATACATCCCTGCTGTCGAACACGGCGTCAAGGACGCCTTGCAAGGCGGCGTGTTAGCCGGTTATCCGATCATCGACGTCAAAGTATCGCTGGTATTCGGCTCGTATCACGAAGTCGACTCATCGGAAATGGCGTTCAAGACAGCCGGTTCGATTGCGTTCAAAGAAGGCTTCATGCATGCAAAACCAGTGCTGCTCGAGCCGATCATGAAGGTCGAAGTGGAAGTGCCGGAAGAATTCATGGGCGACGTCATCGGCGACATATCGAGCCGCCGCGGCAAGATCGAAGGCATGGAAACAAACGATAAACTTTCCAAGGTGCGCGCCACAGTTCCGCTGTCTGAGATGTTTGGCTACGCCACCGACGTTCGCAACAAGACCAAAGGTCAAGGAACGTTCGTGATGGAGTTCCTCCATTATGAAGAGGTTCCCACCGCCATCGCCGAACAGGTGATCACCCATACCCGCGTCCGCTAAACGACGCGCAACAAGCAATACCGGCCGCAGGCTTCCACCGAAGCTTGCGGCTTTTGTTCAGGTCTGCGCCTAGTAAAGGGGGTAAACTCTTCTAAGTCGGTCCTCTGTCTGGTGGAGTAGTGTATGAAGTACTTACATACCGGTTACATCCTATTCTGCGAAAAGGCTGAGTATGAAGAGAACGGTCGTGTTGATGCTAAGGCACTGTTCGATCTGTTTGTCAGCAAGGAACTGCCGATCAAGATGGGTTGCTGGATGGTAATCGGCTTCGGCACCCCATACGAGCGCCGTCAATATAAGGGCACTATCAGCGTCGAGAATCCAGAAGGCAAAGAGGTCCTGAGCCACGAATTTGCTGCCAATGACCCCAGCGACATATTCAAGGGACACTACATTTTTCAGCCTGACGTTGTTCTCGACAAAGAAGGACTGTGGACGGCTAAATGCGTCCTTCGCAACTGGAAAGACGAACCGCTCTGGGATCTCGAACGCAAGTTCTGGGCCATGCTAGAGGGCGACGCGCCGCCGGATCCATAAGCAGTCCTGCGCGCATTGTCGGATCCACAAGTCATCTGCGCACACAAGTATCCTGAGGGCGCTGGCATCTTGCCCGCATTTAGAAGCGGGTGGGGACATCGCGTAGCTTACGGTTATCCAAGCAGGTTTAAGCCGGAATATCGCTGGCATAAGATGTGCTCGCTGTCGGCTCCCAGCCAAGAATCCAATATGGTGGCATAGAGCCGGCGAAAATCCATGTCGTGAGTAAGGTCGCCACTATAGGCGATGCGCAGCCGGTCACTATATATGCCACCATTCACTCTCTGACCAAGCACCAGCACCGGTGAGCCGGCACCATGATCGGTGCCACCGTAGGCGTTCTCGTGCAGCCGTCTTCCGAACTCGGAAAACACTACGGTGACGACGTTTTCGTCCAACTGCTCCCGCTGCAGCGAACGCTGAAACGAAGCCAGCGCTTCGGAAAGTTGATGTAAAAGCGAAGGGTGAACGGAGTTTTGATTGGCGTGAGTGTCAAAACCATCCAGTGAAACATAGAACACGTCAGCGCTTCGTGATTTGATCTTGAGCACCACTTCTTGCAGTTTGTCGCTGAGTGAATTAGCCGCGTCAGGCGATGCGAGCGTGAATCTATCCGTTCCTGCAAAAACTGAAGGGGCAATTGTTTCGCCCACGGCGCATCCTTGGGCATCCGCGGACATATGAATGTAGCGTCCCAGCCATCCCGTTTCTTCAATCCGATCGGAAAATCCGCTATGCCAAACGTGGTTGGAACGGAAATGCGAGCAGCTCATATCGGCATATCCAACCGACGGAAGAACAGCGAGAGATCCCTCGTGAAATAGCTGATGCAGCCCGGACATTTCCGGAGGGAACCCAATCTCATCGTTCAGCGGCAGGACACTAACGCGCGGGACCGCCAGGTGCGGGCGAGCATGATAGTACCAATCGGAGTTGTAATCGATGAGGGTGTTGAAACCGTCGTTTCCCCCGTTGAGTTGCACCATTACGAGGGTTTTGCGTTTGCTGGTGTCAGCAGCGAGCCCAGCCATAGAAGTGTTGAACAAGGGCAGCAGGCATAAACTCATAGCCATGCCGCCTGTTTTCAAAAATTGGCGCCGAGAGATCCCAGCTTCGTGCGATTCGTTAGACAAATCCGGCTCCCCTGAAAAACCCTCCCAATGGATACCACACCAATGGAGGCATTTGGAAGGGTTTCAAAAGCAGTGCGAATTTAAATTTGCACCGATTCGAATTATGCCTGAACTCCGTCATCTCGACCGAAGCGCGCCAGCGCGTAGCGGAGATCTCTCATAAGCTGCGCAGCAGCCTGCGACACAAAACATTCCGCTTGGATACAAGTTAGCATCGACTCGTACTCAACGGTGGTCGGCTACTTGAACTGGTTGTGTGCGTTGTTGAAAAGCCGAGCCGTCGGAAAGGCTCAGTTTACTGCCATCTGTATACTTCGAGATGAACTGAAGGTTTTGCTGATACTGACTGTTTGAAGGTTCGAGCTGCGACGCTGCGCGGATATCGCTCAATGCGCCTGCTTTGTCGCTGGTGCTCAATTTCAGCACGGCGCGGTTGTTCCACGCCAGAGCGCAATTGGGATCGGCCGCGATCGCTTGATCCAGGCACTTGCGGGCAGTTTCCTTATCACCACCGACCTGCAACAGATGTCCTTTCGTAGCCAGCGCCATGGCGTTGCTTGGATTGAGTGAGATGGAACGGTCAAGCGCACTGAGCGCATGCTTGACGTTGCCCTGATTGGCGTAGATAAATGCCAGATTGCACCAACTTGTCGAGTTGGATGGATTGAGCCTAATCGCTTGCAAATAATCAAGTCTGGCCATATCCAGATTGCCTGCGCGCAGATAAGCATAGCCTCTGCTGCGGTAGAGAAAATCCTCAGACTGAATGCTGATTGCATTGTCCAAGTGCCTGATTGCGCCTTTAAAATCTCCAGCGTCAATCATTTCAAACGCGCGATTGTTAATATCGGCGACCATAGCCAGGTTATTGCCATGATGGTAATCGGGATGGTGCTTTGTCACCGGTGCTGCATTCTTCAACAATGTTTCCAATGGCACTGCCTGTGGTGCCGTGGGCGCAGTCGCTGCCGCTCTCTTGTGTGTCGGAGTTGTCACTGGTTGTGAATTTTTACGTTCGGGGCTCAGCTGAGGTCCAGAATTTTCGGCAGCCTGGTTTCGCTCCGGGCTCGGCGATCGCTCTGGTTCTTGACCCGAATTCGGCGTCCGCGCCGGCACCGGGCTGGGAGACGCTGACGATGTCGATCGGTCGGGGGCCGGACTCGGGGCTGCCGACGATTGCGATCGCTCGGGAGCCGGACTTGGAGCGGACATCGATTGCGATCGCTCTGGCGCCGGACTAGGAGGCTTTGATGACCCGGTTGCACGAACAGAATGATGCGGGACTGCTGATGTCTCGTTGTCTGCTAGAAGTGACTGAGCAGGCGCTACCGCTCGCGGCAGGATCTTTAAACTGGGATGCCCCGTGACTGGCGCTGCCTGTTGCGTAATCGATGGACTGGCAGGTTGCTTATCTGCATTCGCTTGCTCGTCAGCTAGCACTGTCTGTGGTGTCACAATCACTGCCGAAGCGAGAATTGCAATTGTTGTCGCAAACTTCCCATACCCGTAGCTCATTTGTCGCGCTCCCTAACCCTCAGTTCAATAGTAGCGAATCGCAGCGGCGAATCTTTAGCGGTGGCACTAAAGCGTGAATGGTACTATATGTAGCGACAAAAATAGTTCTGTTGACAAACCGGAAAAGACAGGAGCGATCATGCCAATCACGAGAAAAGCATTTGTTGCTGGTTTTCTCTGCCTGGGTCTGGCCATTCTAGGAACGGCGGCAACTGCCGACAAAGCCCCGCTAAAGTTCGGGACCTGGACCATAATCGAGAGAAGCTCAGGAAAGCTAGCCGGAACATTTGACGATTGGAATCCCAACACAGAGGTGTTCACGGCTAGATGGCTTAACGGATTTGTCGACTACCTTCATCTCGACAAATTTACCGACTCCAAAATTGAATTAAGCGGATTCAATACCATCGGCGATCCGGTACATTTCACCGGCACGCGTAAAGGACAAAGTGGTGAAGGCACCGCCACCGTCACACTCAAAAACGGCGGCAAAATCACCTGGTCATGGGGCGCCACCTGGTAAACCAGTTCTCCGACAGTCTCGAAACTGCTTGGTGTCGGTTTCGAAAAATTCCCGACTATCGGGATCCTTCTTTCTTGCGCCTCTGCCACCAGCGCCTGACTGCCACTAGTGACCAGATGGCTTCCACCATCCCAAATGGCCAAGCACCTTGCAAAAATCCGTAAACCGAAGCCATCACGCAGGAAACTGCAAACGCTAGCACAAACCAAGCTGACCGCCCTTCCAAAGCATAAAACACTAGCATCAGCAAGACTGAAATCAACCCATAAATCGTGAGCGCATCCATGCTCATGCCGGATCTCCAAACCATCGTTCGATGATTTCTACTTGCTCTGCTGTGCCCGTAATCGTCATTTGCAGCCCGTTTGCAACATCAGCCAGATTCCAATCCAAGCCAGTACAACACATGCGCTCGGCATTCACGAACGATTCCACAGCCTCTCTTCCGGCGTCGGCAAAGTGAACAATAACTGACTTGCCATCAGTCTGCACAGAACTAATATGTGGCAGCAGTTCTTTAACGCCAGCGGCATTGCGCGGCCGAATGGACATATCGCAAGACAGCACATGCAAAGTCTCGTCATCAAGATCCATTGATCAGCTCCTCGATATTGCTCTGAATTCGACTCGAATCATAGCGCTTCAGACAACTGCGCCAGCACCAGCAAATCTGTATACTAATAGCACCGTCGCGCATCTTCGTTATGGTTCATTTTCTCGCAAAGTCTTATCGTATGCCGCTCGGCGAGTTTTGTCGGAAAGGACTTTCCATGCTTCGGTCAGTTTGTCGAACATCTGTTTATCGCCAGTTCTGGGAACGTCCGGGTGGTACTTGGAGATCAAATTCCTGAAAGCCGACCGGATAATTGTGACCTCGGCCTTCGGGTCCACTTGGAGCAGTTGGTAATGACTTGGTTCTTTGTCCATTGAGTCCGCGGGGTGTGGTATAAGGCTGATGTTTCAGATCTGCACTGGCGTCCAGGGGCTGGAAGAACGATAGTAGATCGGGGTTTCCGAGGACCAGGGCGTTGCTCCGGCGGACTTATCCGGTGCCACCACTACCGGTTTCACTATATTTTGGGGACTCCTCGGGCGGTGATCTCACTCTTTTTGCCGCTGTCGATAATTCGCCAAATCTCTTGCTATCCGGTGATTCAATTCCTGGGTTACTTTCAGCCTCTGCTCTGCATCCTCTAGCTTTTTGCGCAATTCAGCAATAACCCTATGGCAGTCTGGCACATTGTCCGGAAATACGTCATTCGCAGAACCATTACTCGGCATAAGGTCGCAAACCTTCTGAACCCGTCCACCTTAAAGTGTGACATACGGACATCGGCGGCTAGCTGTGGACAACGATATAACAGCAATGAGCGTTGATCTCAGTTAGCTAGGACATTTACTTGGACATTTAGGGCACCAGCATGAGGGGGCAGCCGGTGCGCTTCAAACGCATCCATCGAGGGCTCTGCTTTTTGCCGCAGTACTGTTTGTTGCTGCTGCCACCAGAAACCATACCCTACACCGGCACACAGACATAGAAGTGCCGTCATAACCCCGACTTTCGCCCAGCCGCCTTTTGACTTTTGCATGGGGTCATTCTCCTAGACCATTGATTCAAGTTTGACATAAGCCTGGAATGGCCGCGTTGCATCTATAGAGATAAAACCCTCACAGAACAATCGATCACAGTTTTTTCTTTGCCGTTTGAGTGGGGACGAGAAACTTCCGCGCGTAACTTAAGTTTTGCGATCAAATTCCTGATAAGCCGCGCTGTCGTTACGATTGCCGACGACTGTTATGTACATTGTTCTATCGTCGAAATGGTAAATAACACGGAACTCTCCGACATCTTTCCTAAAGTGCGTGCCGTTTCCCATTGAAATTGAATCATTCGGACGGGGAGCATCACAGAGGCTTGCAATGGCCTGGAAAATTTGCAAAAACTGCTTGCTATCGCGCTTCTTGAGAAAACGTGTACCATCCTTGGAGAGATCAGGCTTCAGCATTGCCCTGCAGCATCTCTTTAAAGAAGTTGGTTGTGGCCTCGGTTCCGATGTAGCCGCTCTTTTCGGCAGCTTCGACGCGCGCCAGCCAATAATCATTTTCCAACCTGATGAACCGCTCGTAATCAGCTTGAGGAACGATTACAGCCACAAGCCGGCCGTTCTTTTCTATAGCAACTGGCTCTTTCTGCGCCGCATCTAGAGTCTGTCCAGTTTTGGTTTTTAGTTCGGTGGCGGTCACAGTCTTCATTGACAACGGCCTCATCAAAGAGATCGATCGATTTAATCGGTTTATACATTATACACGTTTTAAGCAATTTAGGCGATTGTGACAGCTCCCAATTATTAAATACTTGAACGTGTTCATCTTTTATCTCAGGCATGGCTATACGTTGTCTATAATAGTTGAACTCGTTCAACTACTGCAGAAGAACCAAAAAGATGTCGCCTAGAACCCAATCGCGAGGAGAACTGACTAAAGGATTGATCCTGGAGACGGCAATCAAGCTGTTCCATGAGCGCGGCTACGAAGAAACGACTATGCGGTCAATCGCGGAGCGGAGTGGTGTTGCTTTGGGCAACGCGTATTACTATTTCCGGTCAAAGGAGCACTTGGTGCTCGCGTTCTATCAAAGGATCAATGCTCTTCAGATGGAGGCGGCTAAGCCGATTCTGGAACTGGAGACGTCCTTGAAGTCGCGACTGATCGGCGTTATTAGAGCCGAGTTGGCGGTGCTTGAACCTTATCATGCGTTCTGGGTTTCTCTTTTCAAAAGCGCTGCGGATCCTCGCAGTCCGCTAAATCCGTTCAGCCCGGAGTCGGAGCCGATTCGCAATGCATGCATGAATACGTTCAGACAGGTTTTGAGCGGTTCAAAAGAACGGATGCCGGACGATTTGAGCAGTGAGCTGCCGCGCCTGCTGTGGCTTTATCACATGGGAGTGATTTTGTTTTGGTTGCATGATACTTCGCCAGCTCGAATTAGGACGCACCGATTGATCGATCAGAGTAGCGATCTGATCATTCGCCTGAATGCGCTGATCAACTTGCCGGGGATCGGTCCGCCGCTCCGCGCAACTATCAAGAAACTGATGTCTGAATTCAACAACATCGATTCGATCGCCAATGCTAATCAGTCTCAAGCAAACGCCAGTTGAGAACACTGCCGATCGATGCCGGCTGGAAGCCGGCGCTCCCAGGCAGTGAGGAATCAACATTCTTCACTGAAATTTTGGAGGTGCATCATGAAAATCGCAATTACTGGAGCAACAGGTTTTGTCGGCCGCCATCTTGCATTAGCGCTGAATCGGCTAGGACACGAAGTCGTGCTAATTGCTCGAGGGCTTGACGAGCGCGATCGAGAGATACGGACGCTTCCAAATTCAACTTTCTACAAAATAGGACTCGAAGAAACAGAAAAGCTCGGTCAGGCTTTTAACGGATGCGATGCCATCGCTCACTGCGCAGGAATAAACAGAGAGCGTCATCCGGGCGATTATCAGAAGGTACACGTCGACGGCACGGCGTCTGTGATAGAAGCAGCTAGCCATGCTAGTGTGCACAAGATCGTTTTGATGAGCTTTTTCCGAGCGCGCCCGCATTGCAAATCAGGCTATCACGAGAGCAAATGGCGCGCAGAGGAACTGGTACGAAACTCCGGGCTCGATTACACTGTGCTGAAATGCGGCATGGCATATGGCCTCGGCGATCATATGCTTGATCATCTTAGCCACGTTCTCTACACGCTACCAGTTTTCGGCACGGTAGGATTCAACGAAAAGCTGATCTATCCAGTTGCAGTTTCTGATGTGGTAGCAATTATGGTGGCGGCTCTGACTGAGAAGAAGTTATCGCGTGAAACGGTTGCGGTGCGCGGGCCCGATGCGATGCTGTTAAGCGATGCCGTAAAAATTGTAGCCGGCTCAATTCACAAAACTGCAATTATATTTCCGATGCCCGTTGCGTTTCACTACACTATGGCTGCCGTCCTTGAAAAAGTTATGAAGGTTCCTCTTGTATCGACAGCACAAATTCGAATGCTAGAGGAAGGCTTCTCGGAAGCTTATCCAGCGGATCTTTCGACGCCGCAAGGTGAATTGAAACCTCAGACCAGGTTCTCCGAGCAAACGATCCGCGCAGGCTTGCCGCCGGCAGGGCCATTCACAAACAAAGATCTGCTGCTCGGATGCCACCGGGCTTCTCGCAATTTCAGTTGATGAAAGAGGATCAACTCGCGAGCGGGGTGCTAACATTGCTCCTGGAGCACTTAGCAGAACGAAAATGTTGAAACTAATTTTTGCCGCATGCCTTGTTCTTTCGAGCTTATCGAGCAGCCCGGCGCGGGCTGAGGAGTTGCTTCTACAGCATGCCAAACTGGTCGATCCATCAAAGCGCACGATCCAGCTAACTGACATTTTGATACGCGATGGAAAAATTACCTCCGCGTCAAACAATCACAATCAACCGGACAGAACAATAGATCTGCACGGAAAATATGTAATTCCTGGATTGATCGATTTGCATGTGCACTTCAGCCACAATCCGCTGCCGAATGGAAAAGCGGAATTGTTCGACGTTCATGAAGCGGCCAGGGCTGATTTGTATTGCGGGGTCTGCGCATTCTTGGATCTGGCAAACGGGCATTACGATCGATTGTTCGAGCAGAGAGATCTGCAGCGATCAGACCCGGTCAAATTTGCCGATGAAAGTGACATATACTGCGCCGGCGGCGCATTCGGTAACTGGAATCTCTCTTCCACATCGGTGACACCAAGCAAGATCGATGACTACATTCGAAAGTGGAAGCCGGATGTTATCAAATTGATTTACGGCAAGAACACCCTGGACCGAGAGAAGTTGGCGGCAGCGATCGGTGCGGCAAACAAAATGGGCGTGAAGACCGTAGTTCACATTGGCAGCTGGAGCCATGCCCAAGATGCAATCGAAAGCGGAGCGACGGCGGTGACTCATTTCTTCGACGATGAACCGATTCCCGAGAAACTCGCTGAAATTTGGAGCAAGAGCAAGACACTTTCGATTCCAACGATGGCGGTCCAATGCGATATGGCGAACTTCACCAGTCACCCCAAGCTTTTGGACAGTCCACTGTTGAAGCAGATTGAATCACCTGCCGCTTTGCAGTCGTTTAGCAATAGCAAACATTATTGTGAGAAGGCACAAGAGACGCTGGAGTGGCAGCAGGATGATCTGAAAAACGACATGGAATCATTTCACCGCCTGAAAGATCTCAACGTTCCCATGTTGGCTGGTTCAGACTGCGGCAACATCGGAACATTTCAAGGTTACTCTCTGCATCGTGAATTGAAAATCATGCAAGACGCCGGTTACACAAGTTGGCAAGCACTGGCAGCGGGCACCACTGCCGCGGCTGATTTTCTCGGCCGACCTAGTGGTATCAAGGACGGTGACATAGCAGAGCTGGTGATACTGGATGCGGACCCGACTGCAGATATTAGCAACACGCAAAAAATCTTCGCCACAGTGCACCATGGCAAACTGCTCGATCGCCAGGCACTTCTCACTCTGGTTAAGAATAGAAGCTAGTCGCGTCCTTCGCTGAGGCGTTCCTTCAGGGTCATTTTTTGCACGAATTCAGTGGAGACATTTGGCAGGGTTTCAAAAGCAGTGCAGATTTAAATTTGCACCGCTTCGTACTCAGCGGTGTCCGACTATTTGGACTGTCTGGCTGCGCTGCGCCAACAATGATTTTGTTTCGATCTAGGCAGAGGACTCCGGCTCGAAGGGTTTAGTCGCCCCTGCTAAGAAATTGGCATCGTGTCTGACTGCGTAGTTAAGGCCAATCACTGCGAGCAGAATGTGGCACATAAGGTAAGCATGGAAGCTGAACAAAGCACAGCTGCTGCCGTTTATCGTTGTCATTTCTTGAATTTTGGCGGGCACCACCAAACGAGCCAATAACGGCACTCCCATGAAAAGCCAACTCAAGAGGGGATAGCTGTTTAGAATCGAACACCATGTTCTGAAGCTTGCGGGAACGAGACGGATGAGCTCAGAAGGGCGAACCGTTGGTAGGGTCACAACTGCTGGCAGAGAAAGCAGCACGCAGTCGTATACATGAAAATGAGGACTGGTGACCATGAAGCAGACCATCGATAATGCCATCGCGTATTGGGGAGAAAGCTTTTTCTGCCGCAAGCAGCGCCACCAGAGAAATGCCGTTAGCGCAAGACCAAAGATCCAGCCGATGAACGCAACGGCCATGCCGGCATTTCGCGACAAAAGCAGGCTCGCCAGTCCGCGTAAACAGACCATGCGTTCGGGGAAGACGGCTGCGTCCGATGATTCTGCGTGCAGAAGAAAGTAGGGATAGCCGAAGACGTTTTCCCAACCGACTATGGTGCCGGCGAGAATTAAGAGCGCTGTCACGGTGAGTGCACCGCTCAATAGCAGGTTTTTCCGTGCTGCGACTATGGCTGGAATCAGTAAGATTATAAAGAAGTGCGGCTTCAAGGTCATCAGGCCCAGCGCCACACCAGACAATGCATCATGTTTGCACACGAGACCAAAGAAAAAGAGGCAAAAAAGCGCAAGAATGAACCATGAGATTTCACCGTTGATCATCGTAATGCAACTGGGGAAGCTGGCCACCATCCCGACGGTGAACATGATTACGTAGACAGGCGAGAGGCCACGCCCGGCACGGCTTGCGAGCAACAGACCCAGGCTGCCGCTTGTAATGGCGATTGCGTTCCACAGGCACAACGCCTGTCGTAAGGGAAGAAGTGTGAGCGGGCTAAAGATAACGGCATAGAAAGGCGGATACTGGCAGTAGGCAAAAACCGTTGTCTTTGCGGGATAGATGACTTTGTTGAACCAATAGAGCTGCGTTTGAAGATCGTAAAGTTTATGGCTGTCGGCAGAAAGCGCTAACTTGCCCATCATGTATGTACTGACGAAATCGATGGTTACGAAGGAGCTGCTCTTTACACTGTAGAGCGCGGAATTGCTCGCCAACATGTCAGCTAAATAGCCGAAGATCTGCAGGCAAAGGGTGAAAAAGACAATTAAGCACAGCAGATCGATGGTCAACGCAAATAGACGGTAACGCTTCGCCGCTGCACTTTCTCCCGTTTCACTCACTGCCGCAAT
>Ga0182024_10013344_pt1 | contig 16061 bp, 9 predicted proteins | sample P32metaG_FD_120480 | JGI IMG/M metagenome (GOLD analysis project Ga0182024, IMG submission 120480) | Permafrost microbial communities from Stordalen Mire, Sweden - P3-2 metaG (Illumina Assembly) | ecosystem: Environmental > Terrestrial > Soil > Wetlands > Permafrost | place: Sweden: Stordalen... | reverse complement strand
TCAGGACCGTCGATGAAACGCGACGGAACGAAGCCCGACGCGGCGAGGCACGAGGTCGCCGCGGCCACTATGGTGATTTCGAAGCGGAGCGGCAAGCGGGGAGGTCGCACCGCGGCGCGAGTTTGGCCCTGGGGTTGCGAGCGAGAGAAGTCGATGGGGTGAGCGGGCGACGTGGGTTGCGAATGAGGGTGCGCGCCGGGGGAGAGTTTTGAGCCTTGGGCAAGACGACACCGTTTCCGATCGTGGCGACGATCCGAGGGGAGACGTTGGGAGAAGTCATGCCGCCCTCGTCGGGGGAGCGCGAGCGATCGGGAGGGGAACGGCGGGGAGGGGGGAGCCGCAGACGGGACATACCGAGACGTCCCTTCCGGTGAGCTTTCGCAGGTGCTCGCGCCACGTCTTTTTCCGACGACGCGTAAGACGTTGTCCGAGCACAGAGCAAGCTTGTTGGAGTCGCTTGCGAGAGGCGTAGAGACCGACGTAGCGGATCTTGTGAAAGCCGCTGGGCAGGACGTGCTGGACGAAGCGACGCAGGAGGGTGACCGGGTCGACCGTGGTGGTCCCCGCTCCCTTCGTGCGAAACGTGACGGCCTCCGTGCTCACGGCGAGCAAGCGGCTGTTGGAGAGGCCGACACGATGGGTGTAACGGCCGAGATAATCGAGGACGTACTTGCCGCGGGCGAAGGACGGCTTGGCGTAGAGGTACCAATCCACCTTGGCGAGGGAGTGCGAAAGGCGAGAGAAGCCCTCGGGGTCACGGAAGTCGTCGAAGCCCTTGAAGCGTCCCCGCCGATACTCACGGCGGAGGGCCGCGAGCATCTTGGCTCGGAACACCTTGCCCATCGCCTTGACGGGGAAGAGGAAGGCGCGGTGCGCCGCGTTCCACTGCGTGCCGTCGAAAGACAGCCCTCCTCCCGTGACGAGGGCGTGCACGTGGGGATGCCACTCGAGCTTTCGTGTCCAGGTGTGCAGGACGAGCGTGGCGCCGACCGTAGCTTTCAGCCGCGTGCGCGCGAAGGAGGCGAGGGTCTTGCCGGCGACGTGAAAGAGAACGCGAAACACCGCCCGCCGCGCGAACGCCGCGAGCAGTCGCAACTCCGAGGGAAGCGTGAAGACGACATGAAAGTGCGGCACGTCGAGCATGCGGGCTCGCTGCGCCTCGATCCATCGCTCTTGGGCCAGCGCCTGACACTTGGGACAGTGACGATTGCGGCACGAGTTGTACGAGGGGTGCTCGTACCCGCACGTGATGCACTGATCGAGGTGCCCGCCGAGCGCGGCGGTACGGCACATCTCGATGTCGGTCAGGACGCGCCGTTGCCGGGCGCTGAGTGGCGCGACCGATTCGAGCTCGGCTCGGTGGGCACGAACGATGTCCGCAAGGTCGAAGCGGATGGCTGCCCGCGGGGCAGCCACGCGGTCAGCGCCTTTGCGGCAACAGGTCCAGGGGGCTGGGAGTCTCGCAAACGCGCTTCTGGGTCACGCGTGCATAGCGAGCCGTGCTGCTAATGCTCGCGTGGCCCAAAAGCTCGCGCACGACGTGCACGTCGGTGCCCTCGTCGAGCAGGTGTGTGGCAAACGAATGGCGCAGCACATGGGGGGTGACCCGCTTCTTGATCCACGCCTCCTTCGCCGCACGGGCGATCGCCTTTCGCACCGTCGCCGCTCGTGGCAACTTGCCGGTCTTCGGAGACGCGAACAGATAGGGCAGCGGCGGTCGCTCCCGCGCCCAGTACTGCCGCAGCCACTCGTAGAGCGAGGGCGAAAGCTTCGCTTCGCGGGCCTTGTCCCCCTTCCCATGGCGTACCTGAAGGACGCCGCGGGCACCGTCGACGTCACGCGCTTCGAGCGCGATCGCCTCGCTGATGCGCAGCCCTGCGCCGTACATCACCATCGCGATGGCCTGGTAGCGTGGGTGCCGCAACACGCGCAGCAAGGCGTGCACCTCCTCGAGGCTCAGTACGCTCGGCAGCGGCGAGTGGCGGCGCGGGAGCTTGATGAACGACACCAGCTCGGGTCGTCCCAGGGTGTGACGGAAGAGAAAAAGCACCCCACTGAGCCGATCTCGTACTTGCCAAGGGCTCATCCCTCGGCTCCCAACAAACTCGACGAACGCCCGCAGATCCTCCCGCGTCACGTCGACCAGGCGCTTGCGGCAGTGCTTCCTCCTCAACAACCGCCGCGAAGCGGCTTTGTTCCGAGGGTGAAGACGCCATCCACGAAGAGTCACGCGGTCATCACGCGGTCCCCGACCCATTCCGCGACATTCCGCGGGCCTTGCCCGTCGCTCTGCCCGCCTTCGTGAAGCAAGGAGCTCGACGGCTACCTCGACTGCGGCCTTTTTATTCCGCGGCTTCGCGCGGTTGCGAGGCCCGCAGTGCAACGAGACGCGTCTCGTCGCCTTCGCGTGCAAGGGCAGAGGATTCTGCCCATCGTGCCTCGGACGGCGCATGGCATCGACCGCCGCGAACCTGGTGGAATGCGTGCCCCCCCCACGACGGCGAGCTCTTGGCTCTCGTGACACGCCGGTGCGTGAGCACGATCCTCGGCTTCTACACGGCGCGGATGAGGACTGGGCGGCGTCAGAACGCGGCTGGGTTAAGGGAGCGTCTCGGTGACCGCTACCCCTGTGTAGCTGACCGTGGTGTTGAAGGCCGGAGTCACCATCGGCGAAAAGCCGACCGCATGAGTGGGCGATATGAGGACGACCTGGAAGGTGCGGGTGGCGAGCATTCCCGTGAAGGACCCCTGACGGGCACCGAGGGTCAGCGTCTTCGTCGCATCGGTCCAAGTGATGGGGATCACCGTGAAAGCACCACCCTCGTAGCCATAGGTGAGCCCGTCGTCCTCGTAGAGCGAGAACGATCCGTCGGCGCCCGTATAGACATAAAGCTGGATGGGGTCGGCGGGCAATTGGCTCGCGTATTGGAGAGCCGGCCCGACCGGAACAATCGATCCCGCCCGAACATAGACCGGCATTGCGTCGAACGGCGCCGGCGCGGTGATCGTCTTGCCACCCGCCTCGAAGGTGCCGTCCCAAAAGCCGTACCACCCGGCACTGGGAGGCAGGTAGACCGAGGCGCTTGTCACCTGGTACGTGGTAATCGGGGTCACGAGAAACGCGGGGCCAAACATATACTCGTTGCTGGTTTCGATCGAGGTCGGATCACTCGAAAAGTCCATCAGGAGCGGTCGCATCATCGTGCCTGCGCTCTGGACGACGCCGCCTGCGAGCGAGTAGACGTAGGGGAGCAGTTGGTAGCGCGTCTGATCGAACTTCAGCATCGCGGCGTAGGCAGGGCTCGCATAGCCGCCGAATTGGTAGATCTCACGGTAGGGAAACTGCCCATGAACGCGCATGATGGGCAGGAACGTCGCAAACTCGAACCAGCGCGTGTTGAGCTCATACCACTCGGCCTGATTGGCGGCCGTGGGTGTGGTTTCCGTCGGGTCATCCCCTCCGAAGCGCCCGGGCACGGCAAACCCACCGCTGTCTAGCGTCCAATAAGGCATACCCGACATCACGAAGCCCAATCCCGCCGGAATCTGCTTTGCCATCGAGGTCCAGGTCGAGCTGATGTCCCCCGACCAGGTCACGGCCGCGTTACGTTGCTGGCCGGCGAAACCGTTGCGCGTCAGGATGAAGACCCTCTGGTTGGGGGCCGCGCCGCGCTGCCCCTCGTAGATCGCCTGGCTGTTGACGAGCGAATACGCATTGTGCATCGCGGCGCCGGTGCCGAGATACGTGGGATTCATATGCGTCGTATTGGTTTCGATTTGGGAGGCAATGCTCGAGAAAGGGCCGCTGCCCGTCGCGTTCGAGTCTCCCTCGACGATTTCCGGTTCCGACGCATCCAGCCACCAAGCGTCCACTCCCAAACTGAACACCCGAGCGTTGATCTGTGACCAATAAAGTGCCCGCCCAGCGGGGTTGAAGGCATCATAATAGCTGAATGGATAGCCGACGAAATCGAGGTCCCCGTCCATCACGTTGGAGAGAAAGACGAAGCCACCCGCGGCGAGCGCCTTGTAATTGTCCGTGTTCGTGTAGAACTTGGGCCACACCGAAATCATGAACTGCGCATGGTAGGTCTTGTGGATCGAGTTCACCAAGCCTTGCGGGTCCGGATAGCGGGAGAGATCGAACTGGTGCGTGCCCCACCCATCGGGGACCCAGTACTGCCAATCCTGGACGATGTTGTCGATGGGCGCGTTGTGTGACCGGTAGGCCTCGAGGACTCCCGTGATGTCGGTCGCTGTCTCGTAGTGCTCGCGCGACTGCCAATAGCCGAACGCCCAACGCGGCAACATGCGCGCCTGTCCGGTGAGGCGCCGGTAGCCGGCAACCACGTCGTCCATCGCCGGACCGTAGACAAAGTAGTAGTCGATGCCGTCACCCCCCTGCGACCAGAGAGACGTCGTTCGCGGAGTCGCGGGCGGGGGCTTCCAGGTGAACTGCAGGATGTTCACGCCCTGGTCGGCCGTCCACTGAAGCTGCACGGGGTAGCTCTGTCCAGCCTGGAGGGAGACCTTGGCGATCTCGACGTTCGGCAACCAGTTTTGTCGCCAATGGTTGATGACCGTCTGATTGTTGACGTTGAGCTGCACATTGCCAGAGGCGTAGGTGAAAAACTCGTAGTCCCCGGTGACGGACGCCGTGACCGTCCCCGACCAATTGACGGTGCCGGTGCTGGCGCCCATGACTGTGTTGTTGGGATCGTTGGCCACATACTTCACGCCCGGGACCTGCTGCGGCAAGCCGAGATCGCCGAAACGCGTATACGAAGTGTTGTCCCAAAGAATCCCATAGCCGAGGCTCGAGACGAGGTAAGGGATGAACACCTCCGTATTCTGCTGGTGGAGATCGAGATCGTACCCCTTGATATCGAAGTGTCCCTGCTGGTGTTGGCCAAGGCCATAAAGCGATTCAGTGCTCACCGGCTGCCATTGCTGTTGCACGCTGTATGTCTGCTGGCCCTCAATCGTCGCGGGGGTCAGCGTGCGGCCGCCGCCAGCCAGCTCGGAGAGGAGGGTGTGGCACGACCGATCCATGAACGTAACGGCCCCGGTTGCCGTGTCCACGAGTACCTGGAGCTTGTCGGTCGTGAGGGTCATTTGGCCGGCAGTCGTGCCGACTTGGACGGGCGTCGCGACGCACTGCTTGGGCGCTGCGGCCAGGCTCGAGCGCGTGAAGAACGTGGCCTGGGGGGCGTACGCGACGCGTATCACGTTGTCCGCGCACACCTCGAGCTTCAGCGTGTTCCCCCCGACGGTCAGGGCCGGAATGGAGGGCGTCCCGCCGTCCACAAGGCCGCCTGCACCGGCGATCGACCCCGCTCCGCAATCGACGCCGCCGCCCACGACCGGACCGTCGGGCCCCGCATCGCCGCCCTCGACCCCGCCCTGACGGTCGGGCCCCGCATCGCCTCCGGCGCTGCCCGCGGTTGTGCCCCCCGTCGTGCTGTCAACAGAGCCGATGGTCGCATCGTCGGTGCCTCCAGTGGTGGCGCCCCCGTGACCGCCGTCGCCCACAGTTCCACCACCGCCAGTGGCCGCGCATCCCCCGAAGGGAAAGAAGGCCGACATGAGCGCCACGACGAGCGTTGCAAGAGGGCGAGCCAGACTGAAGCGCGCGCCGAAGAGCGGCGGTCGGAACCGCGCCTGTCGTGGGAAACGGTGCATGGTCGAAGAGACTCTCTTCCGGCTTCCCCCTTACAGTAACGCGGCGGAAGATTTCGGCTCACACCCGCAGCGAGGGGCTCAGGGTATGGCCGGCCCCATGTCGGCCAGGCGACCGGCCGTCTGCACCGGTGAGCCTTCAGAGCGGGTTCGGGATAGGTTCTTTCACGTCATCTGCAAGCCGCGAGCTCCCATCCCTTCAAGTTCCGCGAAGAAGGCGCTCGATCGCGGCCCCCTGGCTGCGCCACAACAGGTCGAGCGCCAAGCGTCTGTGAGCCGCGGTGAGCGATACGATGAGCTGAATTGTACGGGGGAGGCTACTGGCTACGGTCGAGTCAGATTTGGGTCAAAAAAGGCGGTGGTGCGATGGGGAAGCTTTTTGTTCTTGGCGGTACCCTGGCGGCGGGCGCCTTCATGGGGGCGCGGGGCGCCGCGTGCGGGTCGGGGCAAAGCAGCAACGGGACCGGGTCGACCGGGTCGACCTCGGGCACGACGACCGGGTCGACATCGGGTGACGCTGGGGGTTCGTCCTCGCTCGATGCGAGCACTTCTGGCCAGGATGGCGCGGTCACCCTAGCCCCTCGGGTCCCTACCCCAGCCAAGCCTGTCTCACGAAGGCCGCTGGGCTGGTCGCTCAAATGACCGCCACCGAGAAATACGCGCAAATGATCGAGGTCGAGCGCGCCCACCTGACGGCGGCCCTCGAGACACAATACGACTTCGGGTCCGTGTTCAGTCAAGGAGGCTCGGCCCCGGGCACCAACACAGCCACCGGATGGGCCGACATGACCGACGGCGGCTCTCCTGTTTTTTTCCTCCGACATCGCAATTCGCGCGACGCCATGGCTCGCGCGCCGCCGGGGGGGGACAGTTGTGCGCGTCGTTTTTTTGGTTATGGTGCCCTTCGCCTCCCCTATGTGGTGGCGTGGTGGCTGCTTGGCGGCGGTCCCGGACCGCCTCAGAAAAACGGAGACATTGAGTCATGCGCGGATACGAACTCTTGGCTTCGAGTGCCCGTGCTCGCCTCGGATGGGCACTTTTCGCCCCCTTCGTCTTAACGGTCGGTGGCACAGCGTGTAGCCATCTCGAGAGCTCCGACGCGCCGACGATGAACGACGGGGGCGGCTCCGCAGATGGCCTTGCCAGCGGCGGCGGCGGCTCCGAAGGCGGCGGTGTCACCGGATCGAACGGGGGTGACGGCGGCTCCGAAGGCGGCGGTGTCACCGGATCGAACGGGGGTGACGGCGGCCAGATGGCCATGATCGTCGACGCCAACGCGGACATCACCGTCGAGACGATGGCGTGCGGCGCGTCCACGACCGTCGACCCCTATTCGCCGGGCTACGATCTCACGACGGCAGCGGCGTCGGCGACCACCGAGGTGGCCGCGCTGAGCCAGACGCAGCAGGAAAACTTGATGCGAGGTACGCCGTCGGGCTGCGGCGGAACGACGAACTTCAACGACATCTTCGAGAGCGGCGCGACGACGGGCAACCCGATGAGCTTGGGAGTGGGCCCGATCCGCCAGATCTTCTTCCGAGACGGGCCGCGCGGCGTGTGCATGGTGCCGTACGGCACTGCGACCCATGCGCCGAATGAGTTCCCCCAGGGCGACTACGCCACCGTCTTTCCCACGGCATCGACACGCGGAGCCGCCTTCGACATGGCTCTCGAGGAGCAAATCGGCGAAGCCATTGGCGACGAAGAGGTCGCCGTCAAGAGCACGCTCTTGCTCGCGCCCGTCATCAACATCTTGCGCCATCCGGCGTGGGGCCGCGCGCAGGAGACGTACGGAGAAGACTCGTTTCTCCTCGGGCGGCTCGGCACCGCTTTCGTCGACGGCGTCCAGCAATACCTCCCCGCGTGCGCCAAGCACTTTGCGGCCTACAACATCGAAAATGGCCGACAGAGCGGGAACGTCTCCGTCCTCGACGAACAGACGGCGTACGAGTCGTACGGTCGCCACTTCGAGATGGTCATCCAGGACGCCGGCGTCGCCTGCATCATGGCGGCGTACAACGAGATCCAGATCGCCGGCGGTACGGCCGCCCATTGCACGTCGAATCCAACTCTTTTGACCGACATGCTCCGGACGACCTTCGGCTTCAAAGGCTTTGTTGTTTCGGACTGGTGGGCGATGCCCAACGCGTCGACGTGCACCACGACGGGCAACGAGGAGCCGGCGGCTGCGGCCGCACTGAGCGCGGGTCTCGACCTCGAGATGCCATGGGCGCTCAACTACACTCAGCTCGCGACTCTCAACATGCCGAAGGCGATCACCACGTCGGCCGAACGAATCCTGACCCAACAGTATCGGTTCGGGACCGCGCTCCCGGGCGGCCAGGGGCTCAAGGCGACCACCTCGACCTTCGCCTCGAGCAACTATTCGGTCACCAACGCGACTCACGTCCAGCTCTCGTACCAGTCGGCGCTCGAGTCGATAGTGCTCCTCAAGAACGCCAACAAGACGCTGCCGATCGCGAGCACCGTGAAGACGATTGCCGTCCTCGGAGCCAACGTTCCGTACACGCTCTCTTCGTCCGCGGACGTTACGTCGGGGACCATCGCCTTCGCCTCGAACGTGCGCACCGGCGATCTCGGCAGCAGCCGCGTCTACAACGACCCTGCCACCAGCGTCGGCCCCCTCGCCGGAATCACGACGGCCGCAACGGCCAAGGGGATGACCGTCGTAACCGGCAGCAGCGCGTCGGTCGCCGCCGATTTCTACGTCGTCGTCGCGGGCTTGACACCCGAAGACGAAGGCGAAGGGTACACCTCTGGCGACGGCACCGGCGGCGATCGCCTGAACTTCAATCTCGACGGAAAGGCCACGACGCCCCTCCAGAACCCGCTGATCACCGCCGTCGCGGCCCTGGGAAAGCCGATGGTGGTCGTGCTCGAAGGGGGGAGCGTCATCAGCACGCCGTGGCTCACGAGCGTCCCGGCGCTCGTGTTTGCGGGGTATCCCGGACAGGTCGGCGGCCGCGCGCTGGCCGACCTCCTCTTCGGCAACGCGAACTTCAGCGGAAAGGTGGCTGTGAGCTGGCCGAACGCCTACGGCGACGAGCCGATGTTCGCTGCGGCCAACAAGATCACGACGATGGGCTACTACGTTGGATACAAGTACTTTGACGAGAACGCGATTGCTCCGCTCTTCCCATTCGGGTTTGGTCTGAGCTATACGACGTTCACTTATTCGCACCTGCTCATCCCATGCTCCACCGTCGCCACGGACAGCGTGGTCAACGTCCAGGTCGAAGTCACGAACTCCGGTACCGTGGATGGCGACGAAATTTCGTTTGTCTTCGCCTCGTACCCGAACACGACGCAGCGTCGCCCGAAGAAGGAGCTCAAGGCCTTCGCCCGGACGACGATCAAGGCCGGGGCGACCGAGCTCGTGACGATCCCGCTCCGCGTCGAAGACCTCAAGTACTGGAACTCGACTTCGCACAGCTGGGAATGGGAGAATGGCGCTGTGCAGCTTCAGGTCGGCGGCAGCTCGACCAGTCTCACGCTCACCGGCTCCATCACAGTGATGAACTGACGTCGAGCGCCCTCTCGTTCTGGCGCCCCCCCCGCCCGAGAATCCAATGACCATTGCCGTCATCGCCCAAGCTCGGCGTGCGTCGCTCGCCCCGTCGCTCGCGTTGGTGATCGTCTCCCTTCTTGCGTCGGTTGCGCAGGCTGACGACACGCAGCCAGTGGGGGATGCCACCTCCACACCCCCGGCCGCCGCGACCGCAACTCCGCCCCCGACCGGACCCGCGGGATCCGACCCGTCGCTCCAGCTCGGGCCGATCGAGCGGCTCCCCTTTTCCGGGTACCCGAACGAGCCCGTCCGAGGCATCCCTCAAGGCTCGCTCAAGCTGACGATGCAGGGTCTGCAGTTCCCGTATTACCCGAAGACGGGCATCGCCGTGTCCGGGTACTCGTGGGTCGATACCGGCTACGAGGCGATCAACCGCGGCAACGCGAACGAGTCGAGTAACAGGTTCTTCGTGCAGCAAGCGCAACTCGTCCTCCGGGTCACGCCGACGCTGAGCGACGGGCGCTGGTTCGTCCAGACTCAGGCCGAGATTGTGGCGAACGAACAGCAGGACGAGCCAGCGCCCACCGTCATCAACACCTACGACTTGTGGATCAAAGCGGGCCTCTGGAAGGTGTTCGACGTCCAGGTCGGGCGATTCGAGTCGTGGGAGATCTACCACCGCGGGATGGGTCTGGATCGGTATACGCTGGAATACAATGGCGCGACGGATACGAATCTTTCCGTGCCCCAGATCTACGGCGTGAGCTACGCCGAATTTTTCCCCGACGAGGCGGGCGCGGCGGCGGTGCACCTCTATCCGGCATCGTTCTTGCGATTCGAGCTGCTAGGACGCTATGGCCAGGATACTGGGGGGAACAATCTTTACGCGGTTCGGCCCGCCGGCATTCTCGACCTCGGCCTATTCAAGTTCAAGGTCGGCGCCGAGTACCTTGAGACGATGCCGCAAGCCGTAGGCCAGCTTGGGTACCTCAAACAGCAGGGCGCGGGGGCCGGATTGCAATTCATCCTCGATCCGTACTTCGAGGCGGGGATCAATGGCGCGTACGGACAGCAGCGTGAGAGTATGGCAGGCAACGTGCAGGCTGCGGCCAGCTTCGATACGTTCAGCGTCGGCGCCTTTGCGAACGTGCGAATCGTGAAGAACCTGCTCATCGGCGGGGGCGTCGACTACACGTACCTGCAGGACAAGCAGTACGATTCGACGCTAGGGCGCGATCAGAACTTCGATCACTGGCAGGTGTTCGGAGCCATTCAGTATGTTCTCTGGAATCGCCTCTACATCAAGAACGTCCTCGGCTACGCGCTCGCGGACTTCAATGTGAACGAAGGGGCGATCCCGTTCGAGAACACGATGTACAGCGAACGACTGCGCGTCGAATATTTGTTCTGAACCCACAGCGGACGCACCTCTGTTCTCGAGAGGAGCGCGGACGCAGATCTAGCGTACCCTTGCCTCTGGAGGCATGTGCGATGCGCCGACTTAAAGCTTCGAAGAAGAAGACGGCTTTCGTTCCTCGTATCGTATTCCGCGCATCGATCGCGGGCGCGAGCGTCGTCCCGGTGTGTGTGGCGGGTTGCGGCAATGCGTTCATCGGAGTCGCGGCCATCCTCGCGGATGCGGGAGACGCCTCGGACGAGAGGGCTCCCGAGACGGGAGTCGCGGACGGTCACCTGTTTACGGTTGCCGTGGTCGGGTTCGGCGATGCGAGCGACGGAAGTTCCGTCACGGACGGCGGGCCTGCGCCGGAGGCGGGGAGGGGCGACGGTCGCATTTGGGGTGTTGCCGTGATCGGATTTGGCGACGCAGGCGATGCCAAGAACGCCCTCGACGCCTTTTCTATGTCCGTCACGATGATGGCCTTCGGAGACTGAGTGGCGCCGACTCGCCCTTCAGCACCGCGCGGATGAGACGAACCGAACCCGGGTCGGTCGTCCTGGCGGTGACGGGGGGCGAGGTCGAGAGCGCCGCCGTCGCCGCCTCTCCCACATGATCCACGCGTCTCTTCATGGTCGGCGTTGGCACACACGAGTGTGCCAAGCGGCGCGGATCAAGCAGGACAATACATGAAATCATGGAGTTAAGGTCATGGCACGCGTTCTGCTTTTTAGGGACGCGAGGTGGAAGGAATGAACTCTCTTCGAAGGCTTCGCCTGCGACGCCAACTGACAATGGTAGCCACGCTTACATCCCTCGGCTTTGGTCCGTCGCTCCTCGGAGCGTGCAACGGGAGCTCTAGCGGCGGAAGCGGACCGCCTGCCCAGCGCGTCGTCGGCCAAACGGAGTTCGTGTCGGCTCCCCAGCTCGGTCTCGCTCCGGCAGGGAGCCAATCGAATCTCGGCGCCGGCGATGCCGGCGCGCTCGCTGCCCCCACGGCGAACGCGGGAACGTCCTCGACCACTACGTCCGCTACGCCGTCGTCGCGCACCGTAGAAGAGACCGACCTCTACGCGGTCGAGGGGACCCGCCTCTACTATTTGAACTCGTACCGTGGGCTCATGGTGTTCGACATCTCGAAGCCAGACGCGCCCGCCCTTCTCGGCCGCTCGCCGATCTTCGGCGACCCGCAAGAAATGACGGTACAAAACGGCGTCGCGGTTGTCGTCGTCGGCGACTGGTACGGCCAGGACCTCAACGGCGAGCCTTTTCACGGCTCGATCGTTCGCGGCCTCGATGCGAGCGACCCCACGAACATCAAAGTGGTCGGCGAAGCGAGGCTCGGCGGGTACGTGCAGGATACGCGCGTCGTCGGCAACGTGCTCTACGCCGTCATCGAGGACTACGGTTGGGAGTACGGCTGGTACGGCGCGTGGGGCGACTCCTACGGGGGCGGCGTCGCGGCCGGGGGCGTCGCGATCGGTCCGGGCGGGAGCTCGAGCTCGCCCGCGGTCGCCGTCGCTTCCGTCAACTTTGCCAACGGCGTCGTCAGGCCCGTCGCCTACCAGAAGTTCCCCGGCACGGGAGGCGTCTTCAACGTCACGCCGAACTCTATCATGCTCGCCACGGAGCTCACGACGAGCAACGGCGACTCCACGGGGAAGACGAGCCTCCAATACGTCGACATCAGCGACCCGGGCGGAGCGATCCAACTCCGCGGCTCGCTCGACGTCCAGGGCGTCGTGACAGGCTGGGGCCCCGACAACGGGCGGTGGAACCTCGACTTTGCCGACGGAGTCACGGCCCACGCGCTCGGATGCAGCGACGCCTACTGCTCCAGCAACTCGTATCTCCTCTCCACGGTCGACTTCTCGAACCCCGACGCGCCCGTCCTCGATTCATCCTTCCCGATCGCGAACCTCGGATGGTCGGCAGCGGCCCTCTTCAACGGGATGACCCTCTATCTCTCGCCCTCGGATGAAGTCTATGGCACCAGCGGGACGACCCCGCTGTCGGTCTACGACCTCAGTTCGCCCGCAATGCCCACTCTGGCAGGCCAGACCGAGCTCACGGGCTCGATCTGGTTGTACCGCCCCGACGGCACGAAGCTCTTTTCGATCGGAAGCTCGTCCAACGCAAATCAGGTCGAAGTCCAGTATCTCGACGTGAGCAATCCCGCGTCGCCCGATCTCATCGGCACGGCGAAGTTCGGGAGTGGATGGGCCTGGTCCCCCGCCGCGAGTACGTTCAAGGCGGTCACCATCGATGACACGCGCGGGTTGGCCGTCGTCCCCTTCAGCGGGTGGGACCCCAACGCATCCAAGTACACGAACGGCGTGGAGCTGATCGGGTACACACCCTCGGGGATCACCAGCAGCTCCGCGGCCCTGTCGAAGGGGTGGGTTCAGCGTGGCATCTTCGTGAATAGCCGCCTCTTTTCCATCAGCGACGAGGCCCTCGCCGTCGTCGACTACACGAATCCCGCCAAGCCTCTGGTCACCGCCGAGCTGACTCTGGCGCGCAACGTGGTCAACGCCCAACCGCAAGGCTCGACGATCGCGGAGCTCTCGAGCGACTGGCGGCAGTACGACGTCAGCACGTCCGAGATGCGCGTTCTTCCGATCGCCAACGCGGCCGAGACCACCGACGACGGCAAGGGTGTTTCCACGAACATCGCAGGCGTGGGCGCTCAGGTGTTCCAGAACGGCACGCTCGCGTACGTCGTGACGGACGTGCAGCATCCCGCCTCTTGCGACGACACCTCCGCCGCACGTACCGCTAGAGGGTGCGCGGTATGGTCGGAGCAAGTACAGGTCGTAGACACTTCGAACGGCGGCGCGAAGCTCCGCGGAAAGATCACGCTCCCTGACATTCCCAATGGTTGGAGCGGTTGGGGATGGGGCGGCTTCTGGTACTACGACTGGTTCAACGGCTCGGAAATCGTCCAGGTCGACGGCAATGCGCTCGCCTTCCGCCGCTGGTATCCGCAGTTCGCTCCCACCGGTCCAGGCGGAACCTATACGTACGTAGATTCGCTGGACGCGCTCTACGTCATCGACCTCACGAACCCCGACGCACCGGCCATCGCGTCGACGACCGTGACGGACGACTCGACGGCGTGGTGGGGCGATCTCCAGGCGGTCGGCAGCAACCTCTATGCGACCCACTACGAGTGGGTGAACCGCCCCGATTCGACGAGCGCCAGCGGAACGCTCTCCTACGTGAAGTACTACCTCGACGAGATCGATCTTTCGGATCGCTCGCACCCGAAGGTCGGCCAAAAGATCAACGTCCCCGGCCAACTCGTCGGAGCCTCTTCCATCGACCCGAGCGTTCTCTACACCGTCGACTACAACTGGGACTCCAATGGCAACCCTCGAAATGACCTCGATGTGGTGCAGATCAACGGCGGGGTCGCGTCCCTCCTGAGCCGGACGAGGCTCGACGGCTGGGTGGGCAACGTGATTATCCAGAGCGACGTCGCCTACGCCAGCGTCCAAGAGTACGAGTGGATGATCCCTTCGAAGGTTCCCTACACGCCGCCTTACGTCGAGCTGCATCAGGTCGACCTCTCGAACCCGCAGGCGCCGGTGGACAGGGTGTCGACGGATCGGGCGAACGGATGGGGATGGCTCCTCGCCGTCCAGGGTGACAGGGCGGTCGTGACGTCGGGTTGGGGTCCCGTGGGCTTCGACATCTACAAGCTGAGCACGACGGCTGCCCCGGCCTTCGACCAGTCGGTCCGCACGCTCGGGTGGGGAGGCGCCAACTCCGTCCTCCGCCAGGACGACACGCTCTACGTGACGAGCGGCTATTGGGGTGTTCAGCCGATTGCCCTTAAGTAGCCCAAAGTAGCCCGGCTTAACTGCGCTCGCACGACTCGTTCGCCTTGCAACCGTGAAGACGGGTCGTGCATCGGATCAGGAGCACCCGCTCAGGCGACGTAGGGGGTGCCCAACCCTCGAGCCGGAGCCAAAACATGAAACTGGAAGGAAATACGATTCTCATCACGGGTGGCGCGAATGGAATCGGTTTCGAGCTCAGCAAAGAGCTCCAGAAGCGCGGCAACACGGTCATCGTCACGGGCCGCAGCCAGGAAAAGCTGGAACGGGCCAAGCGGCAGATCCCGGAGCTTCATATAGTCCAGAGCGACGTGAGCCGAATCTCGGACATCGAGTCGCTCTTTACCAAGGTGACGCATGAGTTTCCCGCGCTCAATGTATTGATCAACAACGCCGGCGTGATGCGGAGCATCAACCTGCACAAAGAGGAGGGCTCGCTGGAGGACCTTACGAGCGAGATCGACACCAACCTCAAGGGGCCGATCCGAATGGTCCGGAAGTTCCTGCCGCAACTCAAGAAGATGGACAGCGCGGCCATCGTCAATCTTTCCTCTGGCCTTGCCTTCGTTCCCCTACCGATCGCGCCCATCTATTGCGCCACCAAAGCGGCCATCCACTCGTTCTCTCTTTCTCTCCGGGCTCAGCTCAAGAACACAAAGGTGAAAGTCTTCGAGATCGCCCCCCCGGCCACGCAAACGGATCTCCTGGGAGAGTTTGATTCGGAGGACATGAGCGGTGCATCGATCATGAAGGTCGACGACATGGTGCGCGCGAGCCTCAAGGGCCTTGAAAACGACCAGTTCGAAATCCGACCCGGCCAGAGCAATCAACTGCGGTTCATGAGCCGCTTGGCCCCCGCGTTCATCCTCGCTCAGATGAGCAAGCCCGTCGATCGTATGCTGGCCAAGTAACCTACCATCCCCCGAGCAACGGCAGAGGCCCATTCAGGCCAACACTACCCGTCAGCGTCACCGAACCGGTAGCCGACCCCTCGAACGGTGCGGAAGAATCTCGGCGCCTGCGGGTCGTTCTCGAGCTTCGCGCGGAGCTGCTGCACGAAGTTGTCGATCGTCCGTGGCGTACCGTGATGATTGGGTCCCCACACGGCGCGAAAGATCTCGTCGCGAGTCAACGCTCGCCCCTTGGACTGGAGGAAACACATCAGCATGTCGAACTCGGTCGCGGTCATGTCGACGAGCCGATCTTGCTTCTTCACGTCGCGGGCATCCGGGTCGACCACGACGTCGCCGAAGGTGAACGCTCGCACCTTTTGCGGCGGACTCCCTCTGCGGAGAGCCGCACGAATGCGCGCGAGGAGCTCGGCGAGGCTGAAGGGCTTGGCGACGTAATCTTCAGCGCCGAGCTCGAGCCCCGTCACCTTGTCGATCTCGCCCGTGCGGGCGGACAGGATGATGATCGGCATCGTGTGCCCCTCCCGTCGCAGCGTGCGCAGCACTTCGAACCCGTTCATGTTGGGAAGCATCACGTCCAAGATGATGAGCTCGGGCTCGTCGCTCCGAGCGACGGCGAGCGCCATCTCGCCGTCCTCCGCCGACAGGACCTCGTAGCCCTCTGCTTCGAGGTTCATCCGCAGGCCGAGCGCGATGCTCGGATC
>Ga0182024_10013343_pt1 | contig 16062 bp, 17 predicted proteins | sample P32metaG_FD_120480 | JGI IMG/M metagenome (GOLD analysis project Ga0182024, IMG submission 120480) | Permafrost microbial communities from Stordalen Mire, Sweden - P3-2 metaG (Illumina Assembly) | ecosystem: Environmental > Terrestrial > Soil > Wetlands > Permafrost | place: Sweden: Stordalen... | reverse complement strand
GCACGTGCATTTGAGTTGGCTCTCGCCGGTCAAAGTGCGGCGCACGATGATCTCCGGAAGTTTGAAGATGGCGGTTTGGGACGATGTCGAGCCGACCGAAAAAATCTACATTTACGATAAGGGCGTCGTCTTGGATCCGTCGAGCACGTCGCTCCAGCAGCAGATGGTAGCGTACCGGTTGGGAGACCTGCACGTGCCGCTCATCGATAACCGGGAAGCGCTCGGAAAGCTGGCTGCGGATTTTGCCGCTGCCATTCGGAACGGCACGCACACGCGCTCGGACGGGAGATTCGGCGCCGGCGTCGTGCGCGTGATCGAAGCCGCGTTGCGCTCCGCGGAGCTTGACGGCGCGAAGGTTGGGGTGGACCCGTGAAGGTCTCGTTCATCATCGCGGTGCTCAACGAGCGCAAGCGGCTTCCGCCGGTGATCGAAAGTATCCGCGCCCAGGAGTATCCGCCGGCGTTAGTCGAGATCGTCGTCGTGGACGGACTGTCGGACGACGGTACGCAAGAGTACGCCCGTAACGCCGGGTGCGTCGTCGTCGACAACCCCCGCCGGCTCGCCGAGCCCGGCCATCTGCTCGGCTACGCGGCCGCGACCGGCGATCTTCTGGTGATCATCGCCGCCGACAATATCCTGCACACGCGTGATTTCCTTCGTCGCATCGTCGAGCCGTTCGAGGATCCTAAAGTGTATGCAGCCGTTCCGCGCGTCGTCAGCACCCGCGACGATAATTTGAGTACGCGCTACATCAACGATTTTACGGATCCCTTTAACCACTTTTTATATGGCGATGCGGCCGCGCCGATCACGTTCGGACGGGCCTACCGGGTGAAGCGCAAGACGCCCTCCTATCTCGTGTACGATTTTCCGGTTGACAAGCCGCCGCTCGTGGCGATCGCGCAGGGCGTGACGGTTCGCGCCAACGCTCCAAAGCGCAAAGGCTGGGAAGAAGACGATATCCTGCCTATCGTGGACATTCTCCGCGCGGGATTCGACATCGCGTACGTTCCCGACGCACTCATCGAGCATCACACCGTTGAAGGCCTGCGCAACTTCGTGAGCAAGTTTGGTCCGCGCATCGCCAAGCGGCTCGAAGACCGGGATCAACCGGTCTGGGAGCGCGCCGCGGCGTGGACGCCCACCCGGAGACTGCGCGCGTATGTATGGCCCTTCTATGCCGTCTCCATCGTCGGGCCGCTCGTTGCGGCGCTTTTCGGCGCGATTCGCGACCGTCGCGCGACGTGGTTCTATCACCCCGTGATCAACTTCGCGCTGGGGGTCGAGTTTTGGCGGCGCGCGTTACCTTATGCGTGGTCGCTGGCGGGGCGCCGCCTCCGTGGAGAACGCGCGTAGTGCCGGGCTCCGTCTTGGTGACGGGTGGCGCCGGCTTCATCGGCTCGCATATCGTCGCGGATCTGCTGCGGGCCGGTTATCGCGTGAGCGTCTTCGATAACTTCTCGAGCGGCCTGCGCGAAAACTTGGCCGCCTTCGACGGCGAGATAGAGATCGTCGAGGGCGACATCTTAGACGCCGACGCTTTAACGGCGGCCGCGCGCGGCAAGGACGCGCTTTCCCACCAAGCGGCGCAGCTCGAGATTACCAAGTGCTTGGAAGACCCGATCGACGACATGCGTACGAACCTCGTCGGAACGATCAACGTGTTGAATGCGGCGCGGATCGCGGGTGTCGGGCGCGTCGTCAATGCATCGTCGGCCTGCATTTACGGGCAGGCCATCGATCCGCCGAGCGAAGAGGATGCCGCCCCGCACGATCCCAACTGGTCGTACGGCGCCAGCAAACTCGCCGCCGAAAAGTACGCGCAAATCTTCTCGAACGACTACGGCTTTGCCGTGCATTCGCTGCGGTACGGAATCACCTACGGGCCGCGCGAGTGGTACGGCCGCGTGCTGACGATCTTTCTCAAGCGCCTGTCGGAGGGGAAGGCGCCCGTCGTCTTTGGGGCCGGCGAACAGCTACGCGATTTCATCTTCATCGACGACGTGGTTCGCATCCATCGGGCTTGCATCGAGAGCGGCCTGCGCGGCGCGCAATCGTTCAACGGCGGAACGGGCATCGCGACGTCCGTTTCGCAACTCGCGCGGCTGGCCTGCGAGATCTCCGGCACGGGCCTCGAGCCTGTCACGGAAAACGTGCAGCCCGGCGAAACGTCCGAACTCGTTGCCGGGCGAATGCGATTGCCCTCCGAGCTGGGTGTCATGCAGCTATCGCCGGCGAAAGTCGAACGCACTTTCGGTATTACGCCGCAGGTCACGCTTCTCGAAGGTCTGCGGCGCGAATGGGAGTGGCTTGCGGAGAATCCCCACCGCTGGACGACGATGAGTTACTAGGAGGCTGTCGGGTTACGGTCGTGTGCATGATGCTTCGGAGCCGCTCGTCGCTCCGCCATCCTGGCTACGCTCCTGCTGCCTGCCTCCTCAGCATCACGCACACGACCGTAACCCGACAGCCTCCTAGTAACGCAAAGGCGTACCGATTCGGATGTGACCGCTCGAATCTTCGAAGACTTCGCTCCAGTAGCGCATCATCGTCACGCCGTCTTCATGTCGTCCGAGTAGATCCGGAATCGTATTTCCTTCGACCATATCGATCAAGAGCGACGCGAAATTAATGCCCGCGGCGGTGGTGAGCGCCAACGTTCCCGAGAAGCGCGGATTCATTTCGATGATGGCGAAGGTCCCGTCCGGACGTAACATGCCCTGAACGTTAGCGGGGCCTTGCAGGCCGCTCTTCTCGACGACCTCGCGCACGATGCCTTCGATCAACGGATGACGGTACGTCCGCCCCTTCACTGAGACGCCGGCCTTGATCGCGATCCGTTCGCGCGGAACGGCCGCAACGACGCGGCCCGGTTCCGCGGCGAAACAGTCGACGGTGAACTCTGCGCCCGCGATTGCTTCTTGTATGATCAGATCGCGGCGCCCGCGCGCCGTCTCGTGGAGGGAGTGCGCACTGTCGACGCGCGCCGTTCCGATCGATCCCGAACCGCGCCGCGGCTTTAGATAGACGGGGAACTGCTCGACGGAGATATCCTCGCGATATGCCTGCGTCGCGGGTCCGGGAACGCCGATCTCGCGCAGGAAGCTCGCGAACGTCAGTTTATCTGCGGTGCGCGCTACGATGTCGCGAGGGGGCACCACGAGCCGGCAGCCGATGGATTCAAAAAGCTCTCGCGCCCCGTCGAGAGGAAGGAACTCGCTCTCGACGATGAGCGGAACGAAGATATCGATCTTCAGACGCTGCGCCGCCGCAAAACATTCTTGCGCGAACGCGCCCTCGTCGGCTCTGGGCAGCAGCACGAACTCGTCGACGAAGGCCTTGGTCGCGTTGAACGGATCCATATCGCCCGCGGAAATGAAGGTCGCGCGCCCGTCTTCGCGCAGCGCTTTGATCAGCGACTGCGCGGTCACCGTGCCGGCCGCCGTAATCATTACGCGCGGGCCACTATAGGCCATCGCGAGGCGTCCAGTGGCGCAGTAGGTCAGAAAGCGGCGGGCTGCAAACCTTCAGTAAGATCGAACGTTCCGCAAACCCGCAGCTTTGAAGGCGGCGGCGATCTTTTGCTCGTCCGCTCCGGCGTCCGGATAGAGCACGACCGCGTGGCCGTCGGCAATTGCGTCGTCGAAGTTTTCGACTTCATCGTCGGGCACCGGGAAACCGTCGAGATAATGCTTCGACTCGCCTTCCTCCGGAAAGAACGCCTTAAATCGCGATTGCGATCCGGTGAGTCCGGGGACGGCGGTGCCTCCGGAGTCGGCCAGGACGCCGGTGCCTCTGGTCATATCGTCGGAAAGCCCGGTGATGGATTCGGTCTCGCTGAAGACCTCAATGAAGTCTAGCGTCGAAGATTCCGAATCGTCGCCGTCACCGGCAAAAACTTTGACTTTGCTCGGGTCGATCTGCTGCGCCGAAAGGGCGTCTTCGAGCGCTTTTGCGTCCGAGTCGGGAAAAATGCCGATGACCAAACCTACTGCCACGAGTGGGGGCTCCTTTTAACGATTGTACGCCGTAATGGCGTGGCCGAGCCGTTCTACACCGATACGGATATTCTTCTCCGACGCATTGGAAAAGTTGAGACGCATGCCGTCGTGAACGTCCCGCCCGGGATAAAAACTCACGCCGGGAACGAAGACGACTTTCGATGCCGCGCAGATGCGCAGCAACTCGGTTGTATCGACGCCCGGTACCGTCACCCACAGAAACATTCCGCCGGCGGGCCGCGTGAAGCGAACGCCTTCCGGCATGAACTCGGCGAGCGCTTCGGACATGACGTCGCGACGCCGAGAGTACGTTTGCGCGATCTCGCGAACGTGCGCGTCGAAGGCAGCGCCAACGCTGACGTACTGATGGAAGACGTATTGGGCGAAGGTGCCGCTATGCAGGTCGGCCCCTTGTTTGACTAGCACGATTTTTTCGCGGATCTCTTCGTCGGGAATCACGAGCCACGCGATGCGCATGCCCGGCGCCATGATCTTGCTGCCGGTCCCCAAGTAGATGATCGGTGCCGTCGTCTGAAACGAAATCAACGCAGGTAAGTCGGCGCCTTCGAATCGCAGCTCGCAATAGGGATCGTCCTCGACGATCGGCAGGCCGAAGCGCTCGCAGATCCGGACGACGCTCTCGCGCCGCCGCGCCGAAAGCGTGCGGCCGGTCGGATTTTGGAAGTTGGGCACGAGATAGAGCAGCTTCGGAAACGGATCGGCGCGTTCGAGCACACCCTCGAGCGACTCGGGCAGTAAGCCGTCTTCGTCGGTGTCGACCGTGAGATACCGGGCCTGATAGGCGTCAAAGGCCTGAATCGTGCCTAGGTAGGTCGGATTTTCGAGCACGACGTGATCGCCCGGATCGAGAAAGATCTTCCCGATCAAATCGAGACCCTGTTGCGAGCCGTTCACGATCGTCACGGTTTCGGCGTCGAGTGTATGCCCGACGCGGCGGCTCAAACGTTGCGCCACCCATTCGCGCATCTCGGGTATGCCTTCCGTGACGCTGTACTGCAGCGCGGCGGGTCCACGAAGCTGCATCACCAGGCGTACCGCTTCTGCGATCGCCTCAGTCGGAAAGAGTTCGGGCGCGGGCAGACCGCCGCCGAAGGAAATGACGTCGGGCTGCTGCGTGACTTTGAGCATCTCGCGGATCGTCGAGGCTCGCAAGCGAGCCGTCCGCTCGGCGAACTTCGCGGCTCGCGAGATCGTGGTCATAGGTGCGTAGCTTAGGCAGCGGTCATCGGTGGTCCGCTTATCGGCGGCCCGCCGACCGGGGCGCTCAGCGATTCCCCCGCAAAAGAGAGGATCGTCGCCCCTAAGCCGATCAGGCCGACGAGGATGAGGACCAGCGTCCCGACGACCGGCACCAGCTCGGCTGCCGTGATCAGGGCGATGCCAGACAGCAACGCAACGAGGGGCGAGGGAGTGGTCGAGGGGCTGACGAGCTCGCAAAGACGCCGGCCGATCAACAGCGCGAGTGCCGCCGTCCCAAGGAAGGCGCTGGCGAACAGAAAGACCATTTCGAGCAGGATCAAAGGAATGAGCAGAATTGTGATTGCCAGCAGCACGGCGAGCGGAATCACCGCGATGCAGCCGATCAAACCGGCGGCGACGCTAAGTCCGGGATGACGTTCCAGCCGATCCAAGACCATTCTCGTGCGCACCGGGAAGATCAAGAAGACGAGCAGGGCGAGAAGATTCCACGAAAGCCGCCAAAGCAGCCGATGATCGGGAACGAAAGAGTTGTAGCCGGAGTCGGGCGGCGCCCACGGGACGACTGCTTGCGCGACGGCGCCTCCAACCTGATTCACTTGGCCGGTGACGATGCCACCGGGCGTGGTAAAGCAGCTTCCTCCAACGACGTTGCAGTTGCCCTCGACGATCCCCTCGACGGTCGCATCACCGAAAATGACGGTGAGATCACCGTCGACCACTTGCCCCGGCTCAACCACGACCGAGCCGAAGTAGGTCCCGCCGTGGTAAACGGCCTGGGTCGCCGCCAGCGCAGGCCGGGCGAGTACCCCAAGCGCGGCTAGCGCCATCCCAAAAACGATCACCCGGCGTAGGCTCACGAACGCGACCCACGGGCGAGGTGAATGCGAAGGATCGGACGCAGCCGGCGATAGCCGTAGAAGATTCCGGCGAGTAGAAGAAGATCGACGAGCAAGACGGCCGTGACGACCGCCGCCGCGACCGCAGTCTCGGGAGCGACAGCCCGCAGGCCCGCTTGGACCGCCGCCAGGCCGCGATCTCCCGAAGCGGCGAGCCGTTCGAAGAGAGCCGCAACGCCGTGGGCGTCCAGCGCCGCAACTGCCAGGAGTGTCCAGGCAACGCAAAGATAGGCCAGCAATGGCACCCAGAGCGCCGTACGCCTGCGGGGGTGCGGTGGCGCCGCTGCAGCAGCGGAGATGACGGCGGCCGTAAAATCCGAGCCAATCCGTCCGCGCGGCTGCGTGGTGGTCAGCAGGGCATCGATCACGCGCAGCTCCTCGAACAGCGCGTTGCAGGCGGGGCAGGAGCGCAGATGGAGCGCGACGTCGCGCATCTGCCGGCGGCTCAGCGTCGCTTCGAGGTGGTCGTCCAGCATCGGCTCACACGAGGAGCAACGCATTTAAGGCCCCCTTCTCCGGCGCGCGAACCGGCACGCCGAGGGCGCGCGCCTCGCGTTCGCGCATCTTTTTCGTCAGCGCGATCTTCCCGCGATGGATCAGCGTCTTTACGTTCCCGAGCGACAGCCCGAGAGTGCTCGCGATCGTCTGATACTCCATATTATCGAAATAGCGCAGGGCTAGCACCGTTCGCGTGCGGTCCGGGAGCTCGGCCAATGCGGCGCGCAACTCCCGCTCGGCCTCTTGGCGCAGCAGGCCGCCGGCGGGATCCGCCTGCGGCGACGGATCGGCAAGTGCCGTCTCGAGCGTCTGCTCTTGCGAAAGCTCCTGCAGTTGCGGGACGCGCTGCGATTTGGCCAGATAGGTGCGAATCACGTTGCGCGCGATCTGATAGATCCAGGTCGAGAACTTCCCGAGCTGCGGGTTGAAAGTGTTCAAATGCGCGTAGGCGCGCAAGAACGTTTCCTGCGACAAATCCGCCGTTTCCGCCGAGTTGCGTACGGTTGCGCCGATGAAGTTCGCTATGCCGCCTTTGTAGCGATCGACGAGCACGCCGAAGACCTCCCTTTCCCCGGAACGCACTCGATGCACCAGAGCCTCGTCACTCTGATCACGGAATGCCATCCCCCCTCGATTCGGTTCCTTTGGCGGCTTCTACCTAGGCAGGAGCGAGTTTGTTACGGTCGCGCAAGGAGCGAAGGGGCGGGTTCGCGGCGTCGCGAGGGGAGAGAATCGGGGCGTTTTCACCGAGCGGCCACTCGATTCCTAAATCGGCATCGTCCCAGGCAACGCCAAACTCGCACCCGGGATCGTACGCGGCGCTCTGTTTGTACCAGAAAACCGTGCCATCTTCCAGCGTTAAGAAACCGTGAAGAAAGCCACTAGGAACGTAGATTTGTCGCGCGTCGGCTGCCGTCAACGTCATTCCGTGCCATTGTCCGTAGGTCGGACTCGTCGTCCGAACGTCCACGATGACGTCGTAAACGCTGCCGCGCAGGACCGAAACGAGTTTAGCCATGCGCGCGTCGCCATGCAGTCCGCGCAAGACGTTACGGCACGAGAGCGAAGAGTTATCCTGCACGAACGAGTCCCCGATACCGCATTCGCGATACCGGTCGAGCGAAAAAAGCTCCAGAAAGGAGCCCCGTTCGTCCGACAGCACGCGCGGTGTCACTATCAAAGCGCCGGCAAGAGGTAAAGTCTCGACTTCCATGAGAACGACGGTTCTATGAACGGTAGCGCGAGTCCACCGGGTACTTTCGTGCTCCGGCGCGGACTCGAGCGGTTGCGCACCAGCGCCATCGTGAAGCAGAGCCTTCTGGTCTTTACCACCGGGATGGTGCTCAACGTGTGCGGGTTCGTCGCGCATGCCGTTGCGAGCCGACAGCTCGGGGTCGCCGCGTACGGCGGACTCTACGCGCTAATCAATGCCGCTTTGATTGCGGCGCTCCCGGTCGCTTTCGTCGCGCCGGTCGTCGCGCAGCTCGCGGCGGAATTTCGGGCGCTGCACGACGACGGCCATCTCCGCGGGCTCACCGACAGCATCGCGGGCGGCTTTGCAAAACTGGCCCTCCTTTACCTTCTGGTGGCGACTGCCGGAATGATTCCGTTTGCGCGCTTTCTGCACGTCCCGATTTGGTCGGTGCCGTTCGTCGGATTGATTGCCGGCGTAGCACTCTTCGTTAACTCGCTGCGCGCAATCGCCCAGGGGACGCAGGATTTCGTCGGTTATGGGTTCTCGAATGCGGCCGAGGGCATCGCAAAAGTCATCGGCATCGTCGCGTTAATTGCCGTCGGCCTGCGGCTGGGGGGCGCCGTCATCGGTTTCTTGGTCGGGCCTCTCTGTGCGCTGATCTATCTCGCTTTGCGGTTAAAACGGCGATACGCCGCCTCGCCGCCGCACCGCGTCCGCTACGACTGGCGCCGCATCCTCAACGCGGGAGCCGGAGCTGCTGCAGCGACGATCGCCATCGCGTTGATGGGCTCCGCCGACGTCGTTTTAGTGAAGCACTATTTTCCCGAGCACGCTGCGGGACTCTACTCCGCCGCGTCGCTCGGCGGAAAGATGTTGCTCTATCTCGTCGGATTCGTTCCAACCGTACTCCTCCCGCAGGCAGCAGACCGTCACGCGCGCGGCGCTCGAACCCGAGACGTTTTGGCGGGCAGTTTAGCGATGCTCGTCGCAGTCGCTCTCTGCGGGCTCTTCATCTTTTACTTCTTCGGTCTGGACGTGCTGCACGCGCTCGTCGGACATGCCTTCGATGCGGCGGCGCCGTTGCTGGTCAAATACGGTTTGGCGATGGTGCTGCTCGCATTGACCAATTCGCTTACGTTCTATGGGATTGCTACCCATCGCCTTGCGTTTACGCTGCCGCTGTTGATCTGCACGCTGAGTACGCTTGCCGCGATCGTTACCTTCCATCCGACGCTTGCGACCGTCGTGGAGATCATGGTGCTCGGCAACTTCGCAGCCGCCCTCGCCGTCACGGTTTCACTGCTCTTTCAGCGAAACTCCAGCGGCCGGCGGTCGACGGTGTGACCCGCGTTCTCTTGCTGGGAGGGTCGGGACAGCTCGGAACGGCGATCGCGGAGCGATGGAGCGATTGCGAGATCGTCGCGCCGTCGCACGACGAGCTGGCGATCGAGCAGAGCGCGCGGCTCGCAGACGCGCTGACGTCAACCCGGCCGGACGTGCTGGTAAACGCGGCGGCTTTTCACGACGTGGATCGTTGCGAAGACGAACAAAAGGCGGCGCTCGAAATCAACGCATTTTCGGTCGGCCGCGCCGCACGCCTGGCCGCCCAACGCGACGTGCTGTTCGTCACGATGAGCACCGACTACGTCTTCGACGGCGCGAAGGGCAGTCCGTATACGGAGAGCGATTCGCCGAACCCGCTTTCGTTCTACGGCGCTTCGAAGCTCGCGGGCGAACGTTTGGTCGAAGCCGCCGGAGGGCGCGCGTTCGTCGTGCGGACCTGCGGGGTCTACGGACCTTCGCGTTCGCCGTCGCGACGCCGCACGTTTATCGACCGGATACTCGCTGCGGGCGAGAGCGGAGAACCGGTGCGCGTCGTTGCCGACGTCGTTGCATCGCCGACGTCTGCGGGCGATCTCGCCGATGCGCTGCGCAAGCTGATCGGCACCGCCGCATACGGTCTCTATCACGCCGCCGCCGGGCCGGTGAGCTGGTATGAGTTCGCCCGCGAGGCGATGCGACAAGCTCGGGTCGAGTTTGCGATCGAGCCGATTGCGGCAAAGGACTGGAAAGCCAGGGCGATTCGCCCGCGATATTCCGCACTCGAGAGCGCGAAGCTGGGCGATCTCGGGATCGCAATGGCGCCGTGGCGCGAGGGAATTGCCGCTTATCTGGCGCTTGGCGTAAGATAAGAAGCCGCCGTGGACCTTCGAATCGACCGCCGCAGCGTAGAACGCTGCCGCGACCTCGCCGGCGCTATCGTCGCGCCTGTGGAAGCCTTTATCGCCGCCCATTCGACGGTTTCGGTCGAACGCGCGGTGCTGCGGTTGCTCGGCGTGGATGGGATCACGCCGCAGGAAGTTCCGCTCCCCAATGCGATTCTCGACGCGGTACCGCCTCACGAGCGCGCTCGCGGCGTGGCGTTGCCCTTCGGCAAAGCCTTGGCGGAAACGGGTCTGGAGCCGGCGGCACTCGGTGCGGAGATCGCCGGAGGCCGGTGCGTGCTCGACCAGTTCGCGACCACTCCGGAAGCCGCGGCTCGCGGCGCGTTAGCCCGGTTCGTCGATCGTGCGCTGGATCGGATCGCCGCGCGGCGCGACGAGCGCGCTGCTTGGCTCGCGGATTTTCCGCAGTTGCCGCCGCCTCTGCTCTACGTCATCGTCGCAAGCGGCAACATCTACGAGGATCGCGTCGCCGCCGTCGCCGCCGCACAAGCCGGCGCGCAGGTGATTGCGGTGATTCGGTCGACCGGCCAGTCGCTGCTCGATTTCGTACCGTTCGGCCCCACGACGGAAGGTTTCGGCGGCACGTACGCGACCCAGGCCAACTTCGCGATAATGCGCGCGGCGCTCGATGAAGCGAGCGAAAAGCTCGGCCGTTACGTGATGCTGACGAACTACGCCAGCGGCCTCTGCATGCCCGAGATTGCGGTAATGGCGGCGTTCGAACGGCTCGACATGCTGCTCAACGACTCGATGTACGGCATTCTCTTTCGCGATATCAACATGAGGCGGACCTTCGTCGACCAGCATTTCAGCCGCATGCTCAACGCTGCGGCCGGAATCATCATCAACACCGGCGAGGATAATTACTTAACGACGGCTGACGCGGTCGAGCAAGCGCCGGCGGTGCTCGCATCGCAGTTCATCAACGAAGAGTTCGCACATCGCGCCGGACTGCCGGACGCTCAGATTGGGCTGGGCGATGCCTACGAGATCGACCCCGACCGCGAAGACGGCTTTCTCTATCAGGTGGCGCAGGCGCAGCTAGCGCGCGAGATATTCCCCGATGCGCCGCTGAAGTATATGCCGCCGACCAAACACATGACCGGCGACATCTTCAAAGGGCACCTGATCGACGCGATGTTCAACCTAACGTCGGTGATGACGGGTCAGAACATCCATCTGTGCGGCATGCCGACAGAAGCGATCCACACGCCATTTTTGGGCGACCGCGCGCTCTCCCTCGAGAATGCGCGCTACATCATGAGCACGGCCCGGCATTTCGGCGACGAGATCGCGCTGCGCCCCGGCGGCATCATCGAACGGCGCGCGCACGACGTGCTCGCTTCGTGCGAAGCGTTGCTCGAACGCGTTGCGACAATGGGGCTGATGGCGGCCATAGAGGCTGCGCTCTTTGCCGACGTCTCTCGGGCGCCCGAAGGCGGCCGCGGCTTCGATGGAGTCTTCGAACGCGCTGCCAACTATTGGAATCCCTTTGAAGAACGACGTCTCGCGCTAGGCCGGCCGGGGTGACGAAGCTCGTCGGGCCCTTCGGCGATACGCGCGATGACGGAAAGGTGCAGCTCTCGTTTACGCTGCCAGTCGATTGGAGCGAAGCGGCCGATGAGGCGGCGCGCCAACTCGCCGGCAAGATGGGCCTGCGCGACGTGCAAGTCGTCGAAGGGCGGCCGATCGGCTCGGGCTTCTCTTTCTTCGTGATCTACGCAACCACGACGCAGGCCGTCGACGTTGACGCCATCGTGGCGCCTTCGGCGGGCGCCCATGAGATGTCGATGGAGCAGATCGATGCGCTGGTACAGGAGCGGGTCGGCCGCAAAATCCGGGTAGCCGGCGCCTGCATTGGCACCGACGCCCACACGGTCGGCATCGACGCGATCCTCAATATGAAGGGGTATAAGGGCGATTACGGCTTGGAACGCTATCGCGAGTTCGAAACGCATAACCTCGGCAGTCAAGTCGCCGTCGAGGAGTTGGTGCGCTTCACGAAGGAGCGACGCGTCGATGCATTGCTCGCGTCGCAGGCCGTCACGCAGAAAGGAAGCGACATCAGGAACTTCACCGCGCTTAGCGAGCTGCTGGAGGCGGAGAACGTGCGAGACAACGTCGTGCTGATCTGCGGCGGCCCCCGCGTGACGAATTTGTTGGCCGGCGAGCTCGGCTACGACGCCGGGTTTGGCCGCGGAACGCTGCCGAGTCAAGTCGCGGCGTTTATCGCAGTCACGCTGGCGGAGCGCCTCCGGCAAGGACGGCCGCACTGGTGAGCAAGACCGCACTCGTTACCGGAATTACGGGCCAAGACGGCTCCTATCTCGCGGAGCTGCTGCTCGAGAAGGGATACCGCGTCGTCGGTATGACGCGGCGCACGAGCACCGAGGTACACGAGCGCATCGAGCATATCGTCGATGAGATCGAGATAGTATCGGGCGATCTTCTCGACCAAAGTTCGATCACGTCGATCGTCAGCGAAGTTCGTCCGGACGAAATTTATAATCTTGCGGCACAATCGTTCGTGCCGGCTTCGTGGAGCCAGCCTGTGCTGACCGGCGAGTTTACGGCACTCGGCGTCACGCGGGTGCTCGAAGCGATTCGTCACGTCGACCCGGGGATTCGGTTCTACCAAGCCTCGAGCTCGGAGATGTTCGGCAAAGTGGTCGAGACGCCGCAGCGCGAGACGACGCCCTTCTATCCGCGCAGTCCCTACGGCGTCGCAAAGGCGTACGGCCACTGGATCACGGTGAATTACCGCGAATCGTACGGTCTATTTGCGTGCAGCGGAATTTGCTTCAATCACGAGAGCATGCGCCGGGGGAAGGAGTTCGTCACACGCAAAATTTCTGACGGTGTCGCTCGGATCAAACTGGGTCTTGCAAAGGAGCTGCGCCTCGGGAACCTCGACGCGCAGCGCGACTGGGGTTATGCCGGCGACTACGTGCGCGCGATGTGGCTGATGCTTCAGCAGCCGCAGCCCGACGATTTCGTCATTGCTACCGGCCGCACTCACAGCGTTCGCGATTTCGTGGCAATCGCGTTTCAGGTCGCGGGGTTGGGTTCGTTCGAGCCTTACGTCGTAACGGATCCGCGCTTCGTTCGGCCCGCCGAGGTCGACCTGCTGGTCGGCGATGGGAGCAAGGCCGCGCTCAAGCTGGGTTGGAAGCCCGACGTCGAGTTTGAGCGGCTCGTGGCGATGATGGTCGAGGCCGATATCGCCCGTCTCGCCGCCCGCGTAGGCGCTTAGAGTTTGCCGTGCGGGCATTGGTTACGGGAGCCAGCGGGTTTGTCGGTCGCTTTCTCGTCGACGCGCTGCGCCGGCAAGGCGACGAGGTTTTGACTTGCGGCGGTCCTCACGATGACCGAAGCGACTTTTTCCCGATCGATCTGGGCGACTCGGATTCCCTGCGTGCCGCGCTGGAAGCGGCACGCCCGAGCGTCATCTTTCATCTCGCAGCGCAAACGTTCGTACCGGATTCGCTGCGCTCGCCGATCGAAAGCTTTGAAACCAACGCGCTCGGGAGCGCGCGGCTGGCCGAAGCGGTGCGGGCGTACGGGGGCGACCCGTCGCCGCGCATCGTTTTCGCCAGTTCCGCTGAAGTTTACGGCATACGCGATCAAAGCGAGTATCCGCTTAACGAGAGCCTGGACTTGCGTCCGGCCAATCCGTACGGTGCAAGCAAGGCGGCCGCCGAGGCCTTCCTTCTGTCCGGTGCGCGAAGCTTCGGACTCGACGTCGTGGTCGCGCGCGCCTTCAACCATATCGGACCAAATCAAGCCGAGCGTTTTGTCGTTGCCTCTTTGGCAGCGCAGCTCGCCCGCATCGCCGGCGGCGGCGAGCCACAGATGTACGTGGGCAGCCTCAGCTCGGCTCGCGACTTCTTGGACGTTCGCGACGTCGTCGAGGCCTATCTGGCGCTCGCGCGCCGCGGCGAAGGCGCGCAAATCTATAACGTCTGCAGCGGTCGCGCCGTGACGATCCGCGACGTGTTGCGCGAGCTCATCTTGATTGCGCGGGTGCCGGTTGAAGTGCGCGAAGACCCGCAACGCGTACGCGCGACCGAGATTCCTCTCTCGGTCGGCAGTTCGGAGAAGCTCCGCGAGGCGACGGGGTGGCAGCCGAAGATTACGCTGGACCGCTCGCTGCGCGACGTTTATGCAGCGGCGCTAACGGCGGAGAACGATTAGTGCGCGCATTCGTCTTTAAGAACCGCGGCCTGCTGCTGAGTCTCCCGGCATTGGCGCTCGTAAAGCGAGGCAAACCGAGCGCAGGCAGCATTGCGTTGGGCCTGCCGATCGCCATTGCGGGCGAGCTGATTCGTTGCTGGGCCGTGGGCTACTCCGGCGAGACCACGCGCAACGACGTGGTAACGGCGCGCAAGCTCGTTACGGCCGGCCCGTACGCTTACGTACGTAATCCGCTCTATATCGGAAACTTCGTTACCGCGACGGGGTTCGCCATCGCCTTCACCGGTCGCAACTGCCCGATCGCGCGTGCCCTGCTCGTGGGCGGCTCGCTGGCTGCGATGAGCGCGGTCTACGCCGCGATCGTGCCGCACGAAGAGGCATTCCTGCACTCGCAGTTTGGCGAAGAATTCGAGGACTATTGCGATCGCGTTCCACCTTTCATTCCGCGATCGACGCCGATCGATGGCGCGCAAGGGCAATGGAGCGCCGACGTCGTCCGCACCGCGGAGAGCAAGACGTTCGTGACGTTCGGTGCGATGCTGTTCGCTTTGTGGTTGAAGGCCCACAAAACGCCGTAATGGGCGCAACGAACGTTGCGCGCCGTCTGAGTTTTGCACTCTTGGCGACGGCGCTCGTGGCGTTGCTCGAGTTTTGGGGCGGCGCCGTCTCCCGGAGCTTGGCGCTGACCGGCGATGCGGTGCACGTCTGCATGGACGTCGTCGCGCTCGCGCTGGCGTTGGTTGCGTCGGCCGGCGCGGCGCGCCCGGCCGATCCGCGCCGCACGTTCGGCTATGGCCGCATCGAAGTGCTCGGCGCACTCGTCAATGGAACGATTCTGCTCGTGGCGACGATCGGAATCGTGTATTTCGCGGCGCGGCGCTTTGCCGCACCCGTCGAACCACACGCGGGGGTGATGACGATCGTTGCAGCCATCGGGCTTGCGGTCAACGCCGGCGTCGGAGTCTCGTTGCGCGCCCCGGGCAAACGTGACATGAACGTCCGCGCGGCGCTCTTTCACGTCTTCGGCGACGCGCTCGGCGCGTTGGCCGTGATCGCCGGCGGAATCGCGATTGGCCTGACGCACGTCGCCTGGATCGACCCGCTGCTCTCGCTCTTTGTCGCGGCAATCATCGTCGTCGGCGTCGTGCGGCTGATGCGCGACGCGACCGAAGTGCTTCTCGAAAGCGTTCCCAGCGACGTGAACTGCGCGGATCTTGTCGAGCACCTCAAAAAAATCGGCGGCGTAACCGGCGTTCACGATCTGCACGTCTGGTCGATCGGCAGCGGCTCGCATGCGCTCTCGGCGCACGTGTTGCTCGACGACCGCCGCTTGAGCGAAGCGACTGCCGTCCTGCGCGAGATCGACGACTGCGCCCGCGAGCACTTCGGCGTAACGCACGTCACGGTTCAATTCGAATGCGAAACCTGTCCAGTCGTAGTAAAGCACTAGGAGGCCGCGATCGCAGGGGTTGCAGGGTGAGGGGCGTGTGAAGGAGGAGCGAAGCCAGGATGGCGAGAGCGACGACGAGCCGAGTAGCTTTTTCGCTGGATGCGAAAAAGCGAGCGTCCCCGAACCCTGTAGCCCCTGTGGTCGCGGCCGCCCTAGGCGTTTAACGGTTTGAATAGAATCGCGAAGTCATGAATTTAGATAGCTCAAAGACCGTCGTACTCGGAATGGCACGGACGCCGTTCGGCAAACTCGGGGGAGCGCTCGCTCCGCTCTCCGCGACGACGCTTGGCGCCGTCGCCCTCACCGCCGCGATCGAGCGTTCAAAGATCGATCCAACCGAGATCGAGCACGTGACGTTCGGCGAAGTGCTGCAAGCCGGCGT
>Ga0182024_10013341_pt1 | contig 16064 bp, 17 predicted proteins | sample P32metaG_FD_120480 | JGI IMG/M metagenome (GOLD analysis project Ga0182024, IMG submission 120480) | Permafrost microbial communities from Stordalen Mire, Sweden - P3-2 metaG (Illumina Assembly) | ecosystem: Environmental > Terrestrial > Soil > Wetlands > Permafrost | place: Sweden: Stordalen... | reverse complement strand
GCTGAGAGGTCGAATCCGTTGTTGTTCATTCGGACTGGTTTATTCCAGGTTTAGTGAGCGGCAACGGCGTTAAAAACATCCAGAGGCAGATTTCCATCGGAACCAAATGGCAGTTCGTGCGCTTCTTCCAGAATCTCCAGCCGCGGATTCGCTTCAATTTCCGCGCGCATATTTTCGCTGAGCGCAATCGGCGATACCGCAAGCGTATTCGCTATCCAGCCAATCCGCACATCGGTGAAATCCGGCTTGCCGATCGTGGGCACAATGCGTTCAATGCACTCGCGATCGGTCGGAAAGTGAATCGGCAGTTTCCCACAGCGAGGGGTGGTCGCTGTCAGCACGTTCAGCCATGTCGCGTGATTGTCGATCGCCGCCGCCAGCCGGTCCGTGATGACTTCCGCCATCCCGATTCCCGACGCGTTGCCGTAGCTCCGGTCGCTCAGGCCGCGAACGAAGATGCGTTCCACGTGCGGCAGGCCGGGCCACGGATTGATCTCGCCATCCACACCGCGATTGACGATCTTCGTATCCATGCCCGCGCCGCTGTAGATCTTCCCCATCTCATCGATGATCAGCAGGTCCAGATCGCAGGGCAGCGTGGCCGCCCACTCCTTCGAAAGCGCCAGCAGCTCCTCTTCGCGTGCTTCCATGTTGCCGGCCGGAACCGCGGCCAGCTTCGCCGTATTGTGGAACGCGTCTTCGAGTATCGCCAGGCCGCCCAGGATCTTGCCCGAACTCAGCACCTGACGGCCAACCGACCGAATCACCGCCTCAAGGCCAATGCGCCGCGCGTGCATGTGATAATTCTTGGCGCCGGCCCACTTGCCGAGCCCGATCGCCATCATCTTGTACAGGCCGCTTTCGATCTTGCCGGCGAAATCGGTGTGCTGCTTGATGCGCCCCACCAGGAAAATGCCGGCAGCGCCCGAAGCATTGCGATCCAGAAACACTTCGATGCCTTCGGGCGAGCGCCCCAGCTCGATCACGTCGAGCGAGCTGCGAATCTCGCAGCCCATAGTTTCCGGCGTAATGTCGTAGTGCGCCAGAACGTCGGTCTGGCCTTCGGCGGTAGCGGCGCCATGACTGCCCATGGCGGGGAAAATGAAAGGCACGCACTGGCGCGACTTCCAGAAATCCACGACCGCCCGAACAATCACGTCAATATTGCCGATACCGCGGCTTCCCACGCCGATCGCGACCGTGGAGCCGGGGGCAAGCCCTGCGCCAAAACCAGCCGCGCTCAGTTCACGGAAAACCTCACCGGGGATGTCAGCCAGTTTCCGGTTCGGAAACTTCTGGCCAACCAAAATCATGCGAGAGAGTGTCACGTGATGGATTATATCAACGCTGGCCCGAACGCCGGTTTAGCTACCGAAAAATTCCCCGGCAGCTGAATACCTCAATACCACTTAGTTTTCCTCCGGGTGGGCTTGTAGGGCAAGCTTTCAGCTTGCGGCGGGCTTCAGCCCGCCTCCTACTGCGTTTGCCACTGCTCGGACAACAGACGCGAATACTCTTCCGAGGCATAAATCTTAAAATCGAACGCGGTTCCGTCCATCGGCTGCCACGCTTTCATCTGCTGAAAACAAATATAAGAGTAGTCGGCAAAACGATGGTAATGTTCGAGAAACATCGGCGACAACATATCGACATCGGGCGGCTCTTCGAACAGGCAGCGGATGCCGATAGCGCGTGAGAAGACAGCGCGCCGGTCACTCACGCCCCAGTCTTCGAGCTTCTTGCGAACCTCCGCCGGTGGCGTATCGACAATCAGAGCCGAGAAGCACTGTGCATTGATGCGAAGGCCAATCTCACCGGAACGCTCCATCTGATCCAGACACTGGTCGATCCACCGGAAGATGTCTTTGCCAAGGAACAGCAGCATGCGGATTTCCTGATAACGGCCGAGGATCACACGCTTCTGAATTTCGGCGTATTGCGGGTTCGACAGCGACGCCTGCTGCAGAGCGATAGCGGCCCGCGAGCCCTCGAGCAGCTGATCTGTGCCGTTATCGCCACCGAATGGATGGAGAATCAGCGGCGGCAGCGAAATCTGTTCTTTCCTTGGCGTTGAACTCATCGACACTCTTTTCACTTATCGGCCGGAAGGTCACTCAGTTATAGGCTGCGCCGCCCCCGCCTTTCGATAATACCTGATGTGGGGCAAACCCGGTGTGGAACCCGGAAACCATCCGTAGACAGACCGTGCGCTTCCAATGTCCTTAAGCTCAGGGTTTCGGTGACCGTACATCTACTTCTTTTCTGCTGGAAAGCGCGTATCGATGGGCCGGGAGGGATTCGCGTGGATTTGCAGAACCGCGCAATGGTGGTAAGTAAAATCCCCGTCCTTGTTCACTCCATGATTCGCCATAAATTCGACGACCTGAAAAATGCAGCTGGAGCAGTTGATGTTCGGAATTTCAACGTCCGTTTCCTGCTCCTTGTCGAACTTCGCGATGTGCTGGAACAAGCCGTCGGCGAGGACAGGCGGCGCCGGCGGGTATTGGATCGCTGCGGAGACCGACCTCGGGCCGTTAGCGGTAGATTCAGTTTTAGCTTCGGGGTCCTTTGGCAGTTCATCTCGCGAATTCACTGCAAGGGCGACGCGGTAAAACCCCGGGTGAAAGACAGTTTCCTGAATCCTGATATGCAGTTTCTCTCCGCCCTGAACACTGGTCACCGTGCCTGTCGGCTTTCCGGGATCCGCGGATGTACCGCCGCATGGACCCAGTTTCTGCGGGTCGCCCAGCTGGTTCTCCTGTATCCACGACGCAGGTTCCAATAACCTGAAATGCGCGATCAGGTTGGGCGTAATTACAGCGAATGCGACACAACCAAACAGCAGCGCCTTCGATGTTTTCACCAACATTCGGCCTCCGAACTGAGGTGTAGCTTAGCACGATTAAGCAAGAGTGTTGTCGGACTGCGCGGCTACCAAGTATTAACCGCTACAGGTTCGCGCCCGGCGTCGCCGCGCGGAGGCCGTCTCGTTGCCGATGATTCACAAGAAGGACCAGGGGCGAGTTGCTGTTTCACGCTGAAGATGTTCTCGGCCCGGGCGATGACTCTGTGGCCGTCTCGCCCCGACTTTCGGACTCGTCTATTGATCAACTTCCTTCAGCAATGCTTGTGAATCCTCGTGTTTACCTTCTGATTCCAGCAGAGCTGCGTGTTGATTGATCACTTGCACAAGCAGCGTCCTATATCCATTGGACCCGCGCGATAGCTTGTCCGCAGCCTGTTTAAGGGATTTCTCGGCAACTGCAAAATCCTGATTTGCTTCACCGGGCTGGCCCGATTTCTGTTCGGCCGCCGCCCGGTGCCAGAAGAGTTCACCCCATTCTCCATCGGCTGACGATAGCGTTCCTGAAGCAAGGTCAATCGCGCGATTGAATTCAGCCGTGGCCGCTCCGGCGTCCTGTCCTGACTCCATCAGCGCGAGCCCCAGTTCATCGTGCGCAGAAAGAGACTCCATTGCACTGTGCGAACGATTCGAATCGACGGCGGCAGATTCCTTTCTGCAGAGCCCAATACTATTAGGATCTTTTTTCACAAGTGCTAACTCACAACCTGCACTCAAAACGGGAGAAATCTGGTCGGCGCTCATTGGCGTTGGAGCCTGGATGCGGACAGGACTCGTCGAAAAATCGAACATCACAGCCGTACTAATCTCGACGGGACGCCCACTCAGCAAAGTAGGCCTGAATCGCCACAAATTTACGGCATCGATGGCCGACTTCCTGGACTGCTCCGATCCGCTGGTCGCGCGCGTCGATCACCACCCCAAGTTCGGATAAACGGAACAATACCAAAACGCGGCTTTTGTCGCCCTGAACTTCGGCTGGTCCCACCCGATCCAGTGCAGAGTCAAGGAAAGAAGGCGTGAGAATTGACATTCGGCGGATGATTGGAAGACTTTGGGCCTGACAGAATTGGCCAATCATTGAAACAACAAAAGCCATGGTAAACAAACGCATCGCGAGTAATAGTAACAAACAGATTTTGGCCAGTCTGTTGCCTTGATTTGTTGGACGCGCGGAAGCACAACCCTTCCGTGTTACACTCAAATTTGCGTTCGGGCCTGTTTTGGCGCGGACCTCAACATTTCCCAGGAGTTTTCTACCCAATGGCAAGAGTTTGTGATGTTTGCGGCAAAGGTCCGCAGTTCGGGCATAAAGTGAGCCACGCCCACAATGTTTCCAACCGGCGCTGGAATGTGAATCTGCAGTCGGTGCGTGCGGTCGTCAGCGGCGCCAACAAGCGCGTTCGCGCCTGCACTTCCTGCATTCGTAACGGCAAAGTTCAGAAAGCCGCGTAACCGGTCCCGCCGATCATGGCTGTGTCCATCCGGCGCGCCACTGTTGAAGATCTCGACCTGATAGTTCCCCTGTTCGACGCCTACCGTCAGTTTTACAGGCAGCAACCTGACCTGGATCTGGCGCGAACTTTTCTCTCCGATCGGTTCCGGCACCACCAGTCCGTCATCTTCCTCGCGCTCGATGCCGCGATGGATGACAATGGTTCCGCGCTCGGCTTCACCCAGCTCTACCCAAGCTTCTCCTCCGTCCTGGCCCGGCCAATCTACATCCTGAACGATCTTTTTGTAGCCCCCACAGCCCGCCGCCGCAAGGTCGCCCGCAGGCTGCTCGAAACCGCCGCGGAATTCGGCAAACAATCTGGCGCCGCCAGGCTGGGTCTGTCAACTGCCCTCGATAACGCACCCGCCCGAGCACTCTACGAATCCTGCGGCTGGCGTCAGGACAACGTTTTCTGCACGTACACGCTGCCACTCGATGCTGAAAGCCGATAGCTGAAAGCTGATAGCTGATAGCTGATAGCTTCTACCTGCTCTGAGCTTTCTTCAGAAAACCGAAGAAGGATTTCTTCTCCACCACATCGTCCGGATCTTCGCAATCGATGTACTGATCCGTCAGGGCAATGCGCGGATAAGTCTCGAACAGTCTCTCGGCGATATCCCCGCCCCAGCCTTCGGTCACGATCCGCCGCGCTTCCCGCAGATCGGGCGGTCTCCACTCGGTATCGTGCGCATCGCTTGCCACAAAGTGCACCATCTTTTGATCCATTAGGCGCTGCGCATTGGCCTCCGCCGATTTGCCGAACCTGCCGGTAAACGACGCCGCCGTCACCTGTATCAGACAGCCCGAGCGTATCCAGCGAACCATGTCTCCCAGCCGTCCCATGAGCAGCGCGTTACGTTCCGGATGGGTGATAACGGGCGTAATTTCTTTTTGCAGCAGACTGGTAAAGACATCGTTGATGGTCTTCGGAATCGACGAATCGGCGAACTCCACCGTCAGATAGCGTTTGCCGTTGATCGTATAGTTCGAACGATCTTCCAGGCAGTTACGAATATTGTCGAAGAACAAATGAAAATCGCAGCCGCGGTGAATCCGGATTCCGTCGCCAATACGCTCCTGAATCTCGGCAATTCGCTCGCGGACGAGCGCAGGATTGAAATGGAATTTAAGATCGGAATGCGGAGTCGCCACGATATCTGTGGTGCCGCCTTCGATAGCGATCTTCAGCATCGCGAGCGATTCGTCGAGCGACCGCGCACCATCGTCGACGCCGTAACAGATATGGCTATGAATGTCGACCATGCCCGCTCACAACTCCGGATAGAACTCGAAGAAAGCGTCGAGCGAATGCATCAGCTGAGCGCGAATCTCGCGCTCATTGCGGCCTTCGATTACATGCATGGTTACCGAGGCGTCCTGGCCGTTAAGCAACCGCACGGCGCCATCTGTGTACGATTCGAGTTCATCGGCGGGCAGCAGGCGCAACCCGTATACGAGGGCCAGTTTGGCCATCAGATAAACATCTCTTCGTCCTGCGTGGCACGTGCCACATTTGGACGATGTCCGTTGGCATAAACCGCAACGCCGGCGCGGATACCCGCCAGCACACCCGAAACCTCGCTCACCGGCTTCATGACGGCAGACCGGACATTGGCGCCCAGATGCTGCACCTGATCCACCGTTTCATCGACAACCGCGTCCACCCGCGCCACCTGCACTTTCGCCCGGTCGGCGATATCGCGGCCCACTTCGGCGAAACGGTAAGCCTGATCTTTCGCCACCACCGAAATCTCGCGCGCGTTGGCTGCAGTCTCCTCGCCCGCTGTCATGATTCGCGCGACCTTGTGCGAGTTTTCGTTCAGCAGATGACGCATGGAAGAAACCACCGGCGCGGTCTGATCCACTATGTCCTCTACCTTGACTTGCATCCGGGAGACGACCCGAAACAGGATAACTGTCATCACTGCCATGATGACCATGGACAGCGTAGCCAACGCTACGCCGACCGCCACTACCAGGCGAAATGTATCGTCAGGCATAGATGATCCTCCTTTCCCGAAAATCCCCGCCGTTCAGCACCTAGCTGGGCTGACTGCTGGTCTGGTCCACTTTTTCGCGGTAGGCCTGTTTGCCTGCATCGATCGCTTCGCTCAGCGAATCGCGCTGGCGACTGATCGCGTCACGGCCCTTATCCACAATGTCTGCCGCGGAACCGCGCAGGTCGTCGGTTTGTCGCTTGAGGTAATCCTTACCCTCATCCGCCTTACTCATGAGCATGTCGCGTGTTTCCTCGCCGGAACGGGGAGCGAACAGCAGACCGACGCCGACGCCGAGTCCGAGTCCAAGCAAAAAATTGCCGAATTTATCCATAAGGTTCTTCCTCTCTCTCGCGGGCTTAAGCGACTTACCCGAAATCAGTTTCAGTATACTGCTTTGCCCTGGCGTTTGCCTTACTTTCCGAACCGGAGAACGCCTCCAACCGAATCGGCTAAACTTCTTAGAGCAATGCTGTCACCAAAGCCGCGTGCCAAACTTCCGGAGGATGCCCTGTTCGATTATGCCGTGCGCGCGCTCGCAAACCGTGCCTGCTCTTCCGATGAATTGCGCTTCAAACTGCGCCAGAGGGCAGCGAAATTGTCCGATATCGAACCGGTCGTTGCGCGCCTCAAAGATCTGGGTTATCTCGACGACAAACGTTTTGCGGAAATGTACACCGCCATGCGCGTCGAAAACGACGGTTTCGGAAAAGCCCGCGTTCTTCATGACCTGCGGGGTCGCCGCGTAGCGCCGAAACTGGCCGAAAAGGCGGTGTCCCAGGCGTTTCAGAACAAGAATGAAGATGAAATGGTGGCAGCTTACATCGAACGGCGCATGCCCTCCGTGGTAGCCGGGGGTCATACCGGCGACGAACGGAAGCTGGCTGCCGCCTACCGAAAGCTGCGCCGTGCTGGCTTTGCGCCTGGCGCCATACTGACCGTACTCAGGCGCTTCGCCGCTCACCCGGAATTGCTGGAGGAACCGCCGCCTGACGATGACATTGCGGACGCCTGAAGTGCTTGCCGGACTGCGGTCGGTTGCTATGATCACAAAGAAGCTCTCTTTCCATCGCAACGCGCACGGTCTGAGTTGCGTCACAGATTACTTAACTGATTCATGAAAAAGCTATCAATCGTCTGCGGTCTGCTGATCGCATCAGGGTCACTCTTCGCTCAGCAGTACACGCTGAGCACGATCGCGGGAACCGGCACGGCCGGTTATTCGGGCGACAACGGCAATGCGCTTTTTGCGCAGTTCAGCGACCCGATACGCGTTGCGCTGGATAGCGCCGGCAATATCTATGTCACCGACCTCGGTAATAACTCGATCCGCGAGATCTCTACCAACGGCACGATAAACACGATCGCCGGCAACGGATCACCCGGTTATTCAGGAGATGGCGGCAGTGCGGCGGGGGCTCAGCTCTCATCTCCGCATGATATCGCTTTCGACGCCTCCAACAACCTTTACATCGCCGATACGGCAAACTCGCGCATACGAATCGTTTCGGGCGGCATTATCAAAACTTTCGCCGGCACCGGTGTGCGCGGCATCGAAGGCGCTAACCTGGGCGATGGCGGACCGGCACTCAGTGCCCAGTTCATCGAACCAACCGGCGTCGCCGTGGATAACAGCGGGAACGTCTATATATCCGATATCGGCAACGCCACGGTACGCAAGGTAACGCCTGGCGGCACGATTTCCACTTTTGCCGGAACCGGGTTCCTTTCATTCGGCGGCTATACAGGCGAAGGCGGCCCCGCCACACAGGCTCTCCTCGGCATGCCCTACTCGCTGACTACGGACAGCGCCGGCAACGTTTATATCGTCGATATCGGGCTGAGCCGGTTATTTCGCATTGGCAGCGACGGCCTCATCCACACCGTATCGGCAACTTTTGTGGCGCAGAATTGCGCAGTCGATGCCGCAGGCAATATCTACGCGGCGGCCTTTCCGACTAACACAGTCCAGAAGATCATTCCCAACGGCACCACGCTCTGGATTGGCGGCAACGGAATCAGCGGCTATGTAGGCGATGGACTGGTGGGAACGTCGGGCAGCATGGGGGACCCATACGGCGTGGCGGTCGATAAATCAGGCCATGTTTACGCGGCGGAAGGCTCGAATGCCGTAGTCCGCGAGCTGACGCCCGTGCCGTTTTCAATTGGCGCCATTTCGAATGCAGCCACCAATCAGCCCTTTTCGCCGCCGCTATCGGGCACAGGCGATGCAACAGTAGCAATCTCGCCGGGCGAGATCGTGACTCTTTTCGGCGTCGGCCTCGGCCCCGCGAGCCTCGTGGTGAATACGCCCGTGAACGGCTATTACGGAACGAGCCTCAGCGGCACTACGGTCTCAATTGGCGGCGTTCTGGCGCCCATCATCTACGCATCCGCTACTCTCGTGTCGGCCATCGTGCCTTATGAAGTGGGCGGGATGACTACCGCCAGCGTTTACGTCACTTATCAGGGACAAAACTCCGTAGTGAATACAGTGCCCGTTGCCGCAACCGCGCCGGGGCTGTTCACGCTCAATTCAACCGGATTCGGCCAGGCTCTCGCGGTCAATCTGAACGGAACGGTGAACAGCGCATCGAATCCGACGCCCGTCGGAAACTATCTGCTCCTCTACGCGACCGGTGAAGGCCAGACCTCACCCGGTGGCGTGGATGGCAAACTGGCGCCTACCACCTCTCCGGAACCGATGCCGTTGCAAGCCGTCACCGCGACGGTCAACGGTATCGCAGCCAACATCAATTACGCCGGGGCTGCGCCCGGTTTTGTGGCTGGCGTGATGCAGGTGAATCTGCAGATACCGGCCGGCGTCTTGTCCGGCACGGCAAATGTTCAGCTGATCACCAACACGCTGCTCAGCCCCATCGTCACGATCGCAGTCCAGTAAACCGATTACTTAGCCGGCGGCGCGGGGGACGGTACCGGCGCGGCCGCGGGCGGCGCAGGGCCGAAAAACGCGTCGTTCAGGTCGAACTTCGTTTTGTCGGTAAGGTCCGCAACAGCCTGACGGGCTGCGGTCGGCTTCAACTTGGCTAGAATCTCCGGCTTCACCTCGGCCAGGGTCTTGCTTGTATGGGTCTGTACCTGGATGATGTGATAGCCGAAAGGCGTCTGGACGGGTTCGCTGATATCGCCCGGTTTCAGCGCGAAAGCGGCTGTCTCGAACGGCGGCACCATCATGCCCTTCTTGAACTCGCCGAGGTCCCCGCCCTTCTCGCCGGAAGACGTATCGTCGGATTCTTCTTTCGCGATCTTGGCGAAGTCTTCGCCACCTACGATGCGCTTGCGGATCGCTTCCGCCTTAGCCTTTGCTTCATCGTCTGACAGTTCCGGCTTACCCGGCGCGGCGGGCATGGGAGCTCCTTTAACGCGGATCAGGATATGGCGCGCGGTGAGGCTCTCGTAATCGGCCTTGTGGGCATCGTAATAAGCCTGAATCTCGGCATCGGAAATGGTTGCGTTCTGTTGCAGGTTCAGGAACATAGCCTGCGCGAGCATGTTGTCTTTCTGAAATTCGAGCTGCAGTTTGGTGTCGGGCTGCTGATCGAGGCCGAGTTTCACCGCCTGATCGGCGAGAACCTGAAGTTCTACCAGGTTGCGGGCAAAATCGCGCTTGCCGGCGCCGCGGGCAGTGTCCTGATACTGGGCCGGGAGCGCTTTCACCAGATCGAAAAACTGCGCGGCGGTAATCTTATGATCGCCGATGGTAATTACGACTGCGTTCGGGTCGGCTGGCGGAGCGGCCGGAGCACTGCCAGATGCAGGGGGAGGAGCCATGGGCGGAGCCGGCATCTGGGCAGGCAGAATGGCGCAAAACGCCAGAAAAATGAGGGAAAGTTTCACTTAACCATGGTAACGCAGAGGTCCGCAGATTCAGCTTGCAGGCTCAACTACCGCGGACATGGAGCCCTTCGATCGAGGCATGCGCCAGTCGGCCCCGTAGCCGTGGATCTGGTCGCGGGCGTACTCGGCTTCGGGCAGTTCGCAGGTGATGAGCCGGGTGCGGCCGGTCGCATCCACTTCCTGCGCGTGCTGCAGTGCCTGCTCGGCAGAAAAAATGAAGATCTTTTGGAGCATCTCGATGACGTAATCGTAGGTGTGATCGTCGTCGTCGAGCAGCACGACCTGATAGAGCTTCGCGTGCTCTGCGTCGCCTGCCGTTCCAATACCCGGTGCTGTAATGGTCTGGCTCAATATATACAGTGTCTCAGATTGCGGCGCGCCATCCATGCAGCAGGATGTAGATGTACAGGCTGACAGACTGGTTGCGCACATAATAGAGATCGTATTCGACCTCCGCAATCGCATCGGTCAGGTCACCTGGCTCCAGGTTGATCCGCGCCCAGCCGGTGATGCCGGGCCTGGCGTTGTGCCGGTATTCATCGACTGGCATGATCCTGCTGAGTTCCCTCGCGATGCCGAGCCGACGGGGACGCGGCCCGACCATGGACATGCGCCGCGATAAGACATTCCACAGCTGCGGCCAGTCATCCAGATGCAGGCCGCGGGCAAAAGCAGCCAGCGCGCCCGACTTTTCCACCTGCAACTGGCGGCTCACAAAGGGACGGCCCTGATATCCGGTACAGATCTCCTTCGTGAAAACCGGCCTGGCATCGGAAAGGCCGGAAAGGCGCAGCAGCGCGGCGTAGATCAGGGCAAACGGGGCGCCCACGACGAGCAGCAGAGAAGAGACAGCAATGTCGGTGATGAATACAGCAACATCGACGTCCTTGGCATCGAAATCCTTCGTAAACAGCATGCGGGAGGGGCGCAGATCGCGCGCGGAAACGTGCCGGCATATCAGTTCACAGGCGGTGCCTGCTTCCTCGATCCGGCAGCCGCTGTAGCGCAGATCCACCATTTCGGCGACGGGCATACGGTCACGCGCATCAGCGAGACCTGAAACTATCAGGTCGGGGTTGAGGGTGCGCGCAATGTCGCGGATATCGGAAATACCGCCGAGAACGGGCGCCATGGCGCTCTCCGGCGAGTTGGTGAGGCAACCGGCGACAGTCAGGTTGAGTCCCGGATTGACTGCGATGTAACGCGCCAAACGCTGCGCGGTGAGGTCGGTTCCGAGAATCAGTACGGCGCCGGTACCCTCCAGTTGAAACAGCAGAGCGTCGCGCAACAAGCGCCAGAGGAAAAGCACAACGATGCTGGCTACCAGCCCGTAGAGAGCCAGGCTTCGCGGCAGCGTCCAGCCAGCGTTGACATACGAAACAAGCGCCTGGGAGATGAGGCCTACTCCGGCGCAGAACCCGAGTTGCTGGAGCAGAAAGATGCGGCCCTGCAGATGCTTGCGCTCATACAGGCCGCTGAAATACATAGTCAGGATAAAGATCACGAGAAGTGGCGCCAGACGGACCCCGCCGCCATCTTCGAGGAAATAGCTCAGGGTGTCATCGATGACGATCCAGTGCGCCATCAGGTAGAAGACGCCAATGATGACCATGGCATCCACGATAGCCAGGCGGAATGAACTTGTGGGAGCGAATATGCGGGCGGCTCGAATCATATTTGGCTCTCTTTGATTATGTTATCGGCGGGGATTATGTTATGGTCCGGGCGGCCGGCCGGGCAAAGGGACCGGTAGAACTGACAGGAGCGGCAGTGCTCACCTTCGTTGAGCGGGAAGCGAAGTTCGTCCTGTGCTTTGCGCAGTCCGGCGATCAGGGAAAGGGCCGTGGCGACGGCGTCCTCATCGAGCGGAATTTCCACCACCATATCGGGGCGGAGGAAGTGCAGCCACGCGATTTTGGGGCGCGCGCCAAAGGCACGCTCCAGAGCAATGGCATAGAGCGCGAGTTGCGGCGCGTACTCCTGAGCGCGCGCGGGGGCGGCCGCGGCAGTGACGGCGTCGGTCTTGTAGTCGACGATGTGAAGGTCGCCATTGTGTTCGAACCAAAGATCGATTGAGCCGCGGACGATGGCGCCGTCGATTTCGACGATGAAGGCCCACTCGCGCGCGACGCGGGCCGAGGTGGCGACGCGTTTGCCCAGGTCGCTTTTCTGAAATACCTGGGCCAGTTGCCGGGCTTCTTTGGAATCTTCTGAGGGCGTGAGGCCGGCGAGAATTTCGTGAACCGCTGAGCCTACGCGCGATGCTGAGAGTTCCGATTCATCGTCTTTGGTCTCCGACGATTCGTCGAAGGTGATGTCGTCGGGATCGAACCGGCGAAACCGGCCGGTGTTCCAGCCGAGCGATCGCTGGATGTAGTATTTGCGCGGGCATGCGCCGAAGACTGCGAGCGACGTGACGGTCACCGCGGTTTCGTGCCGATCGTCAATTACGGACCTTGCAATGACCTGAATTTCGGGCTCGCCGGTATCTGATCCCGAGTGGGTTGCGGACGGAGGATCGGATTCGGTGACGAGTACCGAGGCCTCGTAACCGAGGCGCTGCTCGTGACGCGGCTCGGGTGAAGAGGGCGAGTCGCATACATTAAAAACACCGTCGAGACGTTTCGCCCAGTTGGAAGGGCGTGGCTTGCCACGCGACCAGGAGAGTATGAGATGCTCGGCGGCTCTCGTCATCGCTACATAGAGGAGACGGTTCTCTTCGCGGCTTTCGCGCTCTTTCGCGACGATGGAGTTCGCTTCCGCCCAGGAGTCCTTCAGACCGGTTCTTGGCCCTTCACTTTCATCCTTAGCCGCGGGGTTGCGCCATTTGACGCCGATCCCACGCTCCGGCGTGAAGGTCACGGGGCTGGATTCGTTGCGCGCGCCTTTATCCATCGCCGCGACGATGGTGACGTTGAACTCGAGACCCTTCGCCGCGTGGGCCGTCATCACTCTGACGCAGTTGCCCTGATCTTCATCGGAGAGTTCGGATTCCGTGTCGGCGGCCTCGGCCAGGCCTTCGAGCTCATGCAGGAACGCAGAAAGATCCATGGCCGCGCCCGTGGTGCGCGCGAGTTGCAGGAAGCTTTCGACGTTGGGGCTGGTGTCTACGCCGCAATCCTCGAGTGCGCGGGAAAGAAGAGTGTCGAGCGGAATGATTGGCTGGTCCTGCCGCCAGCGGCTCAGGTGTGTGCAGAATGCTGCGAGTCTGGATCGATCGGGCTCCGGGATGTCGCTGCTGTCCGCGGGGGCGTGGGCAAATTTATTGAGACCGCTGGTGACACTGCCTGCACACAGGCGCAGGCGCAGCAGGCCTTCGTCGCTCAGACCGACCAGCGGCCCACGCAGGAGCGTAACGAGCGAGATGCTGTCGCGCGGATTGGCAACCACATGGAGCAAGGCGGTGATATCGCGGCCTTCGCGCGAGACCAGGAATGACACGCGGCGTCCGGAGACGTAAGGGATTCCTGCGCGATTGAACGCGTCGAGAATCGGTTCCATGGAATCGCCGTTGCGGCACAGCACGGCAAAGTCGCGAAAATCGGCCGGGTGCGTGTTGCCAGGCTCACCCAAGTGCAGAGTACCGCGCAGTTCGCGGATGCGATAGGCAATCCATGCGGCTTCGCGTGAGCAGGAGGCGTCCTTGTCATTCGCCTGGTCGCGGATTTCCATCACTTCGATGGAAGGTTCGCCTTTGGCTGCGAAGTTCGCACCCGATATCAGTTCGCGGTCCTCGATGCCTTCCGCGCCGGCCAGCACTTCGCGGACACAACGCAGAATTGCCTCACGGCTGCGAAAGTTGTGGAGTAAATCTACCGAATGGCCTTCGCGGAAAACCACGTCGTCGCGCCAGGCGAGAAAAATTTCGGGACGCGCGTGGCGGAAGCCGTAGATCGACTGGTTGCGGTCGCCGACACCGAAGAACACGTTTTCGGAACGCAGCAGCGCGATGAGTTCGGCCTGTTGTCCGTTGATGTCCTGATACTCATCGAGCATTACCTGACGGAATTGCGCGTGAACCTTGCGTCTGACTTCGGCGTCTCCTTGCAGCAGAGCGATGGCGTAGCGTTCGAGATCGTTGAAATCGACGCGGCTGAGTGTGTTTTTGCGTTCGCGATAGACTTCGTCGAACCGGGCGAGCACGTCGAAGATCATGGCTCGGAATGGGGCTGCGTGGCGATCGACTTCGGCTGTTTGCAGCGTTTCCGAATCATTACGAAACGCTTTCATGGCTTCTTTGACTGTGCGCGGGACACTATTCAGGTTTATTTTCAACTGCTCCATGAGCCGCATGTATGTGGCGAAGTCATGAGCGTCGGCAGATTCGAAGTCGCCGCACCATTCGAGCAGGCGGGCCTTTTCATCAGTCTGTTTCTGGTTGAGACCGCCGGGCCAGGTGGCCAGCAGGTTGCGAAGCCGTGCGGCAAGTTCTCGGGGCGCGACTGGCGGCACGCCCGGATTCGGCATGGCGCGAATTTCGGCTATGGTCTTACCGGCGGATCGGATGCCATCGTAGACATTTTTGAGATCGCCGACGAGTGCGGGCGAGTTTAGCGCTTCGATGAGTTCGAGGGTTTCGGCGCGCCGATTGGCTGTGAGTTCATCGAGCGCGGTGTTGAGGCATTCCCACTGGAGGTTATCGGATTCGCGCGGACTTAGCACGGAGAAGCGGGGATCGATGCCGGCTGCGATGGCGTTTTCGCGCAGGAGGCGCATGCAGAAGCCGTGAATCGTGGAGACCCAGCCGGATTCGAGATTTCGGCGGCGTTCGAGATCGTGCAGGAACTTTTCGGCCAGTTTGGCCTTCATGTTGGCGGCGGCTTTTTCGGTGAAGGTGATGGCGAGGATCTGGCGAGGGTCGAATTGGTGGTCTTCGACCAGGCGGCGGTAGCGTTCGACGAGGACGGTGGTTTTTCCGGCGCCGGGTCCGGCTACTACGCAGGCGTCTAGTTTGCGGTAGTTGATGGCGTCAAGTTGGGCCGGGGTGAAGTCAGTGGGCATGGGATGCTCCCGGGTTATCGCGTTGACCCGCGCCGAGCGGAAGCTCGGCGGCAGGGCCGAAGCCCTGCCCCACTGTGATGGTTCGTGGTTCGGGTTGTTCGGTTTCGATGCGGCAGGCGTGTTTGTAGTCGCACCAGTTGCAATCGTCGGGGTGCGTGGGCTCGGCGTGGACGTCGCCCGCGAGGAAGTTGCGCAGACGGGCGATGGTGCGGTCACGCGCGCTTTCGATCCAGTCCGGCGGAATGGGACTCAGGTCGTGGTCAACGGGTCCGGGGATGTTGCCCCAGCCGAAGATTTTGTTTTCGCGCACGGCCAGGAAGACCATAGCTATCGGATTGAGATGTTTGGTATCGCGTACGGCCAGGGCGTAGAGCGGTCCCTGCAGGCTGGTTTCGCGTTCCACCAGTTTCTTCACGTTGGCTGTCTTGCCGCTTTTGTAATCGATGATGACGCAATCGTCGTTCAGGAGAGTGTCGATGCGGTCGATGCGGCAGGTGACTTTGACTCCGTCCGGCAAATCGAAGGCGCAATCGGCTTCCATCTCGGAAGAAACCATCGGCCAGCTGACGCTTTCATTCACCTTCTGTGCGATACGGCGGAACTGGATACGACTGACTTCGAGCTTATAGCCGGGCTGGATGTTTTTTTTGCGGCAGAATTCATCGAAGGTGGTTTCGAAGAGTGCGACGAAATCGCGGGTGCGATCGGACAGCCAGTGCTCCATTGCTTCGTGGATGATGAGACCGGTGGCGCTGGGGCTGAGTCTTTCTTCCGGGCGGTCCGGTGCGGGTTTGAGCGCGAGAGTGCGGCCCGAAAAGAAGCGAAAGCGGCATTTGGCGAGGTCTTCGAG
>Ga0182024_10013340_pt1 | contig 16064 bp, 12 predicted proteins | sample P32metaG_FD_120480 | JGI IMG/M metagenome (GOLD analysis project Ga0182024, IMG submission 120480) | Permafrost microbial communities from Stordalen Mire, Sweden - P3-2 metaG (Illumina Assembly) | ecosystem: Environmental > Terrestrial > Soil > Wetlands > Permafrost | place: Sweden: Stordalen... | reverse complement strand
TTGAGCCCGATGCCTCATGCGCGCGTGCGCAGCATTGACACGAGCGCGGCGCTCGCGATGCCCGGCGTCAAAGCCATCCTCACCGCGGACGAGCTTCCTCCTCCTTCGAACAGCATCAATGACAATGGGACCGTCATCATGGCCAACCCGCGCGGATACCAGGCGCTCACGAACGAGCCGCTGTTTCAGGGCCAGCCAATTCTCGCCGTGGCCGCAATCGATGAACTTACAGCGGCTAACGCGATTGAAAAAATAAAAATTAATTTTGAGCCGCTGCCGTTTGTTACCGATCCGCTGGCCAGTTTGCGGCCCGGCGGCCCGAATGCCAGAACGGATGGCAATGTCTGGGTTCGCGTTCCGCCTCCTCCGCCGAAGCCGGGGGAAAAGCCCGCGCTGACGCCGCCTGAATTGCACACGGTCAAATGGACGAAGGACGATTTTGAAGAAGCCAAGCAAGGCCGCCTGCCGCTGGGAAAGGAAACGGAAGAGTGGCACGTTGGAGATATCGACTCAGGTTTTAAAAGCGCGGCGCTAGTCCTCGACGAAACATTTGTCACGCCCAACACCAGCCACCAGTGCCTCGAAACGCGCAGCACCATGGCGTACTGGCAAAATGGAAAAGTTTTCGTGCACACCGGAACGCAGAGCACTTCGCAAACTGTTCCGGCGATCGCGCGATGGCTGGGCATTGACGTGGCCAACGTCGTGTTTATCAGTGAGTATACCGGCGGCGGATTTGGCAGCAAGATAACCGGTGACATCACACTCGTGATTCCCGCGCTGCTCGCGAAAAAGACCGGCGCCCCCGTGATGATGCGCATCACGCGCGAGGAAGAAAATTTCATCGGCCGCGGGCGTCCCAGCCTGCATGGCCGCATCAAGGCCGGCTTCACGAAAGAAGGCCGCATCACCGCGCTGGACATGTACGTGATTTGCGATAACGGTCCGTATGACATGGTGGGCGACGCATTTTCTTCCGGCCGCATTGTTTCGGTCCTGTACCAGCCGCAAGCGATGCGCTGGCGCGGCGTAACCGTGCTTACGAATACTCCGCCGCGCAGTTCGCAGAGTTCTCCCGGCGGCATGCAGGGCATCGCCATCATGGAGCCGGTGCTGGCGAAGGCAGCGCGCAAGCTTGGCGTCGATCAAGTCGCCATTCGCCGCATGAATTCGCCGGAAGGCAAAGCTCCTTTCGGCCCGCTCGTGGCCGGCAAGCAGCAATACGCAACAAGCGCGTTCATTAAGGAAGCGCTGGACCGTGGTTCTGAGCAGTTCAAGTGGAACGAACGCAAAGTAAACACCGGCAAGCGCAACGGCTCGAAAGTTCGCGGCGTCGGCGTCGCGATCAGCAGCTATTCCGGCGGCACCGTCGGCTTTGACGGACTGTTCGTTATCAAGCCCGATGGCCACGTTTACATTCAATCCGGTGTTGGCAATCTGGGTACGGAGTCCTGGACCGACGTGCACCGTGTGGTCGCCGAACTTCTCGGCGTGCCGTGGGAGAAATGCGAACTCACGTGGGGAAACACCTCGAAGAATCTGCCGTGGACGTGTCCTTCAGGCGGTAGCCAGACAACGCACGCCATGACGCGAGCGGCAAACGCCGTGACGGCCGATGCCATAACAAAGCTGCAACAGATTGCCGCAAAAGATTTGGGCGGCAAGCCGGAAGACTATGTGGTCGCCAACGAGCGCGTGGCGCGCAAAGGCGGCGGAGCAGGAATGACCTTGGCCCACGCCGCGCAGCGAGCGATTCAACTCGGTGGCGTGTACGACGGCCACGCATTGCCGCAGGACATCAACAAATTTACAGCCGTATCGGCCACGGCGCTCGCCGGCCAAGGCCTGATGGGCGTTGCGAAAGATAATTTCAAACACGACGGCAACACATTTTCATTCGTCGCGACGTTTGCGGAAATCGAAGCCGATGTGGAAACTGGGCAGTATCGCATCCTGGATTTTCTCGCCTACGCCGATGTTGGCACCGTGCTGCATCCGCGCGCATTAGGCGGGCAGATCCTTGGGCGCTCCATTCTCGGTATCGGGCATACCACCGGTCAAAAGTGGGTTTATGACCAGCAATACGGACTTCCACTCTCCAGGCGCTTCTACCACACGAAACCGCCGTCGATTCTAGACATTCCGGCAAAGATGGATTGGGCGGCTGTCGAAATTCCCGATCCCGAGACTCCCATAGGCGCGCGCGGAATCGGCGAGCCGCCCGTTGGCGGCGGTTGCGCCGCGATCTTGAATGCGTTGTCCGACGCGCTCGGCGATGAAATTTTCCGCCGCGCGCCGGTCACTGCCGACGTGATCCTGACGTCGATCGAAGCGGGCAAGCCGATGCAGGACCCGCTGCGATCCAATATTTAGTTTTTGTTGCAGGATATTTAGATTTTGGTTAGGCCATGACCGGAAATGCACGAGCGTAAGATTTGAGGAGAACGGAAAATGGCTGTCATTCGTGACGTAATACCAGCGTTCGAACTCTTTCAGCCCACGTCGGTCGATGACGCGCTGTCTTTGCAATCGCGTTACGGAGCGAAGGCCTGGGTGCTGGCCGGCGGTCTCGATAGCTTTGACTGGTTCAAGGACCGCATCAAGCGGCCCGAAGTGGTGATCGACCTAAGCCAGGTGAGAGAACTGCGTGGCGTTCGAACGGCAGGCGATGGCCTTGAGATCGGCGCGATGACCACGCTGACGGAAGTCGTGCGTCATCCCGTAATCCTCGAGAAATTCAGCATTCTGCCAAATGCGGCAGAGGCGGCGGCGTCCCCGCAGATTCGCAATCAGGGCACCATCGGCGGCAACGTTTCGCAGGATGCCCGTTGCTGGTATTACAGAGGCGGCTGGCCGTGCTATCGCGCCGGCGGCAACATTTGCTACGCGGATACGCCGACAGGCCTGAATCGCGAGCATGCCATTCTTGATGCGGACCGGTGCGTGGCCGTGAATCCCTCGGACACCGCTCCCGCGCTGATCGCGCTCGACGCCAAAATGGTTGTTCGAACGCCGAAAGGCGAGCGTGTCGTGGATGCCGAAAATTATTTCATCGGTCCGTCCATCGACATCACGAAAATGACGATCCTGAAACCCGGAGATTTGCTGACCTCCATTCGAATCCCCGGCACATGGGCAGGGGCGGAATTTTATTTCGAAAAAGTTCGCGACCGCAACGTTTGGGATTTTCCGCTGGTCAACGTGGCGTCGGCCATGACTCTCTCCGGCAACACCATCCAGCGCATTCGAATCGCAGTGAACGGTGTGGCAGCGCATCCAGTTCGCTTGACCGCCGTGGAAAATGCCGTAACAGGGAAGCAGCGCAGCGAAGAAACCGCGGATATGGCGGGGCAGCTTGCCATTCAGGGCGCGGAACCGCTGCAATATAACGGCTTCAAGGTGCCGTTGCTCCGAAATCTGGTGAAGCGCGCGATACGTGGCGCGGCCGCGTAGGAGGAATTTTGAATCTCATTCAATGGGCGACAAGTCCGTGGGGCCAGCAGGTCCCGCTGCACATTTCCTGGACGCTTTTATATGTTTCGGCCATCGCGGGCGTTTTGTTCCTCATCGTTCACGCGGTTTACGTGGCCATTACCGGAAAGTCGGCCGCCGCGCATGAGGGAACATCCAGCAGCGCTGCGACGGTGGACATTGCGCAGATTCCTGCGCACGTGCCGCGGCATTCTTTTGGCGCGCGCGCCTTTCACGGAATCATGGCGCTGTCGATGCTCGCGCTGCTGTTCACCGCGTTTCTCCCCAAGGTTGGCGTGCAATTCGCGTGGGTCAAGTGGCACTGGATCGCGGGAATCGTGCTCACCATTTCAGTGATCTACCACATCATTCACGCGTCCTTCGTGCTGGATTTCTGGTCCATCTGGCCGGACGCAACAGACATCGAAGACGCCAAGAGAAGATTGAATCTCGCAATGGGCAAGCCATCTCCCGAGCCGCGCAAGTTTGCAAAATACCCGCTGGAAAATAAGCTGTATCACTTGATCGTCCTGCTCGCGGGACTTTCGGCAATCGGCACTGGCCTGTTTATGATGAAGCGGGTGCGCACGCCGTTTTTCACGCGCAATCCATACCTGTTCAGCGATATGACATGGGGCTGGATGTACGTGCTGCACGGGCTCGCGGGCGTTGGATTCGTTGCGCTGGTCACTGTGCACATTTATTTTGCGATTCGCCCGGAGAAACTTTTCATTACCAAGTCGATGATCTTCGGCTGGATCACCCGCGACCAATATCTGGAACACCACGATCCGAATCGCTGGCCCGTTGCGGAAACAAAGAAAGCTTCCTTCTAGATGGGCCGCGAAGAGGTAAGTTCCCGTTGCAGCGCGGTCGAAGAAGCCTACGAGTTCATGCTTGCCTACGCGGGGCAGGGACTTTCCGGCAAGGAACATAGCCAGGCTTGCGGGCATGTGCGCGAATTCCTGAATCGCGCAGCCGAAGCCTTGACAGGGTTGGCCGAAGATTATTCGGGAGCGGTGCGCGACGAAAATCTTCAGCCCTCCGACCGCTACATGGCATTTTTGACCGTGCTGGAAAAAGACGCGCTCGATTCTCTTGCCTCAATCCATTTAGTTCTCGCGCAATCCACGATCAGTTCCCAGCTGATCGATAATTTGAACGCCTCGATCCACCTGCGCGCGCTCCTGACAGATCTTTTCCTCATCGACGAAATTTTCAAGCCACAGCCTGTCGCCGAAAGACCCGCCATCACCAGCTAGTCGATTCGCTTTTGAGTGGCATAGGTTTCAGCCTGTGCGGGGTTAGTCCCTGCAAGGCTTAAAACCGCACAACCTGAAGCCTATGCCACGTGAAATTCTAGTTGCTTGGCGCGCCGCCGCTTTTCTCTATCGTGGTTTCCTGCCTGTGAAATAACTGTCATCGTGCATCGCGATTCACCCGCACGCGAATCATGAGATACGGCGGTTCGCCGATAAAACTCATACCGATTGACACGACCGGTTAGCCGCCATAGCATTCGCCATACATTTGATTTTTTTCCCTGCTGCGACCATTTCGGCTGAAGGAGTGCGAATGATGCGGGCAAGCTCGAATCACATTAGATGGATTGCGTTGGTAACACTTGCGGGCATTGGTGCTTTAGGAGCGGCCACTGTACCTGTTGCGGCCAGCGCGCAGGAAACTGCGCCGATGGGGCACAATCAATCGCAACCAGTCCCGCTCGTGCAGGAAAACAAAACCATAAAAGTTTCCGAGCATGTGTACGCAATTCCCGATGGCCGCATCAATCTTGTGCCCAATATCGGCATCATCGTGGGAAGCCGGGCGACGCTGATCGTTGACGCCGGCATGGGACCAAAAAACGGCGAGACGGTTTTGCGCGAGGTCGCAAAAGTCAGCAAGAACACCGATTTATATTTTACGACGACGCATTTTCACCCGGAACACATGACCGGAGGGCAAGCGTTTCCAGCGAGCACGATTGTGATTCGTCCCGAAGTGCAGCAGGAAGAAGTGGATCGTAAACAGCCCGAGTTTATTCGTAATTTCAGCCGCAGAACGCCGGAGATGAAGGCACTCTTGCAGGACGTGAAGCCGCGCCCGCCCGATATTGTTTTCGATCATGAGGCGAAACTTGATTTGGGCGGTGTCACCGTGAGCCTGCTCTGGCTTGGTCCGGCGCACACGCGCGGCGATGAGTTTATTTTCGTGGAGGAAGATGGAGTGTTGTTTACGGGAGATGTGGTGATCAATCGATTTTTTCCCATTTTCCCCGACGCGGATGCGAGCGGAAAAAATTGGCTGTCCATTTTGGATAAGCTGGACGCGCTGCACCCGCGCATCATCGTTCCCGGCCACGGAGAAGTGGGAGAAGCGTCGCTGATCACCACGGAGCGGAACTATCTCCAGGCTGTGCATGATCGCGTCGCGGATTTAAAAGGCCAGGGAAAATCCGCCGACGAAACCGCAAAGTTGCTGACAGCGGAATTTCGCGCCAAATATCCCAACTGGGAAAATCCCGGCTGGATCGCCGACGCGGTCGAGCGGTTTTATGCCGAGGCGAACATGAATGACGGGCACTGATGCGGAATCCAGGTTCCATAAAGTAGAATGCATCCATGATTCTGAGCAAATATGTTCATGACAAGAATCGGTTTCGAGCCATGCTCCTCGGCCATAAGGCTGCGGAAGTCGCCATCGTTTGTCTTTTAGTAATGGTGAAGGGACATCTCGGAGATGTCACCGTAACGCATCTCGTGATTGCCACAAAGACCGGCTTGCTGACGGTGTGCCCCGCGCTGGGCGTCACGTTCACGCGGTACGCGCGTTACTTCGCCAATCGCTGGGCGTCTTCCGCGTTTGTAGGATTCTGCACATTTTTTGCGGATGCGGTCGTGCATCAGTCGCATTATTCAGGAAGATACACGGATGCGATTCTTACTGCGATTGGAGCATTTTTGTTTTCTTTGGCGATTTCCTACACACCAGTAGGAAAACAGGTCGATCGCCTGGCCGAGGCTTTTCTGCATCGCCATCTCGCCCCGCAAGTCTGAATTGCCTTCTAAATTTTTGTGGCGAAGGCGCCACGGAAGCTGTCTATGGAATTGGGAGTAATGATTTCTCGGCGGGGCGGACGTGCTGATCGAATGTATTTAACAGGATTTCAGTGGAAGCGTAATCGCCCATCAGTGAAACGATGTTGACCAAGCCTTGTTTCCCAAACAATTTTAACGCACGGGCGGTCGTCGCCGAATCCACATGATGTTTTTCCAGCACTTCACGACCTAGCTGAATAATCGCCGCGTCTTTTTCCGCGATACCCGCAATCGGTTTGCGATACCTGACGACATCGATGGTTTCCTTCGGCAGTCCCGCCTTCAGGCCTTGCGGTTCGTGCGCGTTCCACACGTAGGCGCAGTCCGCTTCGCGCGCGGTAACCAGAATCACAAGCTCGACAATTCGCGGGTCGATCCCGGACTTGTGCCGCAGGAAATCGTTCGTGGTTTCCGCATATTCAGCCACGGGCAAACTGTACAGGCGAATCGATCCCGGCCCGAAAGTATCGGACGGCCCTTTTGCATCGAAAAGTTTCTTTCCTGCGTCATCGAGATCTTCGCGTTTGATGGCTGGAAGGCGATTGCCCGTGTCCGGATAAATATCTTTGGGGAATGCAGCAGTGTCAGCGGGTGGTTGTTTCGATTGTGCGCTTAGCACGCGGCTAGCAATCACGCTACTTGCAATTAACAGGAGAAGCCCAATCAAAAATTGAAATGACTTCATGTGCTTCTCCTGGTCGATTTGTTTTCTAGCGTGGTCCTAATTTGCCGCCGGCCACGAATGGCAAGTCTGGCAAACCACCGGCGCGCCGTGGTCCATGTGGCACTTAAGGCAAACGCCCATGGTCGTAACGCTGGTTGTTTCGGACATGCGTTCCATGTCCTGAACTTGTCCGTGGCACATCTGGCATTTCATCCCGGCTTCGAGATGCTTGCGGTGCGTCCAGTTAACGCCCGGCAGAATTTTGTAGACGCGCACCCAGGGAATCGGCTGGCCGGATTTTGAAAATGCCGCCAGCTTCTTGATCGAAGGCTTGTTTGCCGCGACGGAATGATGGCAGGACATGCACTTCGCCGTGGCGGGAAACGTCATCATGTTGCCCGGATCGGGATTTGTGTGGCAAGTCGCGCACGGCAATCCGACCATACCCACGTGGGTTTTATGGCTATAGGGAAGCGGCTGATCGGGCGGCGCGTGCTCCACGGGATTATCGGGGACCTCCTGCTTAATTTCGGGAGTCGCTGCTACAGTCGCCTGCTGTGCGTGGGCGTTGTACGCAAAGAAAAATAGGACTGCAAATAAAGCGGCGGCGCCTAGCGCAATGGACGATCGTTTCGTGATCCCTCTCAAATCCCCTCCTCGGTAACGTGGCGAGTGCAGCTCAAAAAATTTCTTTTCAAAGTGCGTTCTGCTAGGATTTGCTGCTTTCTTTCTTGCCCACCACTTGCTCAATGCTTGTGCCGAGATCTTTGAGCATCACGATGGCGGCGTTGCGTCCGGGTTGACCGGAGACCGAGCCACCGGGAGCAGTGGTCCCGCCCGTTTGATACAAGCCGGGAATCGGCATTTTATAATTCGCCCAGCCCGGCATGGGCCGGTTGGCTCCGGATTGCGCGGGCCCCGATCCTCCCGCGTGGCAGCTTCCGTGCCAGTTGTGGGGATTCATGCGTTCGAGATCGAGCGGACTCATGACCTCGCGCTCCAGAATTTTGTCGTTGGTCAAAGTAGGCGAGTAGCGCTGAATATATTTCAGCGTTTCATCGGCCACATGTTCCTTGATGTTGTCCCAGTGATGCGGGCCTTCCTTCAAATCGTACGGGTGGTAGCCGACAACCTTAATCGTGTGCATGCCCGCCGGTGCGCGAGTCGAATCGGCTACGGAAGTCTGGATGAGGTGAACAGGAGGCTCTTCCAGATTGGGCACGCCAGAGTAATAGTCGTACGCAAAACGAAGCGCGCGCTCGGGACTGGAGAGCAGCTCCGAATGCACGGGCGAAAGCGGGCCGTCGGCTGTCGGATAGGTGAGCGGTACGGTGGCAGCGTAGTTTGTGCTCATCATTTGAAATTCCGGCTGCCAGGTCTCGACGCCATCCACGAAATCTTTTCCCCACAATTCTTTCGGCGCCATGTCCACCAGATGCTTGATGTGGATGGTGGAGAGCACAGCCTTGTCCGCGTAAAACTTGCTGCCGTCCGCGCATTCCACTCCCGTGCATTTGCCGTTTTCGATGATGAGTTGCGCGACCGGTTTTCCTGTGAGAATTACGCCGTCATGCGCCTGGATATATTTTGCCAGCGCCTCTCCCAATTTTCCTGATCCTCCCTTGGGCATCGGGCGGCCATTTCTTTGCTGATTGAAGGGACCGTACGCAACGCGTCCGGTCATCGGAAATTGCGGTGGTTGCTGGGACCACGGGCAAGCCAGCATGAAGCAGCGCGAATGAATGTCCTCAAAATTGAGGCGGATAATATCCCAATGCGACATGGCCAGACGACGCTGCCAGAATTTCGCGGTGGGCTGCATGTTTTCGGACTCTTTGAACATGCGCCAATACGCATCGCCGTCTTTTTTGCTGATTCTTGCGAAGGAGTCGCGCGTGCGCTCGGGATCTTTCCACTGCGTGATGTACGCGCCATCCAGAAACGGCATGTGGAAAACCGGGTCGGGATAGATGTATTCAAGTCCGTAAGGAGCAAGGTCGATTTCCTTGTCGCGTAAAAGCGGATTCTCGGTGATTCCGCCGTGTGCGGAAGAGCAAGTATCGTGGGTGAATCCGCGAATGGTGAGTTGCGCGGATTTGACGCCGCCGCCGACTGTCGGGCGGCCTTCGAGCACCACGCAGCGAAAGCCAGCTTTCGACAGGTAGGCTGCGGTCACCAGACTGTTATGTCCCGCGCCGGCGACGACAATATCGAAACGGTCCGGCCGCGCGGACTGCTGCGCCATGCCGCTTAATGGAGAAAACGCCAAAGGCGCCAGCGCCGCGCCTTTCACGAATCCACGCCGAGTTATTCCACTCATAAACGGCCTCCTGCTGCGAATCGAATTCAGTTATGTAAGATTTTAGGACCTGAGCTTGTTTCAGTTTAAGTATTTTGTCAATAATATTTCGACCGCATGGAAGCTGCTTTATTCTTTCTCGAACGACAAAAATATTTGTCCTCAAGATAATTTAGCGTATGATTGCGCCGCAAATCCAAAAACCATTCGCATATCAAATACGTAGCGGAGGCACCATGCGTTTCTTAAAAATTATTGCGGTTTCCATTTTTTCGCTGGCCGTGCTAACGCGGCCTGGCGTGGCGCTTGCCCAAAGCCAGCCCGCGAACTCGGAAGCGGACTCCGCCGCCATCACGAAAACGTGCGCCGACTTCTCCGAAAATTTCACGCATCATGATGCGCAGGGCGTCGCGATGACATTTGCGGAGGACTCGGATTTCACCAACATGCGCGGAATCCACAGCCATGGCCGCAAAGATATTGAAAACTGGTTCGCGGGACTATTCAAAGGCAACCTCAAAGATTCCGTGCGCACGGACACGGTGAGGAGCATCCGCTTTTTCAGTCCAGACCTCGCAGCCGTCGATCTCGACACGGTGATCACCGGAACGAAAGCCGCCGACGGATCCGTGATTCCTGCGCGCAAAGGGCTGATGGTGGTTCTCATGACCAAACAAAATGGGCGCTGGTTTATCGGCACATTTCATGAATCCGAATATCCTGCGACTCGGCCTGCTGCTGCGAGCGGTTCCTCTGGCGATTCGACCAAGTAATCTCGCCGCGTCTCCGTTTTCTAGATCGCTCAGCTAACAACTTTAAAATTGAGTTTTTGTGGCATGGGCTCCAGCCTGTGGATTTTGGTCCTTGCAAGGACTAAACCCACAGGCTGAAGCTGTGCTACTTAAAACCACTACCTTCCGTAAATCAGCAACGTAAACGTGCCGGGAATTTGCGTGGGCCGGGGATTTGGATTATCTGGAGTTGCGGCCGGCGGCGGACCGAAATCCGATGTGACGGTGAAGATGTGGTGATTCGACGTGTCCAGGCCCATCGTGCGTGCGCCGCGTTGCGTGGAAACGGTGTCCACCACTGTGTATTTGTCCGGCGAATCTTCATGCGCCACGGTAATCGTGCCGTCGCCGCAGGACGCGAATGCAAACTGAGAAGACGGATCGAAAGTGGCTGCGTCCACGCCCTGGCCAATCGGAAAGCTTGCAACAATTTTTCCGGCGTAGTCCGTCACGAGCATGACGTTGCTGTGGCAGCCAATGAAAAGGCGCTTGTGAGCGGTGTCGATCGCCATTCCGGTCGGTTCCTCACAATTTGGCAAAGGCCACGTGTTTAGAACCTTGAACGTTTTTGTGTCGAACTCCACGAGCTGCGCTTTATCTTCGATGTTCACCCAGGCGTGACCATCGCCGTCGGCGGTCGCCGCTTCCGGCTTGCCTCCGAGCGGCACGGTTCCCGCCACTTCTCCCGTCTTGCCGTTCACGGCCGTGGCGTCTTTGCTGCGCGCATTGAACACAAACACGCTCTTCGTCGCCGGATCGTACATGAATCCATCGGGGCCATCCGCCGCGGGCAATTTCACTTCGTTGATGGGCGCAAGCGTTTTCAGATCGAAGATGGTGACGGAATTTGCGCGGCCATTGCTGGAAAAGCCGCGTCCCAGTTCTGGCACGATTTGTGCGCCGTGCGTTCCTTGCACGTTGGGAATATCGCCCACCACGGCGCCGTCCGCGTCGAGCACCATAATGTGCGTGCCGCGCGAAATAAAGAGCCGATGGGAAGTGGGATCGGCGGAGAGATAATCCCAGCCGCCTTCGCCGCCAAGAGTAATCTTTTTCAAGAGGTGGTAGCCCGTGCCCTGTGGGGCCGGAGCGGCGGCGAGCGTTGCAAACGCAGCGGCACAAACACCAACCAGAACGGCCCAATTTGTTTTTCTCATCATTGACCTCGGCAAATTCAAATTTAGATTTTTTGTTTGGCCCGCTGCGCAATGCCAGATCAACTTCAGACGCAGTACGGCGCCTGAAAGTTACATCTTTGTCTCAGTCCTGACCTAAAGCACGGCTGCTGTTTAGCGCGAGCAAAAAATATCCGCGCTACATTTTATTTTTTTTCGTGCGCCGGTTCCAGCCGGGCCTTGATCCAGGGCATTACGATCTCCTCGCCGATTCTGGAATTCGGCCATTCCGCCGACCGGCCTGTGTGGCCGCCATCGGGATTGACCCATGCCCATTTTGGCGACCCGCCCGATTCCAACAGCATGTACAGGTCGGAAATGGGCACCTGGCTGTCTTTTTCCCCGTTCAACAGAAGCATAGGCGCGGAGGGTTGACCGAGCAGGCCTTGCGTCTTCAAGGATAGGCGCGGATTGAATGTATAGAATTCGTCCAGCGTTTTGACGCCGTAAATAGCGGCGCGCGCCGCGAACAGGTCAAACAAATACTCGGGCGTGCCCAAAGATTTTTTCTGCCATTCCGGCGTGTAGTAGTCATGCACGGGGCCGCCCTGCACAACAGCGCCGAGCAATCGGGCGCGCTCCTTGTACGCAAGGAGCGCGGACCAGTGCCCGCCATAGCTGGTGCCCCAGGCGACGATTCGTTTGCTGTCGATGTCAGGGCGCGTGGCCAAGTAGTCCAGCACGCAGGAAAGCATGCGCTCGGAACCGGCGTCGGCCTTGATCGGCGATTCGCCTGTGCCGGGCATATCTACAGCAACTATGCCGATTCCCGCGCGAAATGTGGATTCGCGCCCATCCACTTCGTCTTCCTTGCGTGAGTCGGTTCCGTTAATCATGAAAATAACCGGGGCGGGCCGCACGCCTTTGGGCAAACGGATGTATCCCGTGATTTCCTTGCCCTCGAATGGAATGTGAACGATTTCGATGGGAGGATCGAGAAATTTTCCGTAGCTGCGAAATGCCGCGAGCGCATTTTGGTAGGCTTTTTCCTTGCCAGGGGAATTCGGCACGGGCCAGCGCGCCGCTGTGTAATATTTGAAGGCCCAGAAATAATCTTCGCGCGCAGCGTCCGTGTTGTTGGCCGCCTCTTCGCTTTTCGCGCGCTTCTCATAGCGGTCGCCGATGGCGCTCCAGGCTGCGGCCCATTCGTCGCGGTCCAGACTGTGAATGTTGGAAAGCGCTTCGCGGGCATCGTCGGACTTGAGGCCGCCGACGGGGCCGAGATTTTTATCCACGCGCCTTTGCGTTTCTTGCTTTAATTCTTCCCACGTGCGAGTGGGCGCCATTTGGGCCCCGGCGGAAATCGCGGCAAGAAATAAAATTGCAAAAAAAAATGTTGAAACGGAACGCACCCCAAAAGATCGATCCCATGTTTGCATCACAAACCTCCCCTTTTGCGGCGAATGATTGCACACCTTGCAGTCTTGCGGCAAGGGAAGAAGCAGAATCGCAGAGGGTCTACTTGGTCGCAGGCGCAAAGAAAGCTGCCCTAAAAGGAGCGAGGCCGCGACGATAGCAAAGACAAAGCAGGACGGTTTAGCGATGTCCTCACCGTCCCGGCCTCTCGGGACATGAAGTGCACTTTCGCATTCAAATGCGCTCAGTAGCAGCAAAGGGAACATTATGAAACTTGACGCACGGGACCGCGCGGCGTGTATATTTGTTGGGTATCCTTAATCAAAGAGCGCGGAACGGCCTGCGCCTGACCTGGAGTAATGCTTGGCACATATCGCAGTTGGCATTGGCTATAGGATTGCACATAAAGTCTTGATCAGCCAGGCACGCGGGCAGAAATCGGAAAGGGAATTGGGCTTTTAGCCCACCGCAAGCCATGTCTGGACCGAACGACAAGCTGCCGACTCGGGAACAGATCGAAAAGCGCGCGTTTGAGATTTATGTCGAACGCGGCTCTGAAAAGGGCAGCGAACTTTCGAATTGGGCGGCAGCAGAAAAAGAATTGATGCAACTTTCGGGTGCGCCGGAAAAGCCGCTCCTAAGCAATACTTCCGGCGAGCAACCGAAACTCAGGTCCACATCTATGTTTCTGGATTTTTTCGGTTTGCGCGAAGAGCCATTCGGGATGACTCCCGACCCGGCATACCTGTATGCCAGTGGGACGCACCGGGACGCGCTTGCTGCGCTTAAATTTGGCATCGCGGAAAATCGCGGCTTTTTTGCGTTAATCGCTCAGCCCGGCATGGGCAAAACCACGCTGCTCTACCGGTTGCTGGAAGAAATGCAGGACAGCGCGCGAACCGTTCTGGTGTCGCAGACGCAGTGCAACTCACGCGAGTTGATTGCCTATATTCTTCACGAGCTGGGCGTTGAAGTCGAGGGCCTGGGTCTCGTCTCCCTGCACGGCAAATTGAACGAGATTTTGTTTAATGAATTGCTTGCGGGGAAGCGGTTTGTGCTGGTGGTGGACGAAGCGCAAAACCTCGATGACACTGTGCTGGAAACCGTGCGCATGCTTTCCAATTTTGAGACGCACAACGCAAAATTGGTGCAGATTATTTTGGCCGGGCAGCCGCGACTGGCCGCAAAACTCGCTCAACCGAGGCTCATCCAACTTCGCCAGCGCATCGCCGTGCTCAGCCATTTGGAACCCTTTACGGCGCAAGAAACCGCGGGCTACATTGCGCACAGGCTTACGATAGCAGGTCACAGCGGCGAGCCCGTTTTCGATTCGGCCGCGCTCGATGAAATTGCCAGGCAGAGCGACGGCATCCCAAGAAATATTAATAATATTTGTTTTAACTCGATGCTGATGTCGTTTAACCGCGGGCAGCGCACGGTCACTTCGGAAATTGTGCGGAGGGCTGTGGCCAGTTTGGATTTAGAAGCGTTAATTCCCGAGCCGGTAAAAGTTAAACACACTATTCCAACATTGCCTGCCTCTCCGGTTTCAGTTCCTGAGGCTGCTCCGGTTTCCGCGCCGCAGGAAAGTGTAGCGCCAGAGCCTGCTCCGGAGATTTCCACCTCCAATGTCGCTGTTCCAGTAGTTACCCCGGTAGCTATTACCGCTGCATCTGTCACACTCCCAGAGGAAATTGCGGCGTGGGTTCCACACTCAATTCCTGCCCCGGTCACTGTTCCTGCTTCGACCGCACCGTTGAAAACAATTTCTAAACCTCCTCAAGTACCGGTTAAGCAGGCACCAGTTAACCAGGCACCGTTCGTCGTGCCGCCTAAAAAAGTTCACCCATCGATCGATTTTATTTCCTACGATGCGAACAAGAAAATCAATTGGAAGAGATGGCAGATACGTTCCGTAATTGTGACGGCTATTTTATTATCCGCAATTTTGGCGCTCGCCATTCTGGGCCGTTCCCAATCGAAACGAGGCATCGGTCTTCACTCATTTGACAGTACGTCAGGTTCCATTGGCTCTCTTATCCCATCTGGGCAATCCGAAAACGCATCGTCCAATTACGATGCCGAGCCGATGGAAACGAATAACGGGGAAATACTCACCGTAGCCGCAAGCGCAAATCAATCCATCAGAGATCTCAGCATGAGATATGCCGGGCGCTTCGACATCGATATTTTCAGGAAAATTTGTGTCCTAAATCCGGATCTGATTGATCCCGATCATCTGGAAGCGGGCCAGCTCATTCGGATTCCGCTGCCTCCCGGCACGATACGAAAAATGAACGATACGGCAGAAGCGCAGACTCGGGAGACGGAAAAATCAGGAGGCTTATTATCGAAGTTTACAGACATTCTTGGAGGGAAAAAGTAGAGAATTGCCCAAGCATTTTCACGCAAAGTTTTACGTCCTGAATTGTTCCGCTCCAAATATAAACTTCCAGCTGGTTACTTCCGTTGAGTCTTCGAGATGTTGAATCGCCCGCTTGCAACCAAAAAGCGCTTCCGGCGAGCAAAATCCCTCAAAAATAGGCTGAAACCTATGCCACCAATCGGTGTTAGGTAACATGGTTTGGCGTAATATTTAAGAGACACCGTCACGCTGATTCCTTCCACGCAATTGAAAATAAAGCACCTACCTAATATATTTCGGTCATCCGCTTGCTTCATCAAGGTTACGTCTTAGCTTTTAGTCTCTCGATCAGACGGCAGGGTTGAATTATGCAAATGAGCACACAATACGATCCGACCCGCACATCTCTTGCGCTTGAAGAGCCATCTCCAACTGCTAGTAGCGACAAGTCAAATCGCAAGAAAGCAGCCTTTCCATACTCCGAGGAAGACCTTGTCAGGGCACTGATCATTTTCCTGCTGCCCATAGTCATTCTCGATGCGCTCTTCCATGCCGCATTCAAGAGCCTGTGGTTTGACGAAATTTTTACCAGTGTTGTAGCCGGCCAAGCCCATGTTTCAGGAATGTGGGATTCCTTGAAACACGGGGTTGACGGGCATCCCTTGGGGTTTTACCTCGTAGAACACGTCATGGGCAGGTTGAAAGGTAACCAGCGCATTACCCTCAGGTTGCCCTCCACGGCTGCTTTTCTTTGTTCCGTGTCCTGCATGTTCATTTTCATCCGGCGGCGAGCAGGTTCGCTCATCGCGCTTGTTTCCTCAGGCGCACTCCTAATAACCAGCCTG
>Ga0182024_10013338_pt1 | contig 16067 bp, 14 predicted proteins | sample P32metaG_FD_120480 | JGI IMG/M metagenome (GOLD analysis project Ga0182024, IMG submission 120480) | Permafrost microbial communities from Stordalen Mire, Sweden - P3-2 metaG (Illumina Assembly) | ecosystem: Environmental > Terrestrial > Soil > Wetlands > Permafrost | place: Sweden: Stordalen... | reverse complement strand
CGTCGAAACCGCGAACACGTCCCACTCCAGCGGCGAGCGGAACTGCGGCCACACGTTCATGGTGTAGGGCAGCGGCAACATCCAGTAACCGAGCCAGGGGCGCCCCACGTGGATCAGCGGGAACATGCCCGCGCAAACCACGGCAAAGATGGTCATGGCCTCGGCAAAGCGGCTGATGGCGTTACGCCAGGTCTGCTTGAACAGGAGCAGAATGGCCGAGATCAGCGTGCCGGCGTGGCCGATACCGATCCACCAGACGAAATTGATGATGGCGAAGCCCCAGGCCACGGGCTGCGTGATGGCCCAGATGCCGACGCCTTTCAAGAACAGCCAGGTGACTGCAGTCAACAGCACGACCGCGCCGCCGCCGGCAAGGGTGAAGAGCGCAAACCAGCCCATGGGCGTGTGCGGCGTGAGCACAATCCGCACGATCTTCTCGGTGATGGACCGGAAGCTCTGCCCCGGCGCGATGACGCGATACTCGCCGGTTGCTGGATCGACCCAATGGTCAGCGGGTTTTACTTCTCTGGTCGCCATCGGCTGCTCAACCCTTGGCCGGCGCGTGTTCCACCGGCGTCTCTTCAAGTTCCTGGTTCAGATTCAAAACTTCGGCCACGTAGGTGGTGCGCGGACGCGTATTGATGTCGGCAATGACCTGGTAACTGCGCTGCTGCGCGCGCAGCTTGGACACCCGGCTATCCTTGTCGTTCTTGTTGCCGAAGGTGATCGCGCTCGCGGGGCAGGCCTGCTGGCAGGCGGTCACGATTTCTCCGTCGCGGATATTGCGATTCTCCTTGTCGGCCGTAATCTTGGCTGCCGAGATGCGCTGAATGCAATAGCTGCACTTCTCCATCACGCCGCGCGAGCGCACGCTCACGTCGGGGTTGCGCATCAGTTTCAAACTCTCCGTCTCGTAATCGGAGAAGAGCAGGAAATTGAAGCGGCGCACCTTGTAGGGGCAATTGTTCGAGCAATAGCGGGTGCCCACGCAGCGGTTGTAGACCATGGTGTTCAGGCCTTCCGGCGTGTGCACCGTCGCGCCAACCGGGCAAACCTGCTCGCAGGGCGCGTTTTCGCAGTGCTGGCAGGCCATGGGCTGGAAGTGCGCGCGCGGCGCGGCCAGGTCGCCCTCAAAGTAAGAATCGATGCGCAGCCACTGCATGTTGCGGCCGATGCGCACCTGCTGCTTGCCCACCACGGCAATGTTGTTTTCGGCATAACAGCTGACGATGCAGGCGTTGCAGCCCGTGCAGCTGTTCATGTCGATCGACATGGCCCAGGCGTTGGCCTCGTTGTACTCCCAGTTGGGGAAGAGCGAGGTGTCGTCGGTCGGCGTGTCGCGGCCTTCGCCTTCGTGCGCGAAGTTCGGATTGGCCTTGAACTCATCGAGCGATGCGTAACGGATGATACCGCGCGGGCCGAGCGCCTCATCGGCTTCGAGGGAATTATTATCCTGACCCTTGGGCTGCCCGAAGGTCTCGCCGCGATGATCCTGGTAGTGGCTCTTGGTGACGGCGATGCCCCACGTGCCCTCAACCTTCTTCACCGCGCCGGTAGCGTATAACGGCGCCCAGGTATTGCGGATGAGATAAGCGTTGAAGCCTGCGCCGCCGGCCACGCGGCCTACTTCGCGGCCGTAGCCGAGATAGACGGTGACAGAGTTATCTGGATGGCCGGGAGCAACGATGACCGGCGCCTTGACGCGGCCGTTGCCCACGGTGATCTCGATAATGTCGTCTTCTTCGAGATTCCACTTGGTGAGCGTGGCGCCGGAGATGATGGCGGCGTTGTCCCAGCTCAGATTCGTTACCGGCTTGGGCAGTTCCTGCAGCCAGCCCACATTCGCCCAGCGCCCGTCGTACACGTTCGGATCGGGGCGGAAGATGATCTCGATCGAATCCTTCGGCGTGGGCGTGGGAATTGCGCCGTTGAAGGCAATACCAAATCCGCCCTTCGCCGGGGCGCCTTGAGCAGAAGCCGGAACCGTATCCGCAATCCATCCGTCGTGCAGCGCCTTGCGCCAGCCGGTTTCGAAATCGCCCTTGACCATGGACTGCCATGTTTGCCGCACCGCATCGTACGGGCTCACCATGGGATCGTTCAGTAGTGTCTGGAAAACGTGGTGCGCCGAGTGCCCGCCGTAGAGCGGATCGATCATCGGCTGCACAACGGAAATGGTGCCGTCATAGGCGCGCGCGTCGGACCACGATTCAAGATAATGCGCGGCGGGAATGTGCCAATGCGACAGCTGACCGGTTTCGTCGTAGTGGCTGCCGAGATGCGCAACCGTGTTGGCCTTGTTAAACGCGTCGGCAAAATTCAGATCGGCGGGCGCGTCGTAGATTGGATTGGAGTTGAGAATGACAAGCCAATCCACCTTGCCCGCATTGAGATCGGCAACCAGCGACTTGAAATCGCCAAGCTGATCGCTGGGCAGCGGGATCGCAGGCTCGGAGCTGACGAAAACTGTCTTGCCCACATTGCCGAGAACCGCATTCATCGCCATTGCCAGCGCCGCAACCGACAAATCCTGATAAAGCGCCGGAATCACCGCGCTCTTTCCAGCGCTCGCTCTCAGGTCCTTAACAAGCGCGGCAAGAAACTTTTGCTGCTCGGCGGTCCAGGCGTAAGCAGGCGCACTTATTCCGGGCGCTCCCACAGCCTGCGCCAGCACCGCCGCAAATGCCGGAATCTCGCTCGCCCGCAGCCCCAGCCGATGCTCGGCCTTCATGCCCGTCGTCGTCGTCGAGCTTTCCACCGAGTAAAGCCGGTTCATGCCATTTTCCGGCTGCTTGCGGCGGGTGGCGTAGTCGCGGACCAGCTTATGGAAGCCCGGATAGCTCGCGCCCGAGAGAAAATCGGCATCGAGCGAGACAATCACGTCGGCCTGGCTCAGGTCGTACTGAACGTTCAGCCCTTTTTCAAGAAATGTCCCGGCAATCGCGGGGTCGTATTGCACCAGCTTTGCATTGGGATACGCCTTCTGCGCCTCTTGCCACTGCCGCGCAAGTGTGGGCGAGGTAATCATCGCGCTCAGAAAGTAGATGCCGGTTCCGCCCTTGGTCGAAATCACCTTATCGCGAAAGGCTTCGGCAAATTCGATCCACTCGCGGCTCTCGCCTTTATAGGTGACATGCTGAGAGCGGTCGGGATCGTAGAGGTCGAGCAAAGTGCCTTGCGAATAAGGATCGGAGCCGCCGTGATTGTAGGCGTGCTCGGGATTGCCGTCGATCTTGATGGGTCGAAATTCATCGCTCTTCACCAGCAGCGGCACGGCGCCGGTCGCGAACGGATGCGCCGTGGCAAAGTACATGGGCTTGCCGAGAATCAGATCTTCCGGCGCCTTTATATACGGATAAATCGGTTCGTCGGGCTGCTTCGCGCAGCCAGCCAAACCGGCCAGCGCCAAGGAAGCGCCCATCACCTTAAGGAAGCCGCGCCGCGAGACGGGATCGATCCACTCCTGCGCCGCTGCAGGAAATTCCCGCTCCACCGCGGCCTGAAACTCGGGCGTATCGGCCAGCTCGTCGAGCGAGCGCCAGTATTTTTTCCCCTTCGCGCCCTTGAGCTCCGCGCGTACCTGCTCGAGCGTCATTTTTTCTTTCATCTTACTGCTCATCGGTGGCACACCTCACAGCTGGTCAAGTCCTTCGGGGTGCGAATCTTGTAGTGAACCACCAGGAATTTGCCGATGTCTTCCTGGCTCGAGAACTTCTGATAGGAAGGGGCAGCCGGAGGCAATGCGGCGGAGACGTCGCCCGCCAGCCCCTTCGCACCCGCGCCAGGCATCGTCATCGAAGCCATCTGGGAACCGGCCGAGCCCGGATCTTTTTGCGTGCAGCTCACGCTTTGCGCGGTGGGAACGCCCGTTTTTGTGTCAGCCGCCGCGCACCACACCGGACTATCTTCCCTCGGCCCTTCCCACGCCATGTTGTAAATCTCGCTGGTGGGCCGCAGGTTTTTGGCCGGATTGCGGTGACAATCCAGGCACCACTCCATTTGCAGGGTATTCTGCGCATACATCAGCGGCATCTCATCTACGCGGCCGTGGCAGCTTTCGCAGCCGATGCCTTTGTTCACGTGAATCTCGTGGCTGAAGTAGACGAAATCAGGCAGGTCGTGGATCTTGATCCATGGGATGGACTGGCCGGTCGCCCAACTCTGGCGCACAGGCTCCAATAATTGGGCATTGGTCCAGATCTGCGCGTGGCAGTTCATGCAGGTACGCGTGGGAGGAATGCCGGCGTAGCTCGACTTTTCTACCGTCGTGTGGCAGTACTGGCATTGCAGGCCGAGGCCCTGAACGTGATGCTTGTGGCTGAAGGGAACCGGCTGCTCCGCGCGCTGACCTTGCCGCGTAACCCACGGCGAACGCTGCAACTGGTCGAGCGTGACCCCCAAAGCAATGACGATCAACCCCGTCAGCACAAGGCTCATGCGAGCGAGTGCATTGGAGCTGCGGTCGAAGATTTGCGCCATGAACGAATCCCGGTTTGACTGTCGTTGTACATGCGCCGCGTGTGCCGGCGGTCACATGGGTGGTGTACAAGAACCGCTCTTCGATAAAGCTCCGCTGGAGGGGCAGGGAAGCCCGAAGTTTCAATATAGCGCACGCAGGCCGCTCGCGACATAGAAGTTGCGCAAAATATCAGAAAAATTTGTGCGTAAATCGGGAAGGCAATCGGCTGAAAAGAAAACCGCTTGTGACAAGCGCGAATCTGGAGAAACTGCCGCCGCTCTCCTGGCGCTCGCTCGACCAGAAGTTGGGATCTTCAGGAGAAGAATATCAGGCGGGAGAGGCTCGCCCGCTGCTCCCACAGTGTGAATCGCCATGAGAGCATGTTCTTCAATTTAGCGCGCGGCGCCGCGGCAACACGGCGCAACAGGCCATTTAGAATTCAAAAGGGTAGAATTCATAGGGGCGTAACCAGCGCTCTCAGCAACATCTCAATGCGCGGGACTCGCGTTTCGGCTTTGGCGGCTGCTTTTGCCTCCAGGGCGGCCGGTACAGCACCCATGTAAGGCCTACAGCGGTTCCAGAATTGCTGCCCTCGGGAACCTCAATGACAAGTGGGATACGTAGATTCTGGAACCGCTCGAACAGGGAAGAGGAAGCACATGAAGTACGCCGGATTGCTGTTGATGCCAGCCGGATTCATTCTCACGCTCGCCGCTTTGCTGCTGTTTCCCGATCCCACGCGGCGGATGGCGTTTGTGATGTGCGGCCTGGCTGTGGAGGCGATGGGCCTGGTGGTAGCGGTGCGCGGCCATATGCCCGCCCGCGGAGCCAGCCGCCCATGACCGCGATGGCTCCCATCGCACTCGCGCCCGCTGCGATGAGCGAGACGGTCTTCGCCTTCACGCTTGCGCTCCTGCTGCTTGCGCCGCTGGCCATTGCCGGCATGGCGCTCATCAATTCCGGGCTGGGACGATCGCGCTCCGCGGCTCAGGCGATGTTGGGCAGTCTGGCTCTTGCGGCGGTAGCCGTCATCGTATTTGCACTGCTAGGCGCATCGTTCGCTGGAACGCTGGGAACTTCGGAGACCGCGTTTCACGTGGCCGGAAAGACCTGGGGCGTGCTGGGGCGCGGGCCTTTTCTGATGCACGGGCTCGGATCTGCCGCGCCGCAGGCGCAACTGGCGCTGCTTTTCGAATTCATGGCGGTGGCCATGGCGGCATTGATTCCGTGGGGCTCGGGCGCGGACCGCTGGCGGCTGTCTGCCGGATGCGCCTCGGCAGCCGTGCTGGCCGGCTTCGTATTTCCTCTTACCGCGCACTGGATCTGGGGCGGCGGATGGCTCGCCGCACTGGGCGCGAGCTTCGGACTCGGCGCGGGATTCCTGGACGGCGGAGGCGCGGCCACCGTGCACGCTCTGGGCGGCCTCACCGCGTTGACCCTGGTCTGGATTGCCGGACCGCGCCGCGGCAAGTTTCCCCGCGAGGGCCTGTCAACCGCGATGCCCGGCCATAATGCCGTATATGTCTTGTTCGGCTGCTTGCTGGCGCTGGTGGGCTGGCTAGCATGGAATGCCGCGGGCGCGGTCATCTGGCTGCACGCTCCACTGGCGGCGCTGCCGGGCACGGCCATCAATACTCTGCTCTCGGCGGCGGCGGCGCTGGTTGCGACGTACTCTGTTACGCGCGTGCGCTTTGGCAAGCCCGACGCGAGCCTCTGCGCCAACGGCTGGCTCGCCGGCCTCGTCACATCCACCGCGTGCGCGGCGCTCGCCACGCCTCTAGAAGCCATTTTCGCCGGAGCCGTGGCCGGTTTCTTTACGCCGCTGCTGGTGGAAGTGCTGGAATTGGCCATCTCCATCGACGATCCCTCGGGCGCAATCGCCGTACACGGCGCAGCGGGACTGTGGGGACTGGTGGCCGTGGGCTTCTTTGCGCCGCAAACCGGCCAGCTCACTGCCCAACTGGTGGGCATCGCGGCGCTGCTCGGCGTCTTGTTGCCCCTCGTCTATCTGCTCTTTGCGCTGCTCAATCGCGTGATCGCGTTCCGCGTCGATCCCGATGGCGAGCGCATCGGCATGGACCTGCACGAGCTGGGCGGCGGCGCCTATCCGGAGTTCGTGATACACCGCGACGAATCCTACCGGTAGGCGATGGCTGCGAGGGGTTTTTCCCTGATGCGTTGGGACTCACTTTATGCGGCCACAGCGTTTTTGCTGGTGGCGTGTTCGGCCGGCGCGCAGAACGCCGCGAACACCATCGCACCCGCCACGGCCATCACCCTCACTTCTCCGCTTGACTACCAGGTTTTTCAGCGCAGCTCGCAGCTGAAAGGCAGCGTCTTCATCCGCGGTCAGGCGAAAAATGCAGCGGGGCCTTGCCGGAACGCGCGTGGAAGCGCGATTGACGGGCAACTCGCTCGCTGGGCCGCTTCGGGGTGCCTGGGTTCGCCTGAAGATGGACAACACTTCGGGCAGTTTTTCCGGCGCAATCAAAACCGTCCCCGGCGGGTTCTATCAATGTGAAGTGCGGCTGATGCTGGCGCATGCCGCCATCGCCCAAACCGCCGTGCCGCATGTAAGAGTGGGCGAGGTCTTTGTGGTCGCCGGGCAATCGAATGCCACCAACTACGGCGAGGCGAAGCAAACCACGCAAGTGTCGGTTGAACTGTCGCGGTCGCGCGAAACCGCCTTATCGCTGCGCCAGTAGCAGCATCATTACGAACAACGCGATCGGAATCAGGGCGAGTCCGGCGTAAATCGCCAGCCTGGCGCCGTTCAACGAAAGCCGGCTGCGCAAGGAGGGCCGGCGCTCGTCGTCGTCCACGCCAACCAGTTCCTGATGCTCAAGCTCCCAGGCCATCTCGACGGCCGTGGAGTAGCGGTGTCGCGGATCGCGCTCGAGAGCCCGAAAGAGGATCTCCTGCAACTGCGGAGAAAGATCGGGGTTGAGTTCGCGGGCCGGCTGAGGATCCTTGAGCACGCGCTCGTTCAGAACCACCAGCGGATTCTGCCCCGTGAAGGGCGGCTGGCCGGTGAGCATCTCGTACAGCATGGCGCCCAGGGCGTAGATGTCGCTGCGCTGATCGCCGCGCTGGCCCTTCACCTGTTCGGGCGAGATGTAGTCGGGCGTGCCCAGTGCCGGCGTGAGCGAAGTCTGCGTGATGCGGCGCGCGTCTTCCTTCAAGGCAATGCCGAAGTCGATGATCTTGACACGGTCGCCCTCGCACACCATGATGTTCTCGGGCTTCAGATCGCGGTGCACCACGCCGTGCTTGTGCAGATTGTCGAGGGCATCGCAAATCGCCATGGTGAGCGCGACGGCCCGGTCGATGGGCAGCTTCCGCTCTTCATTGAGAATCGCGCGCAGTAACCTTCCGTCGACCCACTCGATGACTATGTAGCGGCGGCTGCGCTCTTCGCCGCCGTAGGTTTTCACCACGCCGGGGTGGTCGATCTCCTGGCCGATCTCCTCCTCGCGGCGGAAGCGCTCAAGCAGAACAGGATCGGCTTCCATCTCCGGGTACGGCACCTTCACGGCCACGGTGCGGCCGCTGCGCAAGTCTTTGGCGCGGTAGAGCGTGGACATGCCACTGCGGGCAACTTCCGCTTCCAGGAGGTAGTGATCCAGGGTATGTCCGATTTCGGGCGTCGTCATCGCTGCTGTCAGCATCGCAATTCTGAGTCTTACATGCAAAACATAAGAATTTCGCAAGGAACGAGAAACCTGGGCTGATGAGGTCGAATGCCGCCTTGGGGTTTCCCACCCTTTCGCCAAGAGCGCGAAAGGATGGGGCAAGGAACCGGCTGGCAAGAATTCCTTTGTCCTGGACCGCCCCGCCGCGCCGGCGGCGGAAAAAATGCCGGGACGATGCCGCAAATCATCGTTCTGTATGATGGAGGGCGGGATGCCCGGCCTTTTTCGAATCTCGTTTGCCTGCGCTGCGATGGCGTGCCTGTTGGGACCGGTCGTGGCGCTTGCAGCCCAGCAAAAGGCGCGGCCATCGAAACCGGAAGCCAAGCCGGAAGCGCCCCAGGATACGGGATTCCTGAACCGCCGCATCGAGCTGCACGGCATCACGTATCGCTTTCAGGTGTACCTGCCCGAGGATTGGCGGCGCGACGACCAAAAGAAATGGCCCATCATTCTGTCTCTGCACGGGCGCGGCGAGCGCGGCTCCGAGGGCTTGTGGCAGACGCAGATAGGCCTTGCCGAAGCGGTGCGCAACCATCCCGACCGCTGGCCATTTGTTATCGTGATGCCGCAGTGCCCATTGAACGCGCACTGGACCGACCCTGCGTTGCTGGAGCTTGCCATGTCCGCACTCGCGCAGGAGTCGGCCGAATTTCATGGCGACCCGACGCGCACTTACCTCACCGGCCTTTCCATGGGCGGCTACGGCGCATGGGAACTGGCTAGGGCAAATCCGCATCGCTGGGCGGCGATTGCCATTGCTGCCGGCGGCGTGTTCTGGAGTTACGAGCCTGATCGCTGGCAGCAAGCCAGCACCCTACCCGCCGAATACGCGCGCGCGATCGGCCGCACTCCGGTATGGCTCTTCCACGGCACTCTGGATACAACTGTGCAGCCGCGCCAGAGCCAGTTGATGTTCGACGCCGTCAAGGCGGCCGGCGGTAATATCCGCTTCTGGCTCTACGAGGGAATGTTGCACGATTGCTGGACGCGCGCTTACGACGAGCCGGATCTGCCGCGCTGGCTGCTGGCGCACCACACTCCCGCGACCCCCGAAACCCTGGCTGAGTTCCTCATGATTCCGCTGCACCCGCCCACGATCAAGGTCACCACTGCGCAACTCGATAGTCTGAGCGGCCAGTATCGCGAGCCTAACGCGCACGGCGTGGCCACGATCTACCGCACGGGCGACCAGCTGTTCGAGAAGACCCCCGCCGGCGAAGTGATCGGGCTGGAAGCGGAGTCGGTCGACTCGTTTTTCCGTCCCGGGGACTCGACTGGCACGCGCACCGTGCATCTGACCTTCGAGCGGGACGCGCAGGGGCACGTGACCGCCTACGTGCTGCACGACAGCCGCCAACAGGAGCGGTGGGTGAAAGTCCCTGGCGCGGCGGGAAAGTAGAGCGGCTACAGGTCACGAGCGGAGCGTGCTTCGCTCCTTTCACTTTTTGGCTCCTTTCACCCCTTTCCCTCCTTTCACTTCCTTCACTGCGGGAACCATTCGGCCGCGGCTTGCGTATTCCCTCTCGATCGTGGGGAGGCACTATGTTTTGCAGCGGATGTGGACGTCAACTGGAAGCGGGACAGGGATTGTGCCAACAATGCGGCCGGGTGACAGCGCCGTTCATTCCGCCGGCGGTGCCGGCACCCGGGTTTGAGTTTGAATTGAACCGTTACGCCGGGAAGATTCGCATACTTGGCATCTTGTGGCTCGTCTTTGGGGGGCTATCGCTCCTGGCGGGACTCGCCGCGCTGCACTTCGCGCACGACCTCTTCTCCGGCGGCTTTGGCCCCTGGGAACAGTACCAACACATGTTCCCAGACTGGTTCTTTCCGGCCGCGATTCACTTCTTTCTGGCGACGATCATCCTTCGCGCCGTCGTGTGCGCCATCGCGGGCTGGGGTTTGCTCGAACGCACGCAGTGGGGCCGCATCATGGCCATCATCGCCGCGGTCATCTGCATGCTCAAATTCCCCTTTGGGACCGCGCTCGGCGTGGCGACGCTGGTGATTCTGCTCGGCTATCGAAACTCATCGCTCTACGACAGCTTGTAAAAGCAGCTCTTAGCTGTTAGCTCTTAGCTTTTAGCTCGTTCCTGCAGATTGAGGCTGTCTCGACTCAACGCGCTTTTTTTGAGGGGCCACCGCAGTGGCATATTCTTGCTGGATTCCGAGCCGAGCACGACCAAGCTAGCAGCTAGAAGCGAGAAGCTGTCTTACAATCGATCCATGAGCTTCCCAGCCATGCGCATGCGGCGGATGCGGCGCAGTGAGCCGTTGCGCGCACTGGTGCGCGAGACGGTGCTTGAGCCCGGCGACCTGATCTATCCCCTGTTCATTTGCCCCGGCAAGGACGTGCGCAATCCGATCGGTTCCATGCCCGGCGTCTTCAACCTTTCCGTGGATGAAGCAGTGCGCGAGGCCGAGGAAGCCGCGCAGTTGGGTATCGGAGGGTTGCTGCTCTTCGGTCTGCCAGAAGCCAAGGACGAGCAGGGCACCGGCGCGTGGGAGGAAAACGGCATTGTGCAGCAAGCGCTGCGCGCACTCAAACAGTCGCCGGCGGCAAAGAAGCTGGTGCTGATTGGCGATGTGTGCCTGTGCGAGTACACCAGTCACGGGCATTGCGGCGTGGTGACGAAGTCGGGCGACGCATTCGATGTCGACAACGATCCGACTCTTGAATTATTGGCCCGCACCGCGGTGAGCCAGGCCAAGGCCGGCGCTGACGTTGTCGCTCCCAGCGACATGATGGACGGCCGCGTCGCCGCGATCCGCAAAGCGCTGGACTTGGCGGGCCTCGCGCAGACTCCCATCCTTAGCTACGCATCGAAATTTGCTTCGGCGTTTTATGGTCCCTTCCGTGAAGCTGCCGACTCCGCGCCGCAGTTCGGTGACCGCCGCAGCTACCAGATGGACGGAGCCAATCTGAGAGAAGCCTTGCGCGAGATCGATCTCGACATCGAGGAGGGCGCGGACATGATTCTGATGAAGCCCGCCATGCCCTACCTCGACGTGGTGCGCGCGGCACGCGAGCGTGTCGATGTGCCCATCGGCGCTTACCAGGTCTCCGGCGAATACTCCATGCTGCACGCGGCATTTCAGAAAGGCTGGCTCGACCAGAATCGCGCCATGCTGGAGTCGCTCCTCGGCATCCGCCGCGCCGGCGCGGATTTCATCGTGACCTACTTCGCCAAGGAAGCCGCCAAGTTGCTCTAACACGACAGAGTCATTCCCACTGCTTGTCTGTCCGGCGTATACTCCCAGCAATCTCTAAACTATTTTCACATGAGGTCTTCGCAATGAATTTCCGGCCAAAGCAATTTGGAGCATGCCTTGTTCTACTGTCAGCCGCTCTGTTTTCGGTGGCTTCTCCGCTCCACGCCCAGTCCGTCGCCGACAAAACGGATAAACTGGTTCGCCTCCTGAAAGAGGACAACTACAACTACGTCACCACGAGTTCTCCAACGGTATTCGTCATTCATTTAACGGGCACGAACCTGAAGGACATCAAGGTCATCCTGGCGATCGGAGGCGATCAGGACAGCGATCTGGTCATCTTTGTCACGGTGACTCCAAAAGCGACCATGCCTCCCACGGCCGATTTTCGCTACACCCTGCTTAAAGCCAATCACGATTACGATCAGGTGAAAGTGGGCTTCGATGGAGACGACGACCTTTCGGTGCGCATCGATGGCTCCATGCGCCTGGCCGATGCCGCCTATCTGAAGGTTCTGGTCGACCAGGTCAAGAACGCCTCGGATGAGATTTACGGCAAGATCAAACCGAACCTGATTCCGTAGGGCGATGGAGCGAGCGATCGCGGTTCGCACATAAATCGCTTTGCATCCCCGGCAAGGTGTGGTTTTCTAACTAGAACCCGCCTATGCGCAAGCGACTCGAAGCCTATTTTGAATTTGCCCGTCTCGGAACCAACTGGCGCACCGAAATTCTGGCTGGCGTCACCACGTTCCTGACCATGGCTTACATCGTGCTGGTAAATCCGGCCATCCTGGCCGATGCCGGAGTTCCCTTGCCCGCGGTCACCGCCGCCACCTGCCTCTCGGCGGCCTTCGGCTCCATATTGATGGGAATTATTGCCCGCTACCCCATCGCGCTCGCCCCCGGCATGGGCCTGAACGCCTACTTCACTTACACGGTTTGCATCAAGATGCACATTCCGTGGCAGACGGCACTGGGCGCGGTGTTTCTTTCCGGCGTTATTTTTCTGGCAATCACCGCAGTCGGGATCCGGCAAATGATTTTGCGCGCCATTCCTCACCAGCTTTACGCGGCGGTCGCGGGCGGCATCGGGCTCTTTATCGCTTTTATCGGCTTTCAGCACGCGGGCCTGGTGGTGCGCGACCCCAACACCCTGGTCGGCATGGGCTCGATCCGCAATCCCACGGCGTATCTCGCGTTATTCGGTTTGATTTTGATGGTGGCCCTCGAATTCAGGAAAGTAAAAGGCGCAATCCTCATCGGCGTGCTCACGGTCACGGCCCTTGCGTGGCCGCTGCACCTCGTGCACTGGACGCCGTCCGCCGGAGGCATCGGCGCGCTCACCCAAACCGCGCTGCAGCTGAACATCCGCGGCGCCATCAACAAGGGCCTGCTCGAAATTATCTTCGTCTTCTTCTTCGTGGACCTGTTCGACAACCTGGGCACGCTGGTGGCTGTCACCAAACGCGCCGGGCTCATCGCTCCCGACCACTCCATTCCCCGGCTGAACCGAATCCTGTTTGCCGATGCCACGGCCACGGTCTTCGGCTCGCTGGTCGGAACCTCCACCGTGACGAGCTACGTGGAGTCGACGGCGGGCGTGGCCGCCGGCGGCCGCTCCGGCGTCACCGCCATCGTCACCGGCCTTCTGTTTTTGTGCGCCGTCGTGGCTGCGCCGTTTATCGGCATCGTGCCCTCGGCAGCCACTGCGCCGGCGCTCATTCTTGTCGGATCGTTGATGCTGGCCGCGATTACCGAGATTCAGTGGCTCGACCCCCTGGTCGCGGTGCCCGCATTTCTCACCCTGGTCCTCATTCCGTTTACCTATTCCATTGCCAACGGGTTGGGCTTCGGCATCATCGCCTGGGCAGTCCTGCACCTGTTTGCCGGCAAGGCTCGCCTCAAGGACTGGCTGCTCTATCTGATGGCTGCGCTGTTTCTGGCACGGTTTATTTATCTGGGAGCGAGCTAGCCACTGACCCCATGAATTCGTCCTTTTGGCTTTCATGGTTTCCCACCCTTTCGCCAGGAAAGAGGCGAAAGGATGGGGCACGGAAAGGTTCATCTTCAAGCGGTCAGAGAGTTCGAGTCTGCTACCATGTTGCTCGTTGAACCGAACGGAGCCACGATGTACTGGTTGGATTATCTTTCCTACTTCTTCGGCGGAGCATTTCTCGCCAATTCCCTGCCCCATCTGTTGAACGGAATCTCAGGGCGCTCTTTCCAGAGCCCTTTTGCGAAACCTCCGGGAGAAGGGCTGTCCTCGCCCACCGTGAATGTGTTGTGGGGATTCTTCAACCTCGTCGTCGCTTACCTGCTCGTGATGCGCGTAGGCGACTTCAGCCTGCACAACTCCGTTCAGGTCGTTGCGCTCGGCGCGGGCCTGCTTCTCATGTCGGTCCTTCTTGCCCGTTCATTCGGGCGCTTCCACAGCGGACGATAGGTTTACCGGCGGCGTGTCGGGTGCCGCTCTGCTTCGCCTCATGAGTCATTTCTGAGACACTTGAAAAAAACCATGCGTCTCCTTCGCACTCTCGTTTTATTCGCCCTTGCCGTCGCGGGCTCCACAGCCCGTGCCGACGATTCATATCGCATCGTCCACACCTATTCACACGATGCCCGCGCCTACACCCAGGGCCTGATCTACATCGACGGGCATTTGTATGAAAGCACCGGGCTCGAAGGGCGCTCCTCGCTGCGCATGGACGATCTCGCGACCGGCCGCGTGCTGCAATCGGCGACAGCGCCGCAGCAGTATTTTGCCGAGGGTCTTGCCGCATCGGGCAGCACATTGGTGCAGCTCACCTGGCAATCCCACATTGCCTTCGTCTATGACCGCTTCAGCTTTCGCCTGCTGCACACGTTTCATTACGACTGCGACGGCTGGGGACTGACCGACGACGGCAAAAACCTGATTCTCAGCGACGGCACCGCGGAGATTCGCTTCTTCGATCCCGGGACATTCCGCGAAATAAGGCACATTGACGTGAGCGATCACGGCAAGCCGATCGACCAGCTCAACGAGCTCGAATACATTCACGGCCAGATCTACGCCAATGTGTGGCATACCGATCGCATTGTGCGCATCTCGCCGGAGTCAGGCCGGGTGCTGGGCTGGATCAATCTCGCCGGCCTGCTTCAGCCCGGCGACGTCTCCGATCCGGAAGCGGTGTTGAACGGCATCGCCTACGACGCCGTGCACGATCGGCTCTTTATCACCGGAAAACTCTGGCCCAAGCTTTTTGAGATCAAGGTAGTTCCGGCCCCGCCCACCGCCGTTCCCGTCAATCACGCGAAGTAATGTACTCCTTCATGCAGCGCCGGTTTGATGGCTACGATCACGCCGTCAGCGCCGGGTTCAGCGACGTCACATGCGCAACGGCCTTGGTTAGCCGCGCCTCGCAGTGTCGCGCACCAGCGTAATCAGCCGGCGTATAAATGTGCTCGATCGACTCCACCAGGTAGGCGCCGGGAAGAAACTTCGCGCCCTCGTGCAGGCCGTCGCCGGGCAGCATCAGCACGTCGCCCTCGCGCGGCAGCGAGTGCAGAGTTTCAAGAGGCACCAGGTTGATGCAGGTTCCGTCGCCGGTGATGAACTCCAGGCAGTTGCGGCTGTGCAGCCTTCCTTCGCGCTCGCGCCGCGCCTCCTGCCGCACCCTCCAGGACTCATAGTAGGCGCCCGCCATCATCGGCAGGCCGATCAAAAATCCCACAACACTGCTGTACTGCGCAATCAGCGATAACCAGTGGTGATTCATCCCGTCTTCATCTCCCACGCAAAGGTTAACAGTTTGCGATGAAAGCTCTGTTGGTCTCGGTCTCTAAGTTCGCAAAATACACATCGATGTCATCCTGAGCGAGTCCCGGCGCACCGGGACGAGTCGAAGGATCTGCGGTTGCTTTTCACGCATTCGGCGGGGAACCACGAGCGCCGGCACCTACCGGCTCCAAGCCACGAGCCTGTTACTGCCCAACCGACCCGTTCCGGTGCACCCGTTCCCCTTGAAAGAAACGGTGATGCACCATGCTCATTCCGAGGAGAAGGACAAGGAGAAAGAAAACCGCCACGAATAGGATCGTGAGGATTCCACGCAGTGGTCGCTTTTGCTCCGGGCCGGCCGCCGGGTTCGCATCCTTATCCATCCGAGTCGCCTCAATTCATGCCCTCGTGTCATGCCCTCGTGCCGAACACGATCCGTGAAAGACCCTCCGCCTGGCGCCCAACTGCCTTGGGCATTTCGAAAGTTGGCGTGCCCACTTGCCGCATGGCGGGCTATCCCCTCACAAATGGCCTCTGACCGTGACCGCTTCGGGAACTTGACCGCGACACGCTCGCATCCATGATCATAGTGTCAAGTCCTTCTCTTTTTCCACCTATCGCCAACCCCTGAACTAGCTCGTTGCCCCGCTGACTCGCTGCTCCAGTCCCAGATTCTTCCACAGCCGCTGCGCGGGGCCGGCTTGGTTGATGGTGTAGAAGTGCAGCCCAGGCGCGCCGCCGCCGAGCAGCGTTTCGCAAAGGCGCGTCACCACGCCAATGCCGAAATCGGCCAGCGCCGTCTTGTCGCCGTCCAGCTCTTCGAGGCGCAGGCGCACCCATCTTGGAAGGTCGGCGCCGCAGCCGTTGCAGAAGCGCATGGTGTTGGCGTAGCTCGTAATCGGCATAATGCCGGGCGTGATGGGAATGGTGATGCCGGCCT
>Ga0182024_10013337_pt1 | contig 16067 bp, 18 predicted proteins | sample P32metaG_FD_120480 | JGI IMG/M metagenome (GOLD analysis project Ga0182024, IMG submission 120480) | Permafrost microbial communities from Stordalen Mire, Sweden - P3-2 metaG (Illumina Assembly) | ecosystem: Environmental > Terrestrial > Soil > Wetlands > Permafrost | place: Sweden: Stordalen... | reverse complement strand
CAAGCCGATACACGCTGGCCGAGCCTTTTCCTCGTAGTCTTCGTTCAAACCGGTCGCCGTCAGGCATGGAGCCCACTCCCTCGGGACAGCCTAATATTAGAGCGCCAAATCTGACAATGTCAACTAATTTTTAGTAGTTTTCGACAAAAAGTCAGATAACTAAGCCCTTAAATTCTTTATTCCGGATTCCGGAATGTGGAATATACTGACTACTATGAACTTAGAACCCCAAGACATTGTCGTGCTCTTAAAAATCTCGAAGTATGCGGATGGTCGCCCACCTTACCTGCAGATCGCGTCGGAATTATATCTAAGCCCGTCGCGCGTGCATGCCTCGGTGAAGAGGGCCAAACTTGCACGTCTGCTTCACGGAACCGAACTAGGCGAAAGACCTAACTACGTCGCACTCGAGGAGTTCCTGATTCACGGCGTGAAATACGCCTTTCCCGCCGTGCGAGGAGAGTTGAGTCGCGGTGTGCCAACTGGCTATGCCGCACCTCCATTGAACGAAAGCATCGTGCAAAGCGATGAGCCTCCGCCGGTCTGGCCGTATTCGCTTGGCAGTGTGAGGGGATATGCGTTGTATCCGCTTCACAAGAATGTTCCGAAGGCGGCGCTAGAGGATTCGCACCTATACGCAATGCTGGCGTTGGTGGATGCAGTGAGGGACGGAAGGACGCGCGAACGGGTGCTGGCGGAAAAAGAAATTTCGAAGCGCCTGGAGAGGCTTTGGAAATGAAAAACGTGAACCTCGATCTTCTCGTGGACGTCGTGGAGAGGCTGGTGCCGCTCCTCGATGAGATTGTGCTCGTAGGCGCATGCGCAACAGGACTCCTAGTGACGGACCCGGGCGCGTCATCGGTGCGAAGAACGTTTGATGTCGATGTCATCGCGGAAATCATTTCGTATTCAGGGCTTGTGGCGTTTTCCGAGCGTTTAACGAAGTTGGGACTCTCGCTTGATACGTCGGAAGGCGCACCAGCGTGCCGATGGGTCTGCGGCGAATCAAAACTGGATGTAATGCCTCTGGAGGAAAGCCTTCTCGGATTTTCCAATCGCTGGTACAGGCAGGCAATGGAAACAGCTACCAAGACCGAACTCCCAAGCGGGCGGACAATTTGGGTCATTACATCGCCGTATTTTGTGGCGACGAAGCTCGACGCCTTTTATGGCCGCGGAAAAGGAGATTTCCTTTCGAGCCACGATTTGGAGGACGTAATTACGGTTATGGATGGCAGGCCGAGCCTACGGGAGGAGATTGGAACCGCCGCGCCCGAAGTTCGCGAGTATATCGGAAACCAGTGTGCCGGTTTGCTTGCGAATTCCCGGTTTTATGATGCGCTTCCCGGCTACGTTCTCCCCGATGAAAGCAGTCAAAGGCGAATCCCGGCCCTGTTGTCATTGATCAAAGAACTGGGACACCTCGAATAAAACTGATCAAATTTCAAGGCCGGTCTTCCAACGAAGAGTTTGGAACGCATCGCTTCCCGTGGCGCAGACTTGGGGTGCGGTTGACGATCTTGATGCAGTTCACGGATGGGACGAACTACTTTTTCGATTGTGAACAGCGAGGCATAACAATCGCCGCATCTAATTGATTTGGACCAGCGGTGGAGCGACCTCACCGGACTTGAGCGAAAGATGAGGAATCAAATAGAGGCAGCCCATGCAAGAATCCGCACCCTTCAGCGAAGAAGAATTAACCCTACCTCGCGTTTGTGAAATTTGTGCCTCGACCTATACGTTGGAAGAGGCTGGCGAGCATTTCTTTAGCCGTCCGTACAATTATCGCAACGGCTGTGCCACCACTTGCCTGACGTGTTGGTTGGATTGTGCCCCCCCGCGTGACCGAAGTCTGACTGGCAACTTGCTCCGCGAATTTGCGACTAAGCTAAGCCCCGATTCGCATCTCGTAGTGATGCCCGTTCATCGACTGATGTTCTCGGAGCCGATCGAATTTCAGAGCGGCTCAATAATCTATCCGCGTGGCATTGCGAAACTAGCTGCTCTGAAGTTAGAGATGAGCAAAGAGATCTCGGAGTCTCTGTCGTTCTACCAATCGACCGCGACCTTTGTGGATCGAGAGACCTTGTCACAGACTCCTACCATCGCGTTTACATACAGCTTTGACTGGGATGGCTTGTGGCATGGCAGCCACAAGTCGCATATGGAATTTATTGGGATCTTTTCACAGATCGCCGATTCGAAGTGTCTGAACTGGATCAGATACAAGTTCTGCACGATTGATATGCCTGATGTCCTTCCGAGCCGCGCAGGACAGACCAAGAAAGATCCCGGGATGTCTGCGGCACTCCTGTACAACGCGTTCCGACGAGAGGGCGGAATAATCGCAGGCGATGCCTTCAATTCGGTGCTCACCAGAGGTTTGGGATTGCCGCTGAACGAAGATGATAAACGTCTCCGACTGCTTCCCACAGCGCCGCGCTCTGCGGCGGGATACCGGCTGTTCCCTGCGCAGGCGCTTGATCGCGTCCGTCTCATCCGGGGCGCTCTCGCGATCGGGTTTTCTGTCCGCGAACTAACCACAATTTTCGCGGAACGCGACCGTAGTGGCACCCCGTGCCGACGCGTACTCCTGTTGGCCCGCGAAAAACTCGCTACGGTCGAAGCTTCGCTCCGTAACTTGCAAATCTGGCGGCGCGAACTTAAAACGACACTTGTGGGCTGGGAACGTCGACTCCGAAAGACTCCTCGAGGACAAAGGGCCGGCTTGCTGGAAGCTTTTGTTGCTTCTCACCCGAACCGCCAGACGCGCAATTCTTCTCGGATGCCACTGGCCCGCGGACATCAGAAAAGGGAGGAGTCACAATGAGAGGACTATTCGCCACAGCAGTTTTCTGCCTCGCTGCGTCCGCCGCGCAAGGTCAGGCGCCGCCCACAGCTCAGAACGAGAAACCCAAAGACTCCCAAGCAGATTGCTCGATGCACAAAGCGCACGCACACGATTCAACATCTTCTGCAATGAATGGCCGCGGCGAAAAAGGAATGGGATTCTCGCAGACCACAACAACACATCACTTCTTATTGAGCGCGGATGGCGGTGTAATTCAGGTCGAAGCGAACGATCCGACGGACACAGCCACCCGCGACGACATCCGGATGCACTTGACGCACATCACGAAGGCCTTCGCCATGGGCGACTTTGCGATTCCGATCTTTGTCCACGACACCATCCCGCCAGGCGTTCCGGTCATGAAACAGTTGAAGGACAAGATTCGCTACAAGTTTGAGGAAACGTCAGGAGGCGCTCGCGTGGTGATCGCCATAGCCGACCCCGACGCTCTTGCCGCGGTCCTCCAATTCCTAACATTTCAAATTGCGGAACATAAAACTGGAGATTCGACGGCCGTCCACTAGCGCCTCCGGCAATCGTAGTGCAAGCCGTTATCTACGCGCTTCGCTCAGCGAGTTCTCAAGGCCGGGAACGATGCGAACTACCGGACCATTCCAAAACAAAGAGGCTTGAGCATCTTTCCAGTGCGTGCCCGGCGGATACAAAATCGCTTCGTCCCAGTAGAACCCTTTTTGAACGCAGCAATCCGGCTTGGGCTGACGAGGAGTTCGGGTTGCGCGATCCTTCAATACCGCCGACACGACATGCTTCGGGTCCCAGAACTGACGCGCTCGGCCATCCGGGATTCGTCCGAGCGTGCTGCCACTCGGCGGTCGCCAGTCCGTTGGGAGGATCGGTTACCACACGAGGAGCACCCGCAGCCTTCGGTCGCTGTGCCGCGTTAACAGTTGCTGAGCTGCGGAGGCCCCCAGCAGACAAGAAATAAGGGTTGACACGCTTCTATATTTCCGGTATTGTCGAAATATGAAGAGCGCGAATTCCTCCCAAATAGCCCGATTCGCCGACATGTTCTCGGCCATGGGGACCGAAGCGCGGCTGCGCATCATGCAGCTCCTGATGACAGCGGAACCCGAAGGGCTGATCGTCGGAGATATTCAGGCCGAACTCGAAATTCCCAATTCCACGCTTTCCCATCACCTCGACAAATTGAAAAACGAAGGCTTGGTGAACGTCCGACGTGATGGAACGTTCCTCTGGTATCGCGCGAATACCGATGCGCTCAAAGATCTTCTTGGGTTTCTGTATGCCGAGTGCTGCACGCGAAACCGCGTCATCGCTCCAAGAGACATCGTTTCGATTTCCAAGTAACAAGGAGAAATTCATGAGTACTGAAAACATCAAGGAAATTGTCCAGGAGAAATATGGAGCCGCTGCCAAGCGAGCAGCCGCCGGACTCGGTTCGGCGTGTTGCGGTACCAGCCCAGCATCGGCCATCGAAGGTTGCGACCCGATCACCTCGAATCTCTACGGAGAAGGCGAATCCGGTTCCGTTCCCGAAGCCGCCATGCGCGCTTCGCTTGGCTGCGGAAATCCCACGGCTCTCGCAAAGCTGGGCCTCGGAGAAACCGTGCTTGACCTTGGTTCTGGCGGCGGAATCGATGTACTTCTATCCGCGAAGCGCGTCGGCCCGACTGGAAAAGCGTATGGCCTGGACATGACCGACGAAATGCTCGCGCTCGCTGAGGAGAACAAAAAGAAGTCCGGACTGACGAACGTCGAATTCCTGAAAGGCGAGATTGAGAATATTCCTCTGCCGGACAACTCCGTTGACGTCATCGTCTCCAACTGCGTGATCAATCTGTCGGGCGACAAAGATCGCGTCCTACGGGAAGCTTTTCGTGTTCTGAAACCGGGCGGGCGGTTCGCCATCTCGGACGTGGTTGTTCGCGGCGAAGTACCGGAACAAATCCGCAAGAGCATGGAACTGTGGGTTGGCTGCGTTGCAGGCGCTTTGTCTGATGTCGAATATCAGCAAAAGCTCTCCGCTGCTGGTTTTGATGCGATCGACATTGAACCAACCCGCGTCTACAGCATCAACGACGCCCGGGAATTTCTTGGAGCGGCCGGAATCGACGTGGACGCCATTGCACCTCAAGTTGAGGACAAATTCATCAGTGCGTTTGTGCGCGCGACGAAGCCGGCAGCCGCGGCGGCTTGCTGCGGTCCGAACTGCTGCGCGAACTAATTCTTTCGGCAATCAACCCGCCAGGCGCAGGTTTGGCGGGTTTTTTCCGGATTGTATATATTCGCCTTAGCGAATATACTGATCGCGCCTCAAATTCCCCGACGCAGCTCACTTGTGCGAGGTGCTTTATGCAGGGCCGCTACAACGTTCTCTTTCTCTGCACCGGAAATTCCGCCCGGTCCCTCATGGCCGAAGCCATCATGAAGCATAAGGGACGGGCGAACTTCAATGCCTACAGCGCGGGAAGCCATCCCACCGGTTTCGTCAACCCGCACGCACTCAAAATGATTGAGACAGCGAAACTACCCACCGAAGGACTTCGCAGCAAGGCGTGGGATGAGTTTGCAAGGCCGGGAGCGCCCGAGTTGAACTTTGTTTTTACCGTCTGTGATAACGCTGCGCAGGAAGTGTGCCCGGTATGGCCGGGACAACCGATGACCGCGCACTGGGGTGTTCCCGATCCGGCGGCCGTCATTGGGACGCCCGAACAAGTGGAGCGCGCATTCCGTGAAGCCTTCGTCGTTCTCGACCGGCGCATCAATCTGCTGCTCTGCCTTCCGCTTGCCAGCCTTGGTTCCCTCGCGATTCAAAAGGAGATCGACCGCATCGGAAAAGCCCTCCCTGATCTGAAAGCGCACGGGGCGTAACCTGGCAATTCGCGGAACGAAATCAGTCCGGCATTACGGAAACTTCTACTCGCACATGCAAACCATTGCCACTCGTGTTGAGGTGCACAACGACCGATTCCGTGTCTCCGTTCAGATTCTTCGTGAACACGACCGAATCGCTTGCCGATTTTTCAACCTTGAAACTGCTCCCCAGTTTTTCCGTTAGCCATGCTATGTACTGTGGGACGGAATCCTTCGTTTCGAATTCCCACGTGCCGGAATCCGACCACTCGTTGTGCTTCACGGCGGTCCGGGCCATGTTCGATGCGTCGAGCGGCACGGTTTGATTGACGAGTTCCTCGTAGTGAGCTACCAGATAGCCTTCCTGAGGCTTCTCGCCGCAGGCATGGCAAACAACGAGGGCGACGACAAGAATCCCCGCAGTCAAAAATCGAAACGAGATCGTGAGAGAGGGCAATGCGGGCTCACTCAATCTTCGCTATCGCCTGGGTTTCTTTTTCGATGACCGCACGTGGCAGGCGGGAATACGCCAGCGGTTCGGCAAAGTCCTGCCCCTTCGTCAGCATCCACTGCAGGAATTCCGTGATCACTTTCTTCTTCTGCGCGTCCGGCATCTTGCTCGACACCAGGAACCAGGTAAAACTCGAGATCGGATAGGCATTCGCTCCATCCGCATTGGTAATCGAGACCCGGAAGTCGTCCGGCATGGATTTGGAAGCTTCCGAAGCCGCGGCGGTCACGCTCGACAACTCCGCTTTTACGAATTTGCCGGAAGAATTCTGCACCCGGCCGTAACCCAGATGGTTCTGCACCGTGTAAATCAACTCCAGGTAACCAATCGAGTTTGGCGTTTGCGTGATCAGCTCCGAAACGCCCTCATTTCCTTTCCCACCGATGCCCACGGGCCAGTTGACCGAAGTTCCCTTGCCAACCTTCGACTTCCAGTCTTCACTGATCTTCGAAAGATAGTCGGTCCAGACATAGGTTGTGCCGCTGCCATCAGCGCGGTGGGTCACGACGATATCCGTGGCGGGAAGTTTCACGCCGGGATTGGCCCTCACGAGTTCGGAATCGTTCCACTTCGTGATTCGTCCAAGATATATTCCCGCAAGCGCCTGCGGCGTGAAGTTCAACTCTTCCGTCACACCGGGAATATTGTAGGAAGGTACGTCCGCGCCCAGCACGGTCGGAAAGTGGAGAGCGGTCGCGTTCTTCAACTTCTGGAGATTCGCGAGCTGCTCATCGTTCATCGGACCGTCGCTCGCTCCGAAATCGACCGAGCCTTCCGTGAACTGTTTTATGCCGCCTCCCGAGCCGATCGATTGATAGTTGATCGCAACGTTTGGATGCTGTTTGCGATATTCATCGAACCACTTGGAATAGATGGGATACGGAAATGTCGCTCCTGCACCAGTCAGCGAAATCGTGTCGGCCATCTTGACGGGTGGATCTTCCTCGGATTTGTTGTGGCAGGAAGGCAGGCCCGCCGAAAACAAGAGAAGTCCAAGAGTTAGAAGCCGGGGGCGTTTCAGAAAGTAGTGCATTGTTGTTCTCCGAGAGTTGATTCATTACCGCCGGTAAAGCAGACGGCTGAGTCCAGTCAGCATTCCCGTACCAACGAGCGCAGCCAGCGTCAAAACCGATACCCCGGTTTCTACGAGCAGGGTTAGAGAAACCACCGCGCCAAACATCTGAGCCATCCCGAGAGCGAACCGGAAGCGGGATGGACGCTCGGCCATTGGGACACGAAGATACATATATTCGCATATCCATATATACGGATGGGCGAATGTAAGTCAAGTGGAAAGAATCAGAGGAAAGGAACTACTTCGGGCAGCAGCCGCCAGAACTCCGGAGCTTCGCGATCTTCTTCGCGTCATTCCGAATCTCAGGCACGGCCTGGAAACAACCTTTGAGGCATTCAATCAGGTGGTGGTGGAAGGAAGAATCCGCTTTCGCCAGCTTGTAGTAGTTCCACTGGCCGTTCTTGCGCGTAGCAACAAGGCCGGACTTACGAAGATAAGCGAGATGCCGCGACGCCGTGGGCTGTGGAACGTGCAACACCGTCACGAGGTCCCCGACGCACAGTTCCCCTTCAAGCAGCAGGTGCAGGATGCGCAGCCGCGTGCGGTCGGAAAATGCTTTGAACATGAGATTGACTTGCGTGTGCGCCATGGTTGTCTGAAGACTCAGGCGATTGTAGCCGGAATGATGCTGCCGCGAAAGGTTTCGGTAATTCCCTTCGCAACATTTCTTTTCTGTAACAAATTGGGACGCTCTAGACATATTCGCTAATACGAATATACTAACAGAGCTGCGGAATTTGTGCGCGTCCTTCCGCAGAATTATTGTTTCTATTTCGAGGTCATAATGTCGGCAACCCCTCTCACCCAGGCTCCTATCTGCGCCCCATTGCCGCGCGCCCGGCTGTCATTCCTTGACCGCTATCTAACGCTTTGGATCTTTATGGCGATGGCCATCGGCGTCGCTCTCGGCCACTTTGTTCCCGCCACGGGAGAACTTGTCCAGCGCTTTCACTACGGCACCACCAACATTCCTATCGCCATCGGGCTGATCGTCATGATGTATCCACCGCTCGCGAAAGTGCGCTACGAAAAGCTCGGCGAAGTGTTTCGCAACAAGAAGGTCTTGGGTCTCTCGCTCCTGCAAAACTGGGTGATCGGTCCGCTCCTGATGTTCTTTCTCGCAATTACGTTTCTCCGAAGCGAACCCGCTTACATGCGCGGCCTCATCCTGATCGGCCTCGCGCGGTGCATCGCCATGGTCATCGTCTGGAATGAACTCGCATCCGGAGACACGGATTACGCCGCAGGCCTCGTTGCGTTCAATAGTATTTTTCAAGTCCTTTTCTATAGCGTCTACGCCTGGGTGTTCATCACCGTTCTTCCGACATGGTTCGGGTTGAAGGGCAGCGTCGTGAATGTGGGCATTGGCCAGATCGCCCAAAGCGTTTTCGTCTACCTCGGCATCCCGTTTCTCGCCGGACTTCTGACGCGCACGGTGCTGATCCGCGCCAAGGGAGAGACCTGGTATCGCACGCAGTTCATTCCGCGCATCAGTCCGCTCACTCTCATCGCGTTACTCTTCACAATTCTCGTCATGTTCAGTCTGAAGGGCGACCTTATCGTGCGCCTGCCGCTCGATGTCCTGCGCATCGCCATTCCGATGCTCATCTACTTCGTACTGATGTTTCTCGTCAGTTTCTGGATGGGGCGCGGACTCGGAGCGGACTACGCGAAAACTGCGACACTCTCGTTCACGGCAGCCAGCAACAATTTTGAATTGGCCATTGCCGTTGCCGTCGCGGTGTTTGGCCTGAATTCCGGCGAGGCGTTTGTTGGCGTCATCGGCCCTCTCGTCGAAGTTCCCGCCCTCATCGGACTAGTGAATGTGGCTCTCTGGCTCCAGCGTCGCTACTTTGCTCCGCAGGCGGCACCCAGCGCAGCCGTTGCAAATATCTAACGAAGTAAGATGTCTCTAAGCGAGGACGCTTCAATGGATGTCGTGATTTTTGCGTGTGTTCACAATGCGGGCCGCTCACAGATGGCCGCGGCCTGGTTCAACAAAATGTGCGACCGCACGAAGGCGCGCGCGATTTCAGCAGGCACGCAGCCCGGAGAGCGGGTTCACCCCGAAGTCGTTGAAGCGATGCGGGAAGAAGGAATCGACTTGGCCGGCATCAAGCCCCAATTTCTATCAGAGGATTTGGCGCGGCAGGGCACGCTGCTGATTACCATGGGATGCGGCGATGCTTGCCCCTATGTGCCCGGACTTAAGAAGCTCGATTGGCCTTTGCCCGATCCCAAAGGCCAACCCATCGAAGTGGTCCGCAAAATTCGTGATGAAATTCGTCAGCGCGTGACGCAACTCGCTACCGAGAACAACTGGCGGTGATGGAACGCGAATCCTTTCAAAACCAGCTACTTCAGTGGTTGTCCGTTCACTGTCATTTGTGCGAGAAGTTTCTGATCCTGCTCTTGCAGGACCTTGGGTAGCTTTGCGTAGTAGAGACCTTCTGTCGCTGATTGTCCTTCGGTGATGGCATAACGAACAAAATCCTTCACCGCTTCCCGGTCCAGTTCCGTTGCGCCGTCCTTCGGTATCAACACGAACGTCACCCCGGAGATGGGGTAGGCTTCTTTGGACGATGCAGGCGGGTCCACGATGGGCGCGCGCGCATCTTTCGCGATGACTTCGCTGAATGAATCAAGCGCCGCCGTCGCTCCCGCGACGCTGGGCTCGACATACGCGCCCGCGCGATTCTGGATGGAAGCTACGCTCAGGTCTTCCTGCTTGGCGTAGTTTAGTTCCGCATAGCCAATCGCTCCCGTCGCGCGTTTTACGAGATCGATCACTCCCGTGCTGCCCTTCCCGGCAAGACCCACAGGCCATTCGACCGCGAGCCCTACTCCCGGCTTCTTCGCCCATTCCGGGCTGACCTTCCCAAGATATGTCGTAAGAATGCTGGTCGTCCCACTTCCATCGTCGCGATGCACAACCAGGATGGCGATGTGCGGCAGACTCACTCCGGGGTTGTCGTGTGCGATGGCCGGATCGTTCCAGGTGACAACTTTTCCAAGAAAAATGTCCGCCAACGTTTTGCTGCTCAACCGAAGATCAGACTTTAATTGTGGAAGGTTGTAAATGACGCACACCGGCCCTGCCGTCACGGGTATCTGCAGTACAGCAGGCATCGTTTTCAGTTCGGCGTCGCCGAGCGGTGCATCGCTCGCCGCGAATTCCGTCATGCTCTTCTTGATTTCATCGATGCCGGCTCCGCTCCCTTCCGCGCGGTAGTTCACGCCAATCTTCGGATGGGCATTCTGGAATCCGATAATCCACCGCTTCATCAGCGGATCTACGAACGTGCTGCCCACGCCTCCGATGGCGTTCGTCATCGTCGAAGCCGGTTCCGCGTTCGACGACGAATTGCAGCCGTTCGCGATGAGAGTTCCGAAAAGAGCGATAGCACCAAGAATGATCTTGGAATGGTGGTTGCGAATCATGGAAGCTTCCTTCCACACGCTTGCCTTAGCGGCATCAGCGACGGGTGCCCATACTACATACATTCGCTTAAGCGCATATTAAAAGAATGTTACAGCCAGCAGCCATTCTTATGGGAGGACCTAGGCGTGATCTAGACTCAGCGGTTTTCCAAACCGCCGCCTCAGAATGATCCTTACGGATGAACGAGTTTCTAGGAAATGAAAATGTGGATTGCCACAGAATTCGTGGACTTTTTTCCAACCCACAATCCAGCCCACAACATACGATGTCTTGTACGACTTCCGCGTATTTTGGCAGTCCCCGCGGTCTTGTAAGTTGTTGTAAAACCTAGTCGTGCTACTCTGATAAGGGCGAGGTCGGTGGTTCAAGTCCAGCCCATCATTCATTGGTCCAACCCGAAGACGGTGGTCACAGGTCGTACCGGCTACATAGGTAACAGTTTTGTACCGGAGGGATTTATCATCCATCGCCGAACACCTTCCAAGGCATCACTCCTCCAAAACGCGAAAAAGTGTGACCCATGTGTCCGGTACGATCTGTTACCTATGTCTCCGATCGCTCAGTTTTAGCCGTTCGAAGATCATGTCGAAGAGTCTTCTGTGGAACGACTCCCGAACAATACGGGGATCCACCCGCTGAGCCCTGTGTACGCTGTTCTGGCTAGCGAAGCTGGCGCCGTTGGCTTTACTGCGATTTAGTTAGCGCGATAGCCAGCGGACCATTTCCCGTCACAACCGTGCCCGCAGAAGTCAACGTCCCATTGTCGTTGATGCTATAAATCGAAACCGAATTGGCATTCCCGTTCGTTACGTACACAAACTTCCCTGATGGCTCGACAGCCACAGACTGCGGATCGGGTCCTGCTGATATCGTAGCCGGCGTATTGGCCATCAAAATTCCGGTGCTTGCGTCAATCGCGTACATCGACACCCCATCCCCTCCAGCCGAGACATACGCAAACCTGCCGGAAGGATCGATGGCGATCGAATCGGGTTGGTTCCCGGTTGCCACCGCCGCTGGCATATTGAGCGTCAATATCCCGGTGCTGGAATCGATCGTGTACATCGTAACCGTTTCCCCATTTCCATTTACCGCGTAGGCAAATCTGCCGGAGGGATCAACCGCCACCGCATCGGGTACGAATTGCGTCCCCACGGTTGGTGGAATCGTCGGCGTCAGCATCCCCGTGGCAGAATTAATCGTGTACATCGAGATACTGTTGTCGGCTTCATTTGTCACATAGGCAAATTTTCCAGATGGATCGACGGCAACTCCCGACGGCGTTTTTCCGGTAACGACGGCAGCGGGAGTCAGAGGCGTCAAAACGCCGCTGCCGGAATGGATGGCATACATCGAAACGGTGTTGTCACTGGCGTTCGTGATGTAGACAAAGCCACCGGAAGGATCTACGGCGATTGCACTTGGGGTATTACCCGCGGGGACGGTGGCTGGAGTCGTTGGTGTCAGGATGCCGGTGCTGGGGTTGATGCTGTACATCGAGAGGGTGGCGCTGTCCGCATTGGAAACATAGACGAACTTGCTGGAAGAATCCACGGCCACCGCCGCAGGAGAATTTCCGGTTGAGAACGTCGCGGGCGTCGTCGGTGTCAGGCTTCCCGTGCAGGAATTTTCGGTGTAAGCCGAAACCGTGTTGTCGATGTGATTGGTTACGTAAGCAAATTCAGGTGGCACGGCAGGGACGCTCGTCGCCGTCACCGGCGTCCTAGGCGCTGGGCTTCCGCCGCCACATCCAAAAGTCAGCAGCAGCGGCAAACTCAAAAGCGACACTCGCAAAGGTATTGCCGTCGGCATGTTCTTGCTACTATTCGCGATTCTCAGGGGGCAAACAACACCAGGAGGGGATGCCGATCAACCGGAGATGGATTCCACAGGCGGCTTTGCCGGAATCCCGTCCTTCTGATCTGCCGGTAATGTATACCCTCCCGGGTCCAGTGGCAACGCTGCCCCGCCGCGAAACCGTTAGAGCAATTCATATGGCTGTTAGTTTACTGTAGTCGAAACTCAACTCCGAAATCCGGGGAGTAGTCGCCTCAAAACGTCATTTCAATCTGACAAGTAGCGCATCTTCTCAAGATCAGAAATCAAGCCCGGGCCCGTTGGGCGCCACCCCATCCGTTCCCGCGTCAACGCGCTGGAAGCCGCTATTTCGAAACTCACGAACTCAGCGAGCCAGCCAAAGTGCTCGCCGGCTTTCTCGCGGGAAATCGACACCACCGGCAGTTTCAGGCCGCGGCCGATCACCTCAGCAATCTCCCGAAGCGCCACGCCCTCTTCGGCAACCGCATGATACCGGGCTCCAGCTGAGCCTTTCTCCAGCACGAGTCTGTAAAGTTGGGCGCACGCAAGCAAGTGCACCGCCGGCCAGCGATTGAGCCCGTCGCCGACATACGCCGAGACACCTTTCTCGCGGGCCACTGCGATCAGGTAGCTAATGAGACCTTGCTTGACGGTGTTGTGAACCTGCGGCAGACGCATCACCGAAACACGTGCGCCCCGCGCTGCCAGTGAAGCTGCCGCCTCTTCTGAAGCTACACGGGGGACGGGCGAATTGGCCGCGTCTTCCTCGGTCGCAGGGCGCCCCGGCGTCCTGGTCATCGCGGTTCCGGACGTGATCACCAGCGGTCGGTCCGAGCCAGCTAGCGCGGAGCCGAGGGCCTCGACGGCGCGCCTGTCCATCTCACAGTTGGCCGCGAACTTAGAGAAATCGTGATTAAACGCAAGATGAATCACGCCGTCCGACGACTTCGCTCCACTACGCAGACTGTCAAGATCCTCCAGGTCCCCGCGATGTACCTTTGCGCCAGCACCGGCAAGGAATTTCGCGCCCTCATCTGACCGCGCAAGTCCCAGCACCTCATGGCCCGCTCCTTGTAACTCACGCACGACCGCCGCGCCAATAAACCCCGTTGCTCCCGTTACGAAAACTCGCATTCTATTCTCCTTGTACTGCTCAATCATTTCAGTATGTCGACCTCAGTGTGTCGACGACCGTCGTGCTAAGCACGACGAAAATCTCGAGCGAGGCGAAACACAGCCTCGCCGGCATTCTTCGAGTGAATCAGTCTCCTTCACCGCTGCTCACTGGTTTCGCGCGTTCACCAATCGAGTCCAGTTGAGCGATCAACTCCGAAGGAAGTTGTAGCGTTGCAGCGTGAAGATTTTCACGCAGATGCGCGAGGGAAGATGTACCCGGGATCAGCAGGATGTTTGGTGCACGCTGCAGCAGCCACGCGAGCGCGACCTGCATCGGCGTCCTCTGCAACGACGCTGCTACCGCGTCGAGTTTCGATGATTGTAACGGGCTGAATCCCCCTAACGGGAAGAACGGTACATACGCAATGCCCTGCTTTGCGAGATCGTCGATGAACTCATCATCCTTCCGCTGTGCCACGTTGTAAAAGTTCTGCACGCAAACGATTTCTGTGATTCTCTGACCCTCCGCCAACTGCCCGGCAGTTACATTGCTTAGACCGATATGCCCAATCAATCTCTGCCGCTTCAGTTCCGCCAAAACCGTCAGCGGTTCTTCGATCGATCCCTCCGATGGTTCCGCGATTCCTCCTACCCGAAGATTCACGACCTCAAGCCGCTCGAGTCCGAGATTTCGAAGATTGTCATGGATGCCATCGATCAGCTCTTGTCGCGCAAGCGCATGAGACCAGGACTTGTCTTCGCCGCGGCGAGCGCCCACCCTTGGTGACGATCACTAGGTCCTCCGGATACGGATGAAGCGCCTGCTTGATGATCTGATTGGTCACTTGCGGGCCGTAGTAGTCGCTGGTATCGATGTGGTTCACACCGGACGCCACCGCCTCTCGCAGCACACTAATCGCACCGTCAACATCGCGCGGTGGTCCCCACACCTGCGGACCGGTAAGTTGCATCGCGCCGTAGCCTAGGCGGTTCACGGTCAAGGATGTGCCGGGCAGTTTGAAGCTGCCGCCCAGTTCCCTTTGTTTAATCACTGGTTTAGTGAATGGTTTCGTCATTTTTCCCCTCTCGTCGCCGCCACTTGTATTCTTCGGCTCGCTGGTGATTAGATGAAGAAAGCTTCAGATTGTAAGTTCGCATATGCTCAGCGCTCCCAACCCTTCTTGGAACCACGTAAAACGCCCGTTCAGGCTCGTTCCGCCGCAAGCGTGAACGCAATTCTTGATGCCACTATTCAGGTTTTGCTCAGATTGGGAAAGGAACGCCTGACCACCACCAAGGTCGCCTTGCGAGCTGGAGTCTCCGTCGGAACCCTGTATCAATACTTCCCGAACAAAAGCGCCCTTTTGCAGGCCGTCCTCAAACGCAACCTCGACGAAGTCACCACCGCCGTCGAACTCGTCTGTAAACAGCAGGAAGGTGCAACGCTACGGAAAATGGCCACCGCGCTCATCACTACCTTTTTTGAAGCGAAAATGAAAAATGCCAAAACGAGTATTGCTCTCTACTCGGTAAGTTCCGATGTGGACGGCGCCAAGATCGTGCAACAAATGGGAGTACGGTGGAACAAAGCGATCGTGAAAATGTTGGGGTCATCGTGCGAGCCTCTGACCAAGGATCCGGAATTGGTCGCTTGGATACTACAGGCCGCCGTGACCGGGGTCAGCCGGAACATGCTGGAATCGGGTGCACCCGAGAAGGACGCCCACACTCTTCATCAGGAACTGATCGTTGCGGTGTGCGCCTACCTGGATGTTTGTTCTGCGCACGATTCGGCTAAAAGTGAAAGTGCCATAGGCGATGCCGACCGAGAACTGTCCGATGCCGCCCGCTGAACTTACTAGCTGAACTTACTAATGGGTGCGTCCATACTGAGAAAAGTGTTTATCTGCGCTCACTCTCGATTAGAAACATCGCGAATGATCGACGAATTTATAAAGTGAAAGTCCTTAACTATTGCTTATGCTATTCCCGTGAGTCAGTTGCGTGATGAGCAACAACCACCTTTTTTGCATTTTTCTGTAAGCCTGGTACGAGCCACGCAAAAAGGTACGTCGCACCCAAATCGAGCGCGCTGAGTTTCCCGTGCACAGGAAGAGAACGTTATACCGTTCCTGCATAGGCCTTCCCTTATTGCAACAATACTCCGCTCATATTTCTATATTTGCAGAAATATGGTACCTGGTCAATGGCCCGTCACGGCCATCCGTTCCGTCTCATCCTCGGACTCGACCTTCCAATGAGTGTGAGAAAACTGTGGCAGCGCCGCCGTCCGCGCTGTCCGCGTTGCACTAGCGCCTTGAACCACAGGTGAGTTGGTACCGGACATAGATTTAGGGTAAGATTGTCTTACCATGGAAACCAAGCTTTCCACCAAAGGTCAGGTCGTTCTTCCCCT
>Ga0182024_10013336_pt1 | contig 16067 bp, 12 predicted proteins | sample P32metaG_FD_120480 | JGI IMG/M metagenome (GOLD analysis project Ga0182024, IMG submission 120480) | Permafrost microbial communities from Stordalen Mire, Sweden - P3-2 metaG (Illumina Assembly) | ecosystem: Environmental > Terrestrial > Soil > Wetlands > Permafrost | place: Sweden: Stordalen... | reverse complement strand
CTCGTCAGCGGGATCATCGCGCGGGTCGAGGCGATCGTTCAGCAGCGTCGGGGCCCGCGGGTTCTGCAGCCCTACTACGACATCCTGAAACTGCTGCGGAAGGAGACGGTGCTGCCGGCGCCGGCAGGACCGCTGTTCCGGGCGGCGCCGTATGTCAGTTTTGCCGCGTATGCGACGGTGCCGTTGCTGATTCCGGCGCTGACTACGTTCCCGTTGCCGCTGGGATACATGGCGGACTTCTTGGGCGTCGGGCTGATTCTCGCGCTCGCGAGCTTTGCCGTCTCGATCGCGGCGGTGGACAGCGGAAGCCCGTACGCGCAGTTGGGGTCAAGTCGTGTGCGGTCCTTCGGTGCGTTCAACGAGCCGACGGTGATCTTCGTGACGTTCGTGCTGGCGCTCACGACCCACACGGACCTGCCGTACGCGTTTGGTGCGACGTTGCGCTCGGCGACGGTCCAGGTGGTGCGCCCGAGCCATCTGCTGATGGTCGCCGCGTTCTTCATGCTCGTGCTGACCGAAACGGGTCGCATCCCGGTCGAGAACCACGGGTCGACGCTGGAGTTCGGGCAGATCGAGGAGGCCAGGGTCGTCGAGCACTCAGGGCCGGGGTTGGCGTTCCTGCGCTGGGGATCGGCTGTCAAGCAGCTGCTGCTGTTCACGATCTTCATGAACGTGCTGGTGCTCCCGTGGGGTTTGGCGAGCACCGGCGGCCTGGATCGGGTGCTGCTCGCGATCGCGTTGCTGTTTGCCAAGGCGCTCGGTGTCGGTGCGGTCGTTGTCGTCATCGAGTCGAGCTTCGCGAAGCTACGGCTCTACAAGATTCCGGAGTTCACGGTCGCGAGCTTCCTGCTGGCGGTGCTCGCCGTCGTGATCTTCCTGTTCGAGCCCTCCTTCGGTGATCTGCACCTGAGCGTGTTCGGCGCGGCGGCGACGATAACGACGGTGGGGGTGCTGCTGCTGGAGCTGTACATGCTGCGCTCGCAGGAGGTGTGGGAGCAGTTGCGGCTCTACTCGCTCGGGTCCACCGCCGTCGCGGCGCTGGCGTTCGCGACGGCTGCGACCGGGCACGGCGGCAGCGAGCTGTACGCGCTGGCGGCGGTGACGATCGCCCTGAAGGCGCTGTTGTTCCCATTGGGGATCCGCTTCGTGCTGCGCCGCCTGGGTGCCGAGTCGCGGGTTCCGTCGGCGATCGGCGTGCCGACCGGGATCCTGATCGCGATTGCGCTGTGCGCGTTCGCATTCATTGCGCTGCGCCCCGTGCACATCGGTGCCGAGTCCGCGTTGCCGCTCTCGGCGCTGCCGGTCGCTGTGGGTGGCGTGCTCGTCGCCTTCCTTTTGATGGTGCTGCGCCCCTACGCGCCCTCCCAGCTGCTCGGGTTCCTCGTTTTGGAAAACGCCGTGTCGGTCGCGAGCCTGGTGATCGCGCCCGGGCTGCCGATCATCCTCGCGCTGCTGCTGCTGTTTGACGTGCTGATCGGAGTGCTGGTGTTCGTCGTGCTCGTCCAGTATCTGGCGGTCGAGCGGACCGCGGTGCGCACCGACGTCCTGAACAGGCTGACCGGATGAGCTGGGTGCTCTACGCGATCCTCGCTGTTCCGCTCGTCGCGGTGGCGCTCACGCTGGTCGATGGGTGGCGCTTGGCGCGGGCTGCGACACTCATCGCCGGGCTGGTCTCGTTCGCGCTGACGATCGTGATCGCGGTCACCGTCGAGCACGGTCGCGTGCTGCACGCGGCGGGTGGCTGGCTGCGTGTGGACTCGCTCGGCGCGGTGTTCCTGCTGGCGACCGGGCTCCTGTACGCGATGGCCGCCGTCTTCTCGATCGGCTATCTCGGGGTCGAGGAGAGCCGTGCGGGCTTCGCGAGGTTTGCGAAGCGCTATTTCGCGCTGCTGAACCTGTTCGGCTGGAGCATGTTGCTCGTGCCGCTGGCGGCGGACTTCGGGACGTTGTGGGTCGCGGTCGAGCTGACCACGATCGTCTCCGCGCTGCTGGTCGCGATCGATCGCACCGACGCGGCGCTCGAGGCGTCGTGGAAGTACATCCTGATCGCGTCGAGCGGCTTGGGGATCGCGTTGCTGTCGATCGTCGTGCTGTACGCAACGGGGACGCATGTGCTGGGCAGCGCCTACGTGCCACGGTTTCAGTACTACCTGCTGCACGGGCACGGCCTTTCGCCCGACGCGGTGCGGCTGGCGTTCGTGCTCTCGCTGGTGGGGTTCGGCACGAAGGTCGGATTCGTGCCTACCCACACGTGGCTGCCGGATGCCCACAGCGAGGCGCCCGCGCCCGTCTCGGCGCTGCTGTCCGGATCGCTGCTGGCGGCGGCGTTCTACGCCATTCTGCGCTTCTTCCAGGTCGCGGTCGCGGCCGGAGAGCGCTCGTTTGCCGAGCATGCACTGATCGTCTTCGGCGTGATCTCGCTTGTCGCGGCGAGCTTCTTCGTGCTGCGCCAGGGCAACTTCAAGCGGCTGCTGGCGTACTCCTCGATCGAGCACATGGGGATCATCGCCCTGGGCATCGGGTTCGGTGCGCCGCTGGCGGTCGCCGGGGCGCTGCTGCACGTCATCACGCACGCCTCGGCGAAGGGTCTTGCGTTCTTCGGGGCCGGGTCGCTGCTGCGCGGCTATGACACCAAGGAGATCGACGGCGTGACCGGCGCCGGCACAGCGATGCCGTGGACCGGGCCGATGTTCCTCGCGGCTGCGCTCGCGTTGTCAGGGCTACCGCTCTCGGGGGTGTTTCGCAGCGAGTTTCAGATCGTCGCCGGCGGCCTGGGCCAGTCGCAGTACGTCGGTGTCGCGCTGCTCTTGGTGTTCGTCAATCTCGCGTTCTTCGGGATCGTCTGGCACACCGGACGGATGGTCCTCAGCAAGGCCGCAGAGCCGGCCGCGGGCGGTGCGGTCCCGCCGGCGGGGGAGCGCAGCGTCTGGATGGTCGCCGGCATGCTCGGCTGCCTGTTCGTCGTGATCGCGCTCGGCGTGCACCTGCCGGGTGACCTCTCGGCGCTGCTGAGCAACGCGAGCCACAGGCTGGCGGTGCCGGCGTGACGAGCGTCATTCACAACCCGACCATGCTCCGCGGCTCTCTGCCCGAGCATCTGGGTGCGCCGCGCGAGCCGGCGCCGGCCGGTGAGCTGCGATTGCGTGTCGCGCCGACGGCGTTCGAGCCCGCCGTGCGGATGCTGCGCGACGCCGGTGCACGGTTCGTGACGATCTTCCTCGCCGACACGCCCGAGCCGGCGCTCGTCGGTGTGTTCGCACTCTACGGCGAGCTGGTCGTGCTGCGCGCGCCCGGGGGAGATGCCGACGGGTCGATCGGTGACTGGTGGCCGGCGGCGCGGTGGGCCGAGCAGGAGCTGATCGAGCGCCAGTTCGAATCGCGGGGGGCAGGCGGTGTCGGCCCCCCGCGGTTCGAGCGTCGGCTGACGGCGCCGGACGCTGACCTGCTCGACCGGCGCGTGGACGGGCTCGACGTGTTCACGATCCCATACGGCCCGGTGCGCTCGGGGATCTTCGAGGCGATCCAGTTTCAGATCGAGACGGGCGGCGAGGACGTTCCGCGTATTCAGACGCGCCCGTTCTTCAAGCATCGCGGGATGGAGCGGCGCTTCGTGGGTTTGCGGCCCGACCGCGCTGTGTATGTCGCCGAGCGGGTCGCCGGGATCGCGAGCGTCGCCTACGCGAGCGCGTTTTCCCAAGCCGTCGAGCGCGCGCTCGGAGTCGCGCCGCCGGCGCGGGCGGAGTGTTGGCGTGCGCTGTACGCGGAGCTCGAGCGGATCGCGTGTCACCTGGACGTGATCGCCAAGCAGGCCGAGACGACCGCACTGTATGTCGGCCAGGCCCGCTTTCAGATCCTCAAGGAGCGGGTGACGCGCCTGCGCGCGACGCTGACCGGCAGCCGTTTCGGGCGCGGTGTGATCGTGCCGGGCGGCGTGCGCTTCGACGGGACGATGGGGCTCGACGAACTGCTCGCGGAGTTGGATCATCTCGAGCGCGACCTCCGGCGCGACCGGCGTCTGTTCCTCGGCACCGCATCGATGACCGACCGCCTGATCGGCGCCGGGCGTCTCGAGCGCGCGCTGGTCGAGGATTACAGCGCGGTCGGGCCGCTCGCGCGCGGGTCGGGTCTCTCCACCGACGCTCGCCATGAGCGTCCCTACGGTGACTACCGCCGCCTGGGCCTGCGGGTCGTCACGCATCGCGAGGGTGACGCGATGGCGCGGGTGAACGTCCGCTTCGGCGAGCTCTCGGAGTCGCTGCGGATCCTGCGCCAGTCGATCGACCACCTGCGCCGGCGCGACGGGCAGCTCAAGACCAGCCTGCCCGAGGTCGGGAATGGTGCGGGATTCGGCTGGGCAGAGGCGCCGCAAGGCGAGCTTGTGATCTGGGTCGAGATCCGCGACGGCGTCGTCCACCGCGTGCACGTCGCCTCGCCTTCGCTGCGTAACTGGGCGCTGTTCGACCACGCCTTCCCCAACGACGTGCTGACCGACTTCGCGTTCATCGAGCACAGCTTCGGACTGACTCCGGCAGGAGCCGACCGCTGATGCTCGAGTGGATCCTGCGAGGACTGAGCCAGGGCCGGGTCACCACGCGCTATCCGCGCCGCGAGGAGCCAGCTCCTCCCGGATACCGCGGCCGCGTGGCGTTGCTCGACGCACACGACGCTGGTCCCGAACTGGCCGCGCTGTGCCCGACCGGCGCGATCACCGTTGACGGGCAGCGGAGGCTGGCGCTTGACCGCGGCCGCTGCATCCTTTGCGGGGCGTGCGTCGAGGCAGCGCCGGACCGCTTCGCGTTCGACGCGCGCTATCAGACCGCGGCCCGCTCACGCTCCGACCTGATCGTCGCCGGCGACGACAACAGCGGCTCTTCCGAGCCGCCGCGTCCGACATTGGGCCAACGCGCGGGCGCACTGCGGCGCTCGATCCATGTGCGCCACATCGACTGTGGCTCTGACGGCGCGGAGGAGTGGGAGATCCAGGCGCTGTGGAACCCCTATTACGACATCCAGCGCCTCGGGTTCTTTCTCACCGCCGCGCCACGCCACGCCGACGTCTTGCTCGTCACGGGAGCGGTCACCGCCGCGATGCGCACGCCGTTGGAGCGCACTTGGGAGGTGATGCCCGAGCCCAAGGCGCTCGTCGCCGTCGGGACCGACGCCTGCTCGGGTGGCCTCTGCGACGCCGGCGAGCTGACCGCCGGCGGGGTGGACACGGTCCTGCCCGTCGACGTGTACGTGCCCGGCTCGCCGCCTGCGCCGATCGCGATCATGCACGGTCTGCTGCTTGCCACCGGGCTCCTGCGCCCCGAGGAGGTGGCCGCATGACGATCCTCTTCGCAATCGCGATGGGCGCGCTCGCGCTTGCACCGCTGCTCGCGCTCCGCGCCTGTCGCACGGCGGCGATCTGCGCCGCCGTGGGCTGCGTGCTGCTCGTGATCGTGGGGCTGAGCGCGGCGCTCGACGGGGCGCGGCCGGTGCTCGAGCTCGGCGGCTGGCTGGGCTTCGGTGATAGTGCGCTGCGTGCGGACGGGCTCGCGGGGATCTTCCTCGCGCTCACCGGGCTGACCGGCGCGGCGGTGTCGCTGGCCTACGTCGGGCTGCCCGCGGGGCGCTGGCTGACGGCGCTCGGCGCGACCCTGCTGCTGTTCGTGGCGGTCGCGATCGGCTCGAACAACGCCTTCCTGTTCTTTCTCGCATGGGAGGCGGTGACCGTTTGCATCTATTTGATCTCGAGCGCGGGCCGCGACCGCGAGGATCTGCTCGCCGGCTATCTCACCGGCGGGCTTGCGAAGATCGGCGGTGCGGCTCTGCTCGCGGCGTTCGGACTTCTCTACGCTCATACCCACAGCTTCTCGCTGGAGGTGTGGGCTCACGCCTCGCTGTCCGCGGGGACGCGGAGCGTCCTGTTCGCGCTGTTCCTCATCTGCTTCGCGACGAAGGTCGGTGTCGTTCCCTTGCAGGGCGGCCTGCCGGCCGGGTACGGCTCCGCGCCCAGGCTCGGGGCCGCGTCGCTGTCGGTTGCGCTGTGCGCCGGCTTCTACGGCCTCTGGCGCTTCGAGTTCCAGATCCTCGGCCCGCTGCCGATCTGGTGCGGCGACGCGCTGCTGGTCGTCGGAGGGATCTCCGCGCTGACCGGGATCGCCTATGCGCTCACGCAGGACAACCTCAGACGCTTCCTCGGCTACTCCACGGTCGAGCACGCCGGGGTCGTGCTCGTCGGGTTCGGTGTCGCGCTGCTCGGCCACGCTGCGCACAATCCAACGCTGGCCGCCGCCGGGCTGCTCGCCGCGACACTGCACGTCTGCGCGCACAACCTCGCAAAGACCCTCGCCCTGATCGGCGTCGATCGCGTCGAGCAGGCCACCGGCCAGCGAACGATCGATCCGCTCGGCGGTCTCTCCCGTCGGCTGCCGGCGAGCGCGTTCGCGCTCGGCGTCTCCTCGCTGACGCTCGCCGCGATTCCGCCGCTCGGCGGGTTCGTCAGCGAGTGGTTCACCTTCGAGGCGCTGCTGCAGGCCTTCAGGATGCCGACGCTGCTCTCACGGCTGCTCTGCGCGCTCGCGGCTGCTGCGCTTGCGCTCACCGCCGGGCTCGGCCTGCTCGCGTTCGCCAAGTACTACAGCTTCATCTTCCTCGGCCCCGCGCGCAGCAAACTCCAGCCGCGACGCGAGCCGTCGCGCTGGCCATTGGGGCTGCTCGGCCTCGGCGTGGTGATCCTGTTCCTCGGCACGGTTGCGCCGTGGGAGATCCATGCGATCGGATCCGGGCTGCGGCCGCTGCTCGGATTCGACCCAACAGCGACGACGATCAGCCACCCGCTCGTGCTCGGCCCTGTGTTCACGGGCTTCTCGGTGCTCGCGCCGACGTGGCTGAGTATCGTGCTCCCGGCGTACGTGCTGCTGGCCATCCTGATCGTGCGGACGACCCGCGGGCGCGCCGTGCGCTTCGCACCGGTGCGACGCGCGCCGGTGTGGGTCACCGGCAGCGGCGCCGAGATCGCAGCCGTGCAGTACCGGCCTTCCGCGTACTCCAACCCGATGCGCGTCATCCTGCGCGGCCCGCTCGGCTTTCGCACCCGCCTGCGCGCAAGCGACGAGCAGAACGCGCCTGCGCGACTGACGCTCGACACGCGGGTCGTGTTCGCAGTCGATCGCTTCCTCTACGCACCAGCCGCCGCCCTCGCCCTGCGCGTCGCCGGACGCGTTCGCGCGCTGCAGTCCGGAAAGCTCTCGTCCTACCTGCTGTACATGCTGATCGCCCTGATCATCGCCCTATCCCTCGTCCCGATCCTGCACTGATGTTCCAACGAATTCTGCTCGCCTGGGACGGCTCGGAGCTCGCGCTTCGGGCCTTCGACGTCGCCATCGACCTGGCCCGCCGCTACGACGCCGAGCTGCTCGCTGTCTCGGTCGCCTACTCACCCGCTCACGCCGAAACCGCCGCTGACCGCGGGGAGTCCTCGGATGCCGCGCACCGCTACCTCGAGGAAACCTTCCGGGAGGTCTCCGACCGCGCGGAGCGAACCGGGATCAGCGTCGAGCACCACATCGTCGACGGCGAGACGCCGGCACGGGCGCTCGCGGAGTACGCCCACGAGCATGGCTTCGATGTGATCGTCTGCGGCCACCATCACGTCGGTCGCGCTGGACGGCTGCTGCTGCGCGGCGTCACCGAGCACCTGCTGGCGAACACCACGATCCCGCTGCTGATCGTTAGCGATGGCACGCGATGAAGCCCACCGCCATCGCGACTCGCCAGTGACCGATCCGACCAGCGCGCGGCCGTTCAGCCTGAGGGATTTGGCCCCACACGCTCGACGGCCTGCCACTCGAACCCAGCCCGGGGGGTCTGGCGGCTCGTACACAGGATTCGCGTGACGCGACGCTGCCAACGGCCGGGCTCTACGGCTGTGTGCTCGTGGGAGCCGCCGGTTTGCTGGTGGGTGCCGTCGGTCGCGCCGGTGCGAGGATCTGGGTTTCGAGCGTGTCCGGGTCGAGCGGACGCGACAGCAGGAAGCCCTGGATCTCGTGGACGTGTTCGCCGCGCAGATGGTCGAGTTGGCCCGGGGTTTCGACGCCTTCGGCGAGCGTCGTCAGGCCGAGGTCCCTACCGAGCTGGACGAGGGTTCGGATCAGCGCCTTGGACTCGGGCGAGGTGGCGATCGCGTCGGTGAAGGTGCGGTCGATCTTCAGGCAGTCGACCGGGAACTGCTGGAGGTAGGCGAGGCTCGAGTAGCCGGTGCCGAAGTCGTCGACGGCGATCTTAACGCCGAGCTTCTTCATCGATTGGAGGCGGCGAGCGGTCGCGCTTGCGTTTCGCATCAGAGCGGTCTCGGTCACCTCGATGATCAAGCTGGCGGCATCGAGGCCGCTGCTGGCGAGCGCCTCGCGGACGTGCCCGACGATCGCGTCGCTGTCGAGTTGCGCGCCCGAGACGTTGACGGAGATGTCGATCGTGTCGCCGAGGGCGTGCCAGGCTGCCATCTGCTTGCAGGCCTCGCGCAACACCCAGGCGCCGACTTCGCGGATCTGCCCGGTCTGTTCGAGGATCGGGATGAACTCGTCGGGCTGGATCAGGCCGTGGGTTGGATGCTGCCAGCGCAACAGCGCCTCCACGCCGACGACGGTCAGGTCTTCGAGCCTGTAGATCGGCTGGTAGACGAGACGGAACTGATCGCCGGCCAGCGCGGCTCGCAGGTCGAATTCGACCTCGATGCGGTGGCTGGTCTCGGTGTGCATCGCCGCGCTGAAGGTCTGGTAGCGATTCTTGCCGCTGGTCTTGGCTTGGTAGAGCGCGATATCCGCGTCGCGCAACAGCTCGCCGGCGCTGGCGCGGTCGCCGACGGCGATGCCGATGCTGGTGTTGACGCTCAGTGGTGTCGCCGAATCGAGCTCGAACGGTTGACGCATCACGTCGAGCAGTCGTTCCGCGACGAGCTCCGGTGCGATCTTGAGCTCGCCGCCGTCGATCAGGACCACGAACTCGTCACCGCCCATCCGCCCGATTGTGTCGGCGTCGCGCAGGGTGCTCTGCAGTCGCGCCGCCGCGGCGACCAAGAGCCGGTCGCCGGCCGCGTGGCCAAGCGAGTCGTTGACGTTCTTGAACTCGTCCAGATCGACGTAGAGCGCCGCGCCATCTGTTCCGGCGCGGCGATTGCGGGCCAGCAGCTGCTCGATGCGATCCATGATCAGCGTCCGGTTCGGCAGACCGGTCAAGGCGTCGTGCAGCGCCTGATATCGCAATTCGCCGGTCTGCTCGGCGACGAGCCGCAGCGCGCGAGCCCGACCGGTTCCCAGCACCAGCACCAGCACGCCGACGACGAGGCTCAGAATGACGCCAGCGATCAGCACCGCCAGCGCGCTCTGATCTGCGAACACCCCGCTCGAAGCGGCAACCGCGAACGTCTGCACCGTCCACCCGTTGTGGAGGTTCATCGTCACCGACCACGCATCGTTCGGCACCTTGCCGGCACGGAACACCGCGTTGGAGGAGGCAAACGCACCACCGGCCGGGGCACTGTGAAAGCGGAACGCGACCGCGGTGCCCGGATGACCCTGCAACGCAGTGTCGAGCACGACGCTCGGATTCAGCGACATCCCCATCCAACCCGCGAACGCCGCACGACGAGCCGACACCGTCGACGGCACAACGCCACCGCGATAGAACGGCACGTCGACTCCGAGGACGCTCCCCTGGCCAAGATTGATCGCGGTGTAGACGCCGAGCCCCGAGTCGCGCAGACCCACGAGCGCGCCGCTCGCGCAGTAGTCGATCGCCGCGGGTGCCGCCGGCTGCACAGGCCGGGACTGCAGCGCGGCGACCAGACAGTAGTAGGGCCGGACACCGGCAGGGATGGGGCGGAACGATCCCGGGCGCGCCGACGCGCCCGGCACGAACTTCGCGGCGAACGCGTCGAGCTGCGATGCCGGGACAAGCACGATCTCGCCCCAGCTGAGAAGCTCGGGAAACCGCTGCAATGCCTGCACCGAGGTCGACCATTGGCGGAACTGCGTGTTGGACGCGCCGGGGTCGCCGAGGAAGAACCCGGCCCCTGTGACCACGAGATCCTGCTCACGCTGGATCGCCAGCTGCAGCGTCGACGCGACCTGTCCCGACGATTGCCTGAACGCCGCGCGCGACTTCGCAGTGTCGCTGGCGGCTACCGAGCGCGCGGCGAACACCGTGCCCGCGACACCGCCGACTGCGACGAGGAAGGCCACGACCGCCCAGCCGCGAAACCGCTTCCAACGTCTTGGCCCGAGTGCGCCCGAGCGCGATCCGACCTCGGTCTGCGACGGGGCCCAATCGGCTTCGCCCATCATCACTCCCAGACGTTGGATCGCGACGGCAGCCCAAATGGGCTCTGAGACTTGTATCGACGCCCGGCCCGCGCAGCGTGAATCAGCGTGGGGTCGCGACGGCTGCGTCGGGCTGTGCCGAGGTCGTATGGGGTCAGGATCGCGAGGAGCTCGCCGACTGCGCGCGGCTCACGCGCGCGCGGGCGGGATGCGAGCAGTGGCCCGCTCAGCGAGGCGAATGGCTGCGCCGCCGGGCGGCGAACAGCACCAGCACGCCGCCGGCAAGCATGCCGCCGAGACCGACCAGGACGTACAGCCACCACGACCAGCCGCCTGACGTGCCGGCGAGCGGCGCCGTCGGGGCGACCGTCGTCGGGGACGGGGTCGAGCTGGCTGCGCGGGTGGGAGTCAGGGAGTACGCGGCGACGGTTCGCATGACCGCCGGCTGACCGCAGCGCGTGGCCTTCGCGGTGACGGCGTAGCGTCCCTGGCTGAGCGCTCCCGGCCATCTGAATGGGTAGGCGATCCGGTCACCGGGAAGGATCGTCCCGAGCGTCTGTGCAGTTGTACTGGTGGCGTTCTGACCCTTGATCGCCACGGCGAGCTGCGGGTGACAGAGCAGGTGGCCGTCATCCTCGAGCGTCACGACAGCCGAGGGGACGGTCGTTCCCGGGAGCGGCGCGAGCGCAACGGAATAGATCCGCACGTGTCGCGTAGCGTGGCCGGGCACGATGAATTCGACCCCGACGACGGTTCGCACGACGACGGTGACGGCGAAGTGGCCAGTGGACTTTGTCTGCTGCAGGGCTTCGAACGCGATCCCCGCGAGGTGGTCGCCTTTGAGCGCGTATCTCGGGATCCGGGCGGTGAAACCGACGGTGATCGAGCTGCGCGGGGGAACGGTCACGCGTCGCACGTCGGGCACGACCCAGGCCCCAGCGCCGTGAACGGCGACGCCGCGGTTCGCGTAGACGACACCCGAGGTCAGGCCGGTCAGCCCGTCGACCGCATCGACCGCGAGCACCAGTGGCTTGGAGTCGCTGTTGCTGACGACGACCGCTTCGCGCCGCGTGCTGTCGCGCTTCGCGGTGATGATGAAGTACGCGCGGGTCGCCGCGACGTTGGGGTCCGGGTTCGCGGGGCGGACACCGAATCCACCGATCGTCGCCGCCGACGCGCCGGCGGCCGTGACGGCCACAGCGGCTGCCGCGACGACCGCAGCCAGCCAGGCGAGTCGTGGTAGTCCCCCGCGTCGCATCGCCTACGGACCGCTAACGAGCGAGAAGGTCCAGGTCGAGGTGTAGGCAGTGCCGCTGGCGACCGCGTTGGCCGGAATCGCGAGCGTCCACGTCGGGCTGAACGACTGGTTGCCCATGCCGGTGGTCGCGGAGGCGTTGAAGAGCTTTGTTGCCGTCGGCGCGGTCGTGGCCGCCGGCAGCGTGTAGGGGTAGCTGACGGTGGTCGTGGCAGTCGCGCATCCGGTGGCACCACTATCACACGCCGCGGTCGGCGCAGACTGGATCGTCGTTGCGGTGGTCGGCAATGTGTGGGTCGTGGAGGTGAACGTCGTCGAGGTGGCGGTCACGTTCCAGCCCGAGCCGGATCCCGTGGCGTCGCCGATATCGAACGCCAGCGGGGCCGTGATCGACTGGTTGGTGCCGTTCAGCGTCGTCGCCGGAAAGGTGATCGTCGTGGCCGGCGTGCTGTTGAGGAACGAAAGGCTCCCCGCGCTCAGCGTCACCGATGCAGCGGTCGTGGCCTGCGAGGCGGCTGGCAGGAGTGCCACACCGGCAATTGCGAGCGCGGCGCACGCGGCCAGCCCGAGAAAACGTTTCCTGACGATCTTCATTGTCGGTCCCCCGATTAGTTCATCCGTGACAGCCGAGTGACCCCAAGCTGCGTGGTGCGCGAGCGGCGCGGCGTGTTCAGCTCAGGCAAGATTCGGCATCTGCGCCTGCGGATTCAAAAGCCGCAAGGCTTCTTGCCGTCACCGCGTTCCGGGCGGATCGGGCGTGCCGGAATCCGGCGGCCCGCAGCGGTCCTTGCGCGCCGGACGCGCCGCTACGCTGTGCGTCGTGGAGGGGAAGTGTGCGGGGCATTCGCAGCGGCGTGGCGCGCGCCCGATGGCGATCGGGATCGCCGCCGTCGCGATCGCGGTCCTCGCGATGTCGTTCGGCGCCACCACGGCGTCGGCGGCGATCGCGGAGGTCCAGGCCGGCACCGTTCTCTCCCAGGCCGCCGTGACGAGCATCACGCCGACGCTCTCCGCGGCGAGCACCAGCGGCAACCTGCTCGCGGCGATCGTGGCCACGGGCGCGAACACCACCGTGACCGCGCCAGCCGGCTGGGTCAAGGCCACCAGCGTCTACACCTCGGGCGTCGGCACCACGCAGATCTGGTACGACGCCAACAACGCGGGCGCCATCTCGAGCGTCAAGTTCACACTCGCCGCCTCCGACAACGCGGTCGCACAGCTGAGCGAGTGGTCCGGCGTGGCCAAGCTGTCGCCGCTCGATGTCACCGGCACCGCGACCGCGACCAGCAACTCGACCACGCTCGCCGTCTCGGCGACGGCGCACGCGGCCAACGAGCTCGCCATCACGAGCTTCGGCGCCAGCACCGGCGGCAGCGGCAACACCTTCACCCCCGGCTCCGGTTGGACGAACGTGATGCCAGCGCAGGCCGAGTCCGACACCGCCGACTACAAGATCGGCGCGGGCTCGGGCAGCGTGAGCGAGACCGAGACGGCCGCCACCACCGCAAAATGGGCCGGGGCGATCGCGACCTTCTACGGCAACTGCGGGGGCGGCTCGCTGTCGCTGGCCGCCCCGGCCACGGCCGCGTTCGCGGGCCTGACACTCAACGGCACCAACCAAAGCGTCACGACGAACCTGTCGTTCACACCCACCGACGCCACCGCGAGCTCGAGCGGCTGGCACCTGACGGGCACCTCGACGACCTTCAAGAACGCCGGCTCCAAGACGCTCCCGACGACGGCCACGACGATCACCGCCGGCTCAGTCGCGGCGACCTCGAGCACCTGCCGGCTCCCGACGAACGCGATCACCTACCCGGTCACGCTCCCGGCAGCCACGGTCGCGCCGACGGCGGTGAAGCTCTACAACTCGGCGGCGGCGACGGGCCTGGGTCCGTCGACGGTGACGCTCACGGCCAAGCTCAGCGTTCTCCCCAACAGCTATAACGGCGCGTTCTCCTCAACCTGGACCTTCAGCCTGGTCAGCGGGCCATAGCTCGCTCGGTCGATCGCTCCGTCGCGCGAACTCACGCCGCGCCGAGGATCTCGGTCCAGAACTCCTGGTCGGCAATGGCCTCGGCGTTCCCGGCCACCTTGCCGGAGACCGCGACCTGCGTCCCGCCTTCGGCAGCGCTGAACTTCACGTTCACGACCTCGCCGCTGAGCACCCGATAGAGCGCCAGCAGCAGCGGCCAACTCCAGCGCGGGCGAAACGTCAGCGAGTTCGGCTGCTCGCCGGCAAGGCGCATGCGCGCTGCGTCGGAGGGGTGCGCCCGCGGCTCGGAGGGAAGATCCACCTGCAGCGCCGCGAGCTCGCCGTGGGTCCGCGCCGACTGCACTACCCCGACACGCTCGGAGAACTCCTCAAGTGTGAGGCGTCCGGCGACGACGGCGTCACGCAGCACCAAAGCGACACTATCGCGTTCGGCGTCGCTAGCCAGGATCGTCAGAGAATGCCCAAGCTCGCCCATCCACGCAGCCTAGCGCGCATCATCGCCCTGATCGCACGGCTTATGCCAGCTTCCTCTTCGAGCCGGTTCTGAGTCACCGAGCTCCGTTGACGGTTCGCGGCTGCCCGTCGCGCATTGCACGACTCAGGGCGATCGAGTCGCGCTACCGTTGGTTGGCATGCGCTCGACTTACGGCACACGCAACGCCGACGATCCTTGGCGCGGACGGCAGCCACGCTACCTACGCCTTGTCGTTCCCGAGCCGGGCCGTTACGCGCTGGTCACAACCCTACCGTGCGGTGAGCAGATCGAAGTTCCCCTCGGGCGCGCCACCAGTCCCGAGAGTCGCTCCGTCTGCACTGATTAGCACTACGCCTCGCTGTCGGTCGTCGCGCAGACCGACAACGCCACGGCGGATCGGTGCTAGGTTCGGGCGATGCGCGCTCGCACGCTCGCCGCGGCGGCCGGACTAGGCTGCATGTGTGCGTTCGCGGCCACCAGCTTGGCTGCTACTCCGGTTCCGGTGGGACGGGTCCAGAGCGCGACGTGGCAATTGCCACGCGGGCAGGCGACGAAGCGGTTCGGGATCTCGGCCCTGGCGTCGCACCCCTACGACGTGACCGTGACCGCTCCGGATACGTCGGCAGTCGCGGTGACGATGAACACGAACGCTGGGACGCGGTCCACCCTCGTCACGCTTCACGACCCAGGCTGCCGCACAACCGCCGGACGAGCGGTGTGCCTACTCCACTTTGCCGAGGGCGGCACGCCGGGTGGCACCTGGACGGTCATTGTCCGCAAGACCTCGACCCCCGCCGCGCGGGTCAAGGTCAGCGTCGTCTTCAACAAGAACTGACGTCGGCGACAACGCGACGCGCCGTCGCATGCGCGTGATTGTCGACGCTGTCGCATCTCGGGGCATGAGAATGTCGTTTTGAGGTTGCTGGTCTGGTCGATGCGGGTTTAGGCTCGGGTGACCGGGACGGGGGCCTTGGGAGAACGCATGTTGGGCAGGCCGGTTTGCGCGATGGGCTTCGAGCCCGTGCTTTTCAGTGGCCGCCCCTGCGACTTGTCCGGTTGCGCTTTGAGCGCGAATCCGTCGGTGTCGTTTGCCCACTTGTTCTCCTGGTTCCGTGGCGGCGAGGTGATGGAGGTGTGAGGTGAGAGCGGTCGGGTTGGATATTCATCGAGATTTCTGCGAGGTCGCGATCTTGGAGGCGGGGGAGCTGCGATCGGTCGGGCGGGTGAAGACGACGCCTCTGCTGTGATCTCGGCGTGGATTCGCAACTGGAAGCGGCCGTCGGCGCGTAGGTGCAGGTAGTCCACGCCTTTGACCGATCCGCTGAGCTTCGCCCCGGTAATCGGGCCTTCGAAGTAGACATCAAAGCGCGCCCCTTCAGGCGGCGGCGGTGTCTGCCCCGACAGCAGTGCCTCCATCGAGACGCCGTACTCCACTACCTGCGTGAACTTCGACGTGTACTCGTACAGCAGCTCACCCGGGAGTTGTGCTTGGTCGCTCACGCGATCCTTCTTCTAAGGGACGTCATGGCCCGAGCCGAAAATCATGGCCGGACCGCGATCGTCCCAGAACGACCCCCCCGTGCCGCCTCGACGATTCGGCGACGGGCTTGCCCGGACAGCCCCGGCAAGCCCCGCCGCCGAGATGGACCAGAAGCGGTCGTGCGGCCCAGCTCCCGAGGCTGTCGCATCCGCGTGATCTCAGGCGTGCCGGATCTCGCGCAATCCGACAGCCGTGGGGCCGGCTGTCGGATTTACCCAGAAGAGGATCAGGCGCCCGGTGTGACGTCGAGGCTCACCTCGATCAGCTCGGGCGTCGTCGGTTCCATACCTGGCGGAAGCTTCGGCGCAACGTGGCCGTCGAACCAAGCCTGCCACGCCTCACGCGATTCCCACACCTCAATGACGCGGTATCCGGAGCTCGTGGCGCCGCTCAGGTGACGCACAAAACCGGGAGCAACGACCATCTCGTCAAGAAGCCCCATCTCACGCGCCGCCTCGGCAAAGCCTGCATCGACGCCAGGAAGCTCTGACATCATCACT
>Ga0182024_10013335_pt1 | contig 16070 bp, 13 predicted proteins | sample P32metaG_FD_120480 | JGI IMG/M metagenome (GOLD analysis project Ga0182024, IMG submission 120480) | Permafrost microbial communities from Stordalen Mire, Sweden - P3-2 metaG (Illumina Assembly) | ecosystem: Environmental > Terrestrial > Soil > Wetlands > Permafrost | place: Sweden: Stordalen... | reverse complement strand
TTCGACCCCCACTTTCTCGGCATCGAGCGATCACCTGACCTAATCATGATCCAGGTGACCAGCACCGTCGGAAACACGAAGGAGCAGAAGCTTGCCTTCTTCCGACAGATGGTCGACGAACTGAACCGCCGGCTCAACGTGCGCCGTGAGGACGTCTTTATCAACCTGGTGTTCATCGACCGCGAAGATTGGTCATTCGGCAATGGCGAACCGTGGTGATTGGGCTCTAAAACTTTCTGGCCAGCGTTTGCTTGCCGTGTTTGCAGAATTCGAGCGCGAGATGCTTCAGGGACCGCGCAGGAACCGGCTACACAACACTGTACAGACTACTACGTTCTTGATACTGCGGGCGGTTGCCAAACTGACAAATAATTCCACAAAAAGACTGCCATTTAATTCCACAAAAAACCTGCCAAATAAAACCAAAACTTACATCTGGTGCTCCTCATCAGGCGCAGCATGTCAATTTTGTAATTAAGTTTCGCGGTTATTTCGGAATTATTCTCGGTTACTGAATGGTGTCAGCATTATACCTGGCTTGATTAGCGTTAGCGCGGGCTCTGTTAGCAGCATCGCGCGCCATTCCGGCGTATGAGCACGCTTGCGAATCGCCTGAGTATGCAGCCGATTCTGCTCGCTGTGCTGCGTATTCTGCGTTGTTAGCAGCATATTCGGCTTGTTCTGCTGCGTTCTTTCGATTCCATTTGTCCCTGTCGTAGCGGGCTCTGTTTGCGTCGTTGCGCGCTTTCGTAGCTTCGTTGGTGGCAGTCTGATAGTTAGAATACGCAGTACTGGTGTTTGCAGACGAGTTGCCGCTCGGCGAGCTTGCACCAGAACCAAACCCTGAAGGTTGCGGACTGCCCCCAAGAAAAACACGAAGCATTTCGCGGCGAGATATTCCAGGAAACATTCCTTGCCCGGAATTGGCTACAGCTCCCGGAGCAGCCGCTTGGGGTTGCTGCAATTGCGGACGAGCTAGACCACCAACGGGAGTGCGTGACCAGGCGCGATTAGTATCTATAGCGTTCAATGATTGCTCAAGAGATGCCATCGTGCTTGTATTTGGAATTTGCGCACTTGCTGGTGGAGATTGAGCCTGAGGCATTGGTTGGCTGCGCGCATCGAGTCCAGAGAAACCTCCGTTGAAAGAGCGATTATTGACCCTGCCGCCAAAACCGGAACCGTAGCTTTGATAACTGGGCGAGCCGTAGTTCTGATTGCTGTAATGTTGATTGCCGGAAGAACTGTAATAAGGATTGCCGGAAGAACCATAGTAAGGATTACCCACATACTGAGCAAGACATTCCAGACATGTAGATTCCAACAATACAATTGCAATCGAAATTAGAATTTGTCGTTGCAGCTTTTCCACAGAAGTGCGCCCAGTTATAGTTTGGTTCTTTTGACCTTCAATGCTTCGGTGTCTGCAATTGCCACTCCGTCGGCACTCTGTTCAGTTGATTGCCATGTGAACTCGTCCGGATTCGATACAGTAAATACATTCGTTGCTCTGTTGGCACTGCCGTCAACGCCCACGCCGGCAAAGTCGACAAGCCAGTGATTTGATTGCTTGCCCCATTTGCCATAACCGAAACCACCATTGCAATCAAAATGCCAAGAAACGATGCTCTTGGTGCGCGGATCCCAGCCGATCACCTGAGTGTCGACTTGCTCCTCGCCGTTTCGATTTGTCACACACTTTGACACGATGAAATTTCTGCCGGCGCCCCATTGGACATCCAAAGTTGTCGCATGATCTGGTTTATCTACCTGCCATTTTCCGATCAGCCATTCCAGTTCTTTGAGGTGATCAGCTGGTCTTGTGCTTTGAATCGCTGTTTCTGTAGCTTCGTTGACTAGCCACGAATCGTTTTGTCTGACAAGCACCAAAGAGAATCGTGCAATCGGCAGATCGAGCGCACTACTTTTGCGGCTAACCTCACCCACTACAAACGCAACATTCGGCGCGGGCAAACTTATTTTGTCAGGATGCAGCTCCAACGAAGATGCGTTGCGTTGTTTGAAAGCCTCAGAAAATTTGGACTGAAGCGCAGCGCGTCCTTGCGTTTCTTCGCCGGAATCATCAATGAACACTGCGTTTTGACTCCAAAGCAATGAAACTTTTTCAGCATCGCCGGCGTTCACAGCATTCGCGAGATTAATCAGAACTCCGCGTATCTCACTATCTTGCTTTTCCGATTGGTCATCTGTCTTGTGGGTGTTGTTTTGCGTACCTGTGTTCGCTGCCTGCATGGAAGACGGCACCGCAAGCGGTAAAGTCAGTCCCACGATCAAGCACAAAAGGGTTTTGGCATTCCTGTTCATAAATCCAACCAATCTCCGCGACAGCTCATTATAGAACAGGCAACGCACATCAAGCATGACGATGCGCACCAGCCCACTCGCCTTCTCCCCAGTGGCGTCGAATCCGTCCTCGTGCTAGACTCAACCAGGCCGACTTTTGAAACGTGCGGCGACTGCGTCGGTACCATCAAGGCACCATGATGCGCACAGTCTATTCGGAACGTGCCACAGGGAGGACTTTATGCACAACGCTGCCATGATTGTTTTATGCGCCGGTTTAGCTTCATTTGTATTTGCACCATCTGCAGCACTTGCGCAATCGCATAATTCGCACACAAACAGCTACACTCACACAACTCACGACGCGATCAATCCATACGTCTGCGATGTCGACGGTGACAGGTCTAGCAATGACTACACTTCTGGACTTGTAAATGACAGTGGGCACCTGGTGATGCGGGTGAGCAGTTTTACGAACTCCGAGACAACGTATTTCTGCGACAACGCAGGCGGTTTCGCCCAATTATCGCATCCGGTGTCGCTCAACTCAATTTCCGGATGGGTGAAGACGAGTGGTGAGTTTACGCCGTCCGATGTATTTGTTGAAATCTACGTCAACGGCATTCCGAGTGTGTTCTATTTCAATGCGACTACTGCGAGAATGGGCCCAACAGTAAATGGTTATACTCTCTACACGTGGAGAGCTCAGGACCTTGCAGGCATCAACGGTTTCCCTGACCATCCAATCACCTCCGAGTTCGGATTTAGCATCAACGTATACACGGTCGGGTCAGGCTCAATTACCGGTGTAACTCTGAATTCGCATCCCGTGCCGTTTGCCGCACACACTGTCTTGACCTGCCCGTTCTCAAGCCCGTCGGATTGCTCATCTTAGGAAGCAGAACAGGAACTGGTTTACGTACCTGTTTCAGTCCGAGCCGCAATCCCTGAAGACAACGCTGGCGTTTGCGATCTCTTTTGAATGAAACCAGCAGCAGTCATTGTTGCTGGTAAAGAAACCGCAAATTACTATTTTATGCGCGCCTCAAGAACATCGGTATCTATCATGGCCAATATGTCACGGAGACGATGATCCATTAGTCCAGTCAAAGCCTCTATATCTCCAATCATATTGATCTCATCGTTCAAATCACCTATGGTCATGCACTTCTTCTCGATGGGCAATCCACAAACGAAATCAATTTTCAATTGAGCTCGGCGTGATCCATGTTTTTGCAGATAACCTTTCTCAATCCACTCTTTTTCCAAGAGTTGAGCTCGAGTCATTGTAGGAGCTCGCGGAGATCTTTCATGCAAAAATCTCCATACACTTTCAGGGTAGGCAGTTTTAGAGTTGCACGGCCTACCGAAAAGCTCCGCCAACACGTTAGACTGATCTTGTCCAGAAATCTTACCGCCGCTGTTCTGCTTTAAGGTGTATGTCGACAGAACAGTAGACACTGCACCGGAAAGCAATCCTGTAAGACTGCCCGGAACAGGCGATACACTTGGTGAAAAATTAATAGATGATCCGACCATGTTCAGTGTTCCTGACGTTATGAAATTCACTGCATTGTTGTAATTGATCGCGCGGTTGACCTTACTTTGCAAAGCCGCCAGTATCGCATAGCGATTGTTCTGTTCTCGGCGCGCCTCTGCTTGAACACTCGAAGCATCTAAATAGCACTCGATGATGGTCTCGCGAATCTTTACTCTCAGCTCTTTCATTCTCTCTGCGTTGGGAAGATGCTGCGTGTCGTAAAGCTCAGACAGCATCGGTGAAAGCTCCAAATCGTCTGCGAGCTGGCGATTATCTTGCGACAAATTTTCCATTGTGACAGCCACTAACAGCGGGCGCTTCGGTCTGTCAGCAAGGTCGCTCTGGGCAAGGCGCTTCGGTCCGCCAGCCAGATCGCTCTGGGCAAGGCGCATCGATCCGTCAGCAATTTCGATCTGGGCAAGGGGCTTCGGTTGATCAGCAAGATCGCTCTGGGCAAGGCGCGTCCGTCCGTCAACACGATCGCTCTGGGCAAAGCATGAGTCGGTGCGCACAACAATCGCGTATAAAACAGCGATGGAGATTAGAAGCGCAGTAAGGCCGTTAGACCTGCGATTCACAATTTGCTCTCCTTTCGCTAATTCTGCCCGCCCTGCATATGAATTGATGACGAGTATAGCTCAGCCACAGCTTTGGTAGAGCTTTGGCTATGGATACTTAATTCTGCCTTTGTCAAATGGCTTACGAGGATAATTTTCAAGTTCCGATGGAGCAAGATAATGGTCGTCAGGAACTGTTTTTGATTTATGGCATCATTTGCATGCGGATGGAAATCAGCCTGTGACGTACGGTTGCTAGACTGGCCTCTGAAGCAGATAGCCGCTTATATATTTCATTCATGGTCCTCTTTAACTCAAATACTTGTTGAGAAAGCTCATCGTCCTCTTTGAGCAGCTGTTTTTCCTGGTCCATCAATTCATAACGCTGCTGCCGCTGCTGATCATCTCGGTCGGCGCGATCATCGGCGAAACCAGCCACCACCGGCGCCAGGAACATCGCCAAAGCTGACAGCATGAAAATTTTGGCTCGCCGAAATTTCATCTGACAAACTCCAACACGGGAGCGTCCGGAAGAACATCGCGCATGGCTTTGGAAAGATCTCGCGCCTTCTGCGTCACTGGAACGTCAGCACCGACTACATCCAGCTTCACGCTATTGAGCCAGCAAGCGCCTGCTCCTGCAAGCATCGAACCAACCCGCAATCTCTTGGCTGTATTCGGCACATCCAGCACGATCGAGTACTGCCTCCAATCCGTAGTACCCTTCACCGGTCTGTCCTCCATATTGTCGAAGGCAAGCACGTTATTAGCCCCGTCAACACGCATGAAGATTGCCGCCCAATCGGCTACATCCTCAGTTTTCAGAAACGCCGACAACTTAACGCGTTTACCGCGATAATCAGCAGTGCTCAAATCCTGATACAGAAGCGCGAAATCTTTCGATTCAGGCACTCTACTCTTGATGCAAGCGCTGGGCTTGCCGTGCAACTGCATCTGCCTGTCGTTGAAGACTGCGTAGTCATTATCGGTGATATGCCGAGCCCAGCTCATGACTTCGCTTGGACCGGCTTCCGGACCCACGTCTGAAAAATCAGCATTCTTGAGGAACGGACGCAACTCCCAGCTGAAACTTTGATATCGTTCAGGGTCCCACGGAATGCTCGTCACTTTCGTGCTGCGGGGAACGGCTTTCACAGCCAAGCCATTCAACCAGAACGTGCCACCACCGGTGACAGAAAAACCGATATCAATGGCGGTGCTTTTCTCGGGAACGTCAAGAACAATCGTGAACTTCTGCCAACCTTTCGCGTGGGCAATGTGACGGGCGTCCATATTATCGAACTGCAAGACCACGTCTTCCTGCTTAACTTTGACAAAAGGGTTTATCCATCCATTTCCGCTCGGTAGTGTTTTGACCACGCCTGAGAATTCGACATGCTGTCCTCTGAACTTATCAGCCTTGAACGGTTGCCAAAGAGTGACATAGAACCGCTCCGTTGGCTGGTTTGCACTGACGGATTGAACGTAGCCGCTCGGCTTGCCCTGGTATTTCACATCCTGTGTTACACCCGTGCGATAGCCGTTGTCATCCAAAGTATGACTGGACGCACTCCACTTCTCGAGTCGATTGACCATGTTGTATGCCCGCCCTGGATGAGCAAGGGCCGTCAGCATTAGCGCAATGGCACATAAGACTCGGACGGTGAACCAGCTTAAGCGCGATTGGAGGGCAGACATTAGAGGAAGAAGACTGCGACTGGAGAAGCAACAAATTATTGCACGCGTTGGAGCAGCCGCAATTGAAAGAATCGCTCATGTGATAGAGCGATCAGCTTTATTTCAAGTTGCTGAACACCAGGTCGTCGACTGACAAGAAAAATGACATGACGTGCCGAGGATGAACAGCATTGTCTTGGCACCGATTAGCGGCGGTCAGTCAGACCGCCAGCGCCCACCGGTTCTCGGGGGGTCAACTCTGTGGCAGTCCTGCTTGCCTTTGCCTGCCAGTTGGAGCGCACGATCATAACTGCGACTGACACCAGAGATGCCACCACCAGCACTATGATCGGATATTTTACGATCGCCATTAGCCCGCCGCCAATGAGGATTCCGAGCACCGCTGGCACGATCAGGCAGACTAATACCCATTCTTGCCACCGACTATATCTCAATTGGCTGAACCCAACCATATCCCCACCTTTCTTGCCATGTCGCCTTTTCTACCGAGGGCTGGGACGCGATCGGCGCCGCGTTGGTTCCCTGAAACCGCCACGGGCGAACGACCCGACGAAATCAGTCACGATCATGTACCATTTCCAAACGCCAGCTCAGCGATGGGTCGGCAAACTGCTAGAAGCAATGGGGTTATCAGTCCAAATGTATGCGACGCTCTGGTTAGCTTTCGCCGGTATAGCCTTCCTGGTGGCGGGATGCCTGTCTGTGTTGCTCGCTGTACGGCACTTCATCAAAATCGACGACCTCGAAACGCACCATGCGGTCACCGATCCGCTTCTGCAAGTCGTCGGCATGATGTTCGCGATATTGCTTGGGTTCATGGTCAGCGACGCCATGCAACGATTTGCTCAGGCGCGCTCGACGGTGCAACAGGAAGCTGCATCGGTTGCAGACGTGTTCAGATTAGCCGATGGATTCTCGGACAGCGATAGAAATCACATCCAAAAACTTTGCATCACTTACGTCGATCAAGTAGTAAACGACGAGTGGCCGAAGCTTACATACAAGAAGACGAGCAATAAAGTCTGGCATACATACGACGAACTATGGTCGACTCTATCCAAATTGAAAGCCAAAGACGAATCTCAGGCAAGCGTTTTGCAGTGCATTCTTCCATGCATGGTTAGCGTCGGCGATAACAGGCGCATGCGAATCGAAGCGCTGAATAACGGGTTGTCGCCGGTTCTCTGGATCGTGCTCGGCATCGCTGGTGTAGCAACGGTGTTGTTTGCCTGCCTGTTCGGCGCAAAAAGCAAGACACTGCAGATGGTGATGATTGCGATCATCACCATCGTCATGGGATTGAATGTCTTTATGCTCGCTTCCTACGACGACCCATTCTCCGGGGATGTAAGAATTGGTCCGGATGCGTTCATCGTCGATCAAAGACTGTTCAGAACACAAACTGACAAAAATGATCCGTACGAAAAAGAGTGACGGTTCAAGCGGTGTTTGTTTCGGCTTTCGGTTCAAACAAAACATTGCTTGTAAATCGCCCAAAACAGCACTTGGATTCCCCGCCCGGATATCAAGTTAGACACTTTTATATGTAGGGAATAGCCCAGGTTGTCGAGAGATTGTCTTAGTTAGGCGACAAACCGCTCCCGCCTGACAATCGCCAGATGTCCAGCTCTGTCAAGAAATATGAGCCTATAGGCGATGTTGTTTCCAGACGCGAATCTGGCAAATTACACATTCGCCCGGAGCGGCGACATTAGTTGCAATTGGGGAACTGCGGGTTGGTTGCCAAATATAATGCAACCTTCACTAGATGCATTCGTTTACCATCCAAATCAAAGCAGGCGCGCATGAACAAGAAGACCTTGTCAGTCGAAGAACATGGATTGAAAGACAAATCCAGAGACGACGCCGGCGCGCAATGTCCAAAGTGTGGTCTACATCACCCCGGTGCATACAAACGCTGCGTTTCATGTGGAGCCGCACTTGTGGCAGCAACAGCGCCGCTTGCCAAGAAATCTATATTCAATAGTCCTCTTGCAAAAACAGAAGCAAAGGATTCTGCAGTTCACGAACTGGAGAAGGCTTATCGCAACGATGGACTGGGCGCTCCGCGTCGAGATGACGGCCCAGCGCAGCCGCAGACTGCCGCGACACAACCGGCGCAAAGCCTGCCGCAGTCTGATGTCGTTGCGAAACAGCAATCCGCGAGCCAACATTCACAACAATCTGAGCCGGCGGTGAAACAACCGGGTAGGCGTGCCGACATCGCGGCCAATCCGCAATCACAAAACTCTGTGCGAGCTGAAATAGCCAAAGCACAGCCCGTAATCTCGCCTCCGTTGGCAGTGGAACAAAACCAGCAGATCGACTCGAGAATAATTGAGATCGAGCAACGCGCAAATAGCAGAGCGTTGGCGGCTGCTTTGAAGGAACAAGCGGCAGCGGAAAAGGAACGGTCGGCTGCCAATCTAATGCAAGAAGCGGAGCAGCAAGAAAAACAAGCGCACGCAAAAACACAACAAGCATATTTAAAAGAACAGCAAGCGTCTCGAAGAGAACAAGAAGCTGATATCAGGGAACAGCAAGCCAGTCGAAGAATACAAGAACTGGAGCAAAAAACGCAGCAAGTCAGCCGCGCAGAGCGAGAAGCAGAGCTGAGAGAGCAGAAAGCCAGTCGAAGACTCCGAGATGCGGAACTGAAAGAACAAGAAGTTAACCGCAGAGAACAAGACACAGACTTAAAAGAGCAGCAAGCACAGCGGCGAGATCGAGATGCCGAGCTGAAGGAAAAACACGCTACTCGAAGAGAAGTGGAAGCAAGCCAAAAAGAGCAAGCAGCTACTTCACGCATAGATGGCGCCGCACTGAGTAAAGAAAAGGCTGCTCAAGATGAGCAAGATGCGATCAAACGATCACCGCAAGCCGAATTTAGAAAGGCCGAAGCCGCCTTTATCGAGCTCGAAGCAAAAAAGAGAGCTGCCGAAGCAGCTAAAAGGGCTGAGGAACAGGCGGTCAAACAAGCGCAAGAAGCTGCCATTGCTCTGACCAAATCTGCCGATGTTGCCCTGACCAGACGCAGCGAAGTAGCACGTACCAAAAACAAAGATATTGCGCCCGTCGCCGGCTACGAGTCTCCACTGATCCAAAACAAAGATGTTCCGCCGGTTCCCAACTCCGGAGCCACACTAATCCAAGCTAAAGACGTTCCGCCTGTTCGCACCAACGAGCCTGCACCGGACCAGCACAAGGATGTCTCAAACGTTTTCGCCTGCGGATTCTCACTGATCCAAGATAACGACGTGCCACCTATTAGCAGCTCGTCTCCATCGATCCAAAACAAGAATTTTCTGCCAATTAACAGTCACGAGTCTGCGTCGATCCAAAACAAGGACGTTTCATCTGTTCACAGCGCCGAGCCTCCATCTATCAAAAAGAAGGACGTGCCGTCCATTCGCAATGCCGAGCCTTCACTGATCCAGAATAAAGATGTTGCGCTCGTTCGCAGTTACGAGTCTCCACCGATCCAAAACAACGACGTTGCGCTGATCGGCAGCCATGAGATTCCATCGATCCAGAACGATGACTTTACACCCATCCATTCAGCTGGCATCGTACGGATTTACAGTGACTGCGTTCCAGTGGATAGGGACGATGAAGTCGCACTGATCAACTCGGACGACGATCAATTCGTTCAGGATGAAGAGGATGTTGAAACAGAACATGCTTCGATTTGGCAGCGTGTGCGCCGGATCTCGATTCCGCATGCCGGCAAAATATTTTTTGCAGCAGTGGTGACAATTTCCGCCGGAGCGACGTTCTTCTTTTTGACAAAATCCGCGGACGAGCAGGACATGCTTCAGCAAGGATTGAACCAGCTTGCCAAAGGTCAGTATGCATTCAGCGTCCAGAGCCTTACGGTTGCAGCATCACGCCAACCGCACGATCCGCGTGTCTTCCTCGCCCTTGCACGAGCATACGTCGGCGTCGATCAAGTTGATGAAGCCTGGAAATGCATTAGTCAGGCCCAACAACTCGGTGGCGGAATCGCAAGCGATCCCACCCTCGCGTCGGAGCTGGCGAAGTACTATCGCCGCCGCGGCGACTTCGAAAAAACAGCCGAGCTGCTGCGTCCGCTGGCAAAAGCAAATGTGCCAGGACAGCGAGCCGAACTCTCAGAACTCGACGCTTCCTGGGGCGATGACCTTCTGCGCGACGGAAAAGTGGAACAAGCGCTTCGTTGCTGGGAAGAAGTGAAGGAGCTGCAGGCAGGCACCCGGGCGTCCGAGGCAACAGCGCGGCTTACCACGATCTATCAAAAGTTGGCAAACAGCTTCGCTTCCGACAACAATACAAATAACGATGCGGACGCGCTGAAATATCTCGGCAAACTCAATTCCATTTCTGAGAATCCGAAGAACTTCGAAATGGCCGCCGATCTGCTAGAAAAATCCGGACAACTGGATCAAGCAATCGACAATCTGAGAAAGGCGTCAAGCCTCGACAGCAAGAATCACGCGATCGCTGCCAAACTGGCTGAAGTGCTTTCTCGCCGAGGCAAAGAACTGATGGATCAGGGAAACCCGGCCGGAGACAGCTATCTGAAGGAGTCTTCAGAACTGAAAGCGACATTGCCGGCCGCCTATAATAACGAGTTCGCCGACATCAGCTCAAGGACTGAATCCACATCCGAATCGATCCGACCAAAATCGCCAGACACCACTGATGGTGGTGCAACGGAAGCTGATAGCTCGGCTTCATCTGCACAAAACACCGAACCATCCGAGCAAACGCAATCAGACAAGCCGATGGAAATGAAAATATTTCCAGCAGCAGACTCGTCTCAGGCTCAGAGCAAGAACTGAGTTCTTTGAAACGAACCCATATGGGTATATGCCAGAAAGAGCCTCATTTGAGATCTTATGTCTTTTTCCGGTACATCACCTAGACTGAGAAAAGGCAAAAAGCCTGCGCAGGAGCCTGTTCAGCAGGATCACTGGTGGAAGGTGATGTGCCTGACCGGTGTCGATTACTTTTCGACGCTGGGATACCAGCCAGGCATCGCTTTTTTAGCAGCCGGTATTCTGTCGCCGCTAAGCACGTTCGTTTTGGTTATGGTGACGCTCTTTTGTGCCCTGCCCATTTATTATGTGGTGGCAAAGCATAGCCCAAACGGCGAGGGCAGCCTGGCGATGCTGGAACAGCTGTTATCGGGATGGCCGAGCAAAATAGTCGTGTTGTTGCTCCTCGGTTTTGCGGCCACTGATTTCATCATCACCATAACGCTGTCGGCAGCTGATGCCGCAGCCCACATCGTTCAAAATCCTGTTTTTGTAGATACCCTCCACACTAAGGATCCGATGCTGATCACATTGATCCTGCTCACTTCTTTGGGCGCGATTTTCTATAAGGGGTTCAAAGAGGCTATCGGCTTGTGTTTCGTTATCGTCAGTTGCTATCTCGTCCTGAATGCAATTGTCGTCGTTCATTGTTTGGCTGTTCTGCCATCAAACTGGGCACTGGTGACCAATTGGCAATCACATCTGTGGTCACAATATAGTTCGGTTCCGGCCATGTTCTTAGCCTCAGCTATTGTTTTTCCGAAGCTGGCGCTGGGCTTGTCCGGCTTCGAGACCGGTGTTGCAGTCATGCCGCTTGTGAAAGGTGCACCTTCTGATACCGAAGAAAAGAAAGACGGAAGAATACGCCACACAAGATTTCTGCTGATCACATCGGCGGTGGTGATGTCCATATTCTTGGTGGCAAGCAGTATCGTCACGACGCTGCTCATAGCCCCAGATCTGTTCGCCCCTAATATGCCAGCCAATGGTCGAGCGCTTGCTTACCTCAGTCATAAGTATATGGGAGAAACCTTCGGCACCGTATACGATATCAGCACAATCCTGATCCTTTGGTTCGCGGGCGCATCAGCGATTGCCGGTTTGCTTGGTTTAGTGCCGAAGTATTTGCCAAGGTTCGGCATGGCTCCAGCCTGGACTACCGCGGTGCAACCGCTGGTGATATTCTTCATGCTGGTCAGTTTCGCCGTTACCATCTTGTTCAAAGCGGATGTCGACTCTCAAGCTGGAGCCTACGCCACCGGCGTCCTGGTTCTGATGACGTCTGCGGCGGTGGTAGCAGCGATCAAGGTTTGGAACCGTTCAACGGCCATGCGGATCTGGTTTGTTTCCATCACCGCGATCTTTATCTACACAACGTTGGACAATATCCATGAACGGCCGGACGGGTTGCGGATTGCCACGTTTTTCATCGCTTGCATTCTGCTGTCGTCTCTTCTATCACGAGCCCTTCGTTCAACAGAGTTGAGGATCGAAGAGGTTGAGTTTGATGACATGGCGAAACGATTTATTGAAAAAGCGGGCTGTAATAATTTGGGCGAAGTTCGCTTGCTGGCTCACCGAATTGGCAGAAACAATTACGCAGAGAAGGTAGAGACAGCGCGACGCGTCCACAGCATTCAACCGTCTGAAGGTGAGTTCATTTTTGTTGAGGTGGAACCGACGCAGGTGTCAGACTTTGGAGAAGCTCGTCTCAAGGTATCTGGGTATGAGTCTGATGGTTATCAGGTTTTGCGCTGCCAGAGCCCTGCCGTGCCCAACGCCATAGCGGCGACGCTGCTGAATATTCGCGACCAAACTGGAAAAGTGCCGCACGTCTATTTGGGCTGGACTGAGGGAGATCCAATTGCCAACGTGCTCAAATACATTTTCTTCGGTGAAGGCGAAACGGCGATGCTGATACGCGAGATCATTCGTGAGGCCGAACCGAAGGAAAGTAAACGTCCGTTTGTGCATCTGGGGTAAGAAATGGTTGCCGTAGTCGACGCAAAAAAGACGCAGAAGCAAGGAAAGGATCGTGTCTTTGCCGGCGCAGCTCTGATGGCATTTATTCTCGCTTCTGTCGCGGTCGCAGCGAAATTCGCCGGAGTAGATGGTGCCATCATTGGTGCTGTTGTTTCAATCGTCGGCTCGGTTTCAATACTGTCCAAGATACGTTCCGGTCAGACGCACATTGTGGATGTGGAGCTGGATCAGAAAGCGCAGAGCTTCCTCGATCAGATCGAATCCGGCGATATTCGGCTTCTCGCCCATCGCGTTTCGGCGAAAGACTATCGTCTCCGCGAAGAAGAGGCCAGGCAACGCAACAGCATTCAAATAGAGGAAGGCGGGTTCATCTTTCTAGAGATTGACACAACCGATCCGAATACAGGCAAGTCTGTTGTGGAAGTCAAAGGAGTGGTGTTGGGCGACTACATGATCTTTCGATGCAAATGCCAATCCGCACCGGTGGCAATTGCTTCGATATTATTAGCAATCCGCAATAAGACAAACAAAATTCCCCACGTTTTTATGGGATGGACCGATGCGCATCCACTCTCTTACGCCTGGAAGTTTATTCTCTTCGGAGAAGGTGAAACTGCACCTCTAACCAGAGATCTGATTCGCCGGATCGAACCGCAAGAAAGCAAGAGACCATACATTCACGTCGCGTGAAAGAACCTTGCTCCTGTGACTGGCGCAAACACTCGCTCGAATCCCGCCATGCAGTTCTGAAAAAAGCACATCAAATAATTCTGAAATCGTCTTCTGAAAAATGACCGAAGCCTTCTGGTTCATCGCTTGCGTAACGGATTCAATGTCGGAGTGGTCATTGCGACGGCTGCGTGCGCCCACTATCTCCCGGCAGATAGAGGTCGATAAATAGCTTGAAGCTCACACTCTTTCTGCGGGAAAAATTTCCCGAAATTTGCTAGTTTCTCAGTTCCCAGCAGGGCTTTACCTCGCCTGGGCCACTTCCACAGCCATACATGCGGGTTTCAGCCTTAAGGCGAATATGATCGACCAGCCAAGATCCATGGATACGGCTTCCCAGCTGCCATCTGATTCAAGTTACGGAATCGCTGCTCAGAGCAGCTCATCCTAGCATAAACTTGCTGGAATGAGATAAGCTAGCACAGACCAGGAATGTATGATAAAACCACCAGTTCGAGTTGATTGAGACAGACCGATAACAACATGGGAAGCTCGGAGACAGTCCCATTTTCACAGAGTGAGAGCCGGCAAGAATCGCTGTCACAAACGGAGGCGACCTCAGCCAACTATGCGCTGACACCACTTTTAGTCAGCGTAGTTATATCCGCCTCATTACTATGCTAGAGAACGAAGGTCGGACCTGAAGCCGAACAGATGCAAGCATCCGAGAGAGACTGCGGCAGACAACAAGTGTAATTTTTTCAGTGATGCCAGGGGACGCAGAACTACAACCACAACCACAGCCAGATACTTCCACTGCGGCTCCAGTCGTATCGATCAACCGGGTGGATCTGCTCGTCGCACTTCTTCTCACACTGGTAGTGTTAACTGCGGGGGGGTCTATGTTGGTGTCGTCCTGCGGCTTTGCGCTCGATGACGGTGTCTATGTCTCAACCGCGAAAGCTCTGGCTTGCGGTCAGGGTTACCGGTTAATCAATCTTCCCGGAGCCCCTTTTCAGAAGAAGTATCCAATCCTGTATCCCTTCCTTCTCTCGATTATCTGGCGAGCGAATCCAAACTTTGACAGCAACGTGCTGGTGATGAAATGGCTTTCCGTCGCATCCGCAGCGCTAGCTGTCAGCCTGGGTTATCTGTATCTGGTGCGCTGGCGGTATGCCAACCGTCTTTGCGCCGCTACTGGAGCACTAATCTGCTCGCTGTCCGTTTACTACCTGGAGTATGCCACCCAACCTCTCTCGGAAGCTCCGTTCGCGGTCCTCAATCTCTGCGCTATGTGGATTCTCGAGAGTTATCTGCGACAATCGGCTCGGCCAAGCAGGATGCAACAGATATTCACCGGATTTGTACTGGGAGTGCCGTGTTTGTGCCGTTCTGCAGGAGGAGTCTTGCTCCCTGTGGCGCTTGCTGTGATTGCTCGCGCCCGGCGCCCGCTCCTCTTAGTCGTGCTCGGAGGGGCTCTCTGTGTCGGTCCCTGGGTGATGTGGTCATTAAGCGGATACGACACACAGTCAAAAGAGCTGATTGAGGGACAAAATCAAGACTACCTGGTCGAGTGGGAGCGATTCAGCAGGCTGGCGCCCGTCTACATCCCGACCAATTTCGCCAATGCCATTGGAGCTACCGGCCTAATCTTGACAGGAGGAAGTGAAAAACCGAACCCGTTTAATCTTATCGTTTGCCTGCTGGTGGTTTGCCTGTCAGTGTGGACATGGTTTTCGCTTGGCAAAGATCTGCGAACGTTCTCACCTTTGTCCGCCGTTCTGGTTGCTTATCTCGCGGTCATGTCATTGTGGCCGTGGCCGGTAACCCGCTATCTCGTTCCTTTGTTGCCGCTTCTCAGCGGACTGATCGTCGCCGCGCTCGCGAAGCTGCTTTCGCGGTTCATGAGTGCGAGAGGTAGCTCTATCACGATCACGGTCGTGACGATCGGCGCTGTCTGGGGCAACGCCCTGGATGTAGCCAGAAAGGCGAGCATGGATTGCGCTCACGGTCTGCCATCGCCGCCTCGCTGGGTTTCGACCACATACTGGTCTTCCTATGAAAATCTCTTCCAATGGGTCAGAGGGCATACGCCCGCGAATTGTGTTCTATCCGCCGAGTTGGATAGCATGGTCTATCTCTACACCCACCGCACCTGTTTCCGTCCGGTATTGCCGAATGCTGGAGCGCTCTATTACCAGCTGAACGAGCCCCCGTTCGTAGAGTCGCTGGCCCAGTTCCGGCAGGCGCTTGTCAGGCAGCACGCCGGTTACCTGATCTGCACGCCAAATCCCAGCGCCGCAGAAGAAAAACCGTTTGATCAGCTCGTAGATCAGTTCAAGAAGACCTATCCAGGAGCATTGATTCCCGTATATGAAGACGAGGGCGACAAGCGCTTCGCCGTCTACAAATTTGATCCCAGCCACTGAATCAATTGGGTGCGGCTCTTTTAAAACGACGACATGAGAACGTAAGTGAATCGAAATTGTCCAAAAGGTCATCGCAAATTTCTGCCGCCAAATC
>Ga0182024_10013334_pt1 | contig 16071 bp, 14 predicted proteins | sample P32metaG_FD_120480 | JGI IMG/M metagenome (GOLD analysis project Ga0182024, IMG submission 120480) | Permafrost microbial communities from Stordalen Mire, Sweden - P3-2 metaG (Illumina Assembly) | ecosystem: Environmental > Terrestrial > Soil > Wetlands > Permafrost | place: Sweden: Stordalen... | reverse complement strand
CCTGGAATCCGACGCGCGCGTTTTGCCAACGGGTCTGGGCATCGGCCAGCAGTTGCTGCGAAGGCGTCGAACCCGAATAGCTTTGCGGGTACGTCTGCGAGAAGGCTTGGTCAATGGCGGTGACGTTGTAAGCAAGGCGCTGAGCCTGCGACAGAAGCTGCTGTGTGGCCTGAATGGATTGATCGAACTGCGCGAGCCCGGAGTAAGGCAGGCTCGTCAGGTTTCTGGCGTCATTGGAGAGCATCGTGGCTTCGTTGTTGAGGCTCTGAAGCTGGTTGTTGATCTGCTGCAATGCGCGCGCGGCCGTCAGGACGTTCTGCACGTAGTTGTTGGGATCGAAGACGATCCACTGGGCGTGCGCGAGTTCGCTTGTGCTCAGAAGGGTGAGAACAGCGGCGCCGGCCGCGAGCAGGTTCTTGAATCGGCGTTTGTGGACGCGCGTCATGATGCGATCTCCTTGTTCGTGAGCATGTCGGCGGCCCAGTCGAGGCCTTTGCGGCGCAGCCATGCTGCGGCGAAGTGTTCCCGTCCGTGAGCGGCAACAAGCTCCGCAATGGCCGTCTGGTCGGTCTTGGATGAGGCGGCGGTGAAGGCGAGTGCGACATCGGAGAGACCGAGCTCGAACAGCCGGTTGCCGCGCCGCGACTGGCAGTAGTAGTCACGCTTGGGGGTGGCGCGGCTGAGAATCTCGATCTGCCGCTCGTTCAATCCGAAGCGGCGATAGATGGCGGCGATTTGCGGCTCGAGCGCACGCTCGTTCGGCAAGAACAAACGCGTGGGGCAGCTCTCGATGATCGCAGGCGCTATACGGCTGCCGTCGATATCGGCCAGAGACTGCGTAGCGAAGATCACGCTCGCGTTCTTCTTGCGCAGTGTCTTCAGCCATTCGCGGAGCTGGTCGGCGAAACCCTTATCGTCGAGCGCGAGCCAGCCCTCATCGACGATGAGCAGTGTCGGGCGTCCGTCGAGCCGATCTCCGATCCGGTGGAACAGATAAGAGAGAACCGCAGGCGCCGCACCGGTGCCGATGAGGCCCTCGGTCTCGAACGCCTGGATGTCGGCTTCACCGAGACGCTCGCTTTCCGCATCGAGCAAACGTCCCCAGGGCCCGCCGACCGTATAGGGCTGCAACGCTTGTTTGAGAGCATTGGATTGCAGAAGCACCGAAAGGCCGGTGATCGTGCGCTCCGGCACCGGAGCCGAAGCAAGCGAGGTCAACGCCGACCACAGATGCTCTTTCAATTCCGGCGTGACAGTCACGGACTCGCGCGCGAGAAGTGCGGCTATCCATTCGGCAGCCCAGCCACGTTCGCCCGCATCATCGATTCGTGCGAGCGGCTGAAGCGCGACGGCGGCGCTTGCGTCTTCAGCGAGCGCGCCGCCGAGATCGTGCCAGTCGCCGCCCATGGCAAGCGCCGCCGCGCGGATCGATCCCCCGAAATCGAACGCGAAGACCTGGGCCCTGGCGTAGCGGCGGAACTGCAACGCCATCAGCGCGAGCAGCACGCTCTTGCCGGCCCCGGTGGGGCCCACAACAAGTGTGTGGCCGACATCGCCGACATGCAGCGAAAATCGAAATGGCGTCGAACCTTCGGTGCGCGCGAAAAAGAGCGGCGGCGCGTGAAAGTGCTCGTCGAGTTCGGGTCCGGCCCAGACGGCCGAGAACGGCATCATATGGGCGAGGTTGAGCGTCGAAATCGGCGGCTGACGCACATTGGCGTAGACATGACCGGGCAGGCTTCCGAGCCAGGCTTCGATTGCGTTCACCCCTTCGCGCATCGAGGTGAAGTCGCGGCCCTGAATGGCCTTTTCGACAAGGCGAAGGCGCTCATCGGCGGTGCGGGGATTCTCGTCCCACACGGTCACGGTCGCAGTGACAAAGGCTTGCCCTACGAGATCGGAACCGAGCTCCTGCAATGCTGCATCCGCGTCGAGTGCCTTGTTGGCGGCATCGGAGTCCATCAGCACGGAAGCTTCGTTGGTCATCACCTCCTTCAGGATCGCCATGATGGATTTGCGCTTGGCGAACCACTGACGGCGGATACGTGACAGCACTTTGGTGGCATCGGTCTTGTCGAGACAGATGGCGCGCGTGGACCAGCGATAGGGAAAGGCGAGGCGATTGAGATCGTCGAGCAGTCCGGGCCACGTCTGCGACGGGAACCCCATCACGGTCAGCGTGCGCAGATGTGCTTGTCCTAGCCGCGGCTCCAAACCGCCTGCCAGATCCTCGTCCGCCAGGATCGCGTCGAGATACATCGGCGTCTCGGGCACGCGCACGCGCTGCTGGCGCGTTGAGATGCAGGAATGCAGGTAGGTGAGCGTCTCGACATCGTCGAGCCACTCGGCTTCCGGCATGAAGCCTTCGATCAGCGCGAGGACGCGATCGGTACGGTCGATGAAACTCGCAAGCGCTGCGCGCCAATCCGCGCCCGTTTGCGCACGGCCCTCATAGAGCCAACTTTCCGCGCGCGCCGCGTCGTCGGCGGGCGGCAGCCACACAAGCGTCAGGAAATAGCGGCTCTCGTAATGCGCGCCTTCTTCTTCGAACTGGGCACGGCGCTCGGCGTCGACCAGGCGTGACGCAGCATCGGGAAAAACGCTCTCGGGATAATGATTGGCTGGCTGACGTTGCGCCTCAATGAAGATCGCCCACCCGGATCCCAGGCGCCGTAGCGCGTTGTTGAGCCGCGATGTGATGGAGACGAGCTCGGCCGGTGTTGCGGAATCGAGATCCGGTCCACGGAACCGCGCGCTGCGCTGAAAGGAGCCATCCTTGTTGAGGACGACACCTTTCGCGACCAGCGCGGCCCAGGGCAGGAAGTCGCAAAGGACTTGGCACTTCCGGCGGTATTCGGCGAGGTTCATCATCGTGACGCAGCCATGTGTTGGGGATAGCGAAGGTGACGACGCACCACGTCGACAAAGGCGGGATCGCGTTTGGCGGCCCACACCGCGGCCAGGTGGCCGATCAACCAGATCGCAGCGCCCACGATCCAGAGACGCAGACCAAGTCCGACCGCGGCGGCCAGTGTGCCGTTGACGATCGCGACCGCACGGGGCGCACCACCCAGGAGGATCGGCTCAGTAAGAGCGCGATGGACCGGGGCGTAGAAGCCGGCAACGGGTTCGCTCTCGCCCATCAGATCAGTGCCCCGCCACCGAACTGGAAGAACGAAAGGAAGAAGCTCGACGCGGCGAACGCGATGGACAGACCGAAGACGATCTGAATCAGCCTGCGAAACCCGCCGCTGGTTTCGCCGAAGGCGAGCGTCAGGCCCGTCACGATGATGACGATGACCGACACGACCTTTGCGACGGGTCCCTGGATCGATTCCAGAATCTGGTTGAGCGGTTGCTCCCAGGGCATGTTGGAGCCGGAGGCGTAGGCAGGCGCCGAAGCGATGACGACGTAGGCGGATGCGAGCGCCACGCGAAAGCGGATACGAAACATCAGAGTTCTCCTTGTGGGATGAGGACGTAGTCGCCGCACGGGCCGAGGCCCTGCACGGCCGCGAGTTCGGCGAGCTTTCGTGCCGATCCACGTCCTGCGAGCACGGCGATCAGATCGATGGTCTCGGCGATCAGTGCGCGCGGAACGGTGACGACGGCTTCCTGAATGAGTTGCTCCAGCCGGCGCAGCGCGCCGATCGCCGTGCCCGCGTGCAATGTGCCGACGCCGCCGGGATGGCCGGTGCCCCAGGCTTTCAGAAGATCCAGAGCCTCGGCGCCGCGCACCTCGCCAATCGGAATACGGTCGGGACGCAAGCGCAAAGAGGAGCGGACGAGATCGGACAGCGAGGCTGCGCCGTCCTTAGTGCGCAGCGCCACGAGGTTGGGGGCCGCGCATTGGAGTTCGCGCGTATCCTCGATCAGGACGATGCGGTCGTTCGTCTTGGCGATCTCGGCGAGCAGCGCGTTGACCAGGGTGGTCTTGCCCGTAGATGTGCCGCCGGCAACCAGGATGTTCTTTCGTTCGCGGACTGCGCACTTCAGAAGTTCCGCCTGCGCGGCCGGCATAATTCTGGCCGCGACGTAATCGCCGAGCGTGAAGACGGCGACCGCCGGACGGCGGATGGCGAAACAGGGAGCGGCAACTACCGGCGGCAGGAGGCCTTCGAAGCGCTCGCCGCTTTCGGGCAGTTCGGCGGAGACGCGAGGATTGCCGCCATGCACTTCCACGCCGACATGGTGCGCGACCAGGCGTACGATGCGCTCGGCGTCGGCCGGCGTGACGCGCGCGCCGGTATCTTCCAAACCGCCGGATAGACGGTCGATCCAGAGCTTTCCGTCGGGATTGAGCATCACTTCGACGATGCTCGTATCTTCGAGATAGCTCGCGATCGCGGGGCCAAGCGCGGTGCGCAGCATGCGCGCGCCGCGAGCGAAGGCTTCCGCACGAAACGAGATGTTCGACACTTTGCTTGCCCCTCGACGTTGCCTCGGTATCGAGGCGATTGATCGGCGGGGCAATTAAGAAGAGACAGAACGCGCGCACCGCAACAGCTTTGATGCGTTCGTCGTAGTGTGGCGAGTAACGACAGGAAGAAGTGTGAGTGCGATTTAGTGTTGTTCGCGTTCGACCGTGTCGTCGGTAGCGCGAGATTCGATATCGCGGGAAATTTCGTCGGCGAGCGTGTCGCCCTTCGCCAGTCTGCGACCGAGCGCTTCGACAAAGCCTTCGTAACGTTCGCGCCCCTTTGCCTGGGCGGCAGATTGAGCCGTATCTGGAAGGGACGGGGTGTGGGTCAGCCAGAATCGCACGAACAGCGCAAGCGTCTCATTTGAGATCGTGACGTGGCGCTCCAGGCGTTCGATTGCGCGAGTCATGCGATCGAGACGCCGCGCGAGCGCGCCTTCGAGTCTGTCGGCGCCGTCCGGCGAAAGAAACGAGTTGAGCGCCGTCTCCACGATCTGCACACGAGGCACACGCTTGCGGGTAGCAAATTCATCCAGCCGGGCGGTCAGCTCGGATGGCAGCCGAAACGTGTGTTTGCCGCGGGTCATCACATGCCCAGATCGTCAGCGCGGTCGAGCGGCGCCTGCCGGATCGCAGTGCGCGCCAATTGGTCGTCGCACGATGGCGAATCTTCGTCGCGTTCGTCCTCCGACTGGAATTCCTGGGCCGGTTCCTGTGGCTTGGGCGCGATGTTCTCATGTTCGGGAAGTTCCGGTTCACGGCGCACGCCCGCATTGGCGGGATCGGCCTTGGGAGATGGTGTAGCTGGAGCAGTTGCCCAAGGATCATCAGGTCGCGGAACCGTTGCCTGGTCAACCCGTCTTGGTTGCGGTGGCGGAAGGATACGCGCTTGCAGCTGGTTATCCTGATAATAGCGAACCTTTTTGGCTCTGATGGGCGGACAACCCGACACGAGAACGAGCTCGTCGCTGGGCGGGAGCTGCATGATTTCGCCGGCGGTCAGAAGCGGGCGTGCCGTCTCCTGGCGCGACACCATCAGATGCCCGAGCCAGGGACTCAAGCGATGGCCGGCGTAGTTTTTCATCGCGCGCAATTCCGTGGCGACGCCGAGCGCGTCGGAAACGCGCTTGGCTGTGCGCTCGTCATTGGTCGCAAAACTCACCCTCACATGGCAGTTGTCGAGAATAGAATTGTTCTGGCCGTAGGCCTTCTCGATCTGGTTCAAAGACTGCGCTATCAGAAAACTCTTGAGGCCATAGCCCGCCATGAACGCGAGCGCCGACTCGAAGAAGTCCAGTCGCCCTAGTGCGGGAAACTCATCGAGCATCAGCAGCAGACGATGCTTGCGTCGTTTGGAGTCGAGTTCTTCTGTCAGGCGGCGACCGATCTGATTGAGGATGAGGCGGATCAGCGGTTTGGTGCGGCTGATGTCGGACGGCGGTACGACCAGGTACAACGTCGAAGGGCGATCCGCCTCGACAAGATCGGCGATGTGCCAATCGCATTGCCGTGTAACGGTCGCAACGACCGGATCGCGATAGAGCCCGAGGAAGCTCATGGCGGTGGAGAGGACGCCGGAGCGTTCATTTTCGGATTTGTTGAGGAGTTCGCGCGCCGCACTGGCGACGACGGGATGAACGCCAGCCTGCCCCAGGTGCGTCGTCGTCATCATCGCCCACAGCGTCTTCTCGATCGGGCGGCGCGGGTCTGACAAAAAATTTGCAACGCCGGTGAGCGTTTTGTCTTCCTCGGAATACAGAACATGCAGAATCGCTCCGACCAGGAGGGCATGGCTGGTCTTCTCCCAATGATTGCGGCGTTCGAGGGCGCCTTCGGGGTCAACGAGCACATCGGCGATATTCTGCACGTCGCGCACCTCGCGCTCGCCCCGACGCACCTCCATCAACGCGTTGTAAGCGGCGCTCGCCGCGTTCGTCGGATCGAACAACAACACCCGACCGAAGCGCGCGCGCCAACCGGCGGTGAGTGTCCAGTTCTCGCCCTTGATGTCATGGGCGATCACCGAGCCCGGCCAGGTCAGAAGCGTGGGGACGACAAGGCCCACCCCCTTGCCCGATCTCGTCGGGGCGAAACACAAGACATGCTCCGGCCCGTCATGTCGGAGATAGGTGCCGCGCCAGCGGCCGAGCACTACGCCATCCGGATGAAGCAGGTCGGCGTCGCGGATTTCGCGTGGCGTGGCCCAGCGCGCGGAGCCGTAAGTAATCGTGTGCTTGGCCTCGCGCGCCCGCCACACCGACATGGCGACCGCGACGACAACCGCGGCAACACCACCCGAGCCAGCGATGTAGGCACCTTCGACGAAAATATCGCGTGCATAAGCGTCGTAGGCGAACCACCACCAGAAAAAGGCGTGAGGCTGATACAGGGGCCAGCCCAGGAACGTGAACCACGGCTGTCCGAGCTGCGGCTGGAAGCCAAGGCGCCAAGCAGTCCATTCCGTCGCGACCCATAGAAAGGCGAGCACAACGAATGACACCAGGAACACTTGGCCCCAGAGGATCTTGGTCGCGGACATGGGAACGCATGACCAGCCAGCCTCAGAAGGCGCAACCCTGAATTTCTTATTGGTGGGGTCCCGGATACGACGACGTAAGAATAGGACGCCTCACGAACCGGCTCATGAGACGGACAGCACTCGTAGCCGGAAACAGCGACTCCTGCGCGATCGCTTCGGCGGAAGTGATAACACCGCGCGCGATAAGGCCCGACCAGTGCCTCCAGTGCCTGTGCAAAGAAGTTTTGACGGGCTGAGCGATTGGCCGCATCTGACCCATAGCGGACACGACCCGACAGCGTTATGCAAACTGGCGGTGCTTGTGCGCTGCGGATGTTCCGGTCAGGTCTGTGGCGCCGTTGGTGCGCCATCGGGATCGACCATGTTGATCCAGAATTGCGGTGGCACCGGCAACCGGTAATGCCGGCACGCTGTCAGCACCATCGGCCAGTGGCCTGTCGTGATCGCCGTCAGCGCATCGAAATCCTTTGAACCCTCGCAAGCCTCGCGGACGGTCTTCAGCAATTCTACGCCCGATGCCGATAGCGGCAGATCGCAAAGCGCGATGCCGTGATCATGGGTTCCGATATAAAGTCCCGCTTCGCTGGTATTGTCTGGCATCCACAGTTGTAATGTGCAGTGGCTCAGTTCCTTCTCTTTCAGCGCGACGAGCGTTTCCAGCGACGCCATATCCTTCAGTGCAGCGAGAAATGCCGCGAGCAGCGGAATGAGAATCGAGCCGGACGTTGCTTCCTTGCGGTATTCGTCAGTGCGTTCGCGCGGATGGGCGACAAGTTCGCGATAGTCGGTGAAGACGCACGGATAGTGGCCATGGGTCTGAACGGTGAGCGACAGACGTTGCGTCATCTCTTGCAGCCAAGCGCGCGCATCGTCCTTGTTGCCGTTCAGCGCACCCACCAACACCAGAAACAGCGCGATCTCGATGGCCTGCTGATCCTGCAATGGCAGGAACAGCGCGCGATTGTTGTCGATGAGCTGATATCCCATGGTTGCCAGTCGGGCGACTTGCTCCTGCGCGACAGCCTTCCGCGCGGGATCGGGATCGTGTTCGACAAGCCAGTGCACCCACAGTCCCGTTAATGCAATCCGCCCCAGCAGGTCGAACAGCTTCAAATTCACATCGACATGGGTGCGGGTGCGCACGGCGATCGAGATGCCGTCGCGCACACCCACATGCGGCAGCACCTTCTTTTCCAGAAGCTCCGACGCGATCGCAAGATGCAGCTGGATGGTCGCATGCAGGGTCAGCGTGATCGCTTTGTTGGCAGCAATCGACGTCTTGCCGATCAAAGGCCGCAACAGATTCCAGAGCGTCAAAAGAACGAGTTCACTGGCCTGATACGGAGCCTCCACATTGTCCGCATCGCGGGCCCAGACGAACAAGACCCACAAGCCGATGTAGAGCTGCCGCGCCACGCGCACGCGGGCGGCGTCCGTCGCGACGTCCTTCGAAAGTTCGTAAAGCAGCCGGCCAAAATGCTGCACGGCGATGTCCGGCTCGTCCACCATCGCCACCGCCTTCTGGAAATGCGAGCGCAGCGCCTTCGGCATGATCTTTTCGCGCAGGATGCCCTGCTGCAACAGACCGGCCAGCCGATCGCCGTTCCATTCGTCGAATGAGATACGCTTGTTCGAATTGCGCCGGATGAATCCCGTGACGGTGCCACGCACCTGCTCCTGGATGTCGCCACCGACCACCAGACAGATCACGATCTTGAGCTTCTGATAGCGCTTGGGGATCTTGGTGGGAATGTAGATATCGAGAATCTCGTTGAGCGACGACCGCAACGCCTGCGGCGTGCCGTCCCATGACTGCCGCGTCAGGTCGCCTTGCTTGACGGAGAAGAGAAACAGCTTGCGTACGCCGTCATCGTCCTTGCCCACGGCAGCGATATCGACTCCGGCCTGCGCCGTGCCCCGTTGCGGGCGCGAATACACAGTGTATCCGAGTTCGCTCAAAAGGTCGGGTAAGATCGCGTCGAGCTCATCGCGCTCGCGCAGCGAAGCCAGATATTGGCGGAACAGAAGCTTCATTTGAGCTTCTCCACCCGGTACACCCGCAGCATGTAATCGAGGCCGACCGGATCGAGGATTTCATGCCTCGGCAGTTCGATCGAGGTGCCGAAAGACTTCAGATCCATCGCGACGGCGCGCGTGCTGCCGCCGTGATCCTCGACATAGGTCAGCGACCGCTTGCCATAAAGAATCGTCGAGCGGTGCACGAGATGAATGAAAACGGACTTTTGTTCCGCGAGCTTGTGCACGGTTCGCATCTCATCGCGTATCCGCTGTGCCACGACACTGCGTTGATAGTCCGATGGGTGCAGCTCCTTGACGATGCCGACACTGTCCAGACCTTTATAGAACGTGTCGTCTTCTGCCAGCGCCTTCTGAATAAAGGGATAGGCGACATCGCTGCTGGGAATCGACTTCAGATACTCCTTGGCGCTGCCGCCGTAGTTGAGCAGCACCGGATCGAACAGCAGCCGTGCGATGGCGTCGGCTGTCTGTGGCTTGGCTGCGCGCAGCACCGAAACGATGATGGAACATCCGACCACCGGCTTGACGAACAGAAAGCCGATCGCCTTGCGACACAGAAGGAGTTGTTGGACGTCGCTGAGGGAGAGGGGTGCCACACTGGTGTCGAACGGCCGCTCGCGCTCGACGCCGACCAGATCGGTGACGTTGCCGCAGAGCGCGATGCTTCGCGACAATAACCAACGCACGATCAACCGATAGAGGCGGTCCGGGTCGCTCTGGCGCAAGGCATGTGCGATCGAATCGAAAGCTTCGATCGTCAAGCCGCCATCGCGGAGCTTGTCTGTGATGTAGTCGAGCGTGAAGGCCTCGCGCGGCGTTCCCAGAAGCTGGCGTAGTCCTATGTCAAGAATGTTGATCGTGCCACGATTTCCGGGCGGGACCGCTTGCAGCGCCGCCAAGGCTTTGCCGAGGGACGTGTCGTCCAGCAGCGCATGGTGCAACCGGACGATCTCGGCCAACGCATGCAGCATGGTCGGGCTGGCGTCCGTGATGGTGGCCCCAACAAGCTGGCGGGCGAGGCCGGTGTCGGGAAGCGCTTTCAGGATGTCGAATGCTGCGCGCACAGCGTTGAAGCGCACATCATCGTCGTTGTTGCTGTCCACGTAGGGCTGCAAAACGCGAATGGCATCGTTCGCCGCTGGCGCATCGGCATAACGCATGTGACCCAGTGCATGCACGCCAGCGATCCGCCGCGTATCGGTGTAGGACTGCACGAAGGCGATGGCGGTTCCGATGTCATTGGCTGCCCTTAGCGCAAACGACACAAATTGCACAGCCAGCGGTTCGCCATCTTTTGCCTGTTCGACCACGCTCTGAGCTTGATCGGCATGCGCCACGCACCAGAGTTGGAAAGCAGCGTTGGGTTGGCCGGCTGCACCATCCTGACCGGCTTGCGCAATCAACGCGCTGCAACATTGCATGAGCGCGGCGACATCGATGTCGAGTTTGGGAATGGCCTCGCAATAAAGATGTTGCGCGACGAAAAAGTCGCGGCCGGTGATCGCCGCGAATGCGGGCGTTGTTGGGATCGCCACCAGATCGATGGCGCCTTCGTTGTGAAGCCGGATGCACTGGGCGATGAAGGAATCAGTATCGCCGTCATGTTCGTGATAGCGCGCAAGCTCGGTTGCCAGCGCGCCCGTCTGATACAGCCGAACGGTCTCTTCAGGTGCGGGTACCGGCGCGAATGCCACAGGTTTTGTGTCCCGGATAAGGCACAAAATCTAAGCCGATTCGGGGCTTGCGCCCTTGGTTGGATTGAGCCCGCTTCCCCTCGGTGTAGCGCGCAACATTATGTCTTCGTCGGGGTTTGGGCGCTACACGCGCGCAGCCCGTCCGTCGGTTGTCCGTGACTTTTGGAGCCCAACGCGGTGTCGAATTATCCTCCGGCGGGGGCGATTTTTCCTCCCGTGGCGGACAATATTTCTGCGTTGCGGGCGGTGCGATGGGCGCCCATGTTGGAAGCGACTGCAGGAGGTTATTTGCATGCTGGACACAGCCAATATGCCCCACCATCGCGGCCGGCCCAAAGGCAGCGGCATCGATGATGAAGCCCATCTGCGCGCCATCGCCGAACACCTCGACAGCGCCCCCGGCATATCGCTTGCCGCGGCGATCGACGCGGTTCTGTGCACAGCCTATCCCGACGACGCCTCGCTCCGCTCGCTCAATGTCCGGCGCGAATCGATCGCCCATCGCCTTCGCGGCAAGTGGCGCAGCATGCGCGCCCATCTTCTCGAAGACGTCCAGGCGCGCAAGCGAGCCGAACGCGCCGAGCGCGCCGCAAGAGCCGCAGCCAACTTTCTGGCCGGGATCGCGACGTTCCAGCGTTACCTTGGATTGGTGGCGAAACGCGCCCGGCCCTGGATCGAGATGACAGTTCGCGACCTGGACGCGGCGCTGCGCACACTGGAAGCGCAGAAAATTCTGACGTTCGCAGAACGGGTTCAGGCGTTGCAGAAAGATCCGAAGCTCGCCGTGTGGCTCAAGCCCAATGCGCTCGCTGTGCGGCGGTAGCAATCAGTCATGACTGGCGTGACGTACCTTGCTTTCACCGAAGCACCCCGGCTGGACATCCCCGTCGATGCCTTGGGGCCTGGCGGCATTCGCGGCGACTTGCACGTGCTGGCCATCATGCCCGACGAAAAACGGCCGGATGCGGAGCGGCTTGGCGACAAGACCGCGCGGAGGTTTCGGGTCTCTGCGCGCTTGTCGAAGGTCCCGGCGGCATCAGGCGATCTCAAAGGAGATTTTACCGCAGAAGATGGCGCGTCCTACTTCGTCTCGCCGGAACAGATCCATCTACACCGTGTCGATACACCAGGCGGGCGCTTTGACGTCGCCAAGAACGCAAACCGCGAAATGGCGCTGGTAACCTTCGACTGTACGGCGCGGGATGTGGGCGAAGCACAGGCCACGTTTGCGAATGCCGTTTATCCGGTTCTAGATCATCTCGCCTTTATGGCCAATGTGCCCGTTCATATCGCCGCGTTGCGCGTCGAAGATCTGAACAACAACTGCACGACATTGACCTATACAGCGCCCTACAAGCCGGTGTCCGTCGGATCCTTCGCCCAACAGTTCGCATTGGACATGCAGCCGGTCTATGCCCTCTATCGCGAAGCCCGCAACGCCAGCAGCGATTTCTATCGCTTCCTCTGCTATTACAAGATTCTCGAAGGCCTGTTGGGCAAGATGCGGGCCGCTGTCTATCAGCGCGCCAAGACGCTCAATCGGACACTCGTGGCCGCGCGCGACCGGGTTCCAGAGTGCGACGACTATCCCGACGGTCTGAAGGACCAAACCGGCAAATCGATCAAGCATTTCCTCGACAGCGTACTCACACCGGAATTTCGCAACGCGATGGCGCATTTCGCCACCGACGACGGCACTGTGTTGTTGATGAGCGATCACGCCCATCAATTGCGCTATGCCAACATCATGCTCATCACCGAGCTCTGCGTGCGCACCGTCATCGCCAATCACGAAACGCTTTTGCGCCAGCTCGCCTGACATGCGTTTTACCTGCAGCAACTGCAGTGACTTTGAGATTCCCGACGACTGGTGGTTCCATGCCGGCATGGACCGGTTTCGCAAGGATGTATCCGACGCCTATGTCTTCGCGCCCTCACAGCTTCATCCCGGTCATCCAGTCACGCTGGTGCCGTTGGTGAAGATCGAACCCGTCCATCGTGCTGTTGCGCTCGATTTCGGCGGCTTTGATCGCGCGCGCATGGTCCGCATCCTGCAAGGCTTCGTCGCCGGCGATGCCATTGAACCGGTGCCGCTCAACATGATCGACAAGGCAGCGTATCGCTTTGCGGTGTACGATGGCTTCCACCGCTTCCACGCGGCGGTAGCGGCGGGGTATCGCCTGCTGCCCGCGTTGATCGGCGAATGGGGACTTTTTGGCTGATGGCACATTATGTCTTGCTCGGCGCCGGCTTCAGCCGCAATTGGGGCGGATGGCTGACCGACGAAGTCTTCGAATATCTCCTCGGCTGTCCGGAGGTTCTGGCCGATGGCGATCTGCAGCGCCGGTTGTGGCGGGTCAAAGACCGCGGCGGCTTCGAAGCCGCACTGGAAGAGTTGCAAGCCGAAGCGGCGCGCAGCGGCGACCGCACGACGTTGGAAAAACTGGAGCGCGCCATCCAGGCGATGTTCGCGGCTATGGACGGCGGCTTTCGCAACGGCCGCGGCACAATCTTCGAGTTTGAGTTCGCGCGCGGCACATCCTTGGTCAAGGATTTCCTCCATCGCTTCGATGCCATCTTCACGCTCAACCAGGATCTGCTGCTGGAGCGTCATTACTTCAACGAAGGTCACGGTCTTGTCGCGCCACAGCGCTGGAGCGGTTACACCATTCCTGGCATGCGTCCGATCGTCGACAACAACGCGCCATTCACCGGCGAACGCGTCGTTCCGGCCTATGCGCCGGATACGGAGTTTCAACTTCCTGCGCGCATGCAGCCCTTCTACAAGCTCCATGGCTCGTCAAATTGGCGCGATGCGCACGGCCGGCTCATCATCGCGCTAGGCGGTAACAAGGCCGGCACGATTCAGGCAAACTCCGTCCTAAACCAGTATGCCGAACGCTTCAAAGCGGCCTTGTCGTCCGGCGACGCCCGGCTGATGATAATCGGGTATGGGTTTCAGGACTCGCACATCAACACTATTCTTCTCGACGCGGCCACCCGCCAAAGTCTCAAGCTTTTTGTTATCGATCTTTTGGGCGTCGATATCAGTCATCCCAACCGCAAAGCGCCTCTGCGCGGACCCAATCCGTTTGCTGATGGCATCATCGGCGTCTCGCGCAGACCGTTGTCGGCGAGCTTTGGCGAAGATCGCGTCGAACGCGAGAAGATTCTGCGGTTCTTTGCCTGAGCCGCCGATCTCGAGAGCGGTATGTAGCTTCTGCTGATTGAGCAACGCCGTCATGGACAGCGCTATGAAGAATGTACTTTTCTGACACAAAGGGGACTTTGCCTCGATCCCCGCACATGAACCGCGAGGTCAAGACTGCGGTGCAATTTCGTCCGCATTTGGCGCATAAGCGCCCCAAGGTCTTGAGGCGCTCCGACGCAGTAAGTTCAAAGTTCGATCTGCTCAGACAACGCCAACGCATCGTCCACTTCGATACCTAGATAGCGCACGGTACTTTCAAGCTTCGTGTGTCCGAGCAGAAGCTGAACCGCTCGTAGATTGCGCATGGAATGGGTGCCATACGCCGAGCTGTTTAGGCCCGCCGAGTCAACCCACTGATGCACGAGTCGAGCGTATTGCCGTGTCGAAAGATGACGCTGATCTTTGAGGCGGCTAGGAAACAAGTAGCTACCTTGCTCAGTCCCGATCTCTCCAACCCATTTCGCTAGCGATGCGCGAGTAGATTCCGTGATTTCGAACTGCACTGGCCGACCAGTTTTCTTTTGAACAATTGTAGCTCGCTCGCGGATACGATAATCGCCCGCCTGGACATCGGCTATCTTCAGACCAACCAAGTCACACGCCCGCAACTTGCTGTCGATCGCTAGATTGAAGAGCGCAAGATCCTTGCTGCAGCCATTGAGTTCCAGCCGGACCCGGACCGCCCATGCGTCTTTGGGCTTCAGAGGTCGCTTCTGGCCGATAAGACGCCCCTTATTCCATGGGTGGACACTTTTGATTGCGTTCGACGTGAGATCGGACTTCGCCATAGGGTCCTCCTGAACGCCCCCTCCCACCGCTTCGTCGACACGCTGCCGACGTCCAACGATATCACCGGAATTCGGTGCGCGCTTCTGACCCGTCGCCAAGATTGGAGGTCTGGTCATGTTGCCGCGCGCTCCCGGCCATGCTGAATAATGGTCGCGGACGAACCGAGGGGGCGGTGTGGCTGAAGAAGCTAAGGGTCAGGAGTCAGGCGCAACGGCGGGCGGCGCGGGCGTCGATTCCGCCGCCTCGTCGCCGCACGCTTGCCGGATATTCCTTACGCAGACTCCGACTGGGGCGCGATGCCGATGGCGAAGGGCGATTACGACGATGCCATCGCGAAGTTTGCCGAAGCCAACCAGAAAGGCCCTCACTTCGCCGATCCGCTGGAAATGTGGGGAGAAGCGCTGATGCTGAAGAGGCGCTCCGATCTCGCGCTGGCAAAGTTCGAGGAAGCCAACAAATACCCTCCCAACTGGGGACGGCTGCTTCTGAAATGGGGTGAAGCGTTGCTGTGGTCGGGCAGGAGAGATGACGCGAAGAACCAGCTTGCTGTCGCATCCGACCTCGATCTGACACCGTCACAAAAGTCCGAACTCGCGAAGGTCTCGCATGGCTGAGGAAGACGACGACGTATCGTCCGGCGTGAAGGGCGATGCCGCGGCGGTGGGGCTGGCGCTGAACACCCTCGCGGCGGAAGACGCGCGCGCCTATCTACGCGAGCAGACCCAGCTTGCCAGTCTGCAAAAGCAGAATCTCCTCGATCAAAACGCCTTCGAGCTCTCGCATCTGCGCTGGCGCCGCTTCAACGACCAGATGAAAGGCGCGTTGCAGATCATGGCCGTGGCGCTCGGCGCACTGATCGTCATCGGCATCGGGGTCGCGATGTGGAACGCGAGCCAGGCGGACGGCATCGTCGTCGAATCCTTTGCCGCGCCGCCCGATTTTTCCGCCAACGGCATCAGCGGCGACGTCGTCGCCAGCGATATCACCAACAAGATCGCGGTGATCCGCGACACCGCGAACGGCAATTCCTTCAACCGTTCAAAGGACGTCCGTCAGGACAGCGGAGACGACGTCAAGGTCGAGATTCCCGAAACCGGCATTTCAATGAATCAGGCATGGCGCTATCTCAAGGCGTGGCTCGGGCACGAGCGGCCATTGCGCGGCAATTTGCGCAGACTGAACGACGGCAAGATAGCGCTAACCGTTGCATTGGCGGGAGACAGTGCGGCGGTGTTCACCGGCCCGGCCCCCAATCTCGATGGCCTCGAGCAGCAGGCGGCGGAGCATGTCTTCGCCGGTGTCGATCCAAGCAACTACATTCTGTATCTCGACGCAATGAGCCGCGAGAAGGAAGCCTACGCCGCCATAACGCATTTTG
>Ga0182024_10013333_pt1 | contig 16072 bp, 5 predicted proteins | sample P32metaG_FD_120480 | JGI IMG/M metagenome (GOLD analysis project Ga0182024, IMG submission 120480) | Permafrost microbial communities from Stordalen Mire, Sweden - P3-2 metaG (Illumina Assembly) | ecosystem: Environmental > Terrestrial > Soil > Wetlands > Permafrost | place: Sweden: Stordalen... | reverse complement strand
GATTCCACCGGAGCGCTTGATTTGCCGGATATTCCCGAGACGCTACTGGTTGTCGGCGGCGGATATATCGGGCTTGAAATGGGTACTGTCTACGCCGAACTCGGCACCAAAGTCAGCGTCGTCGAATTGACCGATGGATTGCTTCCGGGGGCGGACCGCGATCTGGTCAAGCCGCTCCACTCGCGGCTGGAAAAGCTCTTTGCCGCGATCCAGTTGAAGACCAAAGTCGTTTCGCTTGCCGATAAGAAGGACTCGATCGAAGTGAGCTTGCAGGCAGCCGATGGCAGCGGCGCGCGGACCGAGCGATTCAGTCGCGTGCTGGTTTCCGTCGGACGGCGGCCGAACAGTGACGGACTCGGCCTTGAGAACACGAAAGTCGAAATTGATCGACGAGGGTTTGCCGTCGTCGATCATCAAGCCCGCACTGCCGATCCGCACATTTTGGCAATCGGCGACGTGGCGGGCGAGCCGATGCTCGCGCACAAGGCGTCGCATCAGGGGAAAGTGGCCGTCGAGGCGTTGCATGGCGGCCCTGCCGTTTTCGCGCCGCAGGCGATTCCGGCGGTCGTATTCACCGATCCGGAAATCGCGTGGGCCGGTCTGACCGAACAGCAGGCGAAAGCCGAGAGCCGCGTGATCGAAGTGGTCCGTTATCCCTGGGCAGCCAGCGGGCGAGCGCAATCGCTCGGCCGCACCGAAGGATTTACCAAGCTGCTCATCGATCCTGAAACCGAACGGATTCTGGGCATCGGCATCGTCGGCACCGGCGCTGGAGAATTGGTCGCTGAAGGTGTGCTGGCGATCGAAATGGGTTGCACGGCCCGCGACATCGCCGAATCGATCCATCCGCACCCGACGCTCAGCGAAACGCTGTCGTTCAGCGGCGAGCTATTCTTGGGCACGGCAACGGAGATCTACCGCCCGCGGCAACCGGTGGAAAGCTGATCGGCGCCAAGGGGATTTTCGCTCCAAGCCCAGGGAAGGCGGACAGAGTATTTTCTATTTCAAAAGATCTTCATCCGCCTTCCCTGGGCTTAATTCGCGCCGACTTCACAAGCCCCATTCTTCCGCCGGGGTTTCAAACGGCAATTGATCGACCAACACATGTGCCGTCGCCTTGGCGTCGCGACTCAGATCGTCCAACGTGTAGTTCGCGGCCGCCGATGCGATGTCGTCCGGCGCAGAATCCGCCGATGAGGATTTAATCGGTATCGAATTGCCGGTTCCAACTACCTGGTTTGCATTCGGACCGGGTTGGACTGTGGCCGATTGTATGGCAGCCGATTGTGGCTGCCGCGGACCGTTGCGATCATCCGGACCGACAAACCATCGTGCGGCGATCACCATTGCCAGAAGTGCCGCGGCGGATGTCAACCAGGCAGACGTCAACAAGCGCGCGCGGCGGCGCGAAGCATTGTTTCGCACCTTGACCGTAGACCCGGGCAGGGCGCGAATCGGTTCCACCATCGAATCACCGACAGCCGAATCGACGACGGTCGGGCGAACGGCTTGCATGATCCGCTGGTGCAACGATTCAGAGAACCGCGGCTGTTCGAGACGGGCCGCCTGCTGAAGTTGGCGAGCAAACCAGAGTTCATTTCGCGATTGAGAATGTTCGTCGTGCATGATTCCACCCGCTTCTAGTTCAACTAGCCCGGCCGAAAGGCTGGGCTCCCATCGGACTTTCCACCGCTTCGCCATGCGCCATCAACGCCCGCAGGCCGGGCATTAGTTTCTTGCGAGCCCGAAACAACATCGTCTTGACCGCCGCGCGCGAACGCCCCAAGATGCCACCGATTTCCTCGGTGCTCAACTCTTCGACATAGTGCAACCAGAGACCGGCGGTTTGCTCCTCGTCCAACGATTCGGCAGCCAGTCGCCAAACGCTCCGACGCCATTCGTCGGCCGAGATTCCTTCCGCTGCCTCCTCGATAGGCGAGCAAATCGACTCGGGCTTGACGATCGATTCCGCGTGATGCTCGCCGCGGCGATGATTCAGCGACAAGCGGTGCGCGATCGTGAATAACCAGGTACGAAAACGGAATCGCGGCTGATACCGCCCCAACGCCCGATACGCCCGCACAAACGATTCTTGAGCAAGGTCCTCGGCATCGGCCCGGCAGCGCGTGCGGCTGATTAGAAACTGGACCAAGGGCACCTGCACTCGCCGCACCAATCGCTCGAAGCTTGCCGCGCACCCCGCCTGTGCCAACACGGCGAGCTGCTCCTCGCTGAGAGGATCGATTCCCGCCGGCGGCAGCGCTGCGATACTCATTCCTACTCTTTCCCAGACGACCGCTCATGCCGCTTGCCTTCGCCGCGGCCATGCTGCCAATCCTGACGATGCTGCTTCATGAACTCGCAAGCCTTTTCGCCGAACTTGATGACATCGTCGGACGAGGCTTTCCAATCGATCGACAGCGTTTTGCCATCGGCGCTGGCTTTCAGGGCATTGACCATTTTCAACGCCTCGGGATGATCGCCGAGCCGCAAAGCGCCCATGGCTTGAACGCCGTCGATAATCGATTTTACTTGCTTCGCCGTGTCGCCGTTCGTCATTCCGACCTTGATATGATCAAAATCTTCGCCGTCGCTTTCGCCCGCGGCAAAGCTCACGCTGTCGATTTGCTTTGCCAGCGGCAGACGAGTCGGCAGTTTCACTGCCGTTAGTCCGGCGACCGCTCCGCTGAATACGGTCCCCTTCGGAGCGTTCGGCAACAGCGGCGAATCCGTGGCCAAGCCACCTTTGCCGCCGATCACATCAAGTGCGGCCTTCAAATCGCCGGCGCTATCCGCGAACACGCCCACGCCCTGCTTGGGAAACGACGCCCAAACGGTGTGCTTGTGGTCACGGCCCATATGCTCGGTCCAAGTGTACAGTTCATGATTGCCGTCGTCGGTTTTCAAGGCGATGAAGTCGTGCTTCGACTTCAGATGGCTCATCAGCTTGTCTTTGTCGGCCATGGCGTAGACGATCAGCACTCCCGTGTGCGGCGTGAAATCGGTGCCATAGAGGGTTGCCCCATGCAAATCCGTTTGCGGATCCGTGCCCAATTCGTCGTGCAGTTTCGCCAGACCCTTTTTCACATGTTCGTCTTTCAGAGCCTCCTCGCGAATACGTTGCCCAACCTTCGATTCGCGGGCAGCGTCGAAATCGATATGAACCAGCCATTTGGCCCCAGATGCCACCGACGCCGCATCCAGCGGAGCCGCTTGTGCCGTGACAGCCGTGCTCCCCCAAACCAACATCCCCGCCATCACTGCTATCAACCGCTTCATCGTGGAATCTCCGTTAGGAAAAGGAATAGCTTGGCTTCTGCCCCTTATACACCGCGAGACGGCAAGCGGTTACATTTCTCGGCGCCACCGGCGCGACCGGAATTAGACGCGGATTGCTTGGGGGCATTCTACCATCCAAAGAGAGCGATCGGGTAGGATGACGCATTGAGAACGACAATATTTCCAACGCGATAAGGATAGGCAAATGCGGCGATCACCGGATTTACCAGGCAAATTGAGCCGACGAACATTCCTCCAAACGTGCGGCGCGATGGGCGCCGGCTTGGCTCTAGCACCGACCGTCTTCGGCGAACCGAAGAGGTTCGCGCAAGGCGGCGGCTTGAACTACACCTTCGTCAACCAGACCAACGGCAAGTTCATCGACGAGCATTGCTACTGGAGCCTCAACGGCGGTCGAGAGTGGCATTCGTTCGCCAAATGGCCGACGGTGCCGTGCCCAACCGGGAATGGGCGTGTTTATTTCGCGCTCGGCGCCCTGCCCAAGAACTTTGACGATCGCGAAGCCTATTGGGACTTCATCGAATACGCTTATGGCGGCGCCGTCTGGAACGGCAACACCACGCAAGTCGATGGGTTTTGCATCCCGCTGACGATCGAACTGGGTGAAAAGAAGCTGGGCATTACCGAATCCCGCGGCAAGCTGTTCGACACATTCCGCAAGGAATGTCCGCCGGAGTTCAAGTCATGCGTTAAGGGCGACTATTGGATCCTTTCGCCGTGCCGTGCTGGCTTCGGCGCGGAAGGGCCCCATCGGCGATATTTCGACACGTACGTCGACGAAGTGTGGGAGCTTTATGCCGACGGGAAGAAAACGCCCAGCGGAAAATGGACCGGCCACGTCGTCAACGGTGCGTTGATATTCACTCCGGTAAACGGAGGCAACCCCATCAGTTGTCCGAAGAAGCCGAGCACGCAGGAGATCTTCTTGGGCACCGGAGTGCTTGCCGGCAATCCGCAGTTCTGCGCCGCGATCAATCGTCATGTGCTGGCCGACCCGGCCGATTGGCACGACGCCGCGAAGTTCTACCAGGCGGCGCCGTGCAACTGGTACTCCAAGTTCCTCCACGAACACACCCTCGACCACAAATGCTACGGCTTCTGCTACGACGACGTCAGTGAGCAAGCTGCCTTCTTCTCCGGCAAAGGCGACAACTTGATCGTCACCCTGCACTGGGATTCCAAATCGGTCACGAAGTGAGCCACGGGATAACGCTCTTCTCGGTCAAGCCACCGGCGCGGCCGATCGGAGGCGGTGGTTCGTGCGGTATTCGCCTGGCGGATGGCCGATCTGCCGCTTGAAGACGGCGCTCAGGTATTCCACGTGCTTGAAGCCGGCACGATCGGCGATCACTTTCAGCGGCAAGTCGGTTTCCTCCAGAAGTTGCTTGACCCGCTGAAGTTGAACCCGCAATATCTCGTCGTGGGGCGAATGGCCGAGCAACTTCTTGAAACGGGCTTCAAGAATACGTCGCGAGACCGGCACCGCCCGGAGCAAATCCCCGACCTTGATTCCCTCGCAGGCATGATGTCGAATGAACCGGACCGCCTGCGAAACGTGCGGATCCGTGATCGCCAGCACGTCGCTCGACTGTCGGATCACGATACCGGTCGGTTTGAGCAAGTGCAATCCTTCGACCGTTTGCCCGCTGGTCATCATTCGGTCCAATAGCGAAGCGGCCTGATATCCGGCACGATCGGCATCGGGAATCACGCTCGACAGCGGCGGCTCCGACAAATTGCACAGCAAATCGTCGTTGTCGACGCCCACCACGGCAACTTCGTCCGGCACCGCCACCGCCGCGCTGCGGCAAGCTTCCAGAAGTTGCCATCCGCGGATGTCGTAGCAGGCCATCACGCCGCACGGTCTTGCCAACTGCCGGACCCAGGCGGACAACTGCTTCTCTTCCTCTTCCCACGAGGTCGGCCTGACCCGCGCGCCATTGGCCGGCGGATACGTGTCGATCCGGCAGCCTGCTTCACCGGCCAGCCGTTCGAACGACTCGCGCCGCTCGCGCGACCATTGAAACCGCTCGTCGCCGCAGTAGGCCATGTTCTTGAATCCGCAATCCCGAAGATGGTTGAAAGCGATGCGAGCAATCGCTTCGTTGTCGGTCTCAACGCATGGCAGTTTTGGCAAGAAACGCCACGCACTCACGTCGACCGTGGGAAGCCGCTTCGCGCGGATCGCATTGGCGATGGGCAGGTTCTCGATGCGCGCGATGATTCCGTCGCCGCGCCAGCGCTTCAGCCATTCGGGTGGCGCCGCGCCGCGCCCCTGTTCGGGCAAATAGATCGACCACGGCTGATGCTCGCGTAGATAGGCATGGATGCCGCGAAGCAATCCGCGCGCATAGGCGTTCGAAGTTTCAATCAACAGCGCGACCTGGAAACGCTTGATCATCACCCCCCCGAGATTTGGCACCGGGCAGGCCGGTAAAAAATCTTGCACGAACCACTTTCATACCGTCAATTCAGCCCGGAAACCAGCGGCTACACTTTGATATTTCGTGAAATAATGCGCCCGACCCACGTAAAAAAGATTATCCAAATTGCGCAATTCCTCATAGACAACGCCCTTAGAGAGCGCATAATCGGAACACGAGTCAAACTCCCGCCGCGTGCTTGGCTCTTTCGAGCGCGCAGTACCTGCCTAGAAATTTGATTGATTCGAGAATCGATTCGCTCGGGGGAACACCGCGCGAATTATCGCGATGGTTCGCCGCGCGGACCTACATGCCGCTAGGTGCTCGAGCGGGGATGAGGTTTAGTTGGGGGATTGAAAAGCAAACTGGCCGCGCGATCGGTGCGCGGCTGGATTAGGCGGAATTCGGATAAACTTCTTTTACGTGATCGGATTGCTGTATGAGAACGACCCTGCGTGCGTTGGTAGCGATTAGTTTTCTTTCGTTGGTGCTCGCCGAATCGAGTCGCGCCGAAGCCGCAATTGCGTTGGTCGATAATTTCAATTCGTCGGGGTGGACTGGCGAAGCGTCCACCGGCGCAAACCTCACCCAATCGTTGAATATTACCAGCGGGGCCGACGTGCTGGTCGTCGATGTCAGCACGCGTAGTGTCAACGTTGCTCCCACAAGCGTCACCTACAACGGTGTCACCTTGACTCTCGCTGTAAACCAACCGGCGGCAAATACAACCTATGTTGATTCGGCCATCTATTACATGCTCAATCCACCCACCGGTGCCGCTGATGCGCTTGCTGTTACGCTCAACGGCGGCGTCAGTGAGTATGCATGGAATGCATTTACGCTTAGCGGAGTGGACACCACGCAGGCGGTTCTTACGGGCAAAGGAGACACTGAAAACACGAGCAACCCGAGCACCGTTACCGCGACGGTGACCGGCGTTACCGTGCCGGGTTCGTGGGCAGTTACTGACACAACGTTCCGCAATGGAGTTGCCCCGGTCACTTTCACTACGTCGCCGACGTTAACGATGGGGTCGATTTGGTCGGCAAGCCCGGGGAACACGATGGATAGCGGCATCGATGTTCAGAATCTGGGTACGGGAACCACGTCAATCACGGCGTCAGCGAATGGAACCGGTGGCGGTCACTTTACTATCACGGCAGCGGTCTTCGCGCCAATTTCAGTCATCGGCACTGCTTGGACCGGTACAGCGGGAGATACCCTCTGGACCACGGGAACTAACTGGGCCGGCAACAGCGTGCCGGCAACGGACTCGTCGGTGACGTTCGGAAATACAGGCGCGACAGGAGCGGTCGATCTCGGGTCCACAGGACAAACCGTCAACGGACTCTACTTTCTGTCAACTGTTCCCACTACGATCTCGAGTTCGCTGTCGCAGACTCTGACCCTCGACAACGGGTTGTCGGCCGCATCGCCCAGCGTCCCAGTGCAATCATCGGGAACTCAAGCCATCAACACCGCGGTGGCCCTGAATTCCAACGCTGCCATCACGGTCAATTCCGGGACGTTGACAATGACCGGACCCATCGGCAACGGTTCGATCGGAAACGCTTTGTCCGTATCGGGCAGCGGAGTGTTGATTCTCTCGGGCAACAACGGCTACACGGGCGGCACGACCGACACCGGCGTCTTGCGAGTCACTAACTCATCGGGGTCAGCCACGGGAAGCGGCGCCGTCGCAGTCAATAGCGGCGGTGTTCTTGGCGGCAACGGCACCATCATCGGCAATGTGACCCTCAGCGCGGCCGGCGCGGGCCACCTCGCGCCGCAGATTACATCGGGGACCGCCTATACCACTCTCAATATCACCGGCAATCTAACGCTCAACAATTCCTCGGTTCTCGACTACAACTTCGGTACCGCCGGCACCATTGGAAGCCCCGGCACCAGTGACCAAACGCTCGTCTCAGGCACGTTGACGCTGAACGGCACTACCACGGTGAACATCACCCAACAGTCAGGTTTCGCCCCTGGTCTGTATAAGCTCTTTGGCTACGGCAGTTCCTCCGGCTTTAGCGCCGCCTCGTTTGCGGTGGGAACCCACACCGGCTCGGACGTTTATTCCTTCGCCAACAACACCGGCAGCAACGAAATCGACATGTCCGTGCTGACCCCCGGGGCGGTTAAGACCTGGACCGGCGCCGTCTCCAATGGCTCCGGCGGCGCGAATTGGGACACGACGACCCATAATTGGGGCGGAACCAATACCTATTTCGATGGCAATCCGTCGCTGTTTCAAGGGGCTGATTCGGTCGTATTCCCGACCGGCGCCGTCACGGGCAACGTCAACGTGACGGGCAACTTCTCGCCGACGGCCGTGACGATCTCCGCGACCGATCAGAACTTCGTCTTCTCCGGCACTGGATCGATCGGGGGCACCGGTCTGCTCACCGTGAACACGGCTGGCCGATCGGTCACCCTTGCCACCGCAAACACTTACTCGGGCGGCACTCAGTTCACCGCCGGCACGCTCAATATCAACAATGCCTCGGCGATCGGCGTCGGCACGCTCACAATGGCCAGCGGCGTCACCCTCGACAACACCAGCGGCGCCCCGATCACGTTGACCACGAATAATCCTCAAAGCTGGGGCGGCAGCTTCACGTTCACCGGCACCAATAGCCTCAATCTAGGCACTGGAGCCGTGTCCATGACCGGCAGCCCGACCATCACCGTCAACGCCAACAGGCTGACGGTCGGCGGCGCCATCAGCGGCGCCAACATCACGAAGGCGGGCGCTGGCGCGTTGGCGCTCGGCGGCGGCGCGAGCACCTTTACTGGCGGCATCACGTTCAATGCCGGCGAGCTCGACATCAATGGCATGGGGGCCCTCGGCAGCGGCGGCACGTTGAATTTCAACGCCACGAACCTCCATATCGACAACACCTCCGGCGGCCCCGTTACGAACGCCAACAACAACCCGGAAACCTGGCAAGACGGCGGCTTCACGTTCAATGGCAGCAACAACCTCAATCTCGGAAACGGCGCGATTACCCAAAACGGCACGGTAACGATCGGTGTCCTCGGCAGCACTCTGACTCAGACTGGCGCCTACACCAGCAACGGAAATCCGCTCGTGGTATATGGGTCCGGCACGCTGAATATCCAAAGCTCCATCCCGGTTCTCGGTGGGGGCAACTTCTTAGGGACTTTGAATGTCGGTTTTGACACCTTCTTCAACAATACCATCGGCAACAACGAAACCATCTACATCACCAACGGCGGCAACGTGACGTTCTCCGGGCCCGCGGAATTCATCGCCACCATCAGCAATCCGATTAACATCTATCAGAACGGCACCCTAACCCTCGACAACGGAACGACCAACCAGAATTACCGTCTTTCCGCGGGGACCAACGCAACGCCCCAGAATCTCAACTTGAACGGCGGCAATTTTACGATCAAGGGCAACAGCGGCGTAAACACCCTGGAAAGCGCTACGACGCTGGACATAGGTCAGTCGGGCGGCACCTATGGCGCCCAGTCGGGTATCGACGTGTTCAACCTTGTCAGCCCCACCAATAACGTTACGTTCACGGCCAATGCGTTGACCATCACGAATGGCGAAGTCATGTTCAAAGGCACGGGCCTGGGCACTTCCTCCGTGTCGGCGGCGGGCACGTCCAATGTCTTCTTCACCACGACCAAGCCGACGCTTTATGGCAACAACACCACGACGACAACCGCCACCTCGGACTCCGGTGGCACGAACACGGCCCTTCCCATCATGTCAAAGGGCTTCGGCGACAACGTCGTCAGCGGCGCGGATAACTACGGCTTGGTCACCTACGACGCTGCCACCGGCATCCGAACTCTATCCGCGGGCGAATACGCTTCCGGCCTTGTCAGCTCCACGTCCAACACTCCCAACAATGTTGGCACCACCAGCAACTTCCTCCAGTCGAGTCCGGTCACGTTGACGAACAACACGAACACCGCTGTCAACTCGATTACCCTCACGAACGGGGCGACGATCTCTGGAACCGGCACCCTGCAATCTTGGTCGAACATTTATGCTGCGAATGGTGGCAACGACACATTCTCCCAAGGCGCGTTCAGCGGCGGATCGAACAACACGGCTGTTTATTTCTATGTCATGGGTGCCTCGACGGTTTTGAACGTCAGCACGAACATCACCCAAGGCCAAATGGAAGTGGCCGGCCAAGGCACGTTTGTTTTCAGCGGATCGAACACCAGCGGCAATGGCAGCCTGCAAATCAATGGAGGGACGTTCAAGGCGGGCAGCTCCAACTGGAGTTCCCCGAATTGGGGCAACCTCTCAATCGCCGGTGGCGCCACGCTCGACCTCAATGGCTTTAGCTCGACCATCTACGCTTACGGAAACGGCTTCGACGGCAGCGGCACCATCACGAACTCGGGCGCCCCGGCCGTCCTGACCTTGCAAGGCGATCAACTCAACAACGGCAGCATCACAGCCCCCTTCGTCGGCAATATCACCGGCGGCGCTAACTTGTCGCTGTTGAAAGTCGGCCACTACCCGTCTGAGCTCGGCGCCACCGGCAGCACTTTCACCGGCGGGATCACCGTCAACAGCGGCATTCTCCAGTTGGACGGCGTCGGCTCCTCCGGCGGCGCCGGCAACCCCATCACGGTTGGCAGCGATCCGTTGAGCTTGGGCGTCATCGGCATTGGTTACAACGTGGCCAGCCAGGCGGCCTTGAACATCACCGCATCCAGTTCTGGTGTTCTCGGTCTGAATGGTTATGGCATCGTCATTGCGAACCAGGGCGTCGCGACCCCCTTCACCGCCAACATCAACCTGGCGACCCTGGGTAATGGCTCCATGTTCCTCGGTGCGGAAAGTATGCCAAACAGCTACCTTAATGCCACCTACGGTGGAACGAGCCTCGGTGTCGGCGCCGGCGGTACTTATCGCTTGGGCGGCGGTGGCGGCCAGCTTACCATTACCAACAACATTCTTACCGCGGGAACCAATCTTGTTGTCGACAAAGTTGGCGGCATTATCCAACTTCCGGTCAACGGCAACATTGATGCCCCTTATGGCAATTTGAACGCTCAAGGCGCCGTCAAGTTCAGCGTTCCCCAGACCACTTTTAACGGTACGGTCACCGTCAACGGCGGCCTCTTTGATTCGAATGGCACGGCCGGCCTCGACAGCGGTGTTCTTGAGTTGCCCGTTCCGGCGACGAGCGGTCAAGCGATCGGCACAGGCACGACCAACGTGACTCTCAATGGCGGTATGCTCCAGCTCGATGCGCCGGGCACAGCCAACACCACCGCCACCATGGGCACTTTGACAGCCGACGGCGGCCCTGCCCAATTGTCCGCGGGGACCACCAACACGGGAACCAAAATCACGTTCGCTAACTTCGTGCGAAACAATAATTCCGCCCTCCTCGTCGGCTACGGCAATAATAATTTCCAACAGTCGGATACGGCTCTTGGATTGACCGGCACGCAATTCTATGTCGCCAACAGCAGCGGCAATTCTGCCACCGCAATCGGCAACATCATTCCCAGCGGAAACACGGCCACGAACGGCATGGTCTCCTATGGTGGCAACGTCGCCCCGTGGATCATGTATAGCAATCCGCATACGGGCGGTGAACTCCTGGCATACGGGGCCAACGGATTTACGGCGACGACTTACACGTTGAATAATGTCGCCAGAACCGCCACCACCGGATTTGTGGATGGCGTCACCACGTTACTGTCCTCCGCATTGCCAAGCGATATCGTGGCCTATCAGCCCGCCGCCAACGAGACGTCTCTCAGCGGCAGCGAAACGATCTACGCATTGAGTGTTTTCTTCGGCTCGGGTACTCGTAACCCCCTCATTACTTCGAACGGCGCCGGTGCCGCTACCCTGACCATCACCAGCGGGGCTCTAACCCAGGATCTGCAAAATGGCGGCGTGACGATCGGTAGCAACACCGCGGCGAGCGCCGTCAACCTGACATTTGGTTCCGAGGCTGTACTCTACTCTGGCTTGTACAATGGCCAGGGCAATTTCAATCTGCTTAACGTGGTCACCGCACCGAGCTTCACCGTGGTCGGCCCCGGCAGCGTGAGCTTGGATAATGCCTCGGCGAACAGCGGCAGTCCGAACTTGATTACCGGTCCGGTAACGATCGACAGTGGCACGCTGATCACGGGCCAGAATGGCGCGAACGAATATTCTCTAGGCTCAGGTACCGGCAGCAATGTCGTCGTGCTCAACGGCGGCGAATGGCTGGTCCTTGGCAATACCGGGGGAACCGGCAGTATCACGCACAATATCTCGGTTGGCCCCGCAGGCGGTATCTTCGATTTCGGAAGCTCTAGTACGGGCTTTAGCTCCAATTATTCCGGGAGTATTAGCGATTTGTCGCCGGTCTCCCCCGACGGCGTCCAAGCTGGTCCTCTCACCCTCGTCGGATCGAGCAATGGAAACTCGACCATGACTTTGACCAATACGACCGCCAGCACGAACCTCTGGTCGGGTGGCGCCATTGTCACGGGTGGCGGCACGATCGTTGTTCAGAGCGGCGTCAATTTCGGCACCGGCGCCGTTGAGGTCTCCACCGGCACGTTGACTCTCCAAGGTTCCGGAACCAACACTCCGACTGCGGGCTTGGGTACAGGCAGCAACTTGAATCCGACCGTCAATCTGACGGTCGACGCGGGCGCGACCGCCAATTTCCAAGGCGCGTCCCCGATTCTCGGCTCGCTGGATGGCGACGGCTCCGTTGTCTTGGGCAACACGACTTCCGCGACGAACACCCCCATCGGCCCGTCCACGCTGAATGTCGGTGGCAACAACACCAGCACGACATTCTATGGCGTCATCAGCGATAAATCGGCAACCGATAACGGCTCGTTGAACAAGCTGGGCACCGGCACGTTTACGCTCGCGGGAGTCAATACCTATACGGGCTCCACGACGATCAATGCCGGCACATTGCGGGTCAACGGCTCGATCCGTAGCAACAGCACTGGATCGGTGGTATCCGTCGGCGGCGCTTCGGCCACCGGGACGCCCACTCTGTCCGGTGTCGGCACGATTGCTGGCCCGGTGACCGTCTTCGGCTCGGCGAGCACGACCATCGGCACGATTGCCGGGACCAGCGGCGCGACCCTTACGCTCACTGGTGGATTGACGCTCAATAATGGCGCGATATCCAGTTTCGCCTTGACCAGCGCCGCCGTAAACAATGGGACCGCGCTGATCGCCACGAGCGGTGGCGTTGGCGGAAACAGCCTGCTTGTCGACGTAGGTAACAGCGGCGTTGATACGATCAATCTGTCGGGCACGGCCGCCATCGGCACCTACGATTTGATCTCTTTCACCGGCACGGGGCCGGCGACCGCCAACTTCACCATCGGCACCAATACGATCAGCACTCCCAATCTCTCCTATACGCCTGAGATCATCGGCCAGCAGCTCGATTTGGTGATCGGCTCGGCGGTCACGCTCACGTGGGTCGGCACTGGCACCAGTGGCACCGGCGGCATTTGGGATAGCACGGGCGCTGCCCAAAGCTGGGCCACGAATGCTCCGGCCGCATCCGGCTTTTTGCCGAACGCCAACGTCGTCTTCAACGACACGAACGCGCTCGACAGCAACAACACATTCACTTCGGCGCAGACGGTCAACATCACGGGCACCGTGAGCCCCAGCAGTGTCCAATTCAACAACAGCTCGGTCAACTACATCCTCTCCGGTGTCGGTTCGATCACGGGCGGCACCGGCCTGACCATGACGGGCACGGCGACCGTGACCATCCAAAACTCGAATAGCTTTACGGGCCCCGTCTCGGTCGGCACCGGCACGTTGAACATCCAAAATAGCGGCGCTTTGGGTACGTCCTCGCTCGTTACGGTCGCATCGGGAGCTGCCCTGCAACTGCAAGGGTCGGGACTCGCGATCCCCGCGATTCCGTTGTCCATCACCGGCAATGGCTCGGGCTCGGGCGCCTTGCAAAATGTCAGTGGCAACAATAGCTATGCCGGCGCGATCAGCATCGGCACTGGCGGAGCGACGATTACGTCCTCCTTCGGGAACAACACGTTGACCCTCACCGGCGGCATCAATACCAACGGCAATCCGCTCGCTATCAATGGGTTCGGCAATACCACGGTGAGCACGGTCGGAATCAGCGGCAGCGGCAACCTGACGTACAGCGACCCCGCGACCCCCGTCAAGCCCACGCTGACTCTTGCCGTGGCTAGCCCGTCTTATAGCGGCACGGTGCAAGTTAACTCGGGCACGTTGCGCGTGACGAACAGCAGTGGCTCCGCGACCGGCACTGGCCCCGTCTTCATCGGCGGAGCTTCCGCGAGCGGCACTCCGACGTTGGCTGGCGGCGGCACGATCGGCGGCTCGGTCACGATCGCCGGCACCGGTAGCGGTATCCAGGGCCATGTGGCCCCCAGCGGATTCACCGGATCATCCTTCACGACTCTGAATCTGGCCGGCGCGCTGACACTCAACACCGGCTCCGACCTGGATTTCAACCTCAATAACTCCACCAGCAGCGGCAACGATCAGGTGAGCATCACCGGTTCGGGCGCGGTCAGCTATGGAACCGCCGGCGTGCTGAACATCAACGCCTACAACGGTTCACTGGCCGCCGGCGTCTACACGCTGGTTAACGATGCCAGCAGCACCACCCCCACCGGCGGAACGGGCTGGACCGTCGGCACGAGCAACGACGCCAATCGTCCGGCAGCGCTCGGCGGAAACGGTCTCGAAAGCTACTCGATTGGCCTGAGCGGTAATAACCTCGATTTGACCGTGACGAATACGACGATTTTCTGGACCGGGAATGCTCCCAACGCCGGGACTTGGGATACGAGCTCGAGCAATTGGGTTACCGGCACTGGCTCGTCGCTCGCCTACTTCAACGGTCTTGCCGTCCAATTCGGCGATACCTATCCGCCCAGCAGCACGGCGGTCGGCACGACGGCGGTGGCCATTCAAAGCGCGGGTGTTACGCCGGCAAGCGTGACGTTCAGTAATTCTGGAGTCAATTACAGCCTGTCCACCAGCGGCTCGATCGGTATTGGTGGCAGCACGGGAGTCACGCTCAACGGCACCGGCACCGTGACATTCACGAGCCCCAACACGTTCACGGGCCCCGTCGCGATCAACAATGGCCAGTTGAATTTGCAAAATAGCAGTGCATTGGGTTCGGGTTCCACCCGGTCGTCCGGCGTGACGGTCGCATCGGGAGCCGCTCTGCAACTGCAAAACTCAGTCGCGATCGGCGCCATCCCGTTGAACATCTCGGGCACCGGCTTGACCGCAAGCCCGGCGGGTGCGTTGCAAAGCGTCAGCGGCACCAATAGCTACGCGGGCGCGATCGGCATCGGCAGCGGCGGAGCGACGATTACGTCGTCGAATTCGGGCGACACGCTGACCCTCACCGGCGGCATTACGAACAACGGTAACTTGGTCACGTTCAATGGAGCCGGCAAGACGAGCGTCAACTCGGCGATCGGCGGCCTTGGCGGCCTGACCTACGGCGGCACCGGCACGCTGACTCTCAGCGCGACCAACGGCTACACCGGCGTGACCACCGTCAACTCCGGTTCGCTGCGGCTCACCGGCAGTTTGAACGCGGCAAGCGTGGTCACCGTCGGCGGAACTTCCGCCAGCGGCGCCAGCGGCACCGCTACTACGGCACTGGTCGGCGGCACGCCGACGTTGATCGGTAACGGCACGGTCAATGGATCGCTCACGGTCTTTGGCTCTGGCCCGGGCAACGTCGCCGGCCATTTGGCTCCGAGCGGTTTCACCGGCTCGTCGGCGACCGCGTTGAACGTCGGCGGCGATCTAACGCTGGACAGCGGCTCGGTGCTCGACTTCAATCTCAGCAACAATCCGGATGGCCCGGGGATGTTGGTGCCCAACAGTCCCAATGGCCTGAACGATCACGTTAACGTCACCGGCAATTTGTCTCTGAACGGCGGCGTGCTTAACATCAACGATGTTTCGGGACTCTCGGTTGGCACGTACGAACTGGTCACCTATGGCACGTTGTCCGGAGGTTCTGCCGGCTGGTCCGTGGGCGGCACTCCGCCGGCTGGATTAAACTTGGCCTTCAGTGTTGCCAATCCGAACCAATTCGATTTGGTCGTAACGACCGCCAGTGGTTCGGCGACTTGGATTTCCAGCTCACCCAGCGGCAGCACTAGCTGGTCCGGCAACGAATCGAACAATTGGTCCACGGGGACTCACCCGGACGGCGCCGGCCAGATCGCTACATTCGGCACCGGCACCACCAGCACTGTCAATGTCAATGGCAGCTTCACCGTCGGGCAGTTGCAGTTCAACAACTCGTCGGTGCCCTACACCCTGGGAG
>Ga0182024_10013332_pt1 | contig 16072 bp, 28 predicted proteins | sample P32metaG_FD_120480 | JGI IMG/M metagenome (GOLD analysis project Ga0182024, IMG submission 120480) | Permafrost microbial communities from Stordalen Mire, Sweden - P3-2 metaG (Illumina Assembly) | ecosystem: Environmental > Terrestrial > Soil > Wetlands > Permafrost | place: Sweden: Stordalen... | reverse complement strand
GCAAATGCCGCGCCGCAAGCCGCCATGCTAGGTTCCCAGATGCGCATGCTAGAATTCCGCAATGTCGGTCACCGGCCCGTCGCAAGCAACCTTGCAAGTGGCACCCGACAGTCCAACCTACTGTTGCGGCGGTGGCTCTGGTTGCGGATTTTCTTTCGCCTGAGCTTGCTTAGCTGCCTTATTCTGGCGAGCGGCTTCTGCAACGCTGACCTCGGGCTCGGGAGTTGCCGATGCGTTTACCACCAGCGGTTGAGATTGCACCTGTGGCTGCGAGACAACGGTCTGTGCAGGGGTCGTAATCGCTTCTTGCTGTGGCATTGGTTGTGGTTGCCGAGCGACCACGTTCTGCACGGGTTGCGCCACGGCGGGTGATTGTGCTGACTGCGGTTGCGGCTGAACCTGACGAACGTCGGCGACAACGGGAGCCGAAGCCGGACCGGGCAACTTCGCCACGTCTTTGCAAAGGTGATTCTTCGAGTTGACGGTGCAATACGCGGTTAAATTTTTCTCAAGTGTAGGGCATGGTGTCGGTGCCTTCCCGGAGAACGTCCAGGTACCCGTCGGGTTCTGTCGGCAATATACGACAGCGACCAAGTCGCTCTTTTCTTGAGCATGTTGAGCGCGTTTGAGTGCAATGATGTTCCCAAGCGCGGCACCGGTCTTGGTCATGTTGTCGTTCAATTCCTTTTGCTGCTCCACTTGCACCGCTGCTTGTGCTGGGGTCGGCCCGTATGTCGACGGGTCTGCTCCTCCGGTTGACGTGCAGTTGATGTTGGTGCTGCTCCCACCGGCAGACGTGGCCGTGCAGTTGGTGTTCGTCGTTTGCGCCACTGCTGCCGATGCCACAAAGATTGACGCGGCTAAAACTAGACTTACTCTTGCGATTTTCACTAGCACTCCATCTCTCCTCGCAGTTTGCTATCCGAACTCGACTATCTCAGATTCATTCTCTTTCGTCTGTAGTACTGTACGTTGTTAGTTAATCGAACTTACAGTAGTACTCGCGGACAGGCCTGTTTGCTCTCCAAGTCGCACCCGCCCCGTGCCGTTAATCCGTTTGCGGATTGTGCTCCAAGCGCACCCGGTGTTCAGCACGCCAATACGGAATCACATGAAGTAAGATGTTTTCTAGATGAACTAATGCTGACGAGCACGACGATTTGCATATCGGGGTATTTCGCGCAAATGTCTACGTCAAATTCTGCGGCGGCTTTGGAGCTTGAGGCGGAAACAGTAATGCCCGTAACTTTGGGTAGGCATTTCCAAATATTATTATCGGAACTAGCAGGCCGATAAGCGCGAGAGTCGGTGTCGAAAGCATGTCAATCGCTGGCGGCTTCGTCAAAAGGAATACGACCAATACAGTAATTCCGCCAATCATCGCGCACAGGCTCAGTACGAAATTAAGACAGTCTTGCTGAGTCGGCCAGCTTTGATAGCGAAGTTTACGCCAGATGCAAAAGGAAAACATCGCAAGCAATGCAAGAAAGATGTACACGCGATAATCCACTATTGAGAGGAAGAGGCGACCAGTTGAATCCACTAATTCGCCGATTCTTGTTAGGCTAGTCAAATTATACCAGCCTTCTTTTTGGCGGCCTGCCCGATAACAACGCCAACAACCCCACCTAGAATCGCTCCGGGGCCGCCGCCCAGCACGAGCCCAATGATGCCGCCTATTAATGCTAGAGCTTCCACTTGCGGGCTAACGTCTTTGGGAGTGGATACGATTGTTCCATGCACGTCCGAATAAAATGCTCGTCCATCTGGAAAGACCACAACATACGTTGTGAGTTTTGAGACGGGGTCCGTATAGAGATAAACCGGAAAGCCCTGCGGGCTTTTTCCGATGGGGTGTCCGTATCCGGCGGGGACGCTTTTCATTGAGGATTAGTCTACGACGTGCAACGCGCCGATGCCAAGCTATCCTTCTACCTTTTAATCTTCTTCTAACGCTTCTTCTGCGTCGCCGATATCCTTGCAACGGCAGCCGACATTTTCCATGTCCGCTGCTTCCCAGCCTTCACGCCCATCACAGTAGCCGTGATGGCTGCGACACTACTACCGTTTAACGCTGCAATCGCAGCATCAATTCCGGCCAACTTATTCGCCAGCTTGGCGCGTTCCTCGTGGAGCATGCTCAACAGTTCGGTCATCAGTTAGGTCTCCTAGAAATTTCGCTGGATTGCCCAGCAAGATGCGGAAGCCGCGCCACACCATACCACGAGCGCCCATTTTATGGACTATTACGTGCCGACGAAGCCATAGGCACATGGTAGAATGCCGCGCAGGAGACGCCCGTGCCCGAACAGAAGAAAGCCTTCCCGATGCTGCCAGTTGCCCACTGGTGGGCGCTGAGGAAAAAATTCAAACAGACCATACCCGGACTTGTCACCGATAGCTACCTCGCGACGGTTTTGAACACGCAAGCACAATCGGCACGAGCTAATGTCCTACCGTTCCTGAAATCGCTCGGGATTATAAATGAGGATGGCAAGCCTACGGATAGAGCGAATGAATGGCGTGACGACGGACGATACTCAGGAGCCTGCAAGGCCATTTTGAAAGAAGTGTATCCACAGGAATTGCTGGATGCGGTACCCAACTCAACAGACCGGGAGCAGGCTGAGAGTTGGTTCTCCCATAAGACCAAGGCGGGCGAAGCAGCCGTGGCTCGTATGGCGGTCCTATACTGCGTAATCTTGGAAGCCGACGCATCGAAACAGCCTGATGAGAAAACTGAGCGAGCACGACCGATTAAAATCGTTGAAAAGAAGGCCGCCGCAGCAACTCCCATGCGGGTTAATCCAGATGCGGCGGAGAAGCATGCGCCCACACACTCCCCGAACGTTCCTCAGATGCCCGGTATTAATATCAACTTGGAGATACACATTTCGGCGGATTCGAGTGTTGACCAAATCGACGCGATATTCCAGAGCATGTCGAAGCACATTTACAAGCGCGTGTAACTGAATGCCCGTGACCCTCAGAGATGCTTTAACGCTCGCCAAGAAGCTGAAGGAATGTGCACCCAAAGCGTTCGTAGCGCCTTCGGAAGGACTGCGTGCAGCGAATGAGTTTGTCATTTCGCAAGCGATGGTCCACGACACGCGAGGATACATCGAAAAAGTTGCGAATCAGATTAACGGCAGCTATGAGAAGGGTTGGTACGACGGCTGTGCGGTGATGATGCGCAGACTCGTTGAGACACTGATAATCGAATGTTTTGAGTGTCACAACATCACGCATAAGATTCAGAACCCAGCGAACGGCGAATACCTTTACCTGAGCGACCTGATTGATGCGACGCTAAACGAATCAACCGCTTGGGTTCTCGGAAGAAACGCGAAGAAGGGTTTACCGAAGCTCAAGGGCATCGGCGATAGGTCGGCGCACAGTCGTAGATTCAACGCATTTCGCGAGGATATTGATAAGTGCTCCGATGATTTTCGCGTAGTGTGTCAGGAGCTGCTCTACATAGCCAAGTTGAAATGATAGTGAACTCGCTAGAAGAGGTCGGATTCTGCCGAAGCCGCCGAGAGACGGCTGAACGGCGCGAAACGGGCACCGGGCCTGGCTGCATCTTGGCGCAAGACGGCTTAGACAAACTGCCGCCGGGCACGCCGGAGGCGCGGTTCCGAAACGCGACCGTATGAAAAGGTACTCTCCGCTGGATAGTTCCGGGCGCAGTCGCATATGCCGCAACTCATATCTACTTCTCTACCCGAATCATGCCGACTCCGATTGACTTCTGCTGACGCTCCGGGTATTTCGAACGCTCCGCCTCAGCGAGCTTTCTCGTCTTGAACGGCTTCGACAACGGCGTAATGTGTGTACCAACGTATTTAAAAAGTAGCCATCTCTGGATTGTTTTCATTTCGCGTTTATAGCATCTCGCGACGCGCAGCCCAACCTTACGAAGGTACCATCCAGGAACCTTATGGCTGGTCCGCTTCATATTAGCGGTTCGCATAATCGGCCTCTTCTTGACACGTTTTAGTTTTTGGTAGATTGTTAAGGCGATAAATTCCCGCCACGGATTGCTCATTTTTGTGATAGATGTCGCTGCCATAGCGACCCGTATATCAAAGGGGAATGGTTTCTATGCGGCGATTTTCATGCCTTCTTCCACTTCTCGTTCTAGCGGCGTTCCCGTCTTCATCACTCGCACAGAGCAAAATATCGCCTGCTGAAGCCAAAAATCATGTCGGTGAAAGAGCAACCGTTTGCGGGAATGTCGTCAGCACTCGTTACGCAACGCGGAGCAAGGGGAGTCCGACTTTCTTGAATCTAGATGAACCGTATCCAAGGCAGATTTTCACAATCTTAATTTGGGGCAGTGACCGACTCAACTTTGGCGAACCTGAAACCAAATACGCGAACAAAAAGGTTTGTGTCACCGGCTTGATTAAAGATTACAGCGGAACTCCGGAAATCATTGCCAGTGACCCGCGTCAAATCGAGATACAAAAGTAATCTCGACAAACGGATTCACGAGGAGGAATGCACTCGATGAGGAAAACGATAGGACTACTCCTGGCTCTTGTACTTTTGTTCGACCTCTCGGCGTGGGCTGGAGTTGGCAGCAAAAAAACCATGTACGTTGGAGGGACAATCGCATCTATCAAGGACGGAAGCGAAGGAACGTCTTCAACGCAAGACGAGAAAGTATTCGTATTCAATTATAAGGGCGGGAAACTGGCCATTCCATATGACAGAATCAACGACCTTGAATACGGCCAGAAGGCGGGTCGAAGATTAGGATTGGCGATTTTCGTTTCCCCGTTTTTCCTACTTTCTCACAAAAGGAAGCACTTTCTGACGATTGGCTATACCGACGAGAACGACAAGCAGCAGGCTGGTGTTTTCGAGTTGGGAAAAGATATTGTCCGGGTCACCTTGGCGAGTATGGAGGCACGAACCGGCAAAAAGATTGACTATCAAGACGAGGAAGCGCGGAAGAATGGCTCAGGCGGTTAGGAGGAGAATATGCTCGCAGCGGTTCTGCTGTTTCTTTTTAGTTTTGGCCAGACGCAGGCTGCTGCATCTCCGCCTGCACAGAGTCAACCATCATCGTCGAGTAGCGGGACGAAAGTTGACGCAGAGATTGCCTCCAAACTTCTAAAGGTCAGACGAATTTATGTTGAAAGTTTTGGCGACGACACGATTGTCAAGCAACTCCAGGCAATGCTCATCAATTCGCTGACGGAATCGAAGCGATTCATCATTACCGAAAACAAAGAGAAAGCCGATGCCATCCTGAAGGGGACGGGGCTAGAAAACACTTCGCAAGAGTTTCATGCGATAGGTGACAGCACAACGGTGGCGACAGCGAGTGGGGGAGGTCACAGTCAGGTCAGCGGGAACGTCTCAAACGGCACGGGGAGCGTTTCGGGTTCCAGTAGCGGCGGCTTTATCGCGAGAAAACTTGGCACGTCGGATTCTCAGGCATCGACTGAGACAGTGAACGACGCACGCCTTGCCGTCCGGCTAGTTTCCACTGACGGCGATGTAATTTGGGCAACGACAAAAGAGAGTAAGGGCGCGAAGTACAAAGGCGCAAGCGCGGATGTTGCCGACCAGATTGTAAAACAACTTAGCTGGGACCTGGATAAACTGGGCGCAGTTCAAAAGCAGTGATGACCTTTCGAAACTTTTGTCGAGACCGTCATTGGGCCGAACTCAGAGATGGCGCTGGCTACGGAATCAATCAAATCACTATTGAAGCTCAGAAAGTGTTCAGGGCCATTAAGACAATCGACAGTTCCGTATAGAGAAATTTAGGAGCCTGCTCCCGTAGTGCTCATGAAGCCCGGCGACCGCATTCAAATCAGTCTTTACTCTGGCGAAATCCTGGACGCCATCGTGTCCGCCATCATCCCGGACACCAGAGGCAGAACGATTCCCGCCAGGAGTTCTAAAGCAATGTTGCTGATGGTCGCCGCAGTCTTTTTTCTGATGATACCTTCATGCGCAAGCGACAATCGAAATCCAACACCCGTTCGGGAAAATCCAGCAAAAGAGGCTGAGGCAAAAGGTCAGCAGTATGCGCCCAGAATGCAGATACCGGAAACCACACCGCAAGAAGCGCAACTGGAACTCTTGAATAAAGCTGCAATTGAGCTGTGTAGAGCCGAAACCGTGAAACGACAACCAAATGCAAAAGATTATGTAGCAAAAGACAGTTGGTTTCCGGTTTCGCGGAAGGACACATTTCATGTTCAAGTTGATTGGACGCTCGGTGGGATAGACTCAGCAATGGTTTCCGACTGCCGAGTTGTCCGTAGAAGTGACAAAATGACTGTCGTCAAAATTAAATTTACTTTCGCTAATTAAGATGGGGGCAACAGTCCTACAACAATCTTGCGCTCAAAAGTCATGTTTGGCCGCCTGTTCGTTGCTCTCAATATCGGGTCGTGAGGAGCGCAAGGCACGGAGTGTTACGCACAATCCGCAGGGCATTCTTTCCCTCGTATTCTTTGACGCTGGTTCCGTCCAACATTGCCAACAGCTCCGCAGTCTTCACCTGGTCGCCGTGTACCACGCGAAATTCATCCGTCGAATCCAGGTGGACGTTTGTCCAGACAACGCCCTGAGTTCCTCCGGTGACCGGCTCTAGGGTCGCTCCCATGAGCATACCCTTCTCGAAAAGAAAAAATCCGAAGGGATACTGCAAGTCGTTTTGTGGATGCTTTGCGGTTGGCGATGGTGGTTTCCCGTTTCCGCAATAGCTGATTATTTTCTGGCGGTCAAGACTGGCAAACAAATCATCGGCCTGTAGCGCCGACATGCCCGCTCGCTTCACCGATGCCTTTTCATTATTGCCGCGATTACAACCCGACAGCGACGAAATGACAAATAAACATCCTGTGGCGACCGTTGGGACTAGTTTCATTTTCCGCGCGTTCCTTTTTCTCCATTCGTTAGCAATTCCATGAATTGTTGCACTCTGGTCAGAACTCCCAGCGCCTCTCCATCGTTGTAATTTTTGCGAGGTCCCCGTCAAATTATTTCAAAAGGGTAGCAGCGGTGGCCGAGGAAGGTCAGCAAGGTCGCACTTTTGAAGGGTACCCCCGCACCCTCCCATCAGTGGCAAGCCCAGCTACTCCCACAACCTGGTCTTCCGCTTCTCAGTGAATGTGACTTCAGTTTGCTCTCCATCTCGCAGAACGGCGTAACTGTAGCAATACGCCATGCCGGGCAATCCAAAGGGAAAATTAAAAAGAGCGTATTCTTCTCCGCTTACGTGATGAACAGACGAGCGTAGGCAGTTTTCGATAGCGGTGTTCATCTTTAACCGTCCCACATCGTCACCCTTCGTTGTGAAAATCATCACTTTTATGCTTGCCTTCACGTTCATCAGTTTCGTGAAATCATTCACCACATCTCCTACATCGCCCCATTCCGACTCCATGCAGAGAATTATGTCCGGAGAGGAATCGCTTCGCCGCCAAGCCATGTCGAAAAGAAGCTCGCCACCGTGCCCACTCGAAGAGAGCACATATTTTGGGTCAACTTCCTTAGCTATTTCGGCGAACACATCCTTCAGCGTACCGGTCCACTTTCTGTTGAGGGAGGATTTATTCAGCTTCTCCATGACCCGCGCTGTGACTCGGTCGAACAGGAACTCGGTGCTAAGATTTGGACGAATCAATTCCACGTTGAGACCTCCTCTACGTCCCGCCCGCTAAACAGGCTTATGCCGCAGGCTGCCGCGCCCGTACAATACCATGCTAATAGCGGTCGTGATAACATCCCCTCATCTTGCGACAGACCGATGGGCGACCAAAATCACGGAAAAGGCCAGTCTCCTGAAAGTCTTATTGGCCGTGCGGCTGGGGTAATCGGTGCTGTGATGGCGCTTGTGTTTATCCAAGGCGGCGGCTGGTCTCATCTAAGCCACCGGATTTCACACGAAAAACTCGCTGCGTTGCATTATCGCGGAGAGTGGTCACTCGGCGAATACCGCGAATGCAGCTCGATGAACTTGAAAGAGGAAGATAAGAAGCCGCAATTGGATTGCCTTGATTCCGCGCCGCTGGACGCGGGGAAGGTATTTAAGGTCAGCTTCTCTGGTGATTTGACGTACGACGAGGAAAAACCGGAAACCTTAGTCCACTTTTGGTTGTGCCGACGAAACGATGCAGCCGCCAGCTTCTCCTGCGGGGCGACAGAAAATCATTCTGGCGACTCGCAGACGCCTTCGGGCAACGAACAACCGGCGAAGCCAGAACGTCAATTGACCGACGCCGAACTTGAAAACCTGCGAAAACGAAACGAATGCCAGCAACGGTTTTACGACAAGAAGATATATGAAGTTGATGGAATGTCCATCGGGCTAGCCTGCAAGCAGAATCCTGACCGAAGGCCCTAGCAGGCAGCCGAGAAATGCCGGGGACCGTCCGCGAAGTGGAGTGGTCGATGAAGATGATTGCGATTCTGTTGCTTGCTTTCCTGCCCATCTCCAGCTCCGCCCAGGAGGAAGACACATACTTTGTGCGCTCACGGTCGGCAGAAACCTACATTATCGAACACAAGGGACACCGACTCACAGCACGATGTCGGGAGACCCTCAGCTGGTTAGACGGCGAGGATAAACCGGGCAGGACAATGTCGGAACATGAGTGTACCTATATGTCCGATAAAGTTGGCCAGCATGTCTCAGCGGAATTTTGGCTCAGGCAGGGTAGCGAGTTGCGTTTCATGCCTTGGCACGGTATCAGAACATTGCAGACGGCTGACGTTCTGGACATCACTGACGACACACTGTTGGGCGAGAAATCTAAGCGGAATCCGCCCAGGACAAGCCCCGAAATTGTTAGGACATTGCGCTGGATGCAAAACACTCTCAACAATGAGGAGGGCAAGACGTTATATATGGACCAGGACGGCAAGGACGACACAAGAGTCAACCTTATGCCAGAAATGGACGGTTGCGTTGTGACATTTGTTTATGAAAAAAGGTCGGACCGGAAGGCAACCTATAGGGTCAGGGAGCACCTTAATCTGGCAGACCTTGACCCGACCACCATCTCAGCGAATGCCGCCTCCAGCGATATCATCGGCGCGGTTAGTATTGTCACGGCGGCAACCACGGATAGCGCCTCGGCGATAATTATGTTTGTGGGAGACAGAGCAGCTACGCCAGCAATCGGAATACCAACAACCGACCTCCTCTGGGAACTTCCCTCTCCGTACGCCACGCGGTTTGTAAAAGCTCTCAAACACGCCGTAGTTCTCTGTGGCGGTAGGAAATCCGCGTTCTAATGGAACGTATTGGGATTCTTCGCCACGGGCATGGCGTCACTTGTCATTAGGAAAGCCGTAGCAGAATTGCCGAGATCAGAGGCCACGCCGTCAAATCACACGGGCTACCCTCGTGTATATAAATTCTTGAGAATATTTAGGGTTGATGGCCGACGATAAGGAATTTAGTAATCTGGCGCACTGAACCGTTTCGCTATTGCCTCGCCAGGTTTCTGATAGAATCTGTCACACGGAGAACCATTCCCATGAGAAAGGCAGCGTGGAAGATTCTATTCATAGGCGTACTCGCGAGCGTAATGACGCTTGGCGGGGGCGCAGCACAGGACACTCGTCACAGAATCGGCGCACTATGTAATGACGGCACAAGCAGTACGGCAACAGGCAGCGGAGCGTGTTCTCATCATGGTGGTGTCAGGTGTTGGAAATACAGCGACGGCACCTGCACTAAGCCGTAGCGGAGGGGCCGACGCCGCGCTGAAGAGCCTTCCGCGAAAGTCTGCGAAGTGGACCAACACGCCGCAAACGGAGTAGAGCCAAGGGGCTAGGTATGCTCGGCCAGTGAATCTCCCATTTGCGTTGGCAATTGCGGTTGCAGTGGTAGCGGCTAGCCCAGCGATTAGCACAATCACGGGCATTATATTTTTCATGCGCGTGTCAGCATTCATTAAACTTATTTCTTAGCCTTCGCCCATCTAGCTTTCTGTGCCAGAGAAATCTTCTTCCGAGCCGCCGCACTCATGGTCCAAGTCCGCTTCTTCCCAGCCTTCACGCCCGTCACAGCAGCTATCACAGTTGCGACACTGCTACCGTTTAGCGCGTGGATGGCGGCATCGACACCCGCCAGCTTTCTTACCAGCGAAGTGCGTTCATCGTGGAGCATTTTCAACAGATCAGTCATCTAATTTCCTCCTTGAAGTCCGCTGAAAAGAAACTAATGTGAGAGCTGCGTGAGAGGATGCCTGAGAAATCTGCTCTCAATCTCCGTTGCACACCGCATCCGATCTTCCGAGGGAATCGATGATTGAATTCGTTTCGGAAACTCATCATAGGTTCGACCGTCCAAATTTCTCCCAGCTTCCTTCTTGCGGAGCCCGCCCCATTGTTTGAAAAAGAACGGCACCCCGTTTTTTGCGCACTGCTGGCGGATAGAAATCACCCACTCGCGGTCGATAGGGCGCGCGCCCGCCCCACTCTCACCGCCCACAATAACCCAGTGGATGCCCGCTAAATCAAGCGGTCCTAAGTCTTCCAGCAACGGCTCAACCGAGAGAAATCTCACCGTTGCAGGGGCCGCCTGCAAGCAAGAAACACGCGGCAGTCCATATTTCTTGTCTTCAACACTGACGCCCCACCAGATATGTTGGGCTTCGGCAGCAAATTTTAGTTTTGTGGTCAGCAAATCCGCCATTCGCTCAGAGCGTTTGGTCAAAACCTGATAGGTGTGCCAATCTGCCTTCACCATCACGTCCGCAACGGCTTCGATATATTCGTCCGACACGCCATCTTGAAACAAGTCGCTCATCGAGTTAACGAAAATCATCTTCGGCGACCGCCACCGGAAGGGCTCGCCCAGCTTTTCAGGTACAAGTCGCAAATCGAATCCTTGCTCATAGGGATGTCTCTTTACCCCACGAAAACGCTCAGCGAAGACTTGGGCATAACAATGCTTGCAGCCGGGGCTTATTTTCGTGCAACCGCGTACGGGGTTCCACGTCGCATCTGTCCATTCAATTTTCGATTGGTCGCTCATGTAACCTTCTTTGGAAATCTTACCATCACATTATCCGCAAAGCTGATTTGTCCTTTTATCTTTTTCCGTTTCGCTGCAGGAGGGTCCGCTGCAATTTTTCCTTCCGCCTCCATGGTGGTCAAGACTTTCTTATAATTCCTCTTGATGTAATTTGTCCCAACTGTGTGCCTTTCATAGACGCTTTGCATGGTCATCGTCTCGCCCGCGAATGTGGCCAGTAGCACATGCCCTAGATCGTCTAAAGGTTGCGACATTTCAAAGAGCATCTGCTCAATCTCTTTAGTCGGAGAAAACTCAAAAGACGGCACACCCTGAACATTAGAAGAACTTTCCTTGGCCATGATTTCCTTCATGATGTCGTAGCCTTTGAAATTCTTCGTGACGGAAATAAGGTAGTGCCTCGTGCGATCTCTGTCTTTATCCCTAAATGCGAACGGCAACACAAACGCTGCTCCCATCTCCACCAGCGATTCTGAAAGCGTACTAATAATCAGACGTTCTCGCCTTTCTGGCGTTAAATTCGAAATCGCGACCCGGAGTTTATCGGCTCGTTCGGTTCCGAACAGGGCGTTCATATGCTCCCGAACCTTTTCGTTGTTTAGCCCCATGTTCACGCGGTTGTAGTTGAAGAAGAAGATGCAATCAGAGCCCCAGTTTTGTACCACGGATTTTATCAATGCGAGCGAAAGGCCTTTGTATCCAAACGGGTCAATAAAAAAGAATGTCGGAACTAACTTCAGACTTGCGAACTCTTTAGCCAACTCGTCACCGACGATCTTGTTGGATATTTGTGGCTTGTATTTGAGGGTTTCGATGCCCGGAAGTGCAGCGATGGCAGCTTGTAACTTCCCGGCACGATCAGCACTGCGGTCATTGAAAACGCTAACCACCATTTGCCTCATGTCTTCATCGGCGATAGCTTGTTGTAATACGAGTAGAGGAGTTGAAAGCGTGCCATCCTCGTATCGACCCGGACCAGAAAAGATGTCGAAATAAGCGATTCGACCGGAGAATTTCTTTGCGCTCGGAATCATTACTCTGGCCCACACACCAAAGTATTTGGCGACAATCCGAGCCTTTACTTGAGAGTGCTCACGAGACTGGTCGAAAAAATCGTCGTCTGCCATTCTGAACTGATTGCTCTTCAATACGTCCCGTGCTGGCGTCGACGGGCGCAACGGCACGATACCATGACGGTGATGCCTGTCGTGATAACATCCGCCAATGAAACACCGCACTGTCATTCGGTGCTCCATCCCGGACCGCGATTGGGGGATTCAAAATTCAAGACTTTGGTCGGATGGACCAGTGCTATCGAGCGTACGGGCAGCACTGTATTGAGGTGCATGGTGCTAATGCAGAATCCTATTTATCTTTATCATCGCCGGGATTGTTTTCTACCAAGATTGACGATTCAAACCTTCGATGGCCATCGTGGTAAGGTCCGTCCCGGAAAATGCGTGGGGTCTAAGTCTTCCAAATGCGTGACATTGATGATGTTGTCCAGCGCGAGGTCGATTGCGGGGTACCGAACGCCGCGAGGGTATTTGTCGCCACGATCTCCGGAGATCGTGGTGGTCAGAAATGGCCATAGTGTGGCTGCGTAGCTAAGTGGAGGGATCGCGGGGTCGTCGAATTCTGTTCCGGCGCAGATCAAACCGCAAAGTCGGCCATCTTCGTCTACAATGATTCCCCCGCTCATGCCGTGAGCAAATTTGGCATGTACCTCAAAGCAGGGAAAATTTAGTATTCCAGAGTCTCTTCTGACTTCGAAAATCTGGCCGACGTATCCGGCTGACGTAGTAGGCTTGTCGTTGATGTCGATGTGCGGGCCGCCACTGGGTCCGGTTGAGGGTCTAACCACAGATTCTCGGTAACCAAAGGCAACAACTTTCTGTCCTGTTGGTGGAGGTGTCGCACGCACACGTAGGGAAATCCAATTTATGGGCAGATCGAGGTCTGATGCGCTATCAAGAGCGAGATGAAGAATGGCGATGTCGCTGTTGGTCACCCACAATTGAGCGACGTTCCAGAATCTGTAATGGGAGCCGGGTAGGACTTGCAATAGCTGGAGTTGACCCCCGGTGACCTCATGCTTATCTCCGACTTTGTTAACGGTCGTCAGTCTTAGCGCTTGTTCGACAACATGCCGTGCAGTTAACGCGAGATAACCACCGATAAGCGAGGCGGTACCGAGCATGCGTAATTCCCAGTTCGGAAAGGCAACCAAAGCCCGCATTGCAACTTGTTCAATCGCGCCTCCGGGCGGTGTGTCATTGAAAATTGGAACTGTCGGAAGATTGTGGCGCATGTTTGCTTTACACTACCAAATAGGTACCGTCGCACAAAAGTTCGCGTAGAGTTCTCGACTTGTGCAACGTGGTCATTACCTCGCGCCATTCCTGAATTCTGTTGTCCGCGAGCCATTGCCTTCTTTGCTGAGACCGCAAGAGGTGATGCCCGACATAGATTCCAACCAGAGGCCCGACTGCAGCCCATATGGCCAAAATGACCGTCGCCCACACGAAGATAGTCATAATTCGATTTTTCCTCTACTGCGTGACGATAACTTTATCCCCTAGGCTAAACATAGGCTGGATTACGTTTTCCCGGATAAATTTTTTTTTTTTCGGAGCGCCGCCGAGGGGCTATATCTTGTGCGGTTCCTTAGACGGACAGGTCCAACTCGGACAAAGCCATACGTCATCCATCTTTATCTCGCCACGTTTAGCGAGATAGAGGTGAACAGCGTGGCATTCCGTACAAATTCTGGTACCTTCGGATTTCATATTCCTGCCGACTAGCTCAAAATATCCGTCACGGAAGGTGTAATGATAGTTGCACCCCGGCTGGGCGCACGAGTAACCCGCGTTCAGTTCTGCGCTGGCCCTCATCGGCTCGTTGTGCTTCAAACATAGCGGCACCGGGGCCTGTTCCTGTTGTATTGTCATGGTCCTTCCTCAGCGGCTGTGTGCCGCACCGCGACAATATCATGGACGTAGCTGACGTGATAACATCCCGCAGCGGGGTAAGCAAATGTTTTCGCGCGAAAAATTAGAACAAATGGAATTGAAGGACCTGAGCGACCTGATTCACTCGTTCCCTGTATTCCGATTTGACCTGGAACAGAAAGACGAACTTCAGAAAAAGTTTAGCGATGTCGTGGGTAGTGGATGGATTTCCAGACAAGAGAAAGACGATTTATTTCGAGAATATCTTGTAAGTTTTGTGCTCGCGTTACGTTTGTGAGACGAATTTCGGCGGACCGTCTTCTGGCCCACTCCGCCCTCGCCTCTTCAAGCTGCTCGCGTGATAGCATCCCGGCATGCGGAAGATAATTGCGCGGATAATGTTGACGTTAGCGATGCTCGCGGTCGTGACACTCGCTCAGGACAGTGCCACATTCCACGTCAAGTCCGTCCACAAGGAAACTCCAGACGAACATGGGCGCGACAAAGGCTCGCTGTTCAGTTATCTGAAAATGATTGGAACGTTCAACGGAAAAACGTACACAGTCGAGGCGATGGACGCCGGATGGACGAAATCACTTGAAGTTGGCAAGGACTATCCCGCAACGCTTAAAAAAGGTGCCATCGTTACGGAATCAACGTACAAAGGGAAAATGGAAAAAATTCGCTGGACGATTCTGACGGTTGAGGAATAGCGCGTCGCCGCCCGTTCATTGGTTGGACGTGGCACGCGCCCTTCTAATCGCTTCATCTATTTCCGCTAGCGACCGTCCGGCAAGTTGTAACCTCACGACATTTTGAGCCAACTCAAGCGGGACGCTCTGGTTTTTCCAGTCCTTATAAAATTCGTCTATGCCGTCAATCGTTTGCTTAAAGGTTGTGTTAATCGGAATTGGGAACTTTCTGTCAAAGTCTTCGATCCACGTTTTCCCGGCATCAGAGCAGAGCGGTTTTGCTCCCTTGTCCAGCGCTGTCCTATAGAGTTGCGCGGCGTCGTTGTATCCCATCAAGTAAGCCAACTTGAGGTTATCATCAGCTTTGCTCCAAAATGCATAGCCCGTCATTGGCCGATAGTCCTGCGCAGCGCCCAGACTCGCGACAACACATCCTCCGAAGAAAGCGCCACACAGCAATAGGGCAATAGCGTACGCGAGGGTTCGCTTCATATTCCGCTCCTCAGCGGCTGGGTGCCGCGCCCGTACGATATCACGCCAGTAGCGGTCGTGATAACATCCGCCAATTGATTTAGAGAAGTTGATGCTGAGTTTGAAAGAAGTAGTAGGCAGAGCCTGCTCCACGTGCGCCCCTATCGCGGCGGCGTGAAGTGTGCGGGCAAATCTGCTTGAAATGTTGTGCTCGTTTCTTCTGACTCGCTGCTTGCTATCGGGCCGTCGAGGTCCTGCACAGCGTCCACTATCTGCGATACTGCATCGTCGAGGCCTTCTTTGGTGGCGAGAGGTTTGTTTTTGTATTCGGCCTGCTGCGCTTCGAATTTTCCTCGGAGATTGGCCAAATCATTCTGGATTTCGCGGAGCCGCCACATCAGTATCAGAAATCCGATAATGAAGCAGACATCGCGAGTGCTCACGGTTGGCCTCCAGCCCAGCGGCTGCGTGCCGCCCCTCGTGTGATTACGCTAATCACGGTACAAAACTTCTCCACTATCAACTCGTAAGCTGGCTTTCTTCGGTTCAAAATCTGTCGGACCCTCTTCATTAAGGCCCTTCGGTGGGGGCGGGTTTCTCTTCAGTTCGGCGGCGAACTTACGAGCATCCAACTCCGAAGGAAAAACGGAGAGCATGCCGTAACAAGCGGGATTGCAGTGCCAACCGCTGCCGAGTCGGTCAAACAGAAGCCACACATCCATCTTGCGGTGTTTGGGAAAAAATCTCATCGTCTCGCCCCGGTCTCGCAAAGTCCGCGCCCGTACAATATCACGCTAATGGCGGTCGTGATAATATCCGCGCAAGCGGGAGGACGTATATGAAGAAAGCACTTGCCGCCCTGGCTCTACTGCTTTCGTCTTGCGGACCGTCGGATTTTGAGAGACAGAAACTGGCCTTCGAGGAACAGAAATACAAAGACG
>Ga0182024_10013331_pt1 | contig 16072 bp, 18 predicted proteins | sample P32metaG_FD_120480 | JGI IMG/M metagenome (GOLD analysis project Ga0182024, IMG submission 120480) | Permafrost microbial communities from Stordalen Mire, Sweden - P3-2 metaG (Illumina Assembly) | ecosystem: Environmental > Terrestrial > Soil > Wetlands > Permafrost | place: Sweden: Stordalen... | reverse complement strand
GTCCGCGTCGAGCAGCTGCGCGCCCTCGCCGCGGACCGCCTCGGTGACGAGGAATCCGTTGGCGCCGTTTTCGGTCAGCAGCGCCGTTGGGTGAAATTGGACGAGCTCGAGGTCGGCGAGCGCGGCGCCGGCTGAGTGAGCGAGCAGCAGGCCGGCACCGATCGCGCCCGCGGGGTTCGTGCTGCGTGCCCAGAGGGCCGCCGCGCCGCCCGTCGCCAGGACGACGGCCCGCGCCCGCAGCGCACGGCCGTCGTCGCAGGCGACGCCCACGCAGCGACCGTCCGCCACCCAGAGATCGATCGCACGGCGATGCTCGAGTACGTCGATCCGGGGCTCGGAGGCCACCAGCGCGGACAGCTGGCGTGTGACCCGTCGACCGGTGGCGCTGCCACCGGCGTGCACGACGCGGCGCGCCGAGTGACCGCCTTCGAGCCCGAGCGCGAGGCGCCCGTGGCGGTCGGCGTCGAAGCGCACGCCGAGGCGCTGTAGCTCGGCCACGCGCGCCGGTGCCTCGTCGCACAGCGTCGCGGCCGCCGAACGGCGCACGGCGCCGCGGCCCGCGGCGAGCGTGTCGGCGAGGTGGCGGTCGGGATGATCGTCGGCGGCGAGCGCGGCGGCGAGGCCGCCCTGAGCCCAGAAGGACGCCGACTCGGCGAGCGGCGTGGCCGAAACGAGCGTGACGCGGGCGCCCGCGCGCGCGGCCGTCAGCGCCGTGAACAAGCCGGCGGCACCGGCGCCGACGACCGCCAGCTCGGGGCGGTCCGTCGCGCCCGTCATCGTGCCTGGGCGCCGGCGCTCGGCGCCTGCGGACCGCGTCGGCTGGGGTCGCCTCGCTGACGCACCGGACGACTACCGTATCGCCTGTGGCGAGACTCGCCTACCTGCGCCATGCGTCGTCGCTCGCCCACGACATGGGTGCCGGGCACCCCGAGCGTCCGGAGCGCATCGTCGCGATCGAGCACGCCTTGGCCGCCCGCGATTGGCTCGGCGCGCAGCGGATCGAGGCGCCGCTCGTCGACCGTGCGCTCCTGACGGCGGTGCATTCGCGACGCCACGTCGAGGCGATCGAGGCGCTCAGCGCGCGCGGCGGCGGGACGATCGACGCAGACACGAGCGCGTCAGCTGGCACCTTTGAGGCGGCGATGCACGCCGCCGGTGGGGCCGCGCGGATGGTCGACCTGTTGCTCGGCGGCGACTCTCGCGTCGCGTTCTGCGGCTTGCGCCCGCCCGGCCATCACGCCGATCGAGAGCGCGCGATGGGGTTCTGCTTCTTCAACAACGTCGCCGTCGCCGCGCGCCGCGCGCTCGCCGCTCACGGCCTGCGCCGTGTCTTCGTGCTCGACTGGGATGTGCACCACGGCAACGGCACCAACGACATCTTCCACGCGAGCGCCGAGGTGCTCTACGCGTCGATCCATCAATCGCCGCTGTACCCCGGCACCGGCTCGCAGGACGACACCGGTCGCGGGCCCGGCGCCGGCTACACGATCAACCTTCCCGTGCCGGCCGGCGCCGGCGACGAGACGTGGTGCTCGCTCGTCGAGCACGTGATCGCGCCGGTCGCGCGGGCATGGGAGGCCGAGCTGGTGCTGATCTCGGCCGGTTACGACGCCCACCGCGACGATCCGCTCGCCGACGGGATGGTCACCGACGAGGGCTACGCGGAGATGACCACGACGATGCGCCGCGTCGCCGACGAGCTGGGCGTACCGCTAGGCGTCGTGCTCGAGGGCGGCTACAACCTGCAGGCGCTCGCCGGGGGCGTCGTTGCGACGCTCGAGATCCTCGCCGCGGACAGAGTGCCTTCGACCCGGCCCGCGGCCGTGCACCCGCTGGCGACCGGAGCGGCGGCGCGTCTACAGGGTCGTTGGCCGGCGCTGGCGCGCGTGGCCTGAGGTTGCCGACGGCCGGCGCCGGCGCGCGTCGGCTGAAGGTCGCTAGGTCTTCTTGGTCGTGGTGGTCGTGACGGTGCCGCTACGTCGTGTGGTCGAGCCCGCGGCGCTGGGCCCGGTTGTTCCGCGCGGTCCCGTGGTACCGAGCTCGGTGGGCGGCACGGTTGGTCCCGTGGCGCCAGTAGCGCCGGTCCGCACGGTCACCCCGCTGGGCGCGGTCACCGTCGGCCCGGTCGGTCCGCTCGGCGTCGTGCCCGACGTGACGCCGGTGGGGCCGCTCGCACCGGTGGGCGCGACCAGCCCCCGTCCGGGCGGTGCGGCGGCGGTGTGGCTGCTACCGCGCGTCAGCTTGACGAAGCCCCAGCCGATGCCGGCACCGGCGGCGAGCACGACGAGTGCGATCAGGAAGATCCGCAGGCGCCACTTGCGAGCCGGCAGGATCCGCGTCGTAACGGCCAGACCGCAGTTGGTGCACCAGTCTTGATCGGGCCACAACCCGGCTGTGCAGCGAGGGCATGACGCCGCGGCCGCTCCATCTGCCGTGGCCATGATCAGGCGGTTGGCGGAGGCGCTGCGGGAGGGGCTGCGGCGAGCGGCGTTCCGCACGCCGAGCAGAAGCGCGCGTCGCTCGCGTAGAGGGTTCCGCAGGCCGGGCAGACTCCGCCGATGCCCGCCTCGCGCAACTCTCTGAGCGGACGTTCATCCTCGAGCGCCTGCTCGAGGGCGCGCCGCTCACCGTCGGTCGTCGCCAGCGTGGCGACCTTTGCCTGGACGAGATCGGGACGTTGGCTGCCGAACCGGTGCAGGTCGAAGACGAGTCCGCCCAGGTCGCGCAGCTCGAGCTCGCGGCGGCGGCGCAGGAAGCGCAGACGCCGGCGCAGCTGGCTGCGGTTGCGGTAGCTCGGGATCTCGGCGGCGTCGGGTTCCACGGGCAGTGCCTCTGCCGGCGGTGGCGCGGGCTGGGGTAGCGGTTGTGCTTGCGCTGCCGCGGGCGGGGGCTGCGGTTGCGCGGATGCAGGCGGGGGAGGCGCCGGCGGCACGATCGGAGGCAGCTCGGGCTGGGCCGCTGAAGGAGCGGGCGCTGCCGGCTGGACTGCGGTTGGGATCTCGGCGCTCAGCGGGGCGGTTGGGCCGGGTGCGGGGGGTGTCGGGTCGCTGGGCGGCGGCGTTGGGCCGGGTGCGGGGGACGTCATGTCGGTGGGCGGTTCCGGCTCGGGCGCTGCTGTGCTCTCGACAACCGGGATCGCGGTCGTCGGAGCATCGTTGGAGAAGATCTCCGATGGTGGGGAGGAGGCGGGAGGTTCGACGCCCTCGGAGGCTGGTGTCGCCGGAGCGTCGCCCCCGCCTGCGTTGCGCTTGAGCGGGCTGAACATGAGCGGGACGGCGTCGTAGCCAGGACGCCGGCGGACGTCCGGCGCGCGAGTATAGCGGCGCGGATGCGGGCGATGGGCCGTTGCACGGCGTGCGCTGGCACTCGTGGCGTTGTGCCGTCGTGCGGCCCCTGCAGGGTTTTCGCCGCCCGCGCGTCTGCGAACATTGCGCGGTGGAGCAGCCCGATGCGCAGCGTCCGATCGCCGTGTTCGACTCCGGCGTCGGCGGCCTGACAGTGCTGCACGAGCTACTCGTGCGCCTGCCTGCGGAGGACTTCGTCTACCTCGGCGATACCGCACGCTTTCCCTACGGCGACAAGAGCGCCGCCCAGCTCGAGCGCTTCGCGTTGCAGATCGCCCGGCGCTTGATCGCGGCGGGCGCGAAGATGCTCGTCGTCGCCTGCAACGCGGCGACCTCCGCAGCGCTTCCGGCGCTCGCGGCGTTCGTCGCCGAGAGCCGCCGGCGGGTGGAGCTGGTTGCCGTCGTCGAGCCCGAGTCGCAGCTGGCGGTCCAGACGACGCGCAGCGGTCGTGTCGGCCTGCTCGCGACTCCGGCAACGGTCACGAGCGGCTCCTACGCCGCCGCCGTCGCCGGGCTCGACCCGGCAGTTCAACTGACCTCGGTCGCGTGTCCCGACCTGGCGCCGATCATCCAGGGCGGCTTCCCCTTCGATCAGCGTGTCGTCGACACCGTGCGCTCGTACTGCGAGCCGTTGCGCGCGGCGGGCGTCGACACCGTGATCCTCGGCTGCACGCACTACCCGCTCGTCCGGCCGCTGCTGCAGCGCATCCTCGGCCCCGGCGTCGGACTGGTCTTCTCCGGCGACGTCCTCGCCGCCGAGGTAGAACGCCGGCTTGCCGCCGACGAGCTGCTCAACCCGCGCGACGGCGAAGGCAACTACCGCTTCGAGTGCACCGGCGACCCGCACGCATTCCTCGCGCTCGGCACGCGCTTCCTGCAGATGCCGCTCGGTGGCGTCGAGCGCGTCGATCTCGATCGGGTGGAGGGCGTCGAGGGGGCCGACGGCGTCGACCCGACTCGCACCGGCGCGCGCGGACGGGCGGCGTGAGCGCCGCCTCGGAACCACGTGAGTCGGACGCCCGCCCGCCCGCCCGTGCCGGCGCTCGGGCGGCCGACAAGCTCCGCGAGCTGACGATCGAGCCCGGGTTCGTGGCGACCGCGACCGGCTCGGCGCTGATCTCGGCCGGCGAGACGCGCGTGATCTGCACGGCGTCGATCCAGCGGGGAGTACCGCGCTGGCGCGCAGGACAGGGCAAGGGATGGCTGACGGCCGAGTACGGGATGCTGCCCGCGTCGACGGGCGAGCGCAAGCAGCGCGACGTGACCCGCGGGCGGCCCGACGGGCGCACCGTCGAGATCCAGCGGCTGATCGGGCGCGCGCTGCGCGGCGTGATCGACGTCGACAAGCTCGGTGAGCGCACGGTGTACATCGACTGCGACGTGCTGACCGCCGACGGTGGCACGCGCTGCGCCGCGATCACCGGGGGCTATGTCGCGCTGGCGCTCGGCTGCGCGCGCCTGGAGCGCAACGGCGAGCTTGCCGATAGCCCGCTCACTGGGAGCGTCGCCGCGGTCTCCTGCGGCGTCGTGGCCGGCACGCCGATGCTCGACCTCGACTACGTCGAGGATTCCAGCGCCGAGGTCGACGCCAACGTCGTGATGACAGACGCCGGCGGTCTCGTCGAGGTGCAGGCGACGGCGGAGCGTACGCCGCTCTCGCGCGCGCACCTCGACGAGCTGCTCGTGCTCGCGGCCGCTGGGATCGGCGCCCTGCGCGTTGCCCAGGACGCGGCGATCGGGCTCGGCAGTCGGTGAGACTCGTGCTGGCGACGCAGAACGCCCATAAATTGCGGGAGTTCCGGCGGCTGCTCGAAGGCGTCGAGCTGGTCGCGCTACCCGAAGCGGTGCAGCTGCCGCCGGAGACGGGTTCGACGTTCGCCGAGAACGCTTGGCCGAAAGCCCGCAGCGTGGCCGCTGCTATCGGCCTCGCCGCGATCGCCGACGACTCGGGCATCGAGTCGCAGGCGCTGGCGGGCGGCCCCGGAGTCCGCTCGGCGCGCTACGCGGGCGAGCGCGCCAGCGACGCGGAGAACCTCGATCGGCTGCGCCGCGAGGTGCCTGTCGGAAGCGGTCTGCGGTATGTCTGCGCGCTCGCCTACGTCGAGCCGGATCGCGACCGCGAGCAGCTGTTCACCGGACGTTGCCACGGGACGATGGCCGCCCAGCCGCGTGGTGATGGAGGCTTCGGCTACGACCCGATCTTCGTCCCCGACGAGGCCCGCGACGGGCGTACGATGGCGGAGCTATCCGACAGCGAGAAAGACGCCATCAGCCACCGTGGGGACGCCGCCCGGCAGCTGCTGGCCTGGCTGCGCGGCTGAGGCTCACGGTGTCAAGTCCTGGCGCCGCCGCGGGCCACCCGGAAGCGCGAGTCGATCCGGCGCCGCGCAAGCGCCGGGCGGCAATGCTGTCGCTCGCCTCGAACTCCCTCCTGATCCTGATCAAGCTCGCGGCTGGGGCCGTCACTGGCTCCGTCGCAGTGCTCAGCGAGGCGCTGCACTCCGGGATCGACCTGATCGCCTCCGTCGTGACATTCGTCTCGATTGGGAAGGCAGGCGAGCCGGCCGACAAGGACCATCGCTACGGCCACGAGAAGTTCGAGAACATGGCAGCGGCGATCGAGGGGATGCTGATCCTCGTCGGCTCGGCCGTTATCGCGTATGCCGCGATCACCCATTTGGTGCAGGGGTCCCACGTTCAGCGCCTCGGCGTCGGGATCGTCGTCGTCGCCGTGTCGGCCGCCGTCAACCTGGTGGTCTCCAGCGTGCTGTCGGCGCGCGCTCGCGAGACCGAGTCGCCGGCGCTGGAGGGCGACGCGGCGCACCTGCGCACCGACGCGATCACCTCCGCCGGGGTGCTCGTCGGCCTGGCCCTCGTGCAGGTCACCGGAAAGAGCTGGATCGACCCGGTCGTGGCGCTCGCGCTCGCATCGTTCATCGTCGTGTCGGGTCTGCGCATCCTGTGGCGCTCTTCGCGGGTGCTCGTGGACGAGGCCCTGCCCCAGGACGAGCTGGATGCGATCAGCGTCGAGGTGATCGGGTTCGGCGATCGCGGGGTCGCCGGCTTCCACAACCTGCGCACCCGGCGCGCGGGGGCGCGGCGCTACATCGACATGCACGTGCAGTTTCGATCCCCGACCACGCTCGAGGACGCGCACCGGACCGCGCACGAGCTGCAGCACGCGATCGCCGCGCGCTTGCGCAACGCCGACGTGCTGATCCATCTGGAGCCCGAGGATCGCGTGCGGCCCGGCACAGAGATCCGCCCTCGGCGCAGCCAGGTTCCGAGGCCGCCGGCGGGGTAGGGGGGAAGCGGGCCTCAGCTCACAGCAGATTGATCGCCGCCGACAGCCCGACGGCGACGGCGACCGCTGCGTAGCCGGCGTATCCGGAGACGGCGAGCAGCAGCGCGGTAATCGCGCAGGCGCCGACGGTGATCAGCCAGGCGATGCGTTGGAGCGGCGACACGAGCGCCGTATTGTCGTGGACGCGTCGGGCGGGACTGGTGGCAACGCGGCTGGCGGGGGTTTCTGGCGCCGTCGTTCGGGCGGGGGTGTGGCCACGAGGCGGTGATAATCGCGCCGTTGTGGGCACACGCCATTGCCTACGCTTCGTGGCGGGCGGGGGTGTGGCCACTAGGCGGTGATGATCGCGCCGTTGTGGGCACACGCCCTTGCCTAGGCTTCGCTGCGCATCAACTCCACCCGGTGGCCGCCCGGCGCCATCACGTAGCAGCGCGGCGAGCCCCAATGCGCGGCGCGCGGCTCGATCGGGTAGCCGGCCTGGCGAAGCTCGCGCAGGACCGCCTCGTATGCGTCGCCGACCACGAGCGCCACGTGGCCCCTGGGCGGCGCCGTCGGATCGGGCGAGTCGAGCAGCAGATGAATCTGGCTACCGCCGCCGGAGGCCTCGCTGCCGGAGGCCTCGCTGCCGGAGGCCTCGCTGCCGCCCAGCCTGCCGCCGGCCAGCCACACCGCGCGCCCCTCAACTCCCGCCGGTGCGGGCGTCTCCGCGAACCCGAGCAGCGCCCAGAACTGCCGCGCTGCGTCGAGCTGTGCGGGCGCCAGCTCCAGGCTGACGTGGTGGATTGCCGCCATCTGAGCGGTTCGAGCATGCCGATGCGCCCGGCGCCCCACGGAGCGGGATTTGCGCAAAGTGCGGGTTTTACGCCGGCGACACGGGCAAAAAACGGCTCTAGAACGGGCCTACGTCCGCCGGCACTGTTAGCTTCGACCCTTCCACGACCTCTCTGAACGAGGAGGAGCTAGTGACCAAGTCCGAGTTCGTCGACGCGGTCGCCGCCCGGGCGGATCTAACCAAGAAGGATGCTGCCGAGGCGGTTGACGCAGTGCTCGACACGATTCAAGCCACGCTCAGGGGCGGCGGTGATGTGACTTTCAGCGGCTTCGGGAAGTTCCACGTTGCCGAGCGCGGAGCGCGGGAAGGCCGCAACCCGCAGACCGGCGCGCGTATGCACATCGCCGCGTCCCGGGTCCCGCGGTTCTCAGCCGGCGCCGGCCTGAAGAAGGCCGTCAAGGGCTAGTGGCACCCTGGACGATCGGGGCGCATCGTCGCCTGGCGGGCTGAGCATCTCGCGCGGATCGGCGTCGGTGACCGGCGCCGATGCGCGCGGTCGTCCGGCTTTTGCGGATCGGCTCGATGCGCTTGTCCGGGCTCGTCGCTCTTCGCTCGTCCTCGGGCTCGATCCCGATCCGCGCAACCTCTGGCCTGACGCAGCGGCAGCCGTCGCCGCCACACGCGGCGACGGCCCCGATGCGGGCAACGATGCAGGGGCGGCGGGTCCGGCCGCGAGCGCGGCCGCCGCCGTCGCCGCTCATTGCTGCGCCGTGATCGACGCCGCCGGCGAGGCGTGCGTCGCGGCAAAGCTTCAGCTCGCCTGCTTCGAGCGCCTGGGTGGACCGGGGTGGGAGGCGCTCGGCACCGCCGCGGCGCACGCGCGCGCCGCGGGATTGCTGGTGATCGCCGACGGCAAGCGCGGCGACGTCCCCGTCACCGCCGCCGCCTACGCGCAGGCGCTCGTCGGCAGCACGCCGACCCCGTTCGGCGACGTCGACGGCCTCGGCGTGGACGCCTTCACGCTCAACCCGTTGCTTGGCCGCGACGCGCTCGCGCCGCTGCTGGACGCAGCCGCCGCCGCGGGCGCGGGCGTGTTTGTGCTGGTGCGCACGTCGAACGCTGGCGCTGAGGAGCTGCAAGAGGCGCGCCTGGACGGCGGCGGCACGCTCAGCGATCGCCTCGCCGACCTCGTTTCCGAGCTCGGAGAGGCACAGGTCGGGCGCAGTGGGCTCTCGGACGTCGGCGCCGTCGTCGGCGCGACCGCTGGACCGGAGGCGCTCGCGCGCCTGCGCCGGCGGATGCCGCGATCGGTGCTGCTGCTGCCTGGTGTGGGAGCTCAGGGCGGGCGCATCGACGACATCGCACCGGCCTTCGAGCCTGGCCCGGCGGGCGGGCTCGTCGCCGCGTCGCGCGCGATAGTCGACGCTCACCGAGCGAGCGCGATGGCGCCCGCGGCCGCGGCCGCAGAGGCCGCCGAGCGGCTGCGCGAGACCGCCTGGACGTTGGCGCAGGCTGTCTAAATCAGTCGTCGGGACAGGGCTATGATCGCCGCGCCATGATCCGCCGCACTCCCGCGCGCTTCCTGGCGCCACTTGCGCTGATCGCATTCGTCGTCGTGGCGGTGATGCTGGTCAAGGGCACGAATCGCGACTCCAAAGCCCAGCACCCGGTCCTCCAGCACGTGAGCCACCGGCACGTCCCGAAGCTCTACACGATCCGCTCCGGCGACACGCTGCCCGCGATCGCGCACCACTACGGCGTCCCGCTCGCGCGCATCCTCGCGCTCAACCCCAAGGTCGATCCGCGCGCGCTGAGCGTCGGTTCGCAGCTGCGGCTGCGATGAGGGCCCGACTTCCGTCCAAGGCGCTCGCGGCTGGGACGCTGGCGCTGGCGCTCGCGATCACGCCGGCAGTTGCGTCCGCGCCCACCCCGAGCGCCGCGACAACCACCGCGACAACCCCCGCGCCGACCCCCGCGCCCACGACCGCCGCCGAAGCAAGCCTTCCATCGCCCCCGATCTCGGCGCGCTCGGCCGTCGTGATCGAGGCCTCGACGGGCTTGCAGCTGGCCGGGCGCGACCCCGACGAGCAACTGCCGATGGCGAGCACGACGAAGCTGATGACGGCGCTGATCGTGCTCGAGTACGACAGCCGTCGGCTTGGCGAGGTCGTCAGCGCGCCGGGCTACGCCGCGGGCCCGAACGAGTCGCTGATGGGGCTCCAGGCGGGGGAGCGGATCTCGATCGCCGACCTGATGAGGGGCATGCTGTTGCCTTCGGCGAACGACGCCGCCCACGCGCTGGCGGTCGTTGTCGGCGGGTCGGTGGACAACTTCGTCGCGATCATGAACCGGCGCGCACGCCACTTCGGCCTGACGAACACGCACTACGACAGCCCGGTCGGTCTCGACGATCCCGGCACGTACTCCAGCGCCGACGACCTCGTCCATCTCGCGACGGTCGATCGGCATTTCCCGTTCTTCCGCCGGACCGTCGACACGCGTGTCGCGACGATCGGCCTGGGCGACGAACGCGAGACCGTGATCAGCCGCAACGACCTGCTCGGCGCCGTGCCGTGGATCAACGGCGTCAAGACAGGTCACACCAGCGCGGCCGGCTACGTGCTCGTTGGCTCCGGCACGGCGCACGGCGTGACGCTGATCTCGGCCGTGATGGGCGATCCCGACATGTCCTCGCGCGACGCGGACACGCTTGCGATGCTGCGCTTCGGCTTCGGCCAGGTGCGCGTCTACACGCCTGTCCGCGCCGGGGCGATCGTCGCCAGCCGTCCCGTCAACGGTCATTCCGGGCAGCGCATCGGACTGGTCGCGACCCGCACGATCAGCGGCGTCATTCGCCGCGGGTTGCCGGTCGAGCGGGTCTTCCAGGCACCGGCTGTTCTGCACGGACCGCTCGCCGCCGGCACCCAGGTCGGCGAGCTGGTCGTGCGCTCGGGCGGCCGCAAGATCGGTAGCTCGCCGCTGCGCGTGCAAAGCGCGGTGCCCGCGCCGCCCGGGATCCTCAGCGGTCCCGTCGCCCCGGCTGCGCTGCTCGCCTTCGTGGTGCTTGGAGGCGGTACTCTCGTCGGTGTGCGCCGCCGGCATGACGCTCGCGTCGAGGGCCCCGCCCGTCAACGCGGTGGCGGGTCACGCACTCGCTTCGCCGCCCACGGAAGTGAAGAAGAACAAGCATGATCATCACGGTCACGCTCAACGCGGCGATCGACAAGACGCTCGCCGTGCCGAACTTCCGGCTCGGGCGGCGCCATCGCTCGGTCGAGCAGACGACGCTGCCGGGTGGCAAGGGCGTCAACGTCGCGCGAGCGCTGAAGGCGCTCGGCCAACCCGTGATCGCAACCGGCTTCGCGGGTGGGCCGGCCGGCACGCGAATCGTCGAAGGTCTGACCGCGGAGTCGGTGTTGACCGACTTCGTACGCATCCGCGAGGAGTCGCGCACGAACACGGCGGTGCTCGACCCGACGAGCGGCGAGCACACCGAGGTCAACGAGCGCGGTCCGCGCGTCTCCGAGCACGAGGTCGAGTTGTTCCGCGACAAGCTCCTGTATCTCGCCCGCGGCGCGCAGATCTGCGTGTTCGCGGGGTCGCTGCCGCGCGGCGTCGACAGCGATATCTACGCGGGACTGATCCGCGAGCTGCGCAAGACCGGCGTGACGACTGTCGTCGACACCGACGGCGAGCCCTTTCGGCTGGCGGTGCGGGCCGAGCCGAACGTCGTGTCGCCCAATGTGCTCGAGGCCGAGGAGCTGGTCGGACATGAGTTCTCAGACGACGACGATTGCCTGGTTGCAGTACACGAGATGGCCCAGCTGGGCGCCTCGGAGGCGATCATGACCGCTCCCAACGGCTGCTTTGCGCAGGTGCTCGACGATGGCGCGCCGCGGCTGTATCGCCTACGGCTCGAGCCGCTGGAGCCGGTCGCCACCGTGGGCTCGGGCGACGCCTTCCTCGCCGGCTACGTGGCGGCCCGCTACAGCGGCAGCAGCCCGTCGGAGTGTCTGCGCTTCGGCGTGGCGTGCGGCGCGGAGTCCACTCAACACGTCGGCGCCGGCGCGATCGATCCGCGTGCGGTCGAGCGCCTGATGAGCGATATCGAGGTCGAGCAGGTCGAGCTTCCCGCCGAGGTCTCCTGAACGCTCGCCAGGCCTCGACTCTTGCCGCTGTGAGCGGGGTGAGAGCCCGCTGGCGCGGCGAAATCTCAGCTCTCCGCTGCTAGCATCGGACCACGTTGGACGCTTCGCCGGCCACCTCCTCAGATCGCCGTTTCAGACCCCGTCACCGCGGGGTTTTTTCGTCCGCCCGCTCCCCTAGGATCATCAAATGGAAGTAGAGATCGGTCGCGGCAAGAAGGCGCGTCGCGCCTACGGCTTCGACGACATCGCCATCGTCCCCTCCCGCCGCACGCGCGACCCCGACGACGTCGACATCTCGTGGACGCTCGGGCCGTACCGCTTCACGCTGCCGCTGCTCGCCGCCGCGCTCGACGGTGTCGTCTCGCCGGAGACCGCCGGCGTCATCGGCAAGCTCGGCGGGCTCGCCGTGCTCAACCTCGAGGGACTCTGCTGCCGCTACGAGGATGCCGACTCCCAGCTCGAGAAGATCGCGGCACTGCCCAAGGAGACCGCGACGCGCGAGATGCAGGAGATCTATCGCGAGCCGGTCAAGCCGGAGCTGATCGCGCAGCGGATCGCCGAGATCAAAGCCCACGATGTGCCGGTGGCTGCGTCGCTGACGCCCCAGCGCGTGCGCCGCTTCTACGGCGCCGCGCTCGAAGCAGGCCTCGACATCCTCGTGATCCAGGGGACCGTGGTCTCCGCCGAGCACGTCTCGACGGTCTCAGAGCCACTCAACCTGAAGGAGTTCATCGCCGACATCGACATCCCCGTCGTCGTCGGCGGTTGCGCCTCTTACCACACCGGACTGCACCTGATGCGCACCGGCGCGGTCGGCGTTCTCGTCGGCGTCGGCCCCGGCGCGATCTGCACGACCCGCGGCGTGCTCGGCATCGGCGTGCCCCAAGCGACCGCGATCGCGGACGTCGCAGCGGCGCGCTCCCAGCACATGCTCGAGACTGGCGACTACGTCAAGGTGATCGCCGACGGAGGCATGCGCAACGGCGGCGACGTCGCCAAGGCGATCGCCTGCGGCGCCGACGCGGTGATGCTCGGCTCGGCGCTCGCGCGCTCCTACGAAGCGCCCGGGCGCGGCTTCAACTGGGGCATGGCGACCTTTCACCCGACGCTCCCCCGCGGCGCCCGCGTCGAGACCCAGCGCAACGGCTCGCTACAGGAGATCCTGACGGGCCCTGCGCGCGAGAACGACGGCACCTTCAACCTGATGGGCGGCCTGCGCACCTCGATGGCGACGACCGGCTACAAGGACATCGCCGAGTTCAACCGGGCCGAGCTGATGGTCGCGCCCGCGCTACAGACCGAGGGCAAGCAGCTCCAGCGGGAACAGGGCGTCGGCATGGGCGCCAACGGCCGCGCTGTCGAACTAGTCGCCGCCGAGTGACTTCGAGCGGCGAGCTCGCCGCGCCCGGCGGCGTCCTCGGTCGCTCGCGTGCAGAGCACGCCACGCTCCCTGCGTCCTTGCCGGAGCACGACGAGATCGCCGCGCGAAGGGCGAGTGAGTCCGCCACAGAAACCGTCGTGGTGTTGGACTTCGGCGGCCAGTATTCGCAGCTGATCGCGCGGCGCGTTCGGGAGTGCGGGGTCTTCTCGGAGCTGCTGCCCCACGACATCGGCGCGGCTGCGCTGCGCGAACGGGCGCCGCGCGGTCTGATCCTCTCGGGCGGCCCGGCGTCGGTCTATGCCCCGGGGGCGCCGCGCCTGGATCACGAGTTGCTCGAGCTCGGGATTCCCCTGCTCGGGATCTGCTACGGCATGCAGCTGCTCGTGCGCGAGCTGGGTGGTCAGGTCGAGGGCGCCGAGATCGGCGAGTTCGGCCGCTCGGAGCTGACGATCTCCCAGCCCGGCCGGCTGCTCGCCGGGCTCCCCGCCGAGCAGCCTTGCTGGATGAGCCACCGTGACAGCGTCCTGCGCGCGCCGCCCGGATTCACGGCGCTCGCCGCCTCGACTGCGTCGCCGGTCGCTGCGGTCGAGGACGCCGCGCGCGGCTGCTTCGGGATCCAGTTCCATCCCGAGGTCGTCCACACCCCGTACGGCCAGCAGATCCTGCAGACCTTCCTGCGCGACATCTGCGGCTGCACGGAGACGTGGACGCCGGCGAGCTTCATCGACGAGCAGGTGGCGTCGATCCGCGCCAAGGTCGGCGACGGACGTGCGATCTGCGGCCTCTCGGGCGGCGTCGACTCCTCGGTCGCCGCGCTGCTCGTGCACCGCGCGATCGGCGACCGCCTGACATGCGTGTTCGTCGACCACGGGCTGATGCGCAAGCAGGAGGGCGAGCAGGTGATCAACGCCTTCCGCGACCACTTCAAGGTCCCGCTCGTCGCTGTCGACGCCGAGACGCGCTTCCTCGATCGGCTCGCGGGGCTGACCGGCCCCGAGGCCAAGCGCAAGGCGATCGGCGAGGAGTTCATCCGTGTCTTCGAGGAGCAGGCCGCGGCGCTCGACGGCGCGCGCTACCTCGTCCAGGGCACGCTCTACTCAGACGTGATCGAGTCCGGCGGCACCACCGGCGCGGACACGATCAAGAGCCATCACAACGTCGGCGGCCTGCCCGAGCAGATGGAGTTCGAGCTGGTCGAGCCGCTGCGCACGCTGTTCAAGGATGAGGTGCGTCGCGTCGGCGTCGAGCTGGGACTGCCGGAGCGCTTCGTCTGGCGCCAGCCGTTCCCGGGGCCGGGGCTGGCGATCCGCGTCGTCGGCGGTCCCGCGACCAAGGACAAGCTCGACACCTTGCGCGAGGCCGACGCGATCCTCCAGGACGAGATCCGCCGCGCCGGGCTCTACCGCGAGCTGTGGCAATCGTTCTGCGTGCTGCCGGACGTGCGCACTGTCGGCGTTCAGGGTGACGGCCGCAGCTACGGCCGCCTGATCGCGATCCGCGCGGTCACGTCCGACGACGCGATGACCGCCGACTGGGCGCGGCTGCCCTACGACCTGCTCGAGCAGATCGCCTCCCGGATGATCAACGAGCTGCGCGATGTCAATCGCGTCGTGCTCGACATCACCTCCAAGCCGCCCGGCACGATCGAATGGGAGTGAGACTGGACGCAGAAGCGTCCACGGTTTGCACACATTCCTGTTTCTAGTGGGGAGCAGGTACGGTTCACGAAGCAACCGGAGCATTGAAGGCGGGAGATTCACTAGTCCTTCACTCCGGGCCTTGGCTGGCAGAGGAGAGAGAGGGGTATCGGATGCCTTGCAAACCAGCTTGCTCGACGTGCCAACGGCTGCGCGACAGCACGCTCGACATCCTCGGCGCGGGTGCTACCGAAGCGCTCTCGCTCGCTGCGCTGGGCGCGCGCGTCGGTCTTACGCTCGAAGAAGTCGAGGATCACTACCCGACCGCGGCGGGCTGCCTGTACGACACGTATGACCAGGTTTCGGCCGACGTGTTGCTCGGCATGGCCGACGCCTTCGCCCAGGGGGCGACTTGGGAGCAAGGGTTCCACCTCGCAAGGCGACGGCTGCTCGAGCGGATGGCTGCCAATCCGGGCGAGGCTCGGCTGTGCTTCGTCGAAGTGTTGCGCGGCGACGACGAGCTCCGCCGCCGCCGAGGCCTCACGCGTCAATGGATCCTCCGGTTCCTCGTCAAGGAGCACGAGCGCCGCCGCGAGCACGAAGCGCTGGGCGAGCTCCAGGTCGAGATGTTGATTGGCGCCGGTTTTGCAGCGATCTCGAACGCCGTCGCCCACGGCGACGTCGCGCAGCTGCCAACGGTCGAGCCGACGCTCGTGCACCTCGCACGCGTGTTCGACCGAACCGCCTCCTAACTGCGCTCCCGGACCCGTCGTTGTCCGGCCTGGAGTCGCGGACTACTCGAACTGAATCCCCGTGCGCCGGGCCGCCACCGGCGCCCCGCCCGATAGCAGTGCTCCAGGCGGTCTATCATGGGCGCGCCGCGCGGTCCCGCGCGGTTTTTCAGGTGCGCGCAGCACGTCCGCGTCGCGCGCCGGATCCGCGAGATACCTGTAGATGAAGACCTACGTCGCCAGCCCCGCCGACCGCCAGCGCAACTGGTTGGTCGTCGACGCCGCTGGCCAGACGCTCGGGCGGCTGGCGACGCAGATCGCCGACACGCTGCGCGGGAAGCGCAAGCCCGTGTACACCCCGCACTGCGACGTCGGCGACTTCGTCATCGTCGTCAACGCGGAGAAGATCGAGGTAACGGGCAACAAGCGCGCCGACAAGCGCTACTACCGCCACTCCGGCTACCCGGGTGGGCTGAAGGTGCGCACATTCGAGGAGATGCTCGCCCGCCGGCCCGAGGAGATCATCCGCAAGGCCGTGCGCGGGATGATGCCCCGCAACCGCCTGGCCCGCAAGCAGCTGACCAAGCTGAAGGTGTACGCCGGGCCCGACCACCCGCACGCCGCCCAGCAACCGCGACCAATGGAGCTCATCGGATCGTGACCGACGAGGAGCGCGAGGAGCGCGACGAGACACCGGCGCCCGAGGGCGCTGACGAGAGCCCCGAGGCGCAGGCGCCCGACCCCGCCGAACCGCC
>Ga0182024_10013330_pt1 | contig 16073 bp, 15 predicted proteins | sample P32metaG_FD_120480 | JGI IMG/M metagenome (GOLD analysis project Ga0182024, IMG submission 120480) | Permafrost microbial communities from Stordalen Mire, Sweden - P3-2 metaG (Illumina Assembly) | ecosystem: Environmental > Terrestrial > Soil > Wetlands > Permafrost | place: Sweden: Stordalen... | reverse complement strand
TGATGGGGCCACCCAGTCAGTGCGCGTCCGCGCGCTGGATGAAATTTGTACCGCGTCCAGCTGGGTGGCCCGCTTTTCGCGGGCCATGACAATATGTTTTGGAAGATCTGTTTGTCAGAAACAGATTGCCGGTCGCACTTCGACTGCCGCGAGAAAAATCGGGATGGGCTCTCATGCTGCGCCGGGTTCACCTCGCCCCCGCGCGTTGCGCGAAATGCCAGGCGCGCTCGGCGAGGGGGCGGACTGCCGCGGCGTTCTGCGCCGCGTTGTCGCTGGCGGCGGTGCCGTCGCGGACACGGCCCACGATCCCCTGCAGGATGCCCGCGAGCCGGAAGAAATTGTAGGCGGCGTAATAGTCGAAATTGGGCATGGCGGTGCGGCCGGTGCGGCGGCAATACAGCGCCACATATTCGTCCATCGGCGGGATGCCCAGCGACCTGAGATCGACATCCATCAGGCTGCCGGCACCGCTGGTCGAAATGCCCGGGGGCATCTGCCACTGCATGAGGTGATAGGTGAAGTCCGCCAGCGGATCGCCGATCGTCGACAGCTCCCAGTCCAGCACGGCCAGAATCTCGGGCCGCGTAGGATGCAGGATCATGTTGTCGAGCCGGAAATCGCCGTGAACGATGCAGGCGCGCTCCTCGGGCGGAAGGTGCTGCGGCAGCCATGCGATCAGTCGTTCCATCTCCGGAATCGTCTCGGTGCGGGAGGCGAGGTACTGTTTCGTCCAGCGCGCGACCTGTCTCGCTATGTAGTTGCCGGGTTTGCCGAAGCCGGCCAGGCCAAGCTTTTCGTAATCGAGCCCGTGCGAACGCGAGAGCGTGGCGTTCATCGCATCGTAGATCGCGAAGCGCTCTTCCGGTGCGAGGCCGGGGAGGAGAGGTCCCCAAAAAATGCGGCCCTCGACGAAATCCATGACGTAGAAGGGAGTGCCGATAATCGTTTCGTCTTCGCAGAGCACGTAGGGCTTTGCGACGGGAAAGCCCGTGGGATAGAGGGCGGCGATGATGCGGTATTCGCGGTCGACGGCATGCGCCGACGCCAGCAGTTTCCCGGGCGGCTTGCGGCGCAATACATACTTCCGGTTGGGTGTGGCAATTTGATAGGTGGGATTGGATTGACCACCCTTGAACTGACGCACGGTGATCGGTGCGGCGAAACCTTCGATGTGACGCGCGAGATACTCGCCGAGCCTTTCCTCGTCGAAACGATGCGCCTCCGCGACGTCCTTCGTTCCGCTGAATTGCTGCTGGCGGTCGTCGGCGGCGGTCATGCGGCACTCCGGGCAAGGGCGCGCGCGCCGATGTCGCGGCGGCAGAATCCGTCCGGCCAGTCGATGCGATCCACCGCCTGATAGGCGCGGGACTGTGCTTCCGCGAGCGTCGGCCCTAGCGCCGCGACGTCGAGAACCCGTCCGCCTGCGGCAAGGAGCCGTCCGCCGCGCCGCTCGGTCGCTGCGTGGAATATTCGAACGCCCGGAATCGCTTCCGCCGCTCCCACGCCCCCGATCTCCGAGCCCTTTTCATACTTGCCGGGATAACCACGGGCCGCCATCACCACAGCCACCGCCGCATCGTCGTGCCAGCGCAGATCGAGATGGCCAAGTGCGCCGTCGCGGGCGGCGAGGAGCGCTGTCGCGAGGTCTGATCTGAGCCGCATCATCAGCACCTGGCACTCGGGATCGCCGAACCGGCAATTGTATTCGACGAGCGCCGGCTCGCCATCCCTGATCATCAGGCCGGCGTAAAGCACACCCATATAAGGCGTGCCGTGCGACGCCATCGCGGCGATGGTCGGCCGGACGATACGCGACAGCGCTTTTTCGATCACATCCGGGGTCAGAAGACGCGAAGGGCTCACCGCGCCCATGCCGCCGGTATTTGGTCCCCGGTCGCCCTCGAACGCGCGCTTGTGGTCTTCGGCGCCCGCCAGCGGAAGAATGTGTTCACCATCGGAGAGGACGAAAAGACTGGCTTCCTCACCTTCGAGGAATTCTTCGACGAGGATGCCCGGACCGTACCTCGCCCAGAACTCCGCAATCGTCGCCCGCGAGATCGCCGGCGTCGGGGTGATGACAACGCCTTTGCCCTGTGCCAGTCCGTCCGCCTTGATGACCAGCGGGTGCGGGCGCATGGCCGTGTACGCGATGGCCGCGTCGCAATCGTCGAAGCGTGCAAAATCGGCTGTCGGTATGTCATGCGCGCGGCAGAGGTCTTTCACAAAACCCTTAGAGCCTTCGAGCTGCGCGCCGGCCGCGCTGGGTCCAAGCGCCTTGATGCCGGCGGCTTCCAGACGGTCCCACAGCCCGGCGACCAGCGGCGCTTCCGGCCCGACGACCGTGAAATCGATCGCCCTCTCCCTGGCAAAGGCGACAAGCCCCTCGAGATCCGTCGCAGGAATCGGCACACATTCGGCCAGTTCCGCGATGCCCGCATTGCCTGGCGCGCAAAAGAGCTTCGAAACCATCGGGCTTGCCGAAAGCGCCCACGCCAGCGCGTGCTCGCGTCCGCCCGATCCGATCAGAAGAAAGTTCACCGGACTCGCTCGACCATTTTCCAGCGCACTCGGGGGGCATTCGCAGATGCACGCGGAGGCGCGGAGACGCGTAGGAAACGGGTTGAAACGCCGGGACGCCACGATGCCAGGCGCGTGTGGTCAGCAAATCCAGCGATATTCGGCATTTCGTTTCCGGTCGTGTCCGGGGGTCAGGACCTGTTTAAACTGCTTGCGGCGATGCGACGAGGTCAACAGATGTGAAGCCCGCTTGAAAGGGCTTCACGATCGAATGGATACGACCGGGAAACATTTTCGTCCTGCGACACGTAAAGGCATCCCGATCCGTCGATCACGGCGATCATCGATCCCCGGGTCGCGATGCAGTCGGTATCGGCTCTGCCATCGATCCATTCCGGCATGCCTCCGCCCAGCGGCTGCAACGGAGCGTCGCCGTCGATCGGGCGTCGATAGACTGCGCCCTGCGCCGCAAAAGGATCGGCGGACGCCGCCACGAGAATGTCGTTCCCCGCAAAAGCAACGGCGGAGCAATGATGGGCGTGAAGTCCCCGCCGTTCGATCGTCCATGTCGCGCCGGCATCCCGGCTGATGCAAAGACCCGCCGCCGCCGCCGCTATCACGATGTCGGGCCGGGTGGGATGTGCACAGACCTGATGAACGTCGCATTCGATATCGATCGTGGGCCGCCAGCTCAAGCCGGAATCGGTCGAGCGCGGAATCCCGCCGACGTGCACGTTGGCCATAAGCACGGCACCGTCGCATGTCGCCGCCATGGAACGAATTCCAAGCGGCGGCCCCACCACTTTGCCGTCGACGATCGCCGTTCCTGCGTACCATTCGGAGCGCCCCTCCACGGCGTCGAAGCCCGCCAGGCATTGCTGCGCGCCGTCGGGATCCACGCGCACGATATGTGCATCGTCGGTTCCAACGAAGACGAATTTGTCTATCGGTACACAGCAGGAAAGTGCGAATTCGTTTGTTGCAATCGTTGTCCATTCGCCATCAGGCAACCTTCGACAAAGCGAATGGCCGCCGACGATTGCGAGCACTCCGCCGCGTCCATCGGCCACCAGACCGCGAACCGATTGACCGGCAAGTTCGCGATGGACCGCTGTGCCGGTGACGCGGAACAGTCCATCGCCCCACGTCGCGATCAGAATGGAGTGCGTCGGCATCAAGGCGGATCCCTTTGGAGTAAGGCCATGCGAAGTGTTGGAGGGCGTGGTGCAACGATCGATCCGCCGATTCCATAGCGCCGCGAGGAGGCGCTGTCATGGGCGGCCTCCGTTGACAAGCGCGTGTCAGAGGATGGCATTCGCAGATTCACGCATCTCCGCGTGAGCCTTCTCTGCGCAACTCTTTGGCTGCGCGGGCGGTGCAGAAAATGCAGCCGCGCTTGTCATCGCGTTTTCCTGTATTATCCGGAGCCATGTCGGAACCGGTCAATCGGGCGAATCTGCCCGAGTTCAGTGTCAGTGAGATTGCCGCCGCGCTCAAGCGGACGGTCGAGGGCGCCTTTCCCTTCGTCCGGGTGAGGGGCGAGATCAGCGGTCTGAAGTTTCATTCCTCCGGCCATGTGTATTTCGACCTCAAGGACGACAGGGCGGTGTTGAACGCGGTGGTCTGGCGGGCGACGGCGCAGACGCTGACGCTGAGACCGGAACAGGGCCTGGAAGTCATTTGTACGGGACGGATCTCGACCTACGCAGGCTCCTCGCGCTACCAGCTCATCGTCGAGCAGATGGAGCTTGCGGGCCTCGGCGCGCTGATGGCGATGCTGGAGGAGCGCAAGAAGAAGCTGGCCGCGGAAGGCTTGTTTGAGGAGAGCCGCAAGAAAAAACTGCCCTTCCTGCCGGAGACGATCGGCGTCATTACCTCCCCGACCGGCGCGGTCCTCCGCGACATCATGCATCGGCTCGACGCGCGCTTCCCCCGCCATGTTCTGCTCTGGCCGGTCGCGGTGCAGGGCGACCGCGCGGGCGCTGAAGTCGCGGCCGCGATCCGCGGGTTCAATGCTCTCGCGGCAGACGGACCGATCCCCCGTCCCGACCTTCTGATCGTGGCGCGGGGCGGCGGCTCCATCGAAGATTTGATGGCGTTCAACGAGGAGGTCGTGGTGCGGGCAGCCGCGGAAAGCGCCATCCCGCTGATCTCCGCGGTAGGCCACGAGACAGATACCACTCTGATTGATTTCGCCGCGGATCGGCGCGCTCCGACACCGACGGCCGCGGCCGAGATGGCGGTGCCGGTGCGCACCGAGTTGCTCGCGCTGGCGCTCGACCTCGAGCGGCGCACTCTGCGGTGTTTCACGCGCGGGGTCGAGGAGCGGAGCAGACATTTGCAGGCGCTTGCACGCGCGCTGCCGCGCGCCGACCAGCTCTTCGCGCCGTTGCAACAGCATTTCGACCATGTGGCGGATCGGCTCCGTCACGGGCTGAAGCGCAATCTCCAGGAACATCGCCGTGCTCTTGCCGAAGGCGCGACGTTGCTGCGTCCACGCTGCGTGACCAGCCGCATCGAGGCCGGGGCTGAGCGCACCAACGCTCTCGCGCATCGCATGGTCCGCTGCCAGCGTGCGCGCTTTCAGGTCTGGCGGGACCGGCTTGAGTCTTCGGCGCGGGTGCTGGAAAGCGTGAGCCATCGCTCGGTGCTCGAACGGGGTTTCGTACTCGTGCGCGGCAAGGACGGCACAATAAAGCGGCGCGCAGCGGCGGTCGCGCCGGGCGAAGCCTTGGCGCTCACCTTTGCGGATTCGACGGTCGAGGCAACGGCCAAGGGGGCGGCGCCGCGCCCGGGTCCAGGCACAAAAATCGGCCAGGGAAAACTCTTTTGATCGGAGCGCCGGCGTCCCGCAGTTGAGAATTTGTTTTCGGCGGGAGGATCGGCGTAAAACACGCCATGAACCATGTCGAACGCGATTTCCGGCCGGAAGGCGCGGCCGACCTTGAATATCTCGACGGCGAATACCGGATCGTGAAGCCGGGATCGTTCGTGCTTTGCGCGGTGACGGGCGCGCCCATTCCGCTCGATGCACTGCGCTATTGGAGCGTCGATCTGCAGGAGGCCTATGCGACGCCCGCGATCGCGCTGGAGCGCTTCCGCAAGCGCGGCCTCGTGCCCGGATGATCGCGCGTCGCGCGTTCCTCGCCGCCTCGGCGGCTGTTCTCGTCTGTCCGTACCCGGCGCGGTCTCAATCGCAGCACCTGACATTTACCGGCTCGCTCGAGCAGGGCAGCCTTGTGGTCGGCAGGACCGCTGCCGGCGCACATGTGACGCTCGACGGCGCACCCCTGCATGTTTCGGCGAACGGAGATTTCGCGTTCGGCTTCACCTTCGACCAGACGAAACCCGCCGATGTCGCGGCGCTTCTTGCGGATGGAACAAGCGAGAAGCGCCTCGTCCAGCCGGTTGCGCGCCAATACGAAATCCAGCGCATCACGGGCCTTCCCGAGAAATTTGTTACATTGCCGCCCGAGATCCTGGAGCGGCGCAAGCACGAGCTGGCGATGATCGCGGCAGCGCGCACGAGCGACACGGAGGAGGATTGGTTCGCGGAAAAGCTCGACTGGCCGGTGCCGGGCATCGTCAGCGGGCCGTTCGGCAACCAGCGAATCCTGAACGGCAAACCGATGGAGCCTCATTTCGGCGTCGACATCGCGGCGCCGGCGGGCACGCCGATCGCAGCGCCCGCTCCGGCTCGCGTCGTTCTGGCCGGACCCGATTTCTACCTCGAAGGCGGCCTCACGATTCTCGACCACGGCCACGGCGTCACGACCTGCTATCTGCACCAGAGCCGGCAGATGGCGAAAACGGGCGACACCGTCGCGCGCGGACAAAAGATCGGCGAGGTGGGGATGACGGGGCGCGCCACCGGGCCGCATCTGCATTGGGGACTGAACTGGTTTCAGATGAGGCTTGATCCGTCGCGTTCGACGCGGATACCGGCGCCCGCCAGGGCCTGAGCGTCCTTGCCGCGCCGAGAGCGTGGCGTTTCTCCCGGCTTCGGCCAGCGGCGGTGAATCCACAGCCATTGCGAAGGACGCCGGCGCACGCAGGCTTCGATCGCCTGGTTTATCCGGAAGGTAAGCGCCAGCACGTCGCGCGCGTGATCGCTGCCGGCCGAGAATTCGATCGGAGGATGCACGGTCAGACGGAAATGCGCGCCATTCAGACGCTCGTTCGACACCGGCAACAGAACCGCCCCCAGCTTGAGCGCCAGAGCCGCGGGCGCGGGCGTCGTCATCGCATCGCGGCCGAAGAACGGCGCGGCGACCCCTTCATTGGTCTTCTGGTCGACCAGCATGAAGACCGCTTGCCCCGCCCGGAGCCGCGTGAAGATGCGGCGCGTGCCCTGCACGCCTTTGGCGATCTGCTCCGCGGGACCGTTGGCCTGGCGCTGGCGCACCATCCAGCGGTCGATATAGGGATTGTTCACCGGGCGATAAACCGCGCCGCCCTCGACGCCGTATTGCGCGGCGGCGAAGGACAGGAGTTCCCAATTGGCGAAATGCGCCGAGATGAAAATGATTCCCTTTCCGCTTTCGACGGCCCGCTCCACATGCTCCATTCCGGCCAGTGCGATGCGCGGATGGGCGCCCTTGATCGACATGCTTCCGAGATGCGCGTACTCGGCAATCGTGCGGCCGAGATTGTCCCACATTTCGCGCAGCGCGAGCTCGCGCGCGGCTGCGGTCATTTCCGGAAAGGCGGCCGCGAGATTGGCGCGCGCCCGTCCGCTCAGATAGGTGTGGTAGAGAATACTTCGCCCAAACAAACCGCCGAGCGCGGAGGCGGCATCAATCGGAAACAGGCGGAAGAATCCCATCACCGCGAAGAAGACCGCAGCTTCGACGCAGTAACCGAGCTTCCGAAAAAAACGTGGCGTCGGAGTCGCGCCCTTCGCGCTCATGGCCCGGCAAACTTTCGTGCCAGCACTTCGTCGAGAATTTGCCCGATTGCCGCCGGCTCGTCGAACGCCGCGTGAACCGGGAGCACATCAACGCCTTCGCGGTCGTTGCCGTTCAGGCGCACGAGATCCTTTTCGGTGGTGATCAGCGTCGCCTCCACCAGCTTCGCCTGCGCTCTGAGGCTCGCGATGTCCGCGCGCGAATAGAAATGATGATCTCCGTAGGAACAGGTGGCGGCGATTTCGGCGCCGAGGTCGCGCAGTGTATCGAAGAATTTCGCCGGCCTCCCAATTCCTGCAAACGCGACCACGCGCTTCCCGTCGAGACGGCGGTTCGCCGACAGTCTTGCCCGCAGGACCGGCCCGGCAAAACCGGGCAGGGAAGGGTTTCCGTTTCCCATCACGATGACCGCATCCGCCCGGGCGATCCCCTGGCGCACGGATTCCCGCAAAGGTCCCGCCGGCACGATCCTGCCGTTTCCGAACCCCGTCTCGCCGTCGACCACGACGACCGACCAGTCCTTGCCAAGCGCGAAATTCTGATAGCCATCGTCCATGACGATCGCGCGCGCACCCTGCGCTTCGGCAAGCCGCGCGCCTTGCGCCCGGTCGCGCGCCACGATGGTGGGCGCCGCGCGCGCGAGCAGCAGCGCCTCGTCGCCGACCGCCTTCGCATCATGCGTCCGGGAATCGACCAGCAACGCGTCCGAACCGCGGCCGAGATAGCCGCGGGCCAGAAAGGCAACCGGCACGTTCTTTTCCTGCAGCATCTTTGCAAGCGCGACGGCGAGCGGGGTTTTTCCCGTCCCTCCGACGGTGAGATTCCCCACGCAGATCACCGCAGCCTGCGCGCGATGGGGAGATTGGAAGCGATGCTTCCAGGCGACGGACGCGCCATAAAGAAGACCAAGCGGCGTGGCCGCCGCCGCGAGAAATCGCGATCCCGGATCGTCGCGCGACCAGAATTCAGGCGGGCGCATGCGTGAGCAGCGACTCGACCGCCGCCAGCGTCTTTTCGAGCGCGCCGCCGAGCGCGGTTGCGGCCTGTGCGGCTGCCAGCCCGAGGGCCCGTGTGCCGCCCGCATCGGTCAGCCAGCTCTGTGCGAGTCCGACGAGATCCGCGCAGGAATGGATGCGGCCGCAGCCCTGGGCGGAAAAAACGGCGTCGTACGCTTCGGCAAAATTCTCCGTGTACGGACCAGACATGATCGCGCGTTCCAGCCGTGCCGCCTCAAGCGGGTTCTGTCCGCCATGTCCGACAAGGCTGCCGCCCATGAGGGCGAACGGCGCAATTCGATAGAGAAGCGGAAGTTCGCCGATCGTATCGGCGACATAGACGGCGGTGTCTTCCCCGGGAAGGGCGCCCTGCGATCGCCGCGCCGTCCGGCGCGTGCCGCAAAGCATTGCAATGTCTCCGCCGCGTTCGGGATGGCGCGGCGCAATGATCGTGAGAAGATCCGGAAAGCTGCGCCGCAATCTGTCATGGGCGGGAAGAATGGTTTCGTCCTCGCCTGCATGGGTGCTCGCTGCAAGCAGGAGCGGGCGACGGCCGATTGCCTGTTCGAGCAGGGCGAGCTTGGCCGGGTCCGGTGGGGCCGGCTCCACATCGGCTTTGAGATTGCCGCTCACGCGCACATCTCTCGCGCCCAGAAGACGCAGACGCGTGGCGCTGGTCTCGTCCTGCGCCAGACAGATGTCGAAGCACGACAACACGTGGCGTGCGCTTCGCGCTGCGCGCCGCCAGCCTCCATAAGTCCGCGCCGACATGCGTCCATTGACGAGTGCGAGCTTCACGCCGCGCGCGTGCGCCAGAGACAGGAGGTTGGGCCAGAGTTCCGAATCCACGAAGAATGCGGCGTCGGGACGCCAGTGATCGAGGAAGCGCGCGGCCGCGGAGGGCACGTCGACGGGCACAAACTGATGAACGGCCCGGCCGGGAAGGCGCTCGCGCATCAAACCTGCCGAGGTGACGGTGCCGCTCGTCACCAGCACGGAACGATTCTGCTCTTCGAGCAGGGAGTCGATTAGAGGCAGCACCGACAGGCACTCTCCGAGACTCGCGCCGTGGAACCAGAGGAGTTGTCCTTGAGGGCGCGCGAGGCTTGGCCGTCCCAGGCGCTCGGCCAGACGCGCGCGGTCTTCCTTGCCCCGCCGGGCGCGCGCGCGCAGCACAAGATGCGCGACGGGTTCGAGCGCCGCCGCGGCCAAGCGATACGCAACGAGTGCAACCGGAGTTCGCGGCGCGCCGGTCGACATTACGCCACGGTTCCCGGCACGCCCTCGCCGGCATCCCCGGCAAGATCGTGGAGATAGAGCCGCGCATACAGCCCGCCCTGCGCCAGGAGTTCATCATGCGTGCCCGATTCCGCAAGCCGTCCGCGCTCGAGCACGTAGATGCGGTCGGCGTTGAGCACGGTGGAAAGGCGATGCGCGATCACAACGGTGGTTCGGCCTGCCGTCAGCCGGGTGAGCGCCGCCTGCACCTGTCTCTCGCTTTCCGGATCGAGGGCGGACGTGGCTTCGTCGAGCAGCAGAATGGGCGAATCGCGCAGCATGGCGCGTGCGATGGCGATGCGCTGGCGCTGGCCCCCCGACAATTTGAGCCCGCCTTCGCCGATCGCGCTGTCGTAGCCGAGAGGCAGCTCGGAGATAAAACCGTCCGCAGCGGCCGCGCGTGCGGCTTCGACGATTTCTTCGCGCGTGGCGCCGCGGCGACCGAGGGCAATGTTGTCGGCGATGGTCTCATCGAAAAGGAACGGTTCCTGTGTGACGAGGGCGATATTCTTGCGCAGGGATTCGATCGTCACGCGGCCGGTGTCCTGGCCGTCGATGAGAATGCGTCCCTGGTCGGGTTGGTAGAACCGAAGCAACAGATGAAAGATCGTGCTCTTGCCGGCGCCGGAGGGACCGACCAGCGCCACCTTTCGGCCGGGCAGGATATCGAACGAGATGCGGTCGAGCGTGGGCGCGCCATCCGAGTCGTATCTGAAGCAGATATCTTCGAAGCGGATTTCGCCGCCCTCGGGTGCAGGCCTGACGATGAGCGGCTGCGCATCGCTGCGATCGACGATGCGGGGCCTGGTGTCGATCAGCGCGAAGATCCGGTTCGCCGCGGAAAGGCCCTCGGTGGAGATCGTCCACAACTGGCTCAACGTGCGTACCGGCTGCTGCGCCAGCAACATGGCTCCGGTAAAGGCGAAGAACTGATTGACGGCCAGATGTCCGTGCAGATGCTGGTAGCCCGCAAAGGCCACCGTGACCGCGGCCGCCAGGCCCCCGATCAGATCCGTCGCGGGCACGGCCGCCGAACGCGCCCGCACGGCGCGGAGAATGAATTTCAGGCGCTGTGCGATGCGCGTCTCCGCCAGCCCCGTCGCATAGGCCTCGAGCGCGTAGGCTTTGACGATGCGCCGTCCCGCGAGCGCCTCGGACAGCGTGCGCGACAGCGTGCCGGTTTCCTCCATGCCGCGCGTCGAGGATTTGCGCAGCGAGCGGCTCAGCCGCTGCGTCACCCACGCCACGAGCGGCAGCAGCACGACGGAGATGAGGGCAAGCTGCCAGTCCTCGTAGATCATCACCGCCGCCAGCACGAGGAGGGTCACGAACTCCTTGCCCAGCCCCGCCACGCCGCGCGTGATGGCGCCGCGAAGCAGGGTGGAGTCGTAGAGGAATTTCGAGACGAGTTCTCCGGAATGCACTTCGTTGAGAGTGGCGATGTCGAGCCGGATCTGGCTGCCGAACATGTCGCGCTGCACGTCCGCGACGACGCGTTCGGCGACGTTGGTGAGAGTGTACTGCTCGCCGTAACTGGTCGCCGCGCGAAGCGCCACCACACCCAGGATGGCGAGCGGAATGATGACGAGCATCCGCGCATTGTTTTCGAGAAATATCTCCCGGGTTGCGGGATCGAGCAGCCAGGCGAGCACGCCGTTCATGGCTGCTGTGGTCACCATGCAGATGCCGGCGAGAACGAGCCGGTTCCACCTTCGCCGCATGTAGTCCCGCAGCAGGCGGCCGATGATGGCCAAATCGTGCAGATCCGCCGGCTGCCTCGGGGCATCCGATGGACGTGCTTCGACGCGGGTCCGATCTGACATAAGCGGATATGTGGTCACGCTTGCTCTGAGAAGAGGGAAAACAACGAGGCCTGCCGTCGCGGGATGGGGAGCCTAGCACGGAGCATGGGCACGGGGGGAGATGGCCCTCAGGATCTCGCCGCGAGATCGGGCTCCATCAGGCGGTGAATGTGGACCACGAAGTAGCGCATTTGCGCGTTGTCCACGCTGGCCTGCGAAGCGCCGCGCCAGGCGGCGTAGGCTTTCTTGTAGTTGGGGAAAATGCCGACGATGTCGAGCTTCGAGATGTCCTTGAACTCGGTGCCTGCCGGATCGACGATCTCGCCGCCGAATACAAGATGGAGCAACTGTCTGGATTCATGTTCGGACATGGGGAGGTTCCAGGTTCTCGCGCGGAGCGGCATCGGTATGGCGCAGGCGTTCGAGGAGCAACGCGTGAACTCGCGGCCCGGCGCAGATCATCGAACGCTGCACGGCAGCCGGTCCGTCGAAACGCAACGGGCTCCCGTCGCGAGCGGAAACGCGACCGCCGCCTTCGCGCACGATCACATCTCCGGCAGCCATGTCCCAATCATGTTTGGCGGATAGCACGACGGCCGCGTCGAACGTTCCCGCAGCAACGAGTGCCATGCGATAGGCGACCGAACTGCGCGATTCGATTTGCATGCCGGGCCAGGCGGGCTCGGCAAACATGTCCTTCGCGCCCAGCATGCGGCAGTTTTCGAGCGCCGCGCACTCGCTGACATGGACGGGATTGCCGTTCATGCGTGCGCCGCCGCCTTCCGCCGCGGCGAAGAACACTTCGAGGATCGGGTTATAGACCACGCCGGCCACCGCGCGGCCGTTTTCGGCGACCGCGACCGAAATGGAGAAATGCGGCCGCACCTTGAGGAAAGCGGTGGTGCCGTCGATGGGATCGACAATGAAGCGACGCGACGCCTGCGGCCGCGCCGTGTCTCTGCCCGTCTCTTCGGAGAGCCAGCCATAGTCGGGACGCGCATGTTCCAGCGTATCGCGCAGGAAGCGGTCGATCGCGAGATCCGCTTCGGTGACGGGCTCGCCCCGGTTCTTGCTCCAGCGCCGGTATTCGCCGCCATAGTAATGCCGCGCAATCTCTCCCGCTTCGCGCACGGCGCCTTCGATGAGAACGAGATCGCGGGCGTCACGCTCCGGCAACGGTCATGCCCTCGACGCGCAGGGTGGGAGCGTTCGTGCCGTGACGGAAGACAAGATCGTCGGCCGGCGCGAGGCGAGCGAACATGTCTTTCAGATTGCCTGCGATCGTCACGCCGGCGACGGGATAGGCGATGGCGCCGTTCTCGATCCAGAACCCCGAGGCGCCGCGGCTGTAATCGCCCGTCACCATATTCACGCCCATGCCCATCAGCTCGGTGACATAGAAGCCCTGCGCGATGTCCGAGATCAGTTCGTCGGGCGTGACCGTTCCCGGTTCCATGTAGAGATTGGTGGTGGAAGGCGAGGGCGGCCCGCCGGTTCCGCGCGCGGCATGGCCGGTCGTGGAAAGGCCGAGCTGCCTGGCGCTCGCGCAGTCGAGAATCCACGTCTGCAGCACGCCGCCTTCGACGAAGGCCATGCGCGCGTTGCGCACGCCTTCCGCGTCGAAAGGTTTGGAGCGAAGCCCGCGCTTTCGGTGCGGATCGTCGACGATGGTGATTCCCCGCGCGAAAACCGCGGTTCCCATGGCGTCCTTGAGAAAGCTCACGCCGCGGGCGATCGCCGCGCCCGAGATCGCGCCGGCGAAATGGCCGATAAGGCCCGCGGACACGCGGGGCTCGAAGATGACGGGCACCGACTGCGACTGGGCCTTGCGGGGATCGAGGCGTGCGACGGTACGTTCTCCGGCGCGCCGGCCGATCTCTTCGGGCGATTCGAGATCGCTTGCGTGCCGCGCGCTCACGCTGTCGTAGTCGCGCTCCATCGCGGTGCCATCGCCTGCCAGCACCGCGACGCCGATGCCATGGGACGTCCCCGCGTAGTTCCCGAAAAATCCTTCGCTTGTCGCGAGCGCGATTTCGCTGCGCCCAAAGCTTGCGCCGCCGCCTTCGGAATTGGTAACGCCCGGCACGGCCATCGCCGCGCCCTCGACCGCCCGCGCCCGTTCTATCAGCACATCCGCGGCAGGCTCGTTTGCATCCTCAAGATCGAGCGAGGGATACGACATGGCGAGACGATCCGCAGGCGCCAGGCAGGCGAACCGGTCTTCGGGTGCCAGTCTTGCCATCGCGATCGCGCGCTGCGGCAGCTCGCCCAGCGTTTGCGGGGAAAGATCGGTGGAGGAGACGAATGCCACCCTCTCGCCCACGAACACGCGCAGGCCCAAATCCCAGGATTCCGCGCGCTCGAGGTCCTCGAGACGGCCCAGCCGGTAGGACACGCTCGCGGCCACGCTCGACACCAGAATCGCGTCCGCGGCACCGGCGCCCGCGCGCCGCGCGGTGCGGAGGAGGTCGTCCAGGATATTGCGCGAATCGGGCCCTTCGGTCACGGAATGAGAGCTGCGCCCGATTGCGGAATGAAGACGAACCACAACACGCCCGTGATGCCCGCCACATAAGCGAGCCAGGTCAGGATCATTCCCGCAAAGCGCAGGCCCGAGGGCCCGCTCGAGCGCGACAAGCCTATCGCGTGCAGCACCCGTCCGAGCGTCAGGGAAATGCCGATGCCATGGATGAGCCAGAGGGAACGTCCGAGCGGCGAAGCCAGCGCCCACAGGAGAATGAGCGCCATGGGCACGTATTCGGCGTTGTTGGCGTGCGCCCGGAGCGGCGCGGCCATTTCGGGTTTGCCGCCGTCTCCGATCGCCGTCTGCGTACGTACGCGGGCACGAACGACGCGAAGCGAAAGGATGAGCAGGATCAGCGCATTCAGCGCCGCATAGAAGCCAAAGGCATAGATCGGCGATTCGAACAGCAGCATGATTTCCCCTCGCGGCCCCGGTTGGGCAAAGCCCAATGTGCAGGGCCAATCCGGGAGCGGTCAAGCCGACGTGGAAACCCTGGAAGCAGGCGGTTTAGTGTGCGGCCGTTGCGGGAGCGGGAGCAGCGGGGCCGGGAACCGCGGCGGCGGGCGCCGATGCTCCCGTGATGTACAGCGCCTGCTCCTTGTAGGCGATGTAGAGATGCAGGTGCCGAAGCTGCTCCAGGCCCAGGATCAACTCGGGGATTGCGTAGGCCGCGTTGGCGTCGCTCAGGCGTGAACCGGTATGCGGCCCCTGCGTAAGACTGTAGTTCACAAGGTTGTCATGGAGGTAAACCGCAGGATTGCCGATCGTGAGGCCCTCCATGCCGAGCGACTTGAAACTGTGCCGGTAAACTTCTGTCTGCACGGCTCCGCTGATCGTGCCGATTTTGGTCATGTCGGGAGACTGGGGCGTCAGTCCAAACAAATTCCTTGCGAATTCCATGGAAAGGAAGGAGTGGGTCGAGCCGGTATCGAGCATGGCGTCCAGCTTGTGGCCGTCGATCGTCACCGGCAGCACGATATGTCCAGTGTTGAGGACGTGCATGGGAATGACCGCAACATCGGCCGATGTCCAATAGACGACCTTGCCGGGACAATGGTCCTGCGAAAACAGATTGAGCTTGTGCGCGCCGAAATCGATGTCCACGTCGAACTGGCGAAGCAGATCGGGCCCAAGAACACCCGCAACCGCGCCATTTTCGCTCATGCGCGACGGCCAGACGAGCATTTTCACGTTGTTGGCGTGCATGTCGCCCATGCCGAGCGTGTGCAGGACGGCCATGTTTGTGAACTGCTCGCCCTTGGCGTCGTACATCATATCCTGGAAGATGGGATGTTCGATGAGATGCAAATTGCCTGCGGCCACGGGATCCACGGCGCTGCCTTCCGCGCCCGTGTCGATCGCCATCGGCATGGTCGTGCCCTCAAGGGAAACGGGAACGACGATGGCGCCGTTGTCGGTAAAATCGAGCGATGCGATGCGGCCGAGTTTGCAATCGTCGGCCCTGGCCGATGCCGACAGGACCGCGAAAAGCATGCCTGCGAACGCCGCGCGCACACGAGACCAGATCATTCGGAAAGCCCCTTCCGGAAATCACGTCGCGGCAGGATATAAGTCGCATTCCGCGCCCGGATCAATATCTGCCGGCCGATGAACCGAAGTATCATGCACTCGAAGTCGGTCGCTTGAATGACTCCCCCTCCGGCCCTTCGCGCGAGTAAATTTCGGGCGGGGGTCTGGGCGGCGGCACCGCACCCCCACCCGAAAAACGCTTGCGCCGCAGCTCGCCTCGAGTTCACGCGCGCGAACGCGTTTTTCGACCTCCCCGCAAGGGGGAGGTAATGAAAAGCAACGCGAAACAAGTCATTTGAGCTGCCGAGATGTGTAGATGCATTAGTCACACAGGTTGGAGGAATACTCTGGAATGCCTTAAGGCAATCATTTTTTACCGCCAGATCGGTTTGCCGGGGCCGGGCAGGCCGAGGCGGGGCCATTTCTCGGTGACGGTGCGGACGATCTCTTCGTCCATCCGGATGAGGCGCCCCCATTCGCGCTTCGTCTCGGGCGGGAGCTTGTTGGTGGCGTCAAGTCC
>Ga0182024_10013329_pt1 | contig 16074 bp, 16 predicted proteins | sample P32metaG_FD_120480 | JGI IMG/M metagenome (GOLD analysis project Ga0182024, IMG submission 120480) | Permafrost microbial communities from Stordalen Mire, Sweden - P3-2 metaG (Illumina Assembly) | ecosystem: Environmental > Terrestrial > Soil > Wetlands > Permafrost | place: Sweden: Stordalen... | reverse complement strand
GAACAGCCGCTCTCCACCTTTTCTGTCCTGGGACAGTCATTGAGCGTGATGATTGCGGCCAACGAGCTTAAGAGCATCCAGATGGCGGATGTTCTAGTCACCGTTCCCCTGGAGAAGTACACCGCGCTTGACTACGACAAGGCGGCAGAGATTATCCGGCTGGGGTACGAGGCAGCGGAAAGTAAAAGCGCCATCCTGAGCAAACTTGCCGTTGATGATCATGCCTGGAAGCAATACCTTGAGCAACGCGAAGCGCGCACACGGGAAACACCGGTGCCTCAGTTCGTCGAGGTAACGGGCACTACCCCGACCCTGCAGAAAAAGATTGAGCGGAGGCTGAACATAGACGTCGGCAAGCCGGTCGATAAGGCCAACCTGGAGAACCAATTCACCAGGATTGCGGGAAGCGGACGTTTTGCCACCCTGGGTTACAGCATGACGGACAAGGACGGCAAACCCGGCCTGCTGGTCACCGTTGAAGAGAAATCGTACTCGCCGCCCATTGTGCGTCCTCTGATCAACATCGACGGCACAAACTACAACGAAGTGCTCTTCAGCGCGGGTGCGCGCATTACTTTCCTCGACTTTGGCACGTTCGGCTCAGAATTGCGCAACGATGTTGTCGTAGGGTCTATCTATCGGTTAGCGTCGGAGTACTATCATCCGTTCACACCTGCCACCCGATGGTTCATCGCTCCGCAGGTCGCACTCAACACCAACAAGTTCTATTTCTATTATGACAACCACATCGACTCGCAATACCGGAAACGCCAGTTTGGTGGAGCGCTCGATCTCGGGTACACCTTCGGCAATGTCGCGGAGGCTCGGCTCGGGTACCAGGCGGCCTATCAACGATATTCTCCAGTGATTGGGGATACTGTCATTTATCCCGTCCAGTCAGGGCGTGTCGGAGTAACCCGCTTCCATTACGCTCTCGACCTGACAGACGATCCCGTTCTACCCATGCGCGGCATGTCAACAACCTTCCGCGGAGAATGGTGGGACTCGAATACCGGAACCAAAAAACCCTTTCCCCTGGCAGAACTTCGAACCCATTTTCTTTTTCCTCTCACCCCGAAGTCCTCCGCATATCTGGCCGTGTCCGGTGGCACGACGCTGGGCTACGAGAGCACAGGGATACCTCCATTTTCTTTGGGCGGCGGACTCCAGCTCTCCGCCTTTGGCGAGAACGAGCTGCTTACCAATCAGTACTATCTCTTCCAGACCGGGTACATTCGCCGCTTGGCAAAGCTGCCTCCCTTCCTGGGAGACAGCATCTCTCTGATCACCACCTACGAAGCCGGAAAGACCTTCTTTCTGTCCAACGAGCCCAGCGTACCCATGGATGGTGTGGTGGGCATCGTGGTCAAAACAGCAATCGGCCCCTTTGAAATTGCCGGAGCCGCCGGCAACGGCACCGGTCACAGAAAGATTTTCTTTCAATTAGACAGATTCTTTTAGGTTTTACTTCGGCTGCGAAGCCAGCCACACGCAAGCTTCTCGAACCCTCGCGACCTGCAGCGGGTTGACCCTTAAAAAATACCTCTTCCCCTGCGCGCTGGGCTGAAATGTGGTTGCGCCCTTTGCGGAGACGATGACGTCGCCCGGTGGGGACACATCGAAATAGCCGCGATCGGGCCGCAGATCGTAGAGCACCGTGGTCAGGTCCCAGCTGGGCCGGTCATACGGCATCTTGGCGTAAACGCCGTATGCCTCGGCAACGGGATTGCCCTTTGGAAAATCGTGCTCGATGCTCGATGCAGGATACAAAATCGCTGCTCCCACCTCGAAGCCACTGATGTAAATATCGGTGGGCCAGGTAGCGAAGAGTTTCTTGGCAGCCGGAATATCGGTCATGACGTTGTACTCCGGTTTGCTTTCGGCAAAGTTCCCTGCCATCACGGTGAGCAGGCGGACTTTTTTCTTTACCAGCTCCATTCCGCTAAGGCGGCTATACCGGTCGGGGCCAGACTCGATCAATCTTGCCAGGTTGGTCGAAAAGCCCACCTGGATCAGGGTGACCCCATCCTGTTCACCCGCCAAAGTCTTCCGCAGCAACTGCACAGCATCGGCCACCGCGGCCTTGTTGGGGTGGCGGCCATGGAGCTCACATACTTGCCTCACGTACAAGCCATCTTCCGGCGTCTTGCCGTCGTGCACGATGCCGACCGGGATGGTGCCCCGGCCGTAGTACTCGTCAACCATGCGGACATATTCGGCGGCCCAGGGATTGTCTTTGCTCACAGTAACCGCGAGCAGTTTGACCTCGCCTCTGGAAGCAAGCGCATGCAGCATCGCCAGTGCCAAAGCGTCATCCACATCATTGCCCATGTCGGTGTCGAAAATCACATGGAGCGGCGTCGCGGCCGACGCAGGAGCGGCCATCGTCACGGCGAGCAGAACCGCCAGAAAAAGCTTCATCATTGCTGTGCCTCCTTCAAGGGAACCATGCGGTACAGCTTCAACCGGTCCCTGTCTTCACGGTCAAATACAGGAAAGTTCGCGACCTCGTCCAGACGAAAAGCCGACAAGGAATTAAGAATGTCCTGGTCGAGTTCATTCCAACCTACATACCACCCGGGCCGGTAGACCAGCACTTTTTGATCCAGGTCCTGGCTACTGTATCCGTCATTGATCGAAGGGATGCCAATCATCAAGGCAAGTTGGTCACCGCTCGAACCCAGCAGCAAACGATTTGAGGTAGGGTCGGCATCTACGATTGCCTGGATCGATTTCGCCGCGTCGTAGAACTGATATTGGCGATGCAGCAAAAACCCAAAGACCTGTGCGGTATCGAACACCACGGCGACGCCAAGCGTGGCTGCCAGGAGCGCCGCCAGATTCAGGTTGCGGATCTTCAACTCCTGCAAGGCAATGACCAGAGCAATAATCAACGGCACCAGCATGACCAGAAAGTATCTCGGAGCATAATCATCCTGGCGGCGAAGAATGTAGATGGCGTTCCCCGCGAAAGCCATCCAGCACGCGGTAAACAGCGGGTTTCTCCACAGCTGCCGCAACCACACCAGAGACAGCAAAAGCGCGGCCAGCGCGGCCGGATACAAAACGCGATCGATCCACATGCCGTGCCGAAATAACTGCAGTAGAAAGGAACCGGTTCGCCCTATCTCCACGTCCGCCAGTGCATTGATGTCGAAGAAATAATGCAGGTCATCGGCGTATCTGGATCTTAGGACGATGAACAGATAGATGCCCGCGCCTGCTCCGGCCATGGCGATCACGGCCAGAATCGCTCGCGGACTTTTCTTCCACAGCAACCAGAAAACTGCAGGCAACAGGACCAGCGCCGTGGTCTTGGTGAGCACCATGAGGGGGATACCGATACCCAGTGCCAGCAAGGGCCAAAATCGTCCTCGGCCGGCGTAGGAAGCGACCCACATCAACAGGGTCCACTCAAAAACAATCATGGTGTCCAGCGTTGCTAACCTGCTAAAGGCGAACGCAAACGAGCTTGCCGCCAACAGCAGCGCAGCCAGCGCCGCGACGGTTCGTGGGGCGTCATAGCGCCGCGTCAAGGAGTAAATCAGGGCAACAGTCGCAATCGAGAAACAAACATTGACCGCGCGCGCCGCCACGATACCGACCCCGGTGAAACCAAAAACGATGGTCAGCAATGCGGGCCATACGGGTTCCGCCGCTCCCGGATTGTAATCACCGGGAACCTGCCAATGGCCGACAAGAAAGTGCCGGACCGCCGCGCTCGCCCACCATCCCTCATCGGTGAACTTCGCCTGGTCAATCATCCATGGCGAGTGGTTGGGAAAATCTGCTCGCAAAAACGAGATTCGCATCAGGCAGAGAGCGAGCGCACAAAATAGAAATATCCAGTGCAGCCAGCGTTCCGCGATCCTCTGCGACATATTCTCCAGCGTCCCCGACTTTTCAGCGAGCTCTGCCGCCTACACTCGGCGTATCGGTCCTGCGTATTGTGCTATCAACGGGTCCGCTGTCAGCAGCGTAATACCTTCGACCATCGCCTGCGCGATGAGGATTCGATCGAATGGGTCTTTATGAAGAAGAGGCAATCCATCAATTGCGACTGCGTGATCACTGCCGATCAGCAACTCGCTGTAACCGTTGTCCAGCAATCCTCGACGTAACAATCGAGGATCCACTCGAAAGTCCCTTCGGCCAAGACCTCGCTTGATGGCAATCTCCCAAAAGCTAGCTGCGCTGAACATGAGTTCATTCCCGGCATCCTTCATCAGCTTCCGGGCAGCGGCTGAAAGCCGGCCAGGTTCTCCTGCAGCCCAAAGGAGCAAGTGGGTATCAAGAAGTAGCCTCATCCCTCACCTTCAAAGATCTGCCCTATCTCCGCACTGCCCATCACGTCAAAATCCTCCGGGACCACAATCTGGCCCGACATGAAGCCCAATCGCTGCACTTGTGTCGGGGTAGGAGCATCGATTGCAATGACTTTGACGAGGGGCTTCCCGGCCTTGGCGATGATGAATGGCTCTCCTTTGGAAGCCTGATCGACCAGCTTTGAAAGCTGCGTCTTGGCTTCATGAATATTCACAGTCTGTATTGTCTTCTTCATAGACTAAGTCCAGTTAGTTTAGTCTACCTTAGTTTGATTGCGAAAGTATGGAGGAGACGATTTTCAGCGCGCCCTACTGCCCCAAAGCTTCCCGTGAAGCTCCTTGTACCGGGAGACAATCTCCTCCTGCAACGGATGACGCCCATCGCGCACCACCCATCGGCCATTCACCACCACATCACGAACCGCTGACCGATTGAGCGAAAAGACCACCAAAGGAAGCAAATCCCCACCAGAGTGGCCGGCAATCGACAAGTCATCCAGATTCAGGGTGAAAAAGTCGGCCAGAGAACCCCTCGACAACTCACCGGCGTTGACCCCAAGCGAACGGGCTCCATTCACCGTGGCGCAATCAAACAGTCGGGAGGCTAACGTCTGCTCCCCGATCTGGTCGAGAATGGCGCGTTGCTGGCGATCAAGCCGCAAGTGGTATTCAAGCTCGCGCGCATCCTCAAGCGGATCGATCTGCGCCTGGCTGTCAGACCCCAGTGCAATGCGAATCCCCCCGCGCATGACCTGATCCGCGACGATCACGCCATCCCCAAGATTGCGTTCCGTCGTCGGACACGAGCACACGGTCGCGCTGGAACCGGCAAGCAGCCCAATCTCCTCTGCGGTGATATGAATCGCATGCACGGCGGTAAAATCAGGGCCCAGCAGACCTTCCCTCCCCAACAGCGCCACCGGAGTCAACCCATATTCCCGTAAGCAGGCCTGATTCTCCGCAACCTGCTCTGCCACGTGCATATGCAGCGGCAACTTCCGCTCCCGAGTCCACGCGGCAATCTCTTTGAGCTCGCGCAGGGGCACAGCCCGCAAGCTATGCGGTGCTACACCAACCCGCACATCGGTTGATGCGGCGAGCGCCTCCATATTTTCAATAAACTGCGCGGCAGATTCGAAGAACCGGATCTGCCCCGGATCCGGAGGCAGTTCATATCCCGATCGGAGATACGCCGAGCGCAGTAACACGATCCTTATCCCTACCGACTGGGCAGCCGCGATGACCTGTTTGCTGAGCAGGTTGGGATCGTCATATGGACGGCCGCCGGGAGCATTGTGCAGATAGTGGAACTCCCCCACAGTGGTGGTTCCACTCAGCAGCATCTCGAGAAACGCCATGCGTGCTACGTCGTAAACCTCTTCCGGCTCCAGATGGGCGGCGGCATGGTACATGGTGCCCCGCCACGACCAGAAATCCCGGCCACTCATCGCCCTCGACTCCGACTTGCCCCGAATCAGTCGCTGAAACGAATGAGAGTGAGTATTGACGAAACCGGGCAGCAACGCTTTTCGCGGCAAGGAGACCGTCTCAGCGGAAACGCCGGCAGCGGCCGCTAAAACACTTCCCTCCTGGCTGACCAAAAGGCCCTGCCCACCCGTGAAGGCACCCTGGGAGTAGAGCAGTTCAGGGCGATACAGTGTACTCACGAGCGCCGAGCCTGCTGCACCATGTCCACCAGCATCTTCCTGGTTTCTCCTGGGGTGCTCACCTCGCCCAGGAACGCTATGCGTGCACCCTTCATGCCTTCTTCTGTCTTCATACGCACGTGAAAGCCGAGGCGATCCACTGCAGTCATCACCGCCTCCTGAGCCGTGGTCCCGGCAAATACTCTCGCCAACAGGATCAGCGCATCCTGGTGATCGGCGTTCATGTGTTCCAGAATTCCGGCAGCCGCATCCGCCAACGGATCGGCGTGCGCATCGCCGTACTCCGGGGCAGCGACCCATCCCATCACCCCGAAGCCGCCTACGTAATACACATCGACCACGTCCATCCGGAAAAAAGAGAAGTCGTCGAAATCCACCCAGTACTTACTATTTGGGTGACGTTCCAGGTAGAGCCCGCGCGCATCCGCCACCTCTGGCGCGGAAAGCTTAGCCGCATTGCCTACCACCGTCACGCGCGCCGCACCTAGCGGATCGCCGCCGGCTTCCGGCTGTGTCACCAGCAGGCTGGCACGCGCATCCTGCTGCAGGTTCTGCGTGTGCATAGCCATGGTGCTGATCAGGAAGAGAGGCCGTCCCGCGCCATCCAGCGCATACGGCATGAGAGATCCGAAGGGATACCCCGGCCGTTTGCGCGAAAGGGTAGAGAGGCTGCCGACACGGCTCAGATGCAGCAGCGTCCGCGCCCGCTCCGCGTAAGAAGGCTCGGGGATAGTCGCCTGGGCACCTCCCGCGCCGGTACCCGCGTGCCGATTCGATGGCGTAGACATGGCGCCTCCTGCAAAGAAGTCTAAATGGTATAAGACAGATAAGAGCCGGAGGACGCACCCATGTATACGCCCAAAGCGTTTGAGGTTACGGATCTCCCCATGCTCCAGGCTGCCATGAAGCAGAGCGAGCTGGCGACGCTGGTCACCACCACCACCCACGGGCTGGTGGCGACGCACCTTCCGCTCATGCTCGATGAGACCAGGGGTGAGTACGGAACCCTGATTGGCCATGTATCCCGCGCCAACGTGCAATGGCGGGAAAGCGACCCCGAGACCGAGGCTCTCATCATTTTCCTCGGCCTCGACACGTATGTGTCTCCTAACTGGTATCCCGCCAAGAAGGAGACCGGCAGAGTGGTGCCAACCTGGAACTACGCCGCGATTCACGCCTATGGCCGCGTGACCTTCTTTGAAGATCCGGAGCGGCTACGGACGGTAGTTACGGAACTAACCAGGAAGCACGAGGCCACGTTCCCTGCTCCCTGGCAGGTCACCGATGCTCCGGCCGCCTACATCGACTCGCAGCTCAAAGCGATTGTCGGTTTCGAGTGCCAGATCGCTCGCCTGGAAGGTAAGCAGAAGTTCAACCAGAACCGTTCCGTCAAGGACCGCCTCGGTGTGATCGAGGGCCTGCGCGCCCTGCAGGATGAGCGCAAGGAACAGGTCGCTGAGCTGATGCAAGGCATCGAATCCCAGCGAAATCCTTTGTGATACGCTACGGGCACAGGGCCACCTGTTCTATCTGTATTGGTTCACATCAGCATTAAGAGGAGATGTGCTCGCGTGAAAACCGCCCGCCTGCTCGCCCTGCTCTGTGTCGCTCCCTCTCTGGTAACCGCTTGCTATGGCGCATCCGGCGACGGCGTTTCTTCGTCCTGGAACCAGGCGGCCGCTGCTCACTACCTCGATAGCCGCGAGATATGGTGGCAAAGCTGGGACGCGGCGAAGCGCGATCACACCACGGTTTGCGTTTCGTGCCACACTGTTCTGCCCTACGCGCTTTCCCGGTCCAGCTTACGCGGGTCGTTAGGCGAAGCGGCGCCCACCGAGCAGGAGCACATCATGCTCACCAACGTGCTGCGGCGGGTCACCATGTGGAATGAGGTCCAGCCCTTTTATCCCAACAGCAAAACTGGCCCCACGCTGGCGACGGACTCGCGATCTACCGAATCGATACTGAACACCCTGATCCTGTCGTCATACGACCAACAGAAGAACCACCTGACCGACATTACCCGCAGCGCCTTTGACAACATGTGGGCCTTGCAGATCAAGTCCGGCGAACAGGCCGGCGCGTGGAACTGGCAAAACTTCCACTTAGCTCCCTGGGAATCGAGTGAGTCGCAATACAATGGCGCGGTGCTGGCGGCGATCGCGGTTGGGCGGGCGCCCGACAATTATCAGCAAGACCCGAAAATTCAGGAGAATCTGCGGTTGCTGCGCAGCTTTTTGCGCCGGGAGTACGATGAGCAGCCACTGCTCAACAAGGTTTACGTGTTGTGGGCTTCCGCCAGGCTGCCTGGGCTGTTAAATGACAAGGAGCGCTCCGCGCTGGTGGCGACCCTGGCTTCCAAGCAGAAACCGGACGGTGGCTGGAGTGTCAGCGATCTGGGCACGTGGAAGAGACGGGACGATACACCCGAGGAAACAAAGAGCGACGGGCTGGCCACAGGCCTGACGGTCCTGGCCCTGGAACAATCGAGCGTGGGACGGGACTCAGCCAAGCGAGGGCTGGCTTGGCTGGCACAGAATCAGAGCCAGGATGATGGAAAGTGGTCTGCCTGGTCACTGAATAAGAAACGCGATCCTTCCACCGATATTGGGCATTTCATGAGCGACGCGGCGACCGGCTTTGCCGTGCTGGCGCTGGAAAACAGTCACTGAGACAATTCCCGCTCTGCGTGTAAGATTTGTGAGAAATCTGGGTGCCCCAGGTCTCGCTTTTGAGACCTGGGATCCTCCTGGAAGAGGCCCATCAAGTCTCATAATGTAACTCCAGGTGCGAAATCACCGCCCCGCTGTGGGGGCATCCGCGGCAGTGGTCGCAGGCTCATCGACATCCGTTCCAAGCGCCCGAACCTTCACCGTCTGTTTCGTCTTAGCCTTGGTCACTGCACGCGTGCGCCTCTCCTGCGCCCCGGCAACCACCGTCTCCATGCTCCTCAAAAACTCCGGCAGGTTCATCTTTTCGCGAAAACCAGCAAGATACGGCTGGATCTTCTCAAACTGAAAGTACATCTCCTGGCAAGTATCAAAGATCAGCGATTCATCCAGCGCGCCGTGGACCACAAAAGCAGCGACCATATCCCAATATCCGTAAACCTGCAGGATATGCCCGCTCGGCTTACCCCCATCCTTGACCAGGCTTACAAATTCATCCGCCGACTTGGGCATGAACTCACCACCCACATAATCTCGCGCCGTGCGCAGAGCCGTCTCCCGGCGAATTTCATACAGCTTGAGAATCAACTCAGCCTGTTTCAGGGCGTTCTTGGTTTTCACGTGCACTCCTCATTGGCGGAAAAAATTACGGGCTATGAATAGCAGGTTTGCCGGCCGTTCCGCCAGCCGGCGCATGAAATAGGGATACCACTCGGTCCCGAAAGGAATGTAAACACGCACCCGGTAGCCCTCGGCCACCAAAGATCTTTGCAGGTCACGCCGCACCCCGTAAAGCATCTGAAATTCGAACTGGTCGGGGGAAATGCCGCGCTCTTTGGCGAAGCGGCAGGTGGCCTCAATCATTTTTTCATCGTGGGTGGCGATGCCGTGGTAGACCCCGCTGGGGAGCAGCATCTGCATCAGCCGTACAAAATTCTTATCCACATCCGCTTTGTCGGGGAACGCCAGGTTAGCCGGCTCCTGGTAGGCGCCCTTGCACAGGCGTACGCGAATTCCCTCCGCCAGCAGGCGGTCGATGTCCGCTTTGCTGCGATAAAGGTAAGCCTGGATCACCACCCCCGCGCGGCCCTGGTTCGCGTCCAGGGCATGCAGTTTGCAAACCATATCAACGGTGGCCTGGGTGTAGTCAGAGCCCTCCATGTCGATGCGCACGAAAGTGTTCGCCGCCACCGCATGCTCTACCAGGCTGGCCGCCATGGTAAAGGCCAGTTCCGGATCAAGATCCATGCCCATCTGGGTCAGCTTCACGCTTACGTTGGCGTCCAATTGGCGCTGCCGGATGGCGTCAAGCAAACGGTGATAGACTTCGGCCGCCTGCTGCGCTTCCTGGGGAGAGTGAACATTTTCCCCCAAACTGTCGAGCGAGGTCGACATCCCCTGGCGATTGACGGACGCGGCCGCAGTCAGTACCTCCTCCACGCTGGTCCCGGCCACGAAGCGGGACGACATACGGCCACCGAGTGAGGAACTTTCCGCAAAGTGACGTAACGACGAATTCCGGGAGAGCGCAATCAATAACGAGCTCAATATGGGCATGGGAACTGCTTATTCTCGCACACGGCTTTACGCCTGCTGGAGGTTCTAGAAAACCCTTTGGGCATTTTTCCGCTCATACATACGTGGAAGTTGCAGGTAACCATGGTTAATCAATGTGCTAATCCCAAATGTGGCAAACCGCTGCATTACCTTCGTGAAGGGCGTATTTTCGTATTTGATTTGCCGGATCCAAACGTACCCGTCCCGGCGCCCGGGGGGCGTGCCCGCCGTCTACAGCACTTTTGGCTTTGTGGGCCGTGTTCGGAAACAATGGTGATGGAGCAGACCAGCGATATGCAGATTCGAGTCGCGGTGAAGTCACGCAAGGTAGAGGCAGGGAAGGCGGAAATTCTTCCCGGTACCCTCGCCTTATGATTTAACCCTTGACCACTGGCCACTCCGGAGTGAATTCGACCACATTCCGGTCGTATGCACCGGCGAAGGCTTCCCACCGGATGTAGGCGATCTCTTCCAGCATCTTGATTCCGTCCTTCAGGTAGCTCAGACGCGAACGCTCGTCATGTCCCCAGGTGACCGGAACCTCTTGAATCTTGTATCCCCGCTTCAGGGCAATAAACAGCAACTCGGGGTCAAACCCCCACCGCTCGATCCGCTGCAATTGGAAAATTGTTTGGGCTACGGGGCGACGGAACGCCTTGAACCCGCATTGCGTGTCGGCAAAAGGCAGGCCCATGATCAACCGGGTAATTGCGTTAAAGCATCGCCCGAAAAACTGCCGATAGAGAGGTTGTTTGTGGGTTTGCCGCTTGCGCTGGAGCCAGCGTGAGCCGATCGCAATGTCGGCGCCCTGGTGCAGGGCGTCAAACAACCGCTCAGCTTCCTCCATAGGCGCGGATAAGTCGGCGTCGGTGAACATCACTATTTCGCCCACAGCGTGGAGCACCCCGTGGCGCACGCTGAATCCCTTGCCCCGGTTTTCCGGATTACTGAGCAGGCGTACCTCGGGATGAAGCTGAGCAAATTCCTGAACAATGGCCGCCGTTCGGTCGGTGGATCCATCGTTGACGACCAAAACCTCGGCATGCCAGGCGCGTTCCCGCACCACGCGCACAACTTCACCCAAAGCTTTGCCGATGCGGGCGCTTTCGTTGTAGGCCGGTATAACGATACTGATAAAAGGACGTTCCAAAGATCGTTCCCAGACTCATTTCATTGATACTCGGTAAATTCTACGCTACTCTGCTCCAACCTGGCGCATCTGTAGCTAACGTTCGATTCGCTTCGCGGTCTACCGAGTCATCGCAAAGCTAACGTTCATTTGACGCCAAATGGCGGGTGTTGGTTGTCGGGTTACCGCGATCCACAGGGAAAGGCGTAGCTGGGATTGTTTCCGATGTACCATCAAATTGCTGCATCTACTATAGCTGACACGGGTTACCTTTATACTTTGGAGAAGGCCGGACCATGACCAAAGCAGACCTCGTTGAGGAAGTAACCCAGCTGGGCGATCTGACGCGCCGGGATGGGGAAATGATCGTGGATACCATTTTCGATTCCGTGATTCACGCGTTGCGTTCCGGTGACAAGATCGAAATCCGCGGTTTTGGTAGCTTTCGCATTCGTCAACGCAAGCCCCGCACGGGAAGGAACCCAAAGACAGGGGCCAAAGTCGATGTACCCGCCAAGCGAGTGCCCTACTTTAAGCCCAGTAAGGAATTGCGCGATTTGGTCAACCCCAAGGCACCCGAGCCCGGCGCAAGCAACGGCGAAGGACACTCCGCGGCTTAAACCTGAGGTCGGGCGACGCCAATCACACTCATCATCCGTCCGGTAAATCCCCGTTCTGTGCGGTGGGAGAAAAAACGATCGGTGCGGCATCCAGTGCACTGCCCGGTAAGGAAAACTGCTCCTTTCCGGAGCCCAGCGGCGAGCAATTGCCGTCTGTTCGCTTCCGCCAGATCCAGGTGCATGCTGGGACCGATGTCACTGTGGCCAGGCGCGCGGGCGGTGAGAAACAGCATGGGGTACTTCTGCCGGATCGGGTCGGAATCGTAGACCTCGCGGAAGAGTTCCGAGGCATACAGGAACTGCGACTCGAATTGTTGCTGCACCTCTTCCCCGACGGCGTAGCAGCATTGCCCGATTCCCGGTCCGATGGAGGCAATGAGATCCTCCGGCCTGGAACCGAACTCCACCCGCATGCGTCCCACTCCGTTTTCCACAATGCGCGCCAACGTCCCGCGCCACCCGGCATGAAAAGCCGCAACCGCTCGCTTCTTCCGGTCCGCCACCAGAACAGGGATGCAGTCTGCCGTCTGGATGCCCAGCAACACCCCGGGCTCGTCGGTCATCAACCCATCACCCTTCAGCACCGCAGGCATCCCGTTTTCCCGAACGTCCTTCGCCGAGACTCTCCTCACCAATGACGAATGGATCTGCCGCAGCGTAACCAGGCCCTTGATCTCCTTACCTTCGCTGGCCGCGGCAACAAAAAGTCCGCGATTCGCGGCCACGGTTGCGCGGTCGTCGGACTCTGTAAAACCCAGATTTAGATCGAAGTTCCCCGGCCGGTAGACGGTTGTTCCTCCGCCCAGGCGAGTGCTGAAGCCATGGATGAGCCAGCCGAGCTGCGGCTTGCTGCGTCCTGACCAGCCGGGTACGCGGACGACCTCCAATTGCGCAGCTTGCGAAAGTGCCATCCAGGCTATCTTACGAAACTCTGTCTTTCAAAACGAACACAGGCAGGTGGAAGGCAAAAGCAATAGGCCCGCCTTCCGGCGGGCCCGCTTAAGAGGCCTAATGGGGAAGGGCGATCAGGGAATTTGCTGGAGGAGAGCTCGCCGAGGCGAAGCTTCGCGTTGGAGAAAACAAGTGCCGAGGAAGGAAGAAATTGAAGTAGCCTCTATTGTTATCTACTAAGAATCCATTTCCTGCAGCAAAGTTGTTCCATTTTCAAAAAAAAATTACTTAAGGGTCGCCGGCCGGAGCAGCCGCTCGACAGCGGAGGTCACCATCGTTCGCGGGATGAATCGCTGGGCGAAAACCTGCATCCGGCCCCTCAGGTACGGAATGACCGAGTGCCTGCCTTCTGCCAGAGCCTCCAGCCCAAGCCGCGCTACGGGCGCCGCCGATTGCGGCTTTCGCCGGTCACCGGGCCGCACCCCGGATATCTGGGTGAACTCCGACTCCGTAGGGCCAGGGCATAGGGCACTCACGCGAACTCCGTGGCGCTTCATTTCTTCGGCCAACGCTTCGGCCAGCATGCGATCGAAGGCTTTCGTCGCTCCGTACGTGGCGAGATACGGAACCGGCTGATAGGAAGCGGTCGATGCCACGATCATCACCGCACCCTGGCGCCGTCCAGCCATGGCGGGAAGGAACAGGCGGGTGAGATGAACCACAGCCGCGCAATTCACCTGGACCATGTTCAGCTGCATCTCCATATTCGAGCGGAGAAACTCACCATATTCTCCGAAGCCGGCGTTGTTGACTAAAACGTCCACCTGCAGACCGGCCCCCTCGGTCGCATCGAAGATCTGTTGCGGCGCCTGGGCAAGCGAAAGGTCGGCAACAATCACTTGGGCCTGGACAGAATATTTGCTGCGTAACCGCTCCGCCAGCAGATCGAGCCGCTCGCGGCGGCGGGCAGTGAGCACCAGGTTCACCCCCGCCTCTGCCAACTCCACGGCAATTGCCTCCCCTATGCCGGCGCTGGCGCCGGTAACAATTGCCCACTTGCCTTGCCAGGCCTTACGCAGAATGGCCGATGCCATCGCTTACCTCCCCGGCCGAAGCGTCGGCGAATTCCTCGCCGACCCACTCGGCAAAGGCATCCATCCTTTATTCGCGGCCCAGAAAGTCTTCAATCAGCTGCGTCCCCGGTTTTGACCCGCCTGGCTCGAGAATCGCGCTGCGATATCGCATCGCGGTCGGTCCCTCAAGCAAATTCGACCGGTCGAATTGGCCGAAGAAATCGAGCGCAATCACCTTGTCGAACATGTAGGTGTAGTAATTCGACGAGTAGCCAATCAGGTGGGTGAAGCTGGCGTACATGCGATTGCCGTCGATCCACTCGTAGGGCATCATGCGCTTATAGCCTTGCTCGAGCAGCGCATCCGGATCGAGCGTCTGGGGAGGCAGGTTGTGCACATCCAGCGCGTAGCTGGTGTAGAAGAGCTGGGTACGCACTCCATCGGCTCTTCCGAAAGCACTCGCCCGATTCATCCGTTCGACCAGCTCCGGCGGGATGGGCTCACCCGTCTGGTACTGGCGGGCGAACGACGCCAATAACCTGGCGTCATGAAAGAACTCTTCCAGCATCTGTGACGGCACTTCCACAAAATCCCCTTCAGTCGCGATGCCGCTGACACCAGCCCATGCTTGCTGGCCACCCAGAATCGCATGCATCAGGTGCCCGAATTCGTGGAAGAAGGTGACTACATCGCTGTATTGCATCAGGCCCGGATCGTGTGAACGATCGTCTGAACGACCGTGTGAACGATCGCGGGAAGGATCCTCTGCTTTGCCGCCGGGAAAATTGCAGATCAGTGCAACCTCCGGCAGCTGCCGCCCGGCAATGCCTGGGATCAGCGGAGCTGCGCTGAACCACTTGTCTTTGCCTTCGCGGGGATGCATGTCCAGATAGAAGCGGCCGCACAACCTGCCGCGATCATAGACGTCCCAGGCGCTCACCTGGGGGTGCCAGACGCCCGCCTCCTGGTTGCGCTGGAAGCTGACGTGAAAGAGCCGTGCCGCGGTTTCGAGTATGCCCGCCTCCACCGCCGCATAAGGGAAGTAAGGACGGACGGATTGCGAATCGAAGTCGAAGGCTTGGCGCCGGTATTGCTCATACCAGTAACCCCGGTCGCTGCTCTTCAGTGCCGCCAGGCCGGGCTGCTGGCCGCGGGCAAAGGCCAGCACCATCTCGTATTCCCTCTCGGCGCCGGCGCGCGATGCCTGCTCCAGTTCGCCGATAAACTTCTTCATATTGGCCGCCGACCCCATCATCTGGTTGGCTGTAGCCAAATCGGCCCAGGAAGCAAAACCCAGGATCGACGCCACCTCCTGCCGCACCGCGAGCAGGTCAAGCAACAGCTGCCGATTGGCCGGATAAGCGCGGGTGTTGTAAGCGCGGAACATACGCAGGCGCAAGTCTGCGTTGGTGGCAAATGTCATCACCGGCTGCATATCGGGGTAATCGGTGGTCAGGGTAATGACGCCCTGTTCATCTGCCGGATGATTGCGGATGTAGTCTGCAGGCAGCCCGTCGAGCTCGGCGGCATCCCGCACTTCCACCCGGTTCACATTCTCCTGTACATGTTTGGCAAAGGTGAGCGACAGTTCGGTTGCCTTATCCGAGAGTTCACGCAAGTGGGCGCGGGTGGCGTCATCTTTATCCACGCCGGCCAGACGGTAGTTCAGCAGCGTCTGGTTCACATAGTGCGTGGTGGCAGGGTCAACGAGACTCATGTCCATCGCTGCGAGCGCCCGATAGACCTCCTGGTTCAGCGAGAGGGCGGTTGCGGCCTCGGCCACAACCTGGGTCAACTCCCGCGCTTTATCCCGCACCGCTTTATCCGGATAGACGCTATCCAGCAGAGAGGCCAAGGAGCCGGCTGCGCTCAGGGTGGCCACGGCATCGTCATAAGGACGCAGCGTGTTTTCCAGGGACTTCTGGCCTTGAACCGACAGGAGGGCGTCGATGAGCTGGCTCTGCCGTGCCAGCCGCCCCTGGACCCAGCTTTCCAGTCCTGCGGCGGCGATATCTCCACTCCTGTTCCAGGGATGCAATGCTGCCGTTTCTGCTGCCGATGAAAGATTCAATGGGGACCTGCTCCTAACTACCTATCAAGGGTACCTTAGCCACGGAAGAGCATTCCAGGGCAGTACAATACG
>Ga0182024_10013328_pt1 | contig 16074 bp, 14 predicted proteins | sample P32metaG_FD_120480 | JGI IMG/M metagenome (GOLD analysis project Ga0182024, IMG submission 120480) | Permafrost microbial communities from Stordalen Mire, Sweden - P3-2 metaG (Illumina Assembly) | ecosystem: Environmental > Terrestrial > Soil > Wetlands > Permafrost | place: Sweden: Stordalen... | reverse complement strand
TGTGCGCGCCATTTACTTTGTGCGGGAATTCAACGCCGCGTATGAGCCCGAACGGAAGGCATTTCTGAGCCGTCCTAAGCTCGATGGTCTATGGGTGCGGCTAAAGTTCCGTGACAATGAAACGCTCGAAGGAGTGGTCAACAACGATCTTTTAGCGCTGCTCGATTCCGGAGTACAGATCACTCCCCCAGATCTGAACGGCACGACTCTGCGTATCTTCGTTCCCCGAAATGCACTGAGCGAGCTGACGGTACTTGGCGTGGTGGGCATTGCACGCCGCAAGCCAGCCATCGCCGTCGTCTCACAGCAGAAGCTTTTCTCCGATTGACATTTCAGCGGCAAGTTCAACGCGACAGAGTGTCCGCATCAAAATTGCCGGGCAGGTTTTCGCGCTTCTCGACACGCCTGAGCCGGGCGGCGGATTCGGCCAAGTCCACTAACCTCTAGGGCACCTCTGCTGGAAGGCGTTAACACTCTATGCGGCTCCTGCCACCACCGCAGGTATGGTATTAGAGTGAATTGCATTTTCGATTGGGCCGCAAGGCGAGGTGTTCAAGAATCGTGCGAGCCGGGAGAGTTGGGATGAAACTGGGTGAAATTGCGAAGAGTCTTTCCTGCCGGTTGGAGGGCGATCCGGAGGCCGAGATTCTGGGGGTGACCGGCATCGAGCAGGCGCAGCCGGGGCACCTGACTTTCGTCGTAAATCCGCGATATCGGCCGGCGCTTCGTACCACCAGTGCTTCGGCGGTTTTGATCGCCGCAGACGTTGGCATCGAGCGCGAGCCGGGACAATCACCGCTGGCCGCACTGCGGTCGGCAAATCCGTACCTCGATTTCGCGCGCGCCATCGAACTATTTCACACGCCGCCCCAGTACGCACCCGGCATTCATCCGACAGCCGTAATCGCTTCTACGGCGCAGATCGGCAGCGGTGCGCACATTGGCCCTTACTGCTTTATCGATGATGGGACGCGAATCGGCCGCGACGCCGTCCTGCACAGCTTTGTCACGATCTACCGTGACGCCCGCATCGGCGACGATTTTTTTGCGCACGCCCACGCGGTAGTGCGGGAGGGCTGCCGCATTGGCAACCGCGTGATCCTGCAGAACGGCGTGATTATCGGAGGGGACGGTTTTGGTTTCGCAAGGCAAGCCGGCGGCCACTGGCATAAGATTTTGCAGGCGGGCATTACGGTGCTTGAAGACGACGTGGAAATTCAATCCAACGCCTGCGTGGATCGCGCGACATTGGGCGAGACGCTGATCGGACGTGGTGTGAAGATTGACGATTTGGCGCTCGTCGGTCATGGCAGCACGGTTGGAGAAGATAGCGTGTTGTGCGGCCAGACAGGCCTGGCGGGCACGTCAGTGATCGGTAAGCGATGCACGCTTGCCGGCCAAACGGGTATTTCCGGGCATCTGACGATCGGGGACGGCGCAACCATCACGGCGCAAAGCGGAGTAGGTGGGGATGTGCCCGCGGGAAAATGCTATTCGGGTTCTCCTGCGGTGGAAAACCGCCAATGGCTCAAGAATACAGCGGCCATCAACCGTATGCCGGAGCTGCTGCAGACGGTTAGGAAACTTGAGGCCGAAATTGCCGCGCTAAAGTCGCGCCTACCTGTAGATTTGACCTCAAATTAATTTGCCGGCGTGGTTTTTGCCGGCTGTGCTCCGGGATTTTTGCGGGGTGACGGATTGGATTGTTGTTCGGACCGTTGGTCAGTGTCAGGTTGTTGTTTGGGTTGTTGTTTGGGTTGTTGCCCGGGCGGCAAAGCCGCCGCGATCGCCGCGTGTACCCGCTCAGCAAGTTCCCCGCGCCGCGCCAGCGTGTATTCCGTGGCGTCGATAGGCGGGCAAAAACGCACGACGATTTCTCCAGGCCTGATGCACAGCGATTTTTTCGGCAGGATGTGTTGCGCACCGATGCATGCGATGGGAACCACGGGAACGCCTGCCTTGATGGCCAACATACACGCGCCGCGTTTGAAGGGCAGCAGGCGCCCGTCCGCGCTGCGGGTGCCCTCTGGATAGACGAGATACGAGGTGCCCTGTTTCATATAGCCCGCGGCGAGGTCCAAGCTTGCTAGAGCACTTTCCGCGCTGCCACGATCCACAGGGATATAATGCGCCATGCGAAACGCCTTCCCCATAATGGGGATTGCAAACAGCGATCTTTTGGCCAGGACCGCGATGCGCCGCGGGATCGCGCCGACCAGAACTGGCGGATCGATGTTGCTGGCATGGTTCGCGGCAAACAGGCAGGTGCCCGGAGGAATGTTTTCGCATCCTTCTACGCGGGTCCGAATTCCGACGGCGCGCACGATCAGAAGCACGGCATCCACACCCACCCGATAGTAGTTGTCGTCTGCTCCGAAAATCAAACCATAGAGCACCAGGAGTGGCCCGCCCAGGAGGATCAATAGAGCAAGGTAGAGGGTGAATATGGCGGTGCGAATCATGCGCAGATAGCCGAAGAATTCAAGGCGTGATGTTGCAGCGCGAATACCGAACGTCGTTCCTCAAAAACGGCGCTCCGCGGCCGCGTGTCTTGCGGGCGTTTCACCAGCGAAGCATCTTGCTTAGTGGCTCGCCTGGCAAGCTGTTTAGTGAGCACCATTCATTTCCTTCGCGAAGTTTGCCGAGGCGGTTGGTGTCGCCGCGGAAGGCGTCGCGGCGGAGGTCACGCCCTGGAACAATCCATTGCGAATGCGCAACTGCTTCTCGCTGGGTTGCGGCATTTCCTCGACGCTATAGACGCGCGCCGGTTCTTCAGTGAGCGCGAAGGATACGTTGTTTTCAACGCCGCCGCGATGGGTGCGCGCGGAAACGGAGTCCCCCGGCTGGTGACCGCGCAACCAGCGCACGGTATTGCGCGGCACCTCGGTGCCATCGAGCGTGTCGAGCACGTCGCCTTCGTGAAGGCCGGCCCTGGCGGCAGCGCTGTCCGAATCGAGGTCGGAGATAATCGCCGCTCCCGCCGCGTTGCGCGAGAGACCGAAACCGAAAGCTGCGCGTTTCTGTCCCCGCTCTTTCAGCAGGAGGCCGGCGCGAGCAAACCAGGAGGCAAATGGAATTTCCGACGTGCCAGCCACATATTCGTCAAAAAAATTGGCGACCGCGGATTTTGCGTCGGAGTGCGCGTCCCGCAGCACTTCGTCCGTCGCGGCACGAAGACCTACGCTGTCCGCATAGAAGCGGCCCTGCTGCGCATATTGCTCATTCAGTTTTCGCAGAAGATCGTCGAGGCTGGCGCGGTTGTCGGTCGCATCGCGCAAGACAATATCGAGCACGACTCCCAGCAATTGGCCCTTGTTGTAGTAAGAGACGCTGAAATCGGGCTCATTGTACAAGGGATATTTTTCAAACCAGGCATCGAGGCTCGATTCCTCCGCGCTTTGCCAGCGGTGCGCGGGGCGCGTCTCAAGCTCGGTAACCTGATCGCCCAAATCGGCAAGGAACTGCGTTTTGCCCCACAGGCCCGTACGCACGAGCGTGTAGGCGGCATAGGTATTCGTGAAGCCTTCGGCGAACCACAGCGACGGCGTCCACATCTCATGCGTGTAGTCGACGGGTTCGAGCGATTGCGGGCGGATGCGCTTGACGTTCCACAAGTGAAAAAATTCGTGTGCGGTAACATTCAGAATCACGTTCGACGATGGAATAGCGATGGCCGTGCAATTGGCGTGCTCCATGCCGCCGCCACCGTAATCCCGGCCGATGTGGTACAGGAACAGATACTCCTTGAACGGAGTGTCACCCATCAAGCGAGTCTCATACTCGACAATCTGCGTAAGCTGCTGCGTTAGCCGTGCGTGGTCCTGCGGCTCTCCGTGCACCACCACGCGGATCGGTCGCCCCGCGGCCTGGAAGGTAAACTCGTCAAACGCTCCGAGTTCGACGGGCGCATCCACCAGCGCATCGTAGCTGTCGGCAGAAAACGTGCTAGCGTCCGCGGCTGCCTCCGTAGAACCTCGGGCGATACCAGGCGAGACATTGGCCTTCGGCAGCTCGATCGCCACGCGCCACCCTGTGGGCAAGCCGGTAAACTTCACCTGCACATCTTCGGCGCGCCGTTCGGGTACATAGCACAGCACCATGGCCAGATTGAGGAATGCGTGCTCTCCGTTGAGCTGCGTCCCGAATGGACCCGGCTCATCCCAGTAGTCGCCGTACTCGACACGCACAGCACCTTCTCCCTCGATTCGCCACGTCTGCTTGTCGAGACGCGTCACGGCGCCTGGGCGCCAGTGGGACGTGCCGGCATCGGTGTGGGCGCCCTCCCGCTCGATACCCTGTGCCGCACCGGGGTTCGCGGTCCCGCCATCTTCTGGACCATTCGTCAGGCGAAGATCGATCACGTGGTATCCAAAATCGCGAATCTGATACAAGGCATTCCATGCCGGCATCTGGACCAGAACGCTTCCGTGGACGTCCGGGATCGTCATCGTGATACGAAATCGATGCGCGGAAGGCTGGGTCACGGAAACTTCGTAGCGAATAGTCGCTCGCGCCGGGGTGGCCGCAATCAGCAGAGATATACACAGTGTCGCGGTGGCGGCCAAGCAGCGGCATAAAACATTCTGGTGGTCTGAAGAGAGTTTTGTCTTTATGGCAACGGCACTGCGCGCCGCAACGGTGTTGTCGACGGTGTGGGTAGACTTCATCGCGTGCCCCGCAACACGGACGTTTTTTCGGAAAGACGCGCGAGCAACTTATCGCACAAGCCGTCAAAGCTGCCATTCGAAAGGACGAGCAGCACATCGCCCTCATGCAATTCGCTAGCGAGAAAATCGACAATTTCCGCGGACGAATTGAAAGCGCCGGCTACGCGCTTCTCCGCCCGCAACGCGGTCACGACGCGCTCCGGCGAAAGCCGTTCCGCGTCGGAGAGCAGGTGCGGACGGTTGACCGGGCCAAGAACGGCACCATCGGCCATCGTCAGCGCGAGCGCCAGATCGTTCTCAAAAATACGGCGGCGCATGGTGTTCGAACGAGGCTCAAACGCTACCCACAAGCGGCTGCCAGGCCAGCGACTGCGTGCGGCTTCGATAGTGGCGCGGATCGCTGTGGGATGGTGCGCGAAATCATCGACGATGGTGACTCCCGCGACTTCGCCGCGCACCTGCATCCGGCGTGCAACGCCCCGAAAGGTGGCCAGTGCGCGCTCGATCGCTTCGCGGGGGATGCCCCGGCCATCGGCAATGGCAATGGCGCTCAGGGCATTGAGGGCGTTGTGCCGGCCCGCCATTCCCAGCCGGAGCCGCGCGCGCTCTTCACCGTGACACACGGCGCGAAAATGCGTTTCGTTTTCAATCGTCTCGAAGTCTGCGGCCACCCAGTCATTATCATCCGTGAATCCGTACGTTTCCACCGGACAAAAAGCGTGCGACACGACGGCGCGTACCGCCGCGCTTCCTCCCCAGCAGATAATTCGGCCACGCCGCGGAATCAGATTCACAAGCCTGCGGAATTGCAATTCGATTGCGGCAAGGTCGGCGTAAATATCGGCATGATCGAATTCGAGAGAGGTTACGATCAGATCATCGGGGCGATAGTGGAGGAACTTTGGCCCTTTGTCGAAGAAAGCCGAGTCGTATTCGTCGCCTTCGATAATGAATTCCTCGCCGCCGCCAAGACCGTAACTCTTCCCGAAATTTTCGGCCATGCCGCCGATCAGAAAATCGGGGCGGCGTCCGGCCGATTCGAAAATCCACGCAAGCATCGACGTGGTGGTGGTCTTTCCGTGCGTGCCGGTGATCACGATCGTGTCATGGCCGGGAAGGAAGAACTGCTGGAGCGCTTCGGGCAGCGAGCAATACGGGATTTTGCGGTCGAGGACAAATTCGACTTCAGGATTGCCGCGTGATACCGCGTTGCCAATGACGACCAAGTCGGGCGCGGGCTCCAGCTGCTGTTCGCGAAAGCCTTCGTGCCAGTGCACGCCCAGGCCGGCGAGCAGCGTGGATGCGGGCGGATACACGCCCGTATCTGAACCGGTAACCCGATACCCGCGCTCGGCGAACATGCCCGCCAGCGGGGCCATCGCTGCGCCACCGATCCCGATGAGGTAAATGGAATGCACCGGTGATCGCTGAAGTAATTGCGCCGGATGCACGCTCATTGTTTCGAGGAGACCGCCGGCTCCAAAACTTCGAGCTTCCCTTCCCCTGCGGCGATTAGCCGGGCACGAACCCCTAACGGAACCGTGCGAATTGGGCGAGGTGTGTGCCCGACGGCTGCGCCGAAGACGATGGGAATGCCGAGGCCACCCAGAATCCGGCGGCACACGTCACGCACCGTCACGTTGCTGCCTGCCGGAGTGTCGCAATCGGGAAACTCACCCAGAACAATGCCGCGAACGTGGCGAAACTTTCCCGCTTGCGCCAAGTGTACCAGCATGCGGTCTACTTGATACGGCTTCACGCCACGATCCTCAAGCAGCAGGAGGGCACCGTGCGTATCGATTTCCCAAGGCGTGCCCAGCGTAGTTTGCAGCAACGTGAGGCAACCGCCCAGCAAGACTCCCGACGCAGTGCCCGCAACGAGAATTTCACCACACAAAGGAATCGTCCAATTTAGCCCCGATGGTGCCGCGCTGCCTGTACTGTTCTCGCTCGTAGAGGCACCGGCCGCACCCACTGCGCTTAGAAACGAGGTGAGATCGTAACCTCCCAGCCGGTCGGCGCCTCCGTCAAATCCCGCTGCAACCATGGGCCCGTATATTGTTGTCCAGTGCCATCGTTGCCACAAATAAATCTGCAACACGGTGATGTCGCTGTAGCCAATGAGTAGTTTGGGTGCCAATCCTGCGATCGATTGCGGAAGATGCGGCGGAGTCGACTGCGGTGCCGACGTGCGAGACCATCCTAAACCATCGAGCAGCGCCGCGCTGCCGTAGCCGCCGCGCACGGCAATTACTGCGTTCGCTTCCCGATCGCGCAGGACTTGGGTGAATTCGGCGAGCCGCGCATCGAGAGGCGCTGCAAAATAGCTATCGGCCTGCATCGGCGGCGTAGTCAGCTGAACGTGATAGCCCAGGCGTTCCAGTTCTGCTACGCCGCGGCTTAACGCGACCGCGTCACCGGCACTCGCGGGGGAAATGACCCGAACCATGCTCTCGGGTGCCAGTGCTGGCGGCCGAACAATGTCCTGGTCCGGTTCCGGCACCGATTCAGCAGCAGGACGCCTGCTGCGCGACGCTATTCGTGATCGAATCGATTTATCCATGCGTCGATTTACTCATGCGGCGAAAGGGCCAAACGTTGTAAGCCGCCACGCGTCGCGCGACCGTGACCAAGCGACCGTGACGAAGTGTGGCTGCGGCCTGCCGTCGCGCCTCTCATGCGCCGGAGCGTATACCGCACTGGGCGCTTTCGCTTCGAACCATCGCACCCGATAGAGGTGCCGCGCAAAATTGCCGCCCATGCGGCCGACAATCGGGCGAGCGCAATGAACGGCAAGATCGCACATGAGAACGATTACGGCGTCACGGCGCACTCACAATCGGAACTGGGTGAGTTTGACAAAGTGACGTGCGCGCGCATTGATCTCGCGCCGCGTGACCTTCCGCAGGCGCTCCAGGCCGAACTGCTCGACAGCAAAGCTCCCCATCACCGAACCGTAAACCATCGCGCGCCGCAGCACGGCGTCAGACATGCTTTTCGAGCTCGCCAGATATCCCATAAAGCCCCCGGCAAAACTATCACCGGCTCCGGTGGGGTCGAACACTTGTTCAAGCGGGAACGCCGGCACGGCGAAGACGCCGCGGCTGTCGACCATAAGCGCGCCATGCTCGCCACGCTTGATGATGAGCGTGCGCGGCCCCATCGAGAAGATGTGCCTCGCTGCGCGCAGAAGGTTGTGCTCGCTCGAAAGCATGCGCGTCTCCGCATCATTAATCATCAGGATGTCAGTGGCTTTTAGGATGGCGCGGAGCTCTTTTGGCGCGCCCTCGATCCAATAATTCATGGTGTCCAGCGCCACCAGTTTGGGCCGTGTCTTTATCTGTTCGAGCACGGAACGCTGCAGCGTGGGATCGATATTCGCGAGAAAAACGTGTCGCGAATTGCGAAAAGACTCCGGCAACTTCGGACGAAACGTCGCGAAGACGTTCAAATCGGTTACCAGCGTCACACGCTCGTTAGGGTCCAGCCCATAACGTCCCGACCAGAAAAATGTCTTACCCTCCGCCCGTTCTAGACCCGAGATATCGATTCGCCGACCCTTAAAAACGGCACGGTCTTGCTCGGTGAAATCGTCGCCCACCACGCCCACCAGGTTGACATGCGTGAAGCTGCTGGCGGCAATAGAGAAATAGGTGGCAGCACCGCCGAGAGTTCGCTCGATTTTTCCGTATGGTGTTTCGAGCGCATCGAATGCCACCGAACCAACAACAAGAAGGGACATGTAAACCTCTAGGTAAGATATTTCCCAACGATAGCGGATAAACGCTGCCGTGCTGCCGCCGGGATGTACGCTGGATCGGTGATGATAGCGTGCGCCAGCGACTTGCCGCAGCGGCAGGTTCGCTCGGCGGGCATTGCACGAATGGCGGCGCGCAGGACATTCAGTGCGTTTTCCGCATTGCGGTTCAGGTTGGTGATGATTTCGGCGACGGTCACCGAGCTGTGTGCCGGGTGCCAGCAGTCGTAGTCGGTGATCATCGCCAGGGTGACATAGCACAGCTCCGCCTCGCGCGCCAGTTTGGCTTCAGTGACGTTGGTCATACCGATGACCTCGAAGCGCAATTGCCGGTGCACGTGAGCCTCGGCCAGCGTTGAAAACTGCGGTCCTTCCATGCACACGTACGTTCCGCCCCGATGTGTCGTCACTCCGGCGGAATCGCAAGCCTCTCCAATTACCCCGCCCAACTGCGGGCAGACTGGCTTGTCAAAACCGACATGCGCAACGATACCGTCGCCGAAAAATGTCGAGACCCGGCCGCGTGTGCGATCGTAAAACTGATCGGGAATCAGAAATTCGAGGGGCCGCAGTTCCTCCTGCAAAGAGCCTACAGCGCTCACGGAAATCACACGCTCGACGCCGAGAAGCTTCATCGCGTACAGGTTCGCGCGGTAGTTGATCTCCGAGGGCATGAACCGGTGTCCGCGTCCGTGGCGCGCAAGGAATGCCACACGGTGGCCTTCGATGTTTCCAACCACCAGGGCGTCGGAAGGGTCGCCGAAGGGGGTTTTCATGCGAACTTCTCGCGCCGCTTCGAGGCCCGGCATGGCGTAGAGACCACTACCGCCGATAATTCCAATCTCGGCTTGAACTTTTTCCAGCATTTTCGGTGTTGCGCCGGATGCCACTCTCGCCTTGGGTGCACGTGTGGTTACTGCTTTCGCCATCTCTCAGGCCACCCTTTTAATCAATGTGATCGCGATTATACGTGTTCAGGTTTCTTAATACCCCCTGCGCCACCTTTTTTCACAGGATCAGAAAATGAATTCCGCGCGCAGTTATTCCACAGTCACCGGCTCGGCGCTGATCTTCCCCCCGTGTTCGGAGCCCAGTTGCACCAGCCGCGCAGCCCGCACCTTTTCGTCATGACCGAAGAGTGCCAGCCAACCGTTCCGAGCGATTTCCGGCAGCCATTTTTTTTTGTTTTCAAGCGTCGTTAGCGGGTAAAGATCGAAGCCCATCACCCAGGGGTACGGCAGGTGCGCGGTGGTGGGTACAAGGTCGGCGAGAAAGATCGCGGTCTGGCCGCCGCCTGACAGCCGAACGATCATCATCTCCTTAGTATGGCCCGGCGCGCGAATCAACTCGACGCCCGGCGCAATTTCGCGATCATCGTCGATCAGATCCCATTGGCCGCTGGCATGCATCGGTTCGAAGTTCTCGGGGAAATAGCTGGCACGATCGCGCTCGGTAGGATTCCGCGCGTGCTCAAATTCCCCTCGCTGGCAGATGTAGCGTGCATTGGGGAATGTCGGCACCACTTTCCCATCTACCACGCTCGTGTTCCAGCCGCAGTGGTCGAAATGTAAATGAGTGTTCACGACAACGTTGATCTGCTCGGGGCGCACTCCACGGTCGCCCAGCTGATCGGGTAGCCGGCGTCCCTCAAACATATAGATATCGCGGCGCTTGGCGTCCCATTTATCGCCCGCGCCCGTTTCCACCAGAATCCACTCCCCCGCTGCGCGAATCAGAAGGGAGTTCATCGCGAGAGTGATGCGGTTGCGCTCGTCCGGCGGCGCAACACGCTCCCACATCGGCCGCGGAATAACGCCAAACATCGCGCCGCCGTCCAGGCGAAATGTGCCGTCATTCAAAATGTAAAATTCCAGGTCACCCAACCGCATGCGGCCTCATTTCTCGATCATTCCGCCACCGCATCAACAATTTCGAAGTCCGGCGCGGTCCATCATCTCGCGTACCGCCGCGTAGGGCGCTTTCTTTCGATCGGCCACTTCGGCGGCCAGCGTGTCGAGTAGCTGTTTACCATTCCCCGCGACGGCGCGCTCGGCGACTTGTTCTTGCAGCAACTCGACCAGCCGCTGTTTCCAGTGCCCAAGCGCCCGACAGCGCCGTTCACCGCTCGAATCCACACGCACGCGGAATTGCTCGAGCGCGTCGAACAGTGCGGCAATTCCTAATCCTTCGGTGGCAGTCGCGCGCAATATGGGCGGTTGCGGGCTCGGACCTGTTTCGGACGAGGCCGCCAGTTGCAGCATGGCCGCGACTTGTTGCTCGAGCCGGTCGGTGCCCTCGCGTTCGGCTTTATTGATAACGAAAATGTCAGCCACTTCCATCAAGCCGGCCTTCATGCTTTGCACGTCGTCTCCCAAGCCGGGAACGAGCAGCACTACCGTGCAATCGGCGAGCCGCACGATATCGATTTCATCTTGTCCCACGCCGACGGTTTCGATCAGGACGATTTGCTTGCCGGCGGCATCGAGCACCAGCGCGACATCCGCCGTGGCGCGCGCCAGGCCGCCCAGAAATCCACGGGTAGCCATCGAGCGTATGAAGATTCCGTCGTCGGTGGAGTGAGCCTGCATGCGGACGCGGTCGCCTAAAATCGCGCCTCCCGTATAAGGGCTCGTAGGGTCGACCGCAACGATTCCTACCGTCCGCCCGGCTGCCCGGTAGCGCGCCGCGAGCCGGTCGACTAGTGTGCTCTTGCCCGTGCCCGGCGCGCCCGTGATGCCCACGATATAAGCGCGGCCTGTGGCCGGGAACAGGTGGTCCAGCAAATCCTGGGCCGCGGGATCGTGATTCTCGACAGCGGTAATGGCGCGCGATACGGCACGAATGTCGCCGGCGAGAATGCGTGCGGACCAGTCATCAACACTCATCAATGGGGTCATCAATCGGATCATCGACGGCCTGTCGCAGTTCACTGCTGTCAACAAATCTGTAAATGTAATTCAAGCGCTCCGCGCTCACTCGCTCGCGGCCGGCTTGCCCAGAATCTGACGTGCGATCACCAGGCGCTGAATTTCGCTTGTGCCTTCACCGATGGTGCACAGCTTCACGTCCTGTAGTATTTCTCGGCGGGATAATCCTTGATAAAGCCGTAGCCCCCAAAAATCTGCACGGCCTCGCTCGCCACCCGCACCGCGACCTCGCTGGCATACAGCTTGGCCATGCTCGATTCGAGCGTAAAGCGTTTCGCGCCACCGGAGTCATGTTCCTGCAGACGGGCACCGTCCGCGAGCGCCGCCGCATGATAGACGAGCAGCCGAGCCGCCGCAATTTCCGTGGCCATGTCGGCCAGCTTGAACTGGATCGCCTGGAACTCCCCGATGACCTGGCCAAACTGCTTGCGCTCTTTGGCGTATTTCGTCGAGGCGTCGAAAGCGCCCTGCGCCATTCCCAGCGCCAGCGCGGCAATCGAAACGCGTCCGCCATCGAGCACTTGCAGCGTGTTGATGAACCCCTCGCCCTGTTCTCCCAGCAGGTTGGCGGCGGGGATGCGGCAATCGCTGAAGACGACCTCCGAGGTATCACTCGCGCGCATGCCGAGTTTATTTTCCTTCTTACCTGGGCGGAAACCTGGCGTGCCCTTTTCCACGATGAACGCGGAAATGCCATGAGTGCTTTTGCCTGGGTCGGTTACGGCCATGGCCACGCACACGTCGGCGTAGTGACCATTGGTTGTGAACGTTTTCGAGCCGTTCATTACCCAACTGTCGCCCTCGAACCGGGCGGTGGTTCGCGTTCCGCCGGCATCGGAGCCAGACTGCGGCTCGGTGAGTGACCAGCAACCCAGTTTTTCACCACGCGCCAGCGGCACCACGTATTTCTGGCGCTGCCTGTCGCTGCCGAATTTGTAGATGTGATTCGTGCAAAGCGAATTGTGCGCCGCGAGAATCAGCCCCACCGAGCCATCGACACGAGACAATTCCTCGATTGCGATTACATATTCGAGATAGCCCAGCCCCGCGCCGCCGTACCCTTCGGGGAAAATCACGCCCATCAGGCCCAGTTCCGCGAGCTTGGGAATTAATTCGGAAGGGAAACGTGAGGCTTCATCCCACTCCATGACATGCGGAGCGATTTCGGTTTCTGCGAAGGTTCGGATGGTGCGGCGAAGTTGCTGCTGTTCGTCCGTCAGCGAAAAATCCACTCGCGCCTCAGCGGGAGAATGAGCATCATCCGCATGCATTTAATTTTATATCAAGTTGCCGCTATCTGGACGCGTCAGATCAAAACGTGCGCCAACGGTCAGTCGGGGGAGACGGTATGTGCGCCGACGGGACGCCCAGCCGGCTGAACGAATCGCGTGCCGTCGAAACCGCATTGCCGTGCGCGACTTGCCACCGTTCAATCGAGCAGCGCGACAAACACTTCATTCGATACGGTCAAACGCGCGGGCGCAAGCCGGACCCGCGTGCCCGTACATTCCACTAATCCTTGCGCGCACAAAGTCGCGATGCGCGGTCCAAAATCCACGCCATATTGCTGCTCGATCCGTGCAAGATCGATTCCGGCAAGCTGCCTTAGGCCGAGAAACATCTCTTCCTCGAGAGCGTCGGCGCGGCTCAGCTCGGCGCACTGCTCGATTGGCAGGCGCCCGGCCGCAATCGCCGCCACGTATTTCGCCGCGTCATGCGCGTTGGCCCAGCGCCAACGTCCGTCGAACGAGTGCGCTCCCGCGCCAAATCCTAAATAGGGTTGCCGGCGCCAATATTTTAAATTGTGCCGGGAGGCCAACCCGGACAGCGCCCAATTCGAGATTTCGTAGTGTTCGTAGCCGGCTGTGGCGAGTTCTGCGCAGGCCTGCTCGTAGCAGGCCGCCATCACGTCATCATCGGGAATGGCCGCCGCGCTGTAGCGGCTGCCACCTGCAAGCACTTCGCTCCCCAGCCGGCTGCCTTCGTCCACTTCCAGTAGATAAATTGAAGTGTGCTCTGGCCGCAGCGACAGAAGCTGCTCGACGGAACTCGTCCAACTTCGCGGCGTTTGATGGGGTAACCCCGCGATCAGATCCACACTGAGGTTTGAAAATCCTGCGGACCGCAGGACGCAGATCGCGCGACCGATGTCCTCACATCGATGCATGCGGCCTGCGGCGGCAAGCTCGGCATCCTGAAAGGACTGCACCCCGAGGCTGATGCGATGGATGCCCGCAGCCAGCCAGGCTGCGGCGTTATCGGGGCGAATGGTTTCGGGATCGGCCTCAAGCGTCACTTCGCGCAGCGCACAGGGAAACTGCGCGTGCACGGCACCGATGATTCGCGCGAGATCTGCAGGGTCAAGCAGGCTTGGCGTTCCGCCGCCAAGGTAGATCGTGTCTATGGCCGCCGACTGCGCCGTCAGCACCGCATGCTCCAAACCCGCCGCACGGTACAAAGCCGCATGCTCGCTGATTTCACGCTCGATCGCGCGCGCATAAGGGGCGTAGAGGCTGCGCGCAGCGACCCCGGTGTGGAAATTACAGTAGGTGCATTTCGTCTGGCAAAAAGGCACCTGAATATAAATTCCTAGTTCGGCCGAGGGAGATATAGCATCGCTGGTCGCCGACCCTCGAGCCGGTGCGGTGGTACCGTCACGCGTCGTTTTAGCCGCGTCCATCGCTAGTCTAGGGAAAATTCGCTTTTAGTCGGGGACAATTTTGACGTGCAAGCAGCGGTCGCGCGGACCGTCGAATTCGCAATAGAAAATTCCCTGCCAGCGTCCGAGTTCCAGCTTCCCATCGGAAATAAAAATCGTTTCTGAAGTGCCCGCAAGAGCGGTTTTGATATGCGCATCGGAATTGCCCTCGGCGTGGCGATAACCGGCGTCCTGCGGTACCAGGCGGTCAAATGCCATCTCAATATCGCGAGCCACGTCCGGGTCGTCGTGCTCGTTGATGATGACGCCCGCGGTGGTGTGCGACACATAGAGGTAACAAATCCCGCTGCGAACGCCCGATTCTTTCACCAGCTTGGCAACCAGCGACGTGACGTCCAGCAGCTGCGTGCGTCTCTCTGTCTTAACGGAAAGTTCCGCCATGAAATACCCGAACCCGCCGCGGGGAGGCCGGCGCATTCCTCTTGCGCCGGGCCGCGGACTAACTCAGTGCCGCAGCCGAGGCCGCACCGTAAAATGCGAACCAGGGCTTCGCCGCACCGAGCCGCGCGTTCACATTCTTGATGTTGGCAACACCCTGATTTGCGAGCCACTCCTCGAGCGCCTTGATTCCCTTCTTACCGTAAACCGGGATGCCTTCCTTCCAGGTGGCGCGTCCGCACAGCACGCCGGAAAAATTCGTATTCGCTTCGGCTGCGAGTTCGAGCGTCTCGAGGAATGTTTCGTTGCTCACGCCCGCGGACAAATAAATGAACGGCTTCTTTGCTGCTGCCGCGGCGCGGCGAAAATGTTCTTTAGCTTCTTCGCGCGAATAGACTCCGTCGCCCTGGCAATCGCGGGCACCTTTTACGAACGCCATGTTCACCGGCACTTCCACCTTCAAAACGTCCACGGCGTATTGCGGCTTCGAGAATTCCTCCATGCTGCGCGCGACGATTTCTGGCTTTTTGCGCGCGAACTCGGCTCCTTTTTCGTCTCCGCCTTCTTCGTAGCCGACGAACTCGAGAAAAAAGGGCACGTCCGAAGCGATGCACTCCCCGCCAATGCGCTCCACCCAGGCATGCTTGATCTCATTGATCGAGGGTTGGTCCGCTGGCGAGTAGTACAGCAGGATTTTCACGCAGTCGGCCCCAGCGGCGACGATCCGCCGCACGGAATAGTCATCCAGCAGGTCGGGGAGACGTCCAGGTCGCGTGTTGTCGTACCCGCTTCGTTCGTAGGCCAGCAACAGGCCGGCATTTTTCGCGCGCATCTTCGCCGCGGACAGCCCGTACTCAGGATCGAGCAAAATGGCGCTCGCGTGCGGCGTGAGGATGCGGCTCACCGCCTCCTTGAACTCACTCATCATTTGCGGCGTCACTTCCTTCTTGTCCACGCCTTTTTCTTTGGCGATGGCGCTCAGCAACGAACCGCGCTGATCCATGGCCGCCGCCGCGATGACTCCGCGCGAGTCCGCAACCGCCTGCAGGCCCTTCTGCTTCCCCGGGCTGATTTTCATGCATTCCTCCGGCCACTCAGATTTGTTACCGACATATCGAGCCATTCGTGGCTCGCTCAGATTCCGTCAGTCATTGTTAGCCCAGTCATATTAGCCCACTCATTTTAGCAAGGAACGTCCAAGCAACATCAACGGCCACGAATCGCGTGCTCGGGATGTCACCGCACAGTCGGGCAATGTCGAGACAATTTCAAAGATAAAGAACCTGGTGCTGCGTTCCGCCGGGCCTGATGCGGCGGGTCAATTCATCCAGCAACTGAGGACCGTACGATGCCAGCATCGGCAGCAGGCACAGCGAACGTTCCTGCAGCTCCGCGTTCGGATACAATCGCCCCAGCAACTCTTTTTGATGGGCATCCAGCACGGAAGATCGAAACGAGAGCGCATGTCCAACCTTGCCTTGAAGGTTGGTGAACTGATAGAGCATCTTCCCTTCGGCCGTGTCGAGCGAGCCTGCCAATGTGGAATCGAGTGCCGCAATCGGGTGACGCAAATCCTCCAGCATCTTGCGTAGTTTTTTTTCGCCCGCTTCAAACTGGCGCGTAAGC
>Ga0182024_10013327_pt1 | contig 16075 bp, 15 predicted proteins | sample P32metaG_FD_120480 | JGI IMG/M metagenome (GOLD analysis project Ga0182024, IMG submission 120480) | Permafrost microbial communities from Stordalen Mire, Sweden - P3-2 metaG (Illumina Assembly) | ecosystem: Environmental > Terrestrial > Soil > Wetlands > Permafrost | place: Sweden: Stordalen... | reverse complement strand
GTGTTTTTTCAATGGTCGAACGCGGCGAAAATGGCCGCGTCCGAAGCCAGGTTGTTAGCGGTTCAAACTTGAAAGAGATTATCCGCGACAACGTGCAGGTTGCATCGGAACTGCACACGGATCTCCAATATGAAAACTCTGATCGAGCCATCGTAACAGAAACGGCTTGGAATTTTTTAGGCGACGCAAAACAGCCGGAGATAATTTTATCCGTATATTTCCGTGAGCTAACTTCTCAAGAGGCATCCGAAAGACGTTAGCGCAATAAATCACCCATCGGTCAAAATCAACCCACTTGTTAAAATCTAAATCGGCCACGTCAATTTCAATGTTGTGGGAGCCTGCTTTGATTATTTGCGATGCAAACCCAAGCAATTCATCAATTACATTGCCTTTGGGAATTAGGAGGCTTATTTTTTTAGATTTGACTGCCATATAAAAAAAGATAAAAAAAGAACCAAGTCAAACGCTATGCCCCAAGCCAAACCCGCCAAACGCTATCTGCCCGAATGGGCAAACGAGCCGCTAAAGTTCACGTTCTCGCCTGATGAAGCCTTGCGCCATTGCGCCACCGTCCGCCTGCCAACCAGCCGCAAGAAGTCAGTCAAAACTCGCCTGAAATCGCGTTAATCGCACAAGTGGTTGCAATCAACTACTTGCAACTATGCACTTACGTTTTGTGCATAATCCCAAAGGTTTTTTTGAGCTGGCTGGTTTTGCCGGTTGAATAATTCCCAAACTTTCCAAACCGCCGGCGCGGGAAAAAAACTCGCGCTTGTCCTGTCCGCGCGGTTTGCCTAGAGTGCGGTTTTCCAAAAATCATCTATGCCTGCCCAACGCAAACTTCGTTACGGAATGGTCGGCGGCGGCCAGAACGCCTTCATCGGCGCGGTCCACCGCCTGGCCGCTAATCTTGACGGACAGATCGAACTGGTCGCCGGCGCGTTTTCCTCGGACGCCAAAAATTCACGGACGACCGGCGAACAACTGTTCCTGAATCCAAACCGCGTCTATGCCAGCTATGCGGAAATGGCCGTGCGCGAAGCCGCGCTGCCGGCGGACGAGCGGATGGATTTTGTTTCCATCGTCACGCCGAATTTTCTGCACGCGCCGGTGGCCACGATGTTTTTGAAGGCGGGCTTCCACGTGGTCTGCGACAAGCCAATGACGTTGAATTTGAAGGAGGCGAAGGCATTGCGCGCGACGGTGCGCCAGACGGGCAAGATTTTTGCGCTGACGCACAATTACACCGGCTATCCGATGGTCAAGGAGGCGCGCGAACTCGTGCGCAGCGGCAAGCTCGGCCAGATTCTGAAGGTCGTCGCCGAATATCCGCAGGGCTGGCTGCTCGACAAAATCGAGGACACCGGCCAGAAGCAGGCCACGTGGCGCGCCGACCCGAAAAAAGCCGGCGCGAGCTGCTGCGTGGGCGACATCGGCACGCACGCGGAAAATCTCGGCCGCTACATCACCGGCCTGGAGATCGAGTCGCTGTGCGCGGAGTTCACGACCTTCATTCCCGGCCGCAGGCTGGAGGATGATGCGAACATGCTCATCCGCTACCGGGGCGGCGCGAAGGGCGTTTTGCATTGCTCGCAAATTTCCTGCGGCGAGGAAAACAATTTGAACATCCGCGTGTATGGCACAAAAGGCTCGCTCGCCTGGCAGCAGGAACATCCGAACGAACTGAAGTTCGTTCCCAAAGGCGAGCCGGCGAAAATTCTCCGGCGCGGAAACAATTACGTCAGCGGCACGGCGAAAAAATTCACGCGCCTGCCGTTCGGCCATCCCGAGGCGTTCATCGAGGCGTTCGCGAACATTTACCTCGAAGCCGTCGCCGCCATCCGCGCCAGCCTCGCCGGCCTGCGCACGGACAAAAATGATTTTCCAACGGTGGACGACGGCGTGACCGGCATGGCGTTCATTGAAACCGCCGTGAAGTCCGCCGCGTCCAACGCGAAATGGACCCGATTCCCCAAAACTTAAATGCCCCATTGAATGAAAAATAAAATCACCTCCGTTCTAATCCTCGCGGCGGCGCTGGCCGGCTTCCGTGCTCATTCGTATCCTGAAGTCATCACCAACGGCGTCGCCGGCTTCCAGGACACGCCGATGCAGCCGGACGGACTGTGGCATGTCCACGATCCGGCACGGCCGCAGCCGCCCATCGTCACGCCCGGCACGTTCAGCGAAAACGCCACGCCGCCGAGTGATGCGGTGGTGCTGTTCGACGGCACGGATTTGTCGCAGTGGCGCGACAAGAACACCGGCGGCCCGGTGTTCTGGACGGTGGCCGACGGCGTGGCCACGTCCGCCAAGGGCGACATCGTGACGACGAATCAATTTGGCGATCTCCAGCTGCACCTGGAATTCCGCGAGCCGACGCCGCCGAAGGGCGACGGCCAGGGCCGCGGCAACAGCGGCGTTTTCCTGATGGGCCAATACGAGATCCAGGTGCTTGATTGTTACAGCAACAAAACCTACGCCGACGGCGCGACGGCGGGGATTTACGGCCAGCATCCGCCGCTGGCGAACGCCTGCCGGCCGCCCGGCGAATGGCAGACCTACGACATCCTGTTCAACGTGCCGCATTTTGACGCGAACGGCGGGCTGGTGTCGCCGGGCTATGTGACGGTGATCCACAACGGCGTGGTGGCGCAAAATCACCAGGCCATCCGAGGCGCGACCAACTGGCGTTCACCCGGCAAATACACGGCGCACGACCCGACCGGCCCGATTGCGCTGCAGTATCACAACAACTCCGTCTCCTTCCGCAACATCTGGGTGCGCCCGATGCCGGTGGCGAACGAGCCGTGAAGAACAGTTAAAATGATAAAGCTTTTTACCCTTGCGATTCTGGCGCTGGCCGCAGGTCTGACCGGCTGCCAGACTGCCGGATCGCCCACGCACGCAGGATTGAAAAAGGTTCTCGTGGTCACGACCACGACCGGCTTCCGGCACAGCTCGATCCCGACGGCGGAAAAAATCCTCGCGCAGCTCGCGCAGGCGAGCGGCGAGTTCACGGTGGATTTTGTGCAGCAGCCGCCGGGTCATGCGGCGGTAGGATTTCCGGCGAAATTGAAACCGGACGCCAGCGACGCCGAAAAGGCGGCGTTCAATGCCGCCGAGGCCGCCTGGAATGAAAAATTGAAGGCCGCGCTCCAAAAGCTGTCGCCGGAAAATCTGAAAAATTATGACGGCGTGATTTTTGCGAGCACGACCGGCGACCTGCCGCTGCCGGACAAGCAGGGATTTCTGGACTGGATCAAGGCCGGCCACGCCTTCATCGGCATCCACGCGGCCAGCGACACGTTCCACGGCTGGCCGGACTTTGTGGCGATGCTCGGCGGCGAGTTTGCCCACCACGGCCCGCAGGTGAGCGTGGAATGCCTGAACGAGGATCCGGGGAATCCGGCCACGGCGCAGCTCGGCAAAACGTGGACGATCCAGCAGGAGGAGATCTACCAGTTCAAAAACTACGATGCCACGAAAGTCCACGACCTGCTCATCCTCGACAAGCATCCTGAAAATAATTCGCCGGGCCATTTCCCGGTTTCATGGTGCAAGCCTTACGGCAACGGCCGCGTGTTTTATACGTCGCTCGGCCATCGCGAAGACATTTGGGATGCCGATCCAAATCTCAAGGACCGGAAAAATGATCCCACCATCAGCAAGGCCTATCAGCAGCATGTTCTCGGCGGCATTGAATGGGCGCTGGGATTGAAGAAATAATTTTCCACATCAACAAGCCGGTGGGCGCGAAGGCGCGAAGGCACCCGGTCCAAAGCGGCCATTGATGGCTGCGCACCGTCTGATTGCGCTTCGCTTCAGTTTATATTGACTTGTGTGGCAAAGATTAACGTAGCGGCAAAATATTTTAGATTGGCTTATGTCTTGATTAAGCTACCATTTCATCATTCAGAAAATGAAGTCTCCAAGAAAACCGGCCTATCACATATTGGTGGTGGACGATGAAACCAGCGTCAGCGATTCCATCCGGATGGTGCTGCAACACCACGGCCACACCGTCCAGACCGCCGAAAACGGCGCGGCGGCCATCGCCCTGCTGGAGCCGGGACATTTCCAGCTGGTCATCACGGATTACCTGATGCACGGGATGAATGGCGATGAACTGGCCAAGACCATCAAGCTGCGCCTGCCGGGCCTGCCCGTCATCATGGCCTCGGCCTATGCCGATGAACTCAAGACGAGCGACAAGCTGGATGGGAAAGTGGACCACCTCCTGCTCAAACCTTTTTCCATCGCCGAATTGAACGAGGCCATTGCCCACGTCATGGGCTGACGTGTGAAAATAAAACGGCCTGACCGGGTTCGCCGTCCGGGGAGGAGAAATTGTTCCGGCCATGAGATCTTCCCGGCGCCGGTTTCGGGGATTCCGCCAAACCGCTGCGCGCATCCGCTTGCAGAAAACCTGGCGGTCGTCTAATTTCCGGCGCATGAAAAAAGGCGGCCGCCCCATCATTCCGCGCAAGACGGTTTATCGGCTCTCGATTTATCTGCGCTGCCTCGCGCGGCTGCGCGAGAACGGCCTCGTCACCGTTTCCAGCGAGGCGCTGGCCAAGGGCGCCGGCGTCAAGCCGACCCAGCTCCGCAAGGACCTCGCCTATTTCGGCACGTTCGGCACGCGCGGGCTGGGCTATGATGTCAACGAGCTGTCCCTGAAAATTTCCGACCAGCTGGGCACTTCCCGCCTGCAGCCCGTCATCCTGGTCGGCGTCGGCAATCTCGGCCTGGCCCTGCTCTCTTATCGCGGCTTTGAGGAGGAGGGTTTTGACATCGCCGCCGCCTTCGACGCCGAGCCCCAGCGAAAGCGCGACAAGGAAATCAAACAGCCCATTCTCGGCATGGAGCAGATGACCGCCTATATCCGTGAACACTCCGTGAAAATGGCCATTCTCACCGTGCCCGCCGCCGTCGCCCAAGCCGTCGCAAACCAGCTCATCGAGTCCGGCGTGATGGGCATCTTGAATTTTTCGCCGATCGTCCTCGCCGTGCCGGAAGACGTGATCGTCAACAATGTCAACCTTGCCATCGAACTGGAAAACCTGAGCTATTTTATCCAGGGCTGAACCGCCGCCTGAAACAAACTCCGCGCCGCCGGATTCATCCAAAACCGGCGGATGGTCTTCCTGAATTGGCCGAGTAATTCCGGCCCGAAAACTGCTGTGTTCCGTTTTGGATTGTATTATGAAAAAACGGATTACCGCCAGCTTCCTCAGCCGGATCAAATCCTGGCAGCTCATCGGACTGGGCATCAGCGGCTGGGTCACGCTCTACAGCGTGGCCATCATGACCTGGGGCACCAGCAGTTTCATCGTCGGCAACTCGCAGGGCGGCTGCTTTGCCTTCACCATGACGCTGGCGAGTCTCGAAGCGAGACGCCTAAAACAGGACAGTTTCACACCCATTGATCCGCTCCAATGGACAAACGGCATCACCACCCAGCAAATCAACCAGACCCTCGCCATTTTCATGCAACGGCAGGAATTCCTGATCGAGCCCACAAAGTCGGCTGAAACCGAAATGGGGTTTGGTGTGCGCGCGATCAATTCCGGCCGCACGCTGGTGTTTGAAACCGGCCGCTGGAATGAACCGTTCATTGACCTGCCCCATGTTCAAACCACGGAGGAAAACCGGAAATCCGTCCACGCCGACCTTGCAATCATTGTGAGCGCCGGGGTTCCGCAGGAAGCCGTGTATCCTTTCGTGAATGCCCACCCCGTCCAGCTCTTTATCGACAAGGAATTCAAAAAACTGGTGGTCGCCGCCCAGCAGATGGACAAACCGGCGTGAAAACCCGTCCATCTTTCCGCCGTCCCCAAATGCCGGGCAAATGGCGTCATGTAATTGACGACCCACCGGCGCTGCGATCCGGAATTTTCCAGCACGCCGGCCATGAGCGTCGGCGCGGAGAATTTTTCATCTTTAGAACTTGGCGCATCTGGCGGCGCGGCGGTTCCAGCATTGAGGAGAAAAGCTCTTCGCCGGCAAACACAAAAATTCAAGGCGCACAGCAACTGGCCGGCACGCCCGCGATCAGCGCCGGGCTGAGGTAGGGAATTCCCAGCGCCAGGCCGCGCAGAATCAGCATTCCCGCCACCAGCAGAACTCCGAAAGGAATGGCTCCGCGCAACCGCAGCCGGAGTGCCACCGGAAACATCCGCCCGGAAAAACTAATCCCCAGCATCGTCGGCATCGTTCCCAGACCAAACAGGGCCATGTAAAAAATTCCATCGCGCAGCGAGCCACGCGAAACGGCTCCGGCCAGCGCGACATAAACCAGGCCGCACGGCAGCAAACCATTCAATATTCCCAACAGCGTGAGCGAGCGGAAGCTGCGATGCCGGAGCTGGGCGGACATGGCGGTTTTCAGGCGCGTCACCAGCCGCACCACCGGCGCGGAAACGGCAATTTTTTTGGAGATTAAAAATCCCGCCAGAATCGCCACGCCTAAAGCGATGGACAGCCAGCGTTGCAGTCCGGCCAGGAAAATTGATTTGCCGATGAGTCCGGCGAAAACTCCGAGCAGACAGTAGGTCGCCACGCGGCCAAGCTGGTAAATGATCCGGCCCGCGATAAACCGCCCTGCCCCGCCGGGCGGAACCGGCAGCACGAGCATCAGCGGTCCGCACATGGCGGCACAGTGCAGGCTGCCGAGCAATCCGAGCACGAAGGCGATTCCGAGATCCATTTTATTTTCCGGCGACGGTGATTTTTTGTTCGAGAAAATAATTTTCCCCGCCGGCGAGCCAGTTCACCCGCACCAACCAGAGACCGGCGGCCAGCCTGGAGACATCCAGGGTCTGCACGCCGTCGGCACGTGGCTCCAGCAGAAATTCGCGGTCAAGTTTCGGTTCAGACGGACGATAAAACTCAATCTTGCCGGAAAGTTTTGCCGCGAGCTGGGCGGCCGGCAGCGTGATGACGACGAAACCATTCGTGGCATCGCTGGTGATGGCCGCACCGGACTTTTGGGCGCGGGCGGCGCCGTCAATCTGATTTTGGAAGGTCAGCTCCTGGTCATAGTAATTGTCGCTGACCAGCGTTTCGTGGTGGGCGGCCGCGATGACGATCACGGTCGCGATGCCGCAAAAGAACAGCACGAACGCGGTGATGATGCCGAAGGGCCAGAGGTTGGTTTTCATAAATCAGTTGCGCGGGCCGATGAAGGCCGTTTTGAGCGTCTGCATTTTTTTGCCGCCGGAATAAACGCCGATGACGAGCGGCGTGGTGCCGGATTTCATCGCCGCCGGCTCCAGTTCGATGAGCACGGAACTCTCCGAAAGTTTTTGCGCGGCGACGACAATGCTGCCCTGCCCCATCACCGTCAAGGTGCCGGCGGGATTTTCCAGCCGCAATTCGACGGGCATTTCACGCGAGGTTTTGTTGACCACCCGCACCGTGTAGAGATTGCTGAAATCACCGTCGGGCATCTGCTGGAACAGCGAGCCGGGCGCGCGCAGGACGGTGGCCTCGACATCCGAGCGCAGGAACAGCATCAGGCTGAGAACCGTCAGCAGCGCGCACAGCACGACGAAGTATCCTGCCAGCCGGGGCGTGAAACGAAGCGGCTCGCGGCGTTCGATGCCGTTGAGCGAGGCATAACGGATCAAGCCGCGCGGCGCGCCGATTTTCGTCATCACATTGTCGCACGCGTCCATGCAGGCGGTGCAATGGACGCATTCCATCTGCGTGCCGTCCCGGATGTCAATGCCGGTCGGACAGACGGAAACACACTGTTTGCAGGCCACGCAATCTCCCAGGCCGGCGAAACGGCGCTCGCCGAATTTTTGGGCGCACTTGAGCGGAGCAGGTTTTTCCCCGCGCTTGTGATCGTAGGCCACGACGATGGAATTTTCATCGAGCAGCACCGATTGGAACCGGCCGTAGGGACAGATGAACGTGCAGGCCTGTTCACGGAAACGGGCAAAGATGCCGTAGAACAAAAGTGAAAAGGCCAGCATGAACGAAAGGCCGACGAGATGCCGTGCCGGCGGATCATTTACAATCTGCCACAGCGGCTGCCAGCCGATGAGGTAGCTCAACAGCACATTGCCGACCAGAAATGAGAGCCAAAAAAAAATGGCGTGCTTGGAAATTTTCTTGAACACTTTTTCCACGTTCCACCGCGCCTGGTTCAACGCGCGCTGCTGATGCGCGTCGCCTTCGATGGCATATTCTATTTTGCGGAAAACCATCTCCATCATCACGGTTTGCGGACAGGCCCAACCACACCAGAGCCGGCCGAAGGCGGCGGTGAAAATGATGACGCCGGTGAAGAACACCAGGATGGCGATGGCGAAGATGATCATGTCCTGCGGCCAGAAAATCTGGCCGAGCACGACGAACTTGCGTTCGACGATGTTCATCATCAGGAGCGGATTGCCCCGGATGGTGATGAACGGTCCGGCAAACATGACGGCCAGCAGCAGCCAGCTGAACCAGGTGCGCCAGCGATAAAACTGGCCGGTGACCTGGCGCGGGTAAATCCATTTGCGCCGGCCATCCTTTTCGGCGGTGGCGATGTGGTCGCGGAAATCAGACCAGTCCACGGACTGCGCCACCGGCTTGCTTTCGGCTGCTCCTTTTTTGTCGAGCGATGTTTGGTTGGTGTTCAAGTATTCTGAAAGTTTGTTTTACGAAACCCTCACCCCGGCCCTCTCCCTTTCGGAAAGGGAGAGGGAGAAACGCACCCAGCTTTTCGGCGAACCGTGCGTTGAAGCTGGTTGAATGACGCGATGAAAAGAAAATCGTTCAGCAGATGTTCCCTCGCCCATCGGATGGGAGAGGGTCAGGGTGAGGGCATTTGCAGTTTTCATTTGCTCACTCAAACTGGCTTGGACCAGTCTTGACCGGCATTTGATTCTCCGGCGGCTTGCCGGACGTGGCGAGCTTGGCGCCGCGCAACGTGTAGATGTAGCTGGCGACGGAATAGATTTCATCCGGCTTCAACACCGTTTTCCACGTGATCATGCCCTTGGCCGGAACGCCGTTCCAGATGATGCTCACATTGTCGGTGAAGTTGCTGCCATGAATCCAGTAGTCGTCGGTCAAATTCGGACCAACCAGGCCGCCGCCGTCGGCGCGATGGCAGGGCGCGCAGAATTTGGCGTAAGTCTGGCGGCCACCGTCCACCACCGCCGCATCCGTGGACGGCGTCAGCGTCGGAATGCCCGCCTCGAATTTGCCCATCGCCGCGTTTTTGAGAGCCGCGCCGGCCTTCATCTCCTTGTCATATTCCGCCGCCGACAAATCGCCGGTGTGGGTGACGTGGAAATAAACGAGATATGCCGCCGCGTAAATGATGGTGATATAAAACAGCCAGACCCACCAGCGCGGCAGGTTGTTGTCGAGTTCGCGGATGCCGTCGTATTCGTGATCGAGCAGCAAGTGTTCTTTGGGGTCGTTGCTCATAATTGTGTGGGTTGGCTTTTGTCCGTTGAATCAATTTCGCCGCCGTCGAAGGGCAGGTCTTCCATATGCTTGAGGTGATCTTTCTTCAGGCGGAAGGCCCACCACAGCGTGACAGTGAAAAAGGCAAAGAAGATGCAGATGGAAACGATTCCATAGATCCCCACGCCGCCGATGCCGGACATGACTTTTTGTTCCATAATTTATTTCTCCGGTTGATTATTTTGCTGCGGAGGTGATGGCCGCCGGGGCGGACTTGATGTCCGTGCCCAGCCGTTGCAAATACGCGATGAGCGCGATGATTTCCCGGTCCGGCTCGGCGGTGATGGAACCCAGCTTGAGGTCCGCGACAACTTTTTCCGCCTGCGCCTGCAGGTCTTTTTGCGCGGGTCCGTTTTCATAACCGGCGGGATACGGCACGCCCACCCGGCGCAAGGCCGCCAGCCGCGAGGGCAGCGACGTCGTGTCGAGCTGCTGCGTCAGCAGCCAGGAATAGCGCGGCATGATGGAGCCGGGCGACGTGGCACGCGGATCGTCCATGTGATTGTAATGCCAGGCGTCCGGATATTTGCCGCCTTCGCGCGCGAGGTCCGGGCCTTTGCGCTCGGAGCCCCAGAGGAACGGATGGTCATAGACAAATTCACCGGCCTTGGAGTATTCGCCGTAGCGTTCGGTCTCGGAACGGAACGGGCGGATCATCTGCGAATGGCAGCCGAGGCAGCCTTCGCGGATGTAGAGGTCGCGGCCGAGAACTTCCAGCGGCGTGTAGGGATGCACGCTGGCAATGGTCGGGACATTTTGTTTGATGAGATACATCGGAATAATTTCAACAATGCCGCCGATGAGCACCGCCACGAGCGAGAGCACCGTGAACAGCAGCGGCTTGCCTTCAAGCAGGCGGTGCCAGCTTAATTTGCCGTGGACCACCGCCGAGGTTTTTTCCAACGGCGCGGCCTGCGCCTCGGTGTCCGGCTCAAATTGTCCGGCCTTGGCCGTGCGATACAGATTGTAGGCCATCATAAATGTGCCGAGGAGATACAGCGTGCCGCCGATGGCGCGGAGCCGGAACATCGGCACGACCTGCACGATGGTTTCGAGGAAGTTCGGGTATTGCAGGAAGCCGTCCTTGGTGAACTGTTTCCACATCAGGCCCTCCGTAATGCCGGCCACATAAATCGAAATGACATAAAACATCATGCCGAGCAGCCCGATCCAGAAATGGTAGTTCGCCAGCTTGGTGGACCAGAGATTCGTCCGGTAAAGCCGCGGGAAAAGATAATATAGCATCGAGAACGTCAAAAAGCCGTTCCAGCCGAGTGCGCCAGAGTGGGCGTGCGCAATCGTCCAGTCGGTATAGTGCGACAGCGAGTTCACCGTTTTGATCGCCATCACCGGGCCTTCGAGTGTTGCCATGCCGTAAGCCGTCACCGCTACCACCATGAATTTCAGCACCGGATCCTGACGCACCTTGTCCCACGCGCCGCGCAGCGTCAGCAGGCCGTTCAACATGCCGCCCCAGCTTGGTGCGATGAGCATCAGTGAGAAGACCATGCCGAGCGATTGCGCCCAGTCCGGCAGCGCCGTGTAAAGCAGATGATGCGGCCCGGCCCAGATGTAGAGAAAAATCAGCGCCCAGAAATGGATGATCGAAAGCCGGTAGGAAAAAATCGGCCGGTTCGCCGCCTTCGGCAGGAAATAATACATCAGGCCGAGATACGGCGTGGTCAGGAAGAACGCCACGGCGTTGTGGCCATACCACCATTGCACCAGCGCGTCCTGCACGCCGGCATACATCGAATAGCTCTTGAACCAGCCCGCCGGCATCGTCATCGAGTTCGTGATGTGCAGCACGGCGACCGTCAGCGCCGTCGCCAGATAAAACCAGATGGCGACATACATGTGCTTCTCGCGGCGTTTCAAAATGGTTCCAATCAGATTGACCGTGAACGCGACCCACACCACCGCGATGGCGATCTTGATCGGCCATTCGAGTTCCGCATATTCCTTGCTCGTCGTGAAGCCTATCGGCAGCGTGATCGCCGCCGCCACGATGATGGTCTGCCAGCCCCAGAAATGGAACCAGCTGATGAAATCGCTGAACAGCCGCGCCTTGCACAGCCGCTGGAGCGAATAGTAAATGCCCATGAACATGCCGTTGCCGACGAACGCAAAAATCACCGCGTTCGTGTGCAGCGGCCGGATGCGGCCGAACGTGATGAACTGCAGGTTCAGGTTGGCGTCGGGGAAAAACAGTTGCACGGCGGCGAGCAGGCCCACCGACATGCCGACGATGCCCCAGATGACCGTCGCAATCGCAAACGCGCGCACGATCCGGTTATCATATTTGAAGGTTTCTACGTTCGTATTCATTGGTTCTTTGATTTGGTTTCGGAAATTACAATTGTCTTTTTTAGTGCGGCATCTTCGCCCAGCACGCGCAGCGACGGCGTCAGCGTGTCCTCGTATTGCCCGCTGCGGACCGCCCAGATGAAGGCCGCCAAAAACAGCAGCGCCACCACCAGGCTTGCGAGAATAAGGACGACGACCACGTTCATGCGGCCTCCTTGGCGAGTGGTTGCAGGTTGAAGGCTGCAGGTTGAAGGCTGGGACGAATGGAACTTTCAACTTTCAACTTTTTAACCTGCAATCCCCTGCCCAGCCAGGCCGTCGTTCCGCAGGCGAACGCCACGACCGTCGCCGAACTGACCGGCATCAAAATCGCGCAGACGATCGGCGATAAAAATCCCGCCGCGGCAATGCTCACGCCGACCAGGTTGTAAAGCACCGAGATCACAAAACCGGCGCGCACCACCCGCGCCGCGTTCCGGGAAAATTCCAAAACTTTTGCCAGCTTCGGCAGTTCTGCCGCGTCCAAAATCACGTCGCTAGCCGGCGAAAAAATCCCAATCTGCTCAACGACTGCCACGCCCACATCCGCCTGCTTCAGCGCGCCCGCGTCGTTCAAGCCGTCGCCGACCATCATGACTTTGCGTCCGCGCTGCTGGAGTTCGCGGACAAAATTCAGCTTGTCCGCCGGGCTTTGGTTGAATTTCAGAATAGCGCGTTCGCCGAAAAGCTGCCTGAACCGTGCCACCTCGCGTTCGTTGTCGCCGCTCAACAACGCCAGTTCATATCTGCCGCCCAGCTGGGACAGGAGCTGCGCGACTTCGGGCCGCAGGGAATTTTCCAGCGAAAATGAACCGCGCAGTTGCCCGTCAATCGCCACCAAAACGTAGGAGCCGACGTGAGGAGGCTCTAATTTCTTCCCGGAGACTGTTGGAGCCACGTCACCTCGATTGCTACAAATTATTATTCCGCGCTGCTCCAGCCACGTCCGCGAACCGAGCAAAAGCTGATGTCCGGCGAGTTCACCTTCAATGCCGCCGCCGGGCGTTTCCTCGAAATGGCGCACCGGCAAAACCGACGTCCCCAGCAACTTCGCGATGCGCACGGAATGCGGATGCGTGGAGTGGCGGGCAAGTGAACCAATCCACGAAATTTCTGCCGCACTCAAGACGCCGTCTTTTGTCTCTTCATTCTGCATTCTTCCTTCTGCCTTAAGAAACTCCACACCGCGCGCGTCGGCGCCGGTCAGCGTGCCGGTCTTGTCCAAGACAATCGTGTCCACCCCGGCCATGCGCTCGATGACCAGCGTGTTCTTCAAAAAGATTTTCATCCGTGCGAGCAGCCGTTGCGCCGTGCCATGCGTGAGTGGCGCGGCCAGCGCCAGCGCGCAGGGACACGCGACAATCAAAACCGACGTGAACACCTTCAGCGCTTGGCCGGCATCCTTGAACAGCCAGAACACCGCCGCCGCGATGGCGATGCCGATCACCAGCTTCGTGAAGCGTTGGCTGTAGCGGTTCGTGAGCGAGTCGAGGTCGTGATCGCGCGGCTTGCGGAACGCCTCGTGGTTCCAGAGCGTCGCCAGATAGCTTTGCGCGACCGCCTTGACGGTCTCGACCTCAATTGCTCCGCCAACCTGCCGGCCGCCCGCATAAAGATGCGAGCCGGCGGCGCACGTGACTGGTTCTGATTCGCCGGACACGAAGCTGTAGTCCATACAAGCGTCGCCGCCGACCAGTGTTGCATCCGCCGGCAAGAGTTCGCCGTTCCGCAAAATCAAATGGTCGCCCGTTTCGAGCTGTGAAATGGCGACGCTCGCCTCGCCGCCGGCATTTTTGCGCACGACGGACAATGGAAAAAAACCTTTGTAATCGCGGTCAAACGTCAGGCGGTCGTAGGTTTTTTTCTGGAACAGGCGGCCGCAGAGCAGGAAGAAAATCAGGCCGGTCAGCGAGTCGCAGTAGCCGGGGCCGCGCTGCGCCAGGACCTCACCGGCGCTGGCCAGATAAATCGCCGCGAGGCCGGTCACGATGGGAACCTCCAGCGTGATCGTGCGCTGCCGCAGACTTACCCAGGCCGCGCGCCAGAAATCAGCCGCGCTGAACGTGACGACCGGCAGCGCAAAGGCGAGGCTCAACCAGCCGGCCACGGCCTTGAACCACGGGCCGTTGAAGCGGTCGAGGCCGAAATAAAACGGCAGCGACATCAGCATGATGTTGCCGAACGCGAAACCCGCGAGTCCGATCTGCAGCCACGCTTTTTTCCGCCACGGCGACGGCTTGGCTTTTTCCGTCTCGCCCAAGGTCAGTTCCGGTTCGTAGCCGATGCCGGCGAGCAGCGCGGCAAGCTCGCCGAGTTTGATTTTATCCGGCGTGAAGGTGATGGCGGCTTCGCGGCGGGAAAAATTCACCTGCGAATGGCCGACGCCCGGATGCAGCTTGAACAGATTTTCCAGCAGCCAGACGCACGCGACACAATGGATCGCCGGCAGATGCAGCGTGACCTTCGCCTGTGTTTTATCCGCGTAATCGAGTAGCTTTGCCGCCACCGCCGGGTCGTTGAGAAACGCCCATTTCGCGGCGGCGGACGTGGCGCGGATGCGCGTGCCGGGAGCGGCCTGCAACTGGTAAAATTGCTCCAGTCCGTTTTCCTGCAGCAGGCTGAAAACGGTCTGGCAGCCGAAGCAGCAGAAGGATTTCCCGTCCTGCGCGAACGCCGCGTCCGGGCAGGGCTCACCGCAGTGGAAACAGGTTGCCCGGACCGCTTGGGTTTTTGGCTGGCTAAACATTTATTGTCGGCTCTGGACAATAAAGTGCCAACGCTCAACGATCCCAACTAACCGGATTTTGCCAATACCCTGATAAATATTGCCACCGCCTTTTGGCCGCTCAAAAAGTTGACGCCGCCCGCTTTGCCCGCACATTTTTCCGCATGGCAAAACCAGCGGCGGTAAGGACGCGTTTCACCGCGTCCCAGACTAAAATAAGGGACGCCTTCCACGTCTTCCCTGCCAAAACTCAAAAACCCTCCGCCCTCCTCGACACCCGCGTCGTTTATGCGGCGACAATCTGAAACAGCTCGATACGTGCCGGTCTGGCCAACTCTGGGGTGAGACCAAGGAGAAGCGCGCCTTTGAAGACCGCCACGAGAACACCAAGATCTACATTGACTGCCTGCGCCCGCCTGCGTGGCCGAAGCCACTCCGTCGCGGCGAAGGCCCGCGCTGCGTGCAGCTCGCCCGCGTCCTCAAAAAGACCGGCAGCTTTTATCCGGTGGTGGCTGGAATCCGGGCGGTGACGGTGGTGCCATGACCGGGCGTGGATTTGATCGAGAATTTGCCGCCGACCATCTGCAATCGTTCTCTCATGCCGAGCAATCCCAATCGTCCGTTTCCTTTCGTGCGGAGGACGCGTTTCACATCAAAAGATTTGCCATCGTCTTTTATTGTCAGGCAAATCCAGTCCGGCAGTTTTTCAATTCGAACTTCCACCGCGCTTGCCTGCGCATGGATGCCCACGTTATTGAGGGCTTCCAGGGCGACGCGATAGAGGACGGCGCTCTGGCCGATGGGCAGTTGGTTCACTGCCGCGTAGGCGGTCAAGCGCGCCCGCACGCCCGTCCGCTTCATAAAATCCTTCATGTAAGTGTGCAGCGCGGGAATCAGTCCCAAATCATCCAAAACCGTCGGGCGCAGTTCCACGGCGAACCGATGCACCATGGCCAGTGATTTTTCCACGAGCAGTTGCGTCTGCGCAATCTTCCGTCGGAGGCTTGTCGGATCGTCCGCCGGCTTCGGAGTCAAAGATGTCAGATGGATGCTAATACCCACCAGAGTTTGGAGAACAGTATCATGCAGTTCACGGCTGATGCGCTTTCGTTCATCTTCCTGCGCGAGCAGAATTTCGCGGGACAAATGCCGTAATTGCTTCTCATTTACCTTAAGATCCTGCTCCAGCGTTTTACGCCGGATAATTTCCTGCTCCAATTTCCGGTTCGAGGCGGTCATCACCTCCAGGTGAACCCGGGTTGCCTCCGCAACTTTGCGCGCGGTGATGTCCACCACGACGGCGCGACATTCCTGTCCATTGAGCAGGCATTGGGCTTCGATGTTCACGAACCGAAGCGGCTGGCCTTTGCCTGCCAGCTCAAAATCACCGGATTGTTTAACCTCGCCTGCAAAAACTTGTTCCAGAAAAGTGCTGAAAGCCGGACGAAACCCGGCGGAAACCAGTTGCCTAAATGACTGGCCCACCAAACGGGAACGTTCGATTCCGACCAGCGTTGCCCCGGTCAGATT